>Ga0222633_1000146_pt1 | contig 78584 bp, 94 predicted proteins | sample AntAcemetageno48_FD_179816 | JGI IMG/M metagenome (GOLD analysis project Ga0222633, IMG submission 179816) | Saline water microbial communities from Ace Lake, Antarctica - #48 | ecosystem: Environmental > Aquatic > Non-marine Saline and Alkaline > Saline | place: Antarctica: Ace Lake | collected...
GGAAGAGGTGATGATGGAGGGGGAGGTGATGGAGGAGGTGACGGCGGCGGCGGCGGCGGCGGTCGAAAGCTATTGAGTCGTGTTTTGCTGCAAGGCGGCGGCGGCGGCGGCGGCGGTGGCGACAGTCCCAGTACTCCAGCTCCTACCCCAGACAGTACTCCAGACAGTAGTCCCCCCCCCGGCGGCGACGCCGATTCAGATTCCGCCGACGCGGATTCGTTCTGCGACGAGTACGACACGAACGCGGCGTTGAGTTCTGATTACGCGATCGGGATGGTTATTTTCACGATCCTCATGAACGTTTCGCTGAAGGGGATTTCGAAAGCGCTGTCGCAGTTACAGGCGCCGCATTCGTTCACCGCGCTTGAAAAAAGCATCACGCGGAAACTGACGTACAGCATCACGATTAACATGGTGTTTCTGCCGATCGCTTTGACCGCGGACGTCACCAAACTCTCCTGGATGCCCCTCATGTTCGACGGCGACCTAAGCGACACGGATAAAAACTGGTACCAGGTACGTGTTTGGGGTTTCCCAAATCCAACGGCCACTGTTTGTCGATTGTCCGCCCGTAATTACGTAGTACACGCGGCCTTACAAGACTGACCTTTTTCGTGTAAAAATGGAAGGGGTACTGCAACAAGTTCTCGCAAGTCGCGCTGACGAACGCGATTGTGATGCCACTCACCGCCGGCGTGCCTGTTTTGAAGTGGTGGATCGGGAAGGCAATCAAAGGCGGGCTGGCGAAAACCCAGTACGCCCTGAACAAAGCCTACGCCCCGCCGCAGTACGAGATGAGCCAACGCGCCGCGATATTCTCGGCGACGCTTATTTATTCCCTGTTGTTCTCCTCGGCGGTGCCTCTGGTGTACCCGTATTTAATGGCCATGTGCGGCGGTTTTTTGTTGATGGACAGACTAGTGTTGGCGCAGTTCTGCGCCACGCCACCCAGGTACCGAGGGCGCATCTGTGCTTTTGTGATTCACAGCGTGCCTCTTGGGGTGCTAATGCACTTCGCCCTAGGTACGTGTTGGGCCTTTCCTAAATCCCAACACTGTTTGATGCCTCGGGTCGAGTGACTACTAGTAACAAGTGCACTGATTATAATCCAACTCTCTGACTGTTTGCTCATACAAGTTACTGACACTTTTCTTTTCCAATCGCTGTAGCCGTGTATACCTTCGGCGCTCGAGACTTACCCAGCTACGTGTTTGGCTCCGGGGAAACCGGGGAGTGGCAGGACTACGGCACCACGTTGACGAAAGACAGCCAGGCGGACATCGGCGCGCGGGTCACGAGGGTCAACGGGTTGATTCCGCTTTTGCTTTTTGTCATGACTGGCGCCGGCATGATTCTTTTCTACGGCGGGCTCTACCTCAAAAAAATCGCCAAGCGCGAAAACGGCGTCGAAGTGAAACCCCTGGAAGGCGCGCCGCCGTTCGCGGTGGCGCTCCAAGACGGGTTAGTGCAAGGCCTGCCTTCGTACGAGCTTTATGACCACCCCGAATACGCAGAGCTGTTTCCAAAGGGACACGCGGTTTGTAAAGGGCTTTGATTTGAAAGGCGGAAGGTGCTGTTTGTAATGTATTTATTGTTTTAGTCGTCTTTGTGGTGCCTTGCAAAACCTCTTGTTCCCTCTTCAGTCGGGTCTAAAATTGTATGGTATAATATTGCTATTGTTTAAAGTATCACGAGTTGTGTCACTACGCGGTTTATTTTCAATCTCTCTCCTTGCTCATCGCGTCCACGTGCACGTCGCGTTGTGTCCCGAACCACTACCGCGTTGCCTTCATACGCGGCGACGTACAGCGGCGTCCAGCCGTCATCCTCCGCCTTTTTGACGTCGGCCCCCAACTCGATCAGCACCCGGACAATCGCCTCGTGGCCGTTTTGAGCGGCGATGTACAGCGGCGTCGTGCCGTCATCCATCGCCGGGTTGACGTGCGCCCAACTCGATCAGAGCCCGCACCACCGCGTCGTGGCCGTCGCGAGCGGTGCAAAACAGCAACGTTTTGCCGCCACTCATCGCAGCGTACCCGCACGTCTCCGCGTTCCACGGGCATCCGTTCGCGCGCGCCCAATTCAGCACCTTGATGTGCCCGCGTATCGCCGCCCCCCGAACGACATCTCGTCCCATGGGCAGCCGATCTCGCGCAACCACTTCAGCACCTCGAGCTGCCCGCCGTACGCCGCGGCCTTGCACAACTCTATGTTAAACGTCACACGACCGCGCCGATGCAAATTCTGCAGCGTGCCTAAGCATCCGCGCTCCGCGGCTTCGGCAGGCTTAAGCTCGTTGAACGAACCCTTCTCCCCGATCGCGTCGCGCATCACCTTTCCGAAATCTCGGAAACCCGCGAGTTCTGTGGGTGAATAGGACGGAGCTCGCCCGTAGGCGGAGTTCGAGATGGCTACTGGCGCGTCGACATGACCCGTGGCAGTCGCGTCACGACCGCGCGCGGGAGTGACGGATCAACGCTCGGGTTTTGGGACCATCACGGAGGGTGGCACATGGCGCGGAAGGTGCGCAGGTGTGTTGTGATCTGTCCCCAAGTATTTTTTCTTCTTTTCTAGATTCACTTTCTTCATCCCTCGTGCAGTCTCGGTCGCGCGTGGTGTGTTTCACGCGCGACTGTGCACTGTCACGCGCGATGTCGTGCGTCGCGGGGTGCTTTCCGTGTGCGGTCGTGTGTAACGCGTCGCGCGTGTGTCAAACCCTTTCGTCGCGAGCGTCGAATCGAGGGTTCCTCCGGAAAAAGCGACACGATGCGCGCCCGTTTTTCGCGCGCGGTCGCGTCGTCGTCGCACCCTGCGCCAAGTCAACACCTGCCGACTCGGTTCCCATGACCCGGCGTGAAGCACGTGACGCGCATTTCTCTACGCGTCACGCGAAACTGGTGGGCAATGAAAACGGCGCCCGGGTTTCGCGGGACACCGCGCGCGTAGGCCTGGCCGTGGAAACGGTGCGTCTCGCCGGCGGCGTGGAGACGGTCGTGCGTAGGGCGCTGGAGCTGTCGTCACGACCGGACGAGCGCTGGCTCGAAGCCGCGCTTGGGCTGGCGAACGCGGCGAACGTGGTGGCGAGTGAAAACACACAAAGTGCGTCCAAGGCGCTGGCACAGAGAACCGCGAAAGAGGAAGGAGAGGTTGAGGGGAAAGGGAAAGCATCTGGGAAAGAGAAACAAGAGAAATCACAGATTGAACCGAACGCCTATGATGAGGAACCATCCTCCGCCGCCCTGTTGGAAAACAAGTTCCAAGAGCTGTCTCTGGTGCACGGCTCGACACAAAGCGTAGTAGCTTCAATCGAGGCTAAACTGAAAAAAAGACTCCTCCACGATGAGTGGCTCGCCTCGATATCGGCGATAGCGTCGGTGGATTGGCGCCGCGACCGGAAGAAACCGAAAACCAAGGCGAAGGTGCGGGGCTTTTTTGTTTACCGCGTTCCGCCTCCCTGTTTACTGCACTGTGCGAAGTACAGTATACCCTTTCCAATCCCTCATAGATGGCAAGTAGACTGTTTGCCCATACAGTACACCCATACCTCAAGATTCAAGACTGACACTTTGTTTTACCCGTCGCAAGGACCGGCGGTGCAACGCCCCGAAAGCGAGGCAGGGGTGGGACAAAGTTGGCATGCGTTTGTGGCGCGTGCGTCTGTGCCTGGGGTGCGACCGTATGCTACCCAGTCGCGACTTGATTCGGATCGCGCGGGTTGATAAGGCGAAGGATGTTGGTGTTGACTCAACGGGAGGCGGTTCGATTCCGGAAGGAGGGGACTTGGGTGAAGTTTCAACTAAAAGTAAGAACAAAGGGGAGTCGAAAAACAACGCGCGGCAGCAGTTCGTCGTGGCCCTGGATGTTTCGTCGCTCCGTCTCGGCGACCTGGATTTAGCAAAACTGGTCGCCCCGAACGGGCCGTGCGACGCGCTCACGGATGAGCACGATGAAAGTGCACACGCAGCACACGCCATGGCGGACGGAACGGCGTCGTATGCGCAATTAGTGTCCACGACGGATGGCGCGAATGATGATGCGAGTAACGATGCGTCGCAAAAAATCCAAAGCAGAAAAACTATACTCCCCCGGCGTCTGCAAGGCCGGTCCCTTTACCTGTGCCGCCGAGGGTACTGCGCGCGAAAGGTTGTGAAGACCAAGGGAATCAAACGCGCGCTGCGAGTGGGAAACGCTGATTTGACTGTTTTCCACGAAGCGCTTGTTTTGTTCTGCGTCGCGGCGGAAAAAAACGACGGAGTCGATTCTTCCAATTGGAAATCCGTTCGCGAACCGGGAGCGCCGTCGCGGTGGGAGGAACACACGGTTATCGTTGATTCGGTGACGGGCAGGGAAGTCGCGACGGAAACGGCGACGCGGCTGGGGGTTGCGGAGAGGCGGACTGCTTTTGGGGGGGGGGCGAGTGACGATAGTGGCGCGCCGACGCGGCGGTAAGAGTTGTGACTGAAATGGAGAACTGCTGCAGGTTCTCTCGTCTGATTTTCAAAATTTTCCTCTCAGTGCGCGTTTTGTGCAATAACACCCTCCTCGATCAAGCCTTCCCGTGAGAATTGGGTGAAAAAAAGACCCGATGGCTGTGGCGATGAATCCGTTCCTATCAATCCAGCTGCTAGTGTGTAAAAGGTCGTTGCTTTCGCAAGATTTATTTATCCCTCGATCGTGGGTCCCGTCGCGCCCGCGCCCCTCCCCAGCACTGCGCCGCGCGCGACCGGGAGTGTTTCCGGGCTGTGCGTTTCTGCCATCGGTGCCTTGCGCGACGTCAGCTCCGGACATCTTCCGGAAAGGCACGGACGTTTGGACGGTGACGCTGTTCCGTTTGGGACGAACCGGAACCAAGACGTGCACATCACGGGGGTGTTGAACTCGTCGCGGCTTTTCGTGATTGCACCGGGGGGGGTGTCGGGAGAACTCGTTCCAAGGCTTCGTGTGCAGGTAATTCACGTACGGCCTAACACCACCTTACACAACCCTTTCACACACACCAGTCTCACTGAAACCACGGCTACGAATGTCGCAAACGTACGGCGCCACGCCGGGCGGTACCCCCGCGACCGCGGGTGGCGCTGCCGATGCGGCCCCGTTGCTTGGCAAAGGACTGAAAGGCAAAAAGATCGGCGGCGCCGAGCGGTTGTGGATGGACATGTTCATCGCGGTGGTCTCTTTGGTGGTCATCGTGGGTACGTTCTTCGTAACAATCGAACTCATGAACTACGAATACAAAAGAACCACGTTTGAGGTGTACACGGGTTGTTTAGCGACGGTGACCGAGCAGAGGCTGAAACTCGCTGGGTTTGACGTAGCCAACGACCCGATTCAGTCCGTCTACGTGGTTCCTTCAGGCGCCGCGCCGGTCAAGATGGCGAAAGCGAAGGATGGCAGGCAAGGGGTGTTCACCGTGCAGACCTGGATGCCAACCAGTGAGTGGAGCTTCGCGGTGGCGGGTTCTCACGACCGCGAAACGGTCGCGACGTTGTTTTTCGAATCGGGAAATGCCACGACGAGCCCGTTGGCGCTGCCGAGGAACCACCGGTGCGCCACCGAAACCGGACCAACCGGATTGTTCACGAGACAGCTCACCGATGACCAAGTCAGTAACGGGGGTTTTGTGTCCCTCGTGTTTGGGAGTTGTGACTGGTCGTGCGACAGCGCGTATCCTCCTGAAACTGCAGCCGGCGGAAAGGATGAGATGTCGGGCGACGACGTTTCGTTCTTCGATGCAGACGCGGACCCGACGAACCGAGCCGCGGCGTCCACCACGTCAACCGGCGGCGAGCGCTTCTCCTCACCGCCCGTGTACCCGGGCGCGCCGGACACCACCGCGGTGCTTGATTTGGACGTGGACACCAACGGGTTCATGGTGTTGCCCGACGGGATTCCGTCGGGGGTGGTGTTGATGGAGGGGGGAAGCGAACAGCCGTTCACGACACAAAGGGCCGCGCCGGGGGGGCATTCCATGGGGACAGTTTGATCGGTCTGCCGGCAGTCTAGCAGTCTAGCAGTCTAGACGCAGTCCCGCGTTTGACAGTGAGCCACGCGGGCCGCGCGAAAGAAGAAATCTGTTCTGAGGTTCTTTTTTGAAACTTTCGCGGTTGTGCGTTCCTAGAAGAGTTTGTGACCAAGACCAAGACGTCACGCACTTATTTCTCCCTTGCCCTTCCTCTTCACGCACGTACGCCTCACTTCAACACTCACGCGGTGGTCATGGCCGTCTCCCCATTCACGTCGCGCGTTCGTTTCGCCGTCGCGCGAGGGGTCCGCCCTCGTCGTGTAGAGAGGAACCGCCGCAGCGCTTCACTTCGGGAAAACAGTCCTGTGGTGTGTCGTGGCTTTTCGCAAAAAGCGGCTCGTCGTCTGGGAAACCCCAAAACTTCCTTTCCTCGCTCCGAAACCGTCGCGCCCGCGGTGGTCGGCGGTCAAACGCAGCACCTCCTCCCGCGTGTCCACCAGATACCCGTGCGATCCGTCACGGCTAGCGCGACTGACGACGCAAAAGACCCAAAGGCGACGTGGAAGGACGAACACCTCCCGGCTTCGGTTCTTTTCGATACGTTGGACGAAAAGCTGCGGTTGCGGAGAAAAACCGAAACCACGACCGAAGACGTATCCGCGATGGAAACCGTGCTGGGCATGCACATGAGCGAAACCGCGGCCCGTATCATCGCGACTGACTTCGTTTCTTTGGGCATTGACACGCCTGGCAAAATAAAACGAGCCATCGTGACGAGATCGCTCAGACTACTGCTCGTACAGTTACTCGCTGTTTTAGCCAACGCGGCCGCGGCGTACGCGATGTTCCTCCTGTTCCAAAACGCCCAGGTCGTGACGAGCAACGTGTTTGAAACCCCGGGGGCGTACTTCACGACGAGCGTTCTGGAAAACTCCACGAAGGTGATATCGGGTATCGTCGGCGCGTCCTTCGCGATCGAATCCGTCGCGCACCTCGCGATCTTCGTGACGTTCCTCGCGAACACGATTTTCTTCGCCTTCGCCGATCTCACCAAGTTCGGAAACGCGGTGTCGCATCTTTCGTTGCTGAGCCAAACGGGAGGTGATGTGTCGAGCTCATCGCCGATCTCGGTGATCTCCGTGCCAGTGTTTTCCACCGCGAAACGCGCAGGTACGTAATCCCTTTCTCAAATCCAGGCACACTGTTTGCCCACACGAGGACTGACACTTTTCTTTCACAAGCACAGTGGACGTCATCGCCGCTTCCAAGAGATTGTCCACGCTGAAACTCGCAGTCGACGACGCGTTGACGAAAAGGCAATCGTCGTTGTCAAACTCCGACCTCCTCGCGGGCGCGTTTGTGCTTTCCGTCGCGGAGGCTGAGCTCGGGTTCGTCCCGTCTGAATTTGGGATGGACGAAAAAGACGCCATTGCCATAGGTAAAAGGCCTTTCCCAACTCCAAATCTTGGACGACTGTTGTTTGCGCATACAAGACTGACACTTTAGTTTCCACAATCAGGCGCCGTGTTCGCGGACCAAGACCGCAATTTCGACGGGCTCGTGGACCAAACCCAGCTCGTGGCGATGGTCAAGCACCTTTTGGATTCGACGTCCGCGGAGCTGTTGTTCGATTTAGATTGGAACCCGGACGATTCCTACGACGCCGCGTTTTTGTTCAACTCTCTCGACACGAACGGTGATGGGAAGGTTTCGTTTCAAGAGGTCGTGGCTTGGTGGAGGGCGAACATTTTGGACGCCGAAAAGAAAACCAAAACGAACAAGGAATTCGATCCAAACGAAACCTTCCACGAGAGCCTTTTAGTGGGGACGCGGGGCCCGTTCGCCGCGCTCGCCGGGCGCAAAGCCGAGTTGGCGAAGGAGGCGCCCGCCGCGGGCAGAACCTCGGAGATGACTACTGTACGCTCTGACGACGCGGTCGCTGAAACCGGCACCAACGCTACTGCAGTGAGTCTTGACCCAGTGAACAACTCCCTTGACCCAGTGGTGGACGTGTCACTCGACGACGCCGCCGCCGACGACGCGCCGAACGACGCGCGGACGATCGCCACGCAAAGCGCGTTTTCCGCGGGGGACTAACGAATGAAGAAAAAAGTCGGGTTGTCCCCTACTGGTAGCGTGTGAAAGAAGAAGAAAGAAGAAGAGACAGTTGAAAAGAAACGTAAAAACATTCCAGAAAGACTCGTATTGGACGCAGTATTGATGCTGTGAAGTGCTTTGCAAGGATGCACAACAACTCTACTCCGTCAAAATATGACTACTCCTCCCCCCTAAATGTGTGCAGCTTGCTCAAGCAACGATGTGGAGGCGAGGGAAACGCCCTCGACTTCAAGCAACGGTTCCAAGTCCAGTTCCAAAATCGAACACGGGTTGACGATGTCGAATTTCTGTAGGACGTCGGGGTGAACGATGCCGAAGACGCCGATCTTTTTGTTATCCCGCATCACGTACGCCTGTCGCCCGGGGAAGTAAGTAGGTTCGTCTGACTCCACAACTTCGTACCCCGCGTTCTTCATGCCGCCCGTCCCGGCGGCGCCCGTGACGACCATGATCCGATCCAGCACGCCGTGCACGACTTCGAATCCCGATTTCTTGTCACTAAACAGCACGAGTAGCCGCCGACTGTTCCGGGCGCCCACGTCTTTAGTGCCGTCAATCAGCACCACGTCGCCAACCTCGAAAAGCTTGGAGGGAGTTGGCGCGTCTTTGTTCGCCCCCATGGCTTTCAAGACGCCTTGTAGCAGGGACGACCTTGCGACCTGCACGTCAAGCCCGGAAGGGTTCGCCACGATCGCGGCGCAGTTCCCGTCGTCCGTTCGCGACACGTTTTTGAAGTTGTCGTCGTGGGAACAAAGAATCCAGGTCAGGACTTCGGAAAAACCGAGCATGGCCATTTCATTTCTCACCAAATCCGAAAAGTGATTCAGCGGCTGCTGCGACCCCACCGTGTTGACTGGCGGTATGGTCCACTCGATGTTGTTGTACCCGTGCGCAATAGCCACGTCCTCCGCGATGTCGCACTGGTGAAGCACGTCGCTCCTGATCGGGGGGACCTCCACTCTTAGCGTACCGTCGGCGTTCAGCTTGGTGGGCAGCTGCATGCGGCAAAGCAAAGTGGCCATATCCCTTACGATGGGTAAAAGAAAGTGTCAATCTTGTATGGGCAAAAAGTGAGGCGGGATTTGTAAGTGCAACACGTACCTAGCTTCGATGTTTACTCCGATCCTCTTGTTGATGTAAGCCGGGTCCGCCTCCACGAACCGAGTCATGAAGTCGGGGTAGGTTTTCGACTCACCCATCGCGTCCACCACGTCCACCGGCTCCGCTGTTTTCGTGTGCCAGGAAAAGGGTCAGTCGCGAGTTTTACTGTATATCGCGATGTATTGGACGATGTATGGACAACAGTCAGGGTAATCGGTCGGAACAGTCACCAGCTGAGAGATAAAACAGTGCACTTGTGACGTATGTAGTGCACTTCCTTTTGATGACTAGTGGACGTCAAGAGGGGCGGTAAACAGTGTGTAGGATTTGGGAAACCCTACGGCCGTACCTGCGAATTCGGTCGCGGAGTATTGCGAAAACGCCGCCACCATCGTGTTCAGCACGATCTTGGCTTTGTTAAGATCCGTGGCGGTGCACTCGATCAACACGTCGGTTGTTTCCAGACTAATCGCGCTGTGCGCGCCGTTGATTAGCGGCGGCAAGGACAGCACCACCCGGTTCGCATCGTACAACACCGGGAAAACCGCGCTTCCTTCCAGGATGTGAAGGAAGTGTTTCAGTTTCTGGTCGGTTTTGTCTGTGTTTGGAAAAGAAAAGTGTCAGTCTCGAGTATGGGTGTACTTCGTAATGTGTATGAGCAAACAGTCGGGCGTACTCGGGCCGAACAGTGCGTTTGTGACGTATGTAGCAGTTGCCAGTAATAGTAGTGCACTCAAAGAAGGTCCGTAAACAGTGTGTCATGATTTGGGAAAGCCCCAACACGTACAGTGTTCCATCAAACCCGCGGCGGTGAATTTTTCACTCTGCTTCAGCGGAACGAACTCGATATCCTCCGGGGCGTGCGCTTCGTACGTGAACGGCGCGGTGACCGTTGACAGGTCGTGCGTTCCAATCGCAACCAGGGTTCGTTTGCGGCAGATGTTCTGGTGAAGCTTGTCTTGGAGGTCGATGAAGGAGTCGTACCGGGCTTGGTCGAACTTAATTCCTCGCAAAACCGCGCACACGATGAACGGTCTTACCAACAAAGTTTCCGGTTTCTGGATCATCTTTTGTCGAGGCGCGCCGTTCACAGGCTCCACTAGTCTGAAGGTAGGCGTGGGGCACCGCCCTAGAAACACGTTTAGCGCCTTACTAATACCCTCGTGGCACAACAAGTCGTACCGGTTCGCGGGGATGTCAATTTTGTAAATCACGTCGGAGCCGTCGGCGCCGGTTTCGCCGGCCGTTTCCATCGTCGTATCATCCTCCTCTTTTTCCTTCCCCAAAAACTTCGAGTTCATCTCCTTCTCCGAAGTCACCTCATCGAGTTCGATGCCAAACTCAAAGCAAAGCTCGTCGAACTCACGTTCCGTGTACTGCTTGCCTAGCGCGGCGAACAGCCGGTCGCGGTTCAGGTTCACGGTGGGCTGTGAGGGTTGATAGGAGGGAACGCGGGATGGACGGGGGATGGAAATGAATCAGACGCAATCGAGGTGATGGTTGGCACGAGGGTCAGCAGATGTTCAAGGTTGGTGCAGTGTAGGTGCGTGCTTGCGTTCGAGGCACCGCACGTGTCGCGTTTGAAAACCTCGCCTTCACACAACCGGCTCGTGTTCCATCCGTCGTCCCGCGTACGCGTCGTAGGTGCCACCACCGGATCACGAGCACTTTGCACGAAGACGACCCGCGATGCCAGCCACCGCCGGCGCTAAAAAAAGGAGAAAAGCACGCGACGGCGGCCGTTGCGATCGATCGCGAAGCATCTGCTCGGCGTGCGTGCTCACTCCGCACGTATAGACGTCTGGAAGAACTAAACACTCCACGTGGCACGTACCATGACGACTGCGCAACTCGCGTCGTCGCGAGATCGCTGACGCGCGGGAGTGCGCGGCGGAAGTGAGGTGTGAGGTGCGGACGATCGATTAGCATTTTGCGGTAGTGGTCGGATCTTGCGCTGAAACACGAAACGAGTCTAAACTATTGCCGCTGCTGGCACAACCGCTACTACATCCACCTACTTCCTATCGTACCTCCGCGTCCGTATTCGCCACCGGTCGTTCTTTTTTTCTTCCGCTAGTATGAAACCCCAGTTTGGGTCCAACTCAGGCCTTTTGTGCGGGGTCAGAATTAACAGGTGGTCGCACGACACCGCGAGCATCATGACGAGCGTGGGTAAAAAGTCTTTTTCGCAGAGCTGTTTTTGTGAACGAAAAAGCGTCAGTCTTTTTTCCGTGTTGAGTATTGGTGTGCTGTATTGGGCGAATGGCAAACAGTGGGCAAACAGTCGTGTACTCTGGACAATCGGCAAACAGTGCGTATGTGATGTGTGTAGTGACTTCCTTTTAACGACGGCCGTGTACTGCAACAGTCACGGACGGGGCGGTAAACGGCCGGTGCCTGGATTTGGGAAACGCGCAACACGTACGTGCATGGCGAAGGAACAGATCACGGTTTTCCATTTTCGATCCGCGACGTCGCCGTTTGAGATGTCTTGAAACGACCAGTCCTGACACTTCTTTTTAATTCGGTGGTGGTACGCCTGTTGTGTGTACGGGTCACACGCGTCTATTCGTTCGAGTGGAATTCCGGCTTTAATTAGGGCATCGGTGACCTCGCCGCTGCCGCAGGATAGGTCTAAAATTCGGTCGCCATCTTCCGAGCTCGGGTCGCCGACAACAAGGCCTTTGAACAATGCAGGCCACGTCCGTATGGCGTCGTGAATCGATTCCCGAACCCCGCCGTCGTGGGGATTTACATAGCTAGCACCCTGCTCGGCGTAGTACCCCTCCGCGCCGTCGGCGTTGGACGCGTACGCGTTGCGAACACCTGGGTGATGGGTGGGAGTGAGGCGAGTGGGTCAGGATGAGAAATACTTTTCACGGATGCTGTCGGCGGTGTCGGCGGTCCGTCCGCGTTGGAGGAAATCGTCCGCGTTCCAACACGTCCGCCGGTGGTTTCAAGCCAAAACCCGTGACGTACCTGAAACCCCCGACGGAGGCTTGCGGTGCATCGCCTGCCGTTCCACGAAACGGCAAGGCACACACGCGCGCTCGAGTGAGGGGAGAGTGAGGCTTTCGGGATGGAGGTCCGGATGAAAATATAAAGCGATTTATCTTACAACTCTTCCAACTACACGTAGAGACGTCTGTATCCGCGCACGCGCACGTCATACGTAGCAACACTGCACAGCCCCAAACTAGATGATCATCACGACCCCTTCGTGCAGCATGACTTTATTTTCCCGCTGCAGCATGTCAAGGAACGCGACGATTTCGGAATCGTTAAACGCGGCGGCGTCGGGGTGTTTCACTAACGTCGAAACCGCGGCGCTTTCCAGGTGTTCCTTCGCGAAGTACGTGCCTAAAAATCGCGAAAACGACTTGTACTTTTCCCTCATCTCGAGCTGGTACGCGCTGTTGGAAGCACCCTTTATTTGTTTCTTTTTATCCCCACCAACGGCAGTGGTGATAGTCGTGGGAGCAGTGCTACCTTTGGTGGGTAAACCTCGTTCCGGTTCCTTCCCGTGAGGTTCCTGAAGTCTCGCGGCATCTCCCGTTCCCTTCGCGGGTTTCTTTCGCGCCGCATCATCTCCCGCGTATACCTCGATACCTTCAATCTTTCTCTTGTTGTTACCTTCGATCTTCTTTTGTTGTGTGTCACTGAGAACAACGTCTTGACTTAACTCCTGACTCGTCGTATCCACGTCGTCAGTATCGTCGTCACTAGAGGTGTCGTCGTTTGATTCGTCGTCCGAGTCCGATTCCGATTCCGAAAACACCACGGGCGCTTCTTCGGTTTCGTCGACGCACTGGTCCGCGGTGTCCAAAACGTTGCGCATCACGGTTAAGTACGGCGCCATGGATGACCCGTACACTCCGTTCTCTCTTAACGCTCTTAGTTCTGCTCGCAGGCTCTTCACCGGGCAACTCACCACCACGCAGTTGATGCTGCCCTTGACAAGCGGCCAATCAAGTAAACCTTGTTTTTTGAAAACAAACAACGTCCTTAACTCGCCCTCGAAGTACTCCATCCACTCGCGTAACGAGTCCGGTAGCTCTTGGGTTTGCTGCTGTGTCGGTGCCGTGCCGTCAGTAGTACCACTAGGTTGCGACGATACTACTCTTGGTGCTTCCTCATCACAGCACACCTGCCTTGCCTTCGCAGGCGAAACGGGTTGCGTCTGCGTCGTCATCACTTTTTCCTCCTCGGGGGTGCACTTCACCCCAGGCTTGTGCTCTGTTTCCTCCACCGAGTTGCTCTTGTCCGACAAAACCACGGGTTTGGTGTTCATCACGTGTGTGTCCCTGAACGTACTCTCGGAGTCACCGCGCTTCCGAATGGACCTCGCGGCGCACGGCGGGCGACGCGAGGAGTGACGAGCTAGGCCACAAGATCTCCATTTCAAAAAACGGGTTCCTAAAACTTGAAATCTGTCGAGAAAAAAACTCTCGTTGCTAGTAAGCCGCGGGCAGTCCGGGTCGCGCTATGGCGATTGGTGGCCCTGGTGATGGGGTACTCGAGACTATGGACCTGGACCCGGAGCTCGTTCACGACCTCGGGTTGTACGAACTACACGACGAATTTATCGATGGCGACCCGCTAGGTGCGTGCGGATGCCGTCCGCGCAACCGCGAACACCCAAAACTCAAATCTCTCGGAACTGCGAAACGACAAAAGCGACACATCGGCGATACCGAACCCCCGTCGCCTCGCGAGGCGTCCGTCACGGCCCGGAAAGCGAACACCGCACGCGCGACAGAAACAGTCACCAGTGGAAGCACCACGTGTACGGTTTCAATTGTGCCTCCGTGACGCATCCCGCTGACCATCAACCCGACTCTCTCTGGTGAATCTGTCGTCTTGCCTCTGTTTCGACTCTTTCTGTTGACTCTCTTTGTCGAAAAAATCATCACCATCACGCCAAAAACGCAGAGCGTCTGCGCGGCGACGTACAAACGCATTTAGAGATTGGCGAGCGCGGTTTGCCGAAGTGTTCCCAGAAAAAGAAACTGCTAGGCAAACTGGTGAGCTTGCGTTTCGCGGTGGAGAGACGGGCGGTGGTGTGTCTGTGTGACTGGCGAGACGGGGATGCGGCGAGGAATGCGAATCAGAATGAACACGACGAGAATGATTCCGCGGACGAATCTTCCGACGCCGACGCTTTGGCAAGCCTTCTCACTTGTTTCGGCGACGCGGACAAAGTGGAGTGGTTGGGTTCGTCGACGAGACAGAAGAAAGGGGAGCGTGACACCAAAGAGGCAAAAAACAAAAGCCACGACCCTTGGTGGTTCGCGGATTGCGCGGTGGTGGTCGTGTCCGCCGCGAAGCGCGAGGAAGACGCGAAGGACGAAAACGCCAAGGACGAAGAAAACGTAATCGTAATCGACGCCACCGAAAGCCACGCCGACGCTCGAGAGACGAACCACGTCTCGACGCAACACCCGGATGATGCGTTTTTCAGACCCGAGCGGAATCGAACCTCGGACCGAACGGGTGATGAAAACCCAGACAACGGAGAATCCCCTTCCTGGGGCTTTCCCTACTTTGGAACAACGGGAACGCGAACCGAGTCACCCACAACACCCTCGTTCCTCTCACCACGAACCCTCCACGGCGTGAACCGTTTGGCGAGCCAACTCACGGAGCGGAGTTGTTTGTTCGTGGTGGTGACGAATTGCGACGGTTTGCACGGGCGCCCAGACGTCGCCGAGGCGTTTGTGTTTGTGCAGAAAAATACAAAAATCGTCTCCGGTAACGTGTTTTGTTTGCCCGCGACTCTGGTTGAGGAACGGGCTTTTGGCAAAAAGTGCGACGAAAACAAAAACCGATGGCGATACGCCGCGAACGGCTGGTACCGGGAATGGGCGACGCACCGCGCGTCGACCCTGTGGCCTTTCTATTCCGAAGCAAGGAGCACGATTCGGTTCTGGGGGACACTCGGAGCGGATGCTGACTTCAGAAAAGAAACGACCGAAAAGGCAAAGGTTGACGAACGCGCTACGGCTTCGGACGGCGTCGCGCCGAGGTCGGCGGCGGAGGCGGCGACTTTTGAAACCCTGAATTCAACCAGAGGTTATACTTCTGATTCTACAAACACAACGCCGTTTCTTTCCAAAGCAAAGAGCGGTACGCACAAGGGCGGTACGCACCAAGCCGCCCTGGAGCTCGCGTCCTTAGCTGCGTTGCGTTCGGTGGGTTCTTTTCTGAGATGGTCAATAGAAGGCCGCCCCGAGCTCGGCATCAAAGGCGCTCCCGACGTCGCGACGGCGCGGCTGCGAGCCGACCCGACTTTAACCAACAGGCACGGGTTGGGGCTTTCCCAAATCCAGGCACACTGCTTACTGCCCCGTTCGTGACTGTTTTGTAGTGCACCCCGTCATCACAAGTGCACTGTTCGACCTGATTAGATTCCAACTCTCTGACTGTTTGCCCATACTCAAGCCTCGCGACTGACCCTTTTCTTGTGTACACAAACAGGACGCGCTTAGCCACGACTTTGTACGGCTACAGCGCCTGCGAGTTCACCGCGGGTTTCGTTTTGTCCTGGGCTGTACCGGGTCCGCTCGCGGCGCACGCCGCGCACTTCACGAACCGGTTCCGCGTGTGTTTTGCCGTCGCGGCGATGTCCGGAGTCTCGGTTTTGACCCCGCAAATCGCCGCCGCTGTGTTGGCGATTTGCGCCGGGGCGGACGGCTTTGCGACGAAAAACGCGAGTTACGCAGAAGCTGTTGACGCTGCTGATCGTGGTGCTGCTGCTGACGATGCCGATACAGTTCATGCGGACAAAAATAACGCAGAATCGAACGACCGTAGCACCACCGAAAAGGTATCCTTACTCGCGTCCCTGCACTCCTCGTTGCGTCGCGCCGCGCACACCAGCGACGCGTTACGGCGAGACGCGATGCAGCGCGCGCGCAAGGTACGGCCGTAGGGCGTTTCCCCAATCCAAACACACTGTTTGCCAACCAAGACTGACACTTTTCGGTTACAATCACAGGTATATGCGGCGGGCGGCGACGCGGTTTCTGCGGCGGACAGGAACGCGCTTGCTGTTTCGAAAAAGGTTCACGAAGCGGTTCTCAGCGCAGCGACGCGGGAGGTTGGGTTTTTCCATCGCGACGGACGGGTGGTGAATCGATTGTTCGTTTCTCCCAAAGCCGCCGCCGACGACGCGGCGTCCCGTGTTTATCTCTATTTGCTTGCAAAGAACACCGCCGCGGAGGTATCAAAAGTCGTGTGCGGCCCAATCTGGCTCGCCGCAACGCAGGCGGATCTCGTCTCCGTGATCGCCGGCGCGATTAGCGTGCACGTGTGCAACGCCAGTTTGCGTGTGTTTCTGCCTGCGAGGGGGGTTCCCTTGGACGGTGGTGACCTTGGGTACGTCGACGATTTGGTCGAGGGCGACGGAGGTAAATCAGGAGTCGCGTCGTTAACTCCCGATGCGATTTACAAAGACACCGTCTCTACCGTCGCCGCGGTGACGTCGTCGGTGACATCCGCTGTGAGTTCTGGTTTTGTTTCGACGCAAAGCGCGGCCCATGACGTTACCAGCGGTTTCACGAAATGGGCGTCGCGAGCAGTGCGCGCGGTGCGCGGAGACACCCAGGAGACGGCGCCGACGCTTCGCGATGAAATCGGCGAGACGCTTTTGCGTTTGGATTCGGACTTATTTACAAACGACGCGAGCACAGGCGAGCAGTTGGAAAGTACCCACCACTTGCCGCAAAATCTCGCGACTTGCAAAATAACCCTCTCGCGCGACGCACTGGTGCGCGTGGTCATCGACCCGAATGTGCAGTCCCTCGCGCAGCGGCCAATAATAATAATGGCCCTGATGTCCGACTCAGAAACCGCGCAATTTGTGACTTGCGAAAAAACGCGCAAGGTGCTGCGTTTGTTGCGGCGCGAGGCGGGCGACAATTCGGGCGACGCGGATAACGACGAAACCGTTGCCGACGATGACATCGACGCAGTGCTTGTTTCCGCGAAAAGAGTGTTGGAGGTATTGCTGACCTCTGGTGACCCAGATATCCTTTCATGTGCGGCGAAGCATGGCATTTTGGATGGCACTACCGAGGAGAGCGAAGAAGAGACGACGCGACAAAACATTCAAAACCACGAAACCGCGAAATCGCAGCGATACTCCGGGTATCACAACGCCGTCGCGACCGTGCGGGAAAAATACAGCACCAAACCCGATACACGCGAAGCAGCGCGTGAACACGAAGCGCCAGGCAAGCCACCGGAGCCCGAAAAGAACTGGTACGACTTCACCCGCCAGCATCCGTCGTTGTTTTGGACGTGACGCGCGGCGTCGAGGAACCGGGAAAGGCGCGAGTAAACGCAGAGAGTCTGGCCAAAACTACCGTGTTGCTGTAAATCTATTGCTGTAAATACTAAAACTAAACCCTAACTACTCTATACTACGTATCAAGTAACGCGTCGTAACCCTCACTGTTCGCCTATCAAAACCCCGTGCTTCGTCGCCCAATTGACCAACACGTCGGCCAGGCCGAAGTGTCCTTCGTCAACCGCCGCGTCGATTGGCGTTTTCCCGAAAGCGTCGGGCGCGTTCAAGTTGGCGCCGGCGCGAAGTAGACTCTAAACCGCTTTTTGGTTGCCCTTGGAACTGGCCAAAGTCAACAAAGTTACCCCGGACAATTCATCGATTGTGTCTAATTGCGCACTGCGCAGCTGTTGCGTGCTCAACAACTCGTGTAACGTTTGCGAGTCGTTTATTTGTATAGCGGAAACCGCTTTGGCCATTGAATTACTCCCACCGGGCGGATGCAATCGTAACGCGCTCGACGCCGCGATTGCCGCATCATTCGTTCTGACACGGACACCCCCCAAGTGTTCATTCGCGCGGGTCTCTTCCGCGAACAAACCGTTTCCGTTTTCCGTTAACTCGCGGACGTCCCATCGCTGTTTCCACTTCGGCGGGACGTACGTCTTCGCGACCTGCGCTGACGCCAGCGTGGCGTGTGCGATGGCGACGGCATCACACGAATCGTGTGACAACGAGTAGTTATTCATGGATGGAGAGTGTTGTTTGGAAAATTCTGGAACGGCTTTGTCCCCAAAAGCCGTTCCGAAAGAAGCTTCCGAAGTACGCTCCTCCCCGAGCAACGCCGCGATTCTTTGGTCGACGCGTTTGCGTCGTTCCCGAAGCGCCTCACTCTGTTTCGCTTCCGAGTCTTCAGTTTCTTTTTGTAAGTCGTCACTGCTCTGTTCGTACTCGGGTCTGGCCCGAGAAACGCCTCTGCTGCTTCGGGTCGGGGTGACCGCCGCCGCCAACTCGAACTTTGTCCGGCGCGCGCGTAACGTTCGCAGCGATTTTTGCGTTTCGCTTTTTTCGCGTGCCACCCTTTCGCTTTCGTTCGCCTCCAACGTTTTCGTATACGCATCCGCAGCCGCGTCCCGGCGTGCGTTTCTCGCCTCGAACAACCCCACCGCGGCTTCCATCCCGTCCAGGTCCTCGTCCGATGAATGTTGGATGTCGTACCCGAAGTCGTTTTCGGGGAAGTGCAGTACCTCGGAGGAACCGCCCATTGAGGCGAAGGAGATTTTTCCCAGATTCAAGATGGGCAGTTTTGGGATCGCAGTCGGGGGCTCCCGTCGGGTATCACCGCCCGCGCGGGGGACTATTGGGAAGGACGACATGGTCGTGTTCGTGTCGCGTCCACACAACAAACACCGTACACACGCCGCCGGTCGGGTATGACCGACGGCGCGGTCGGGAATGAAGACTTTCCGGCTGAAACGAAAAGACAGTTAACAAATTTCGGGTGCTGCCGACGCGTCCGTCGAGACCGAGTTGAGCAAAACGGCAGCCACTCCCTTGCGCACACGGCGCGGGGTTTCAGGTGGCGTCGAGGTGAACTGAACGTTGGCGCTGTCGCAAGACCAGGGCGGTGGGCACGATGGCCGATTCGGAGGAGGCATCCTCTTCGGATGTCGCATTGCTTGAAACGATCGCGCGTTGCGAGGCCGCGGTCGCGTCGTGGATCGCCGAGAGCGACGAACTAAACGAACGCAAACCACTCGTCTCGGAAGCCACCTTGCGCGCGATGCTTGGCGACGCAACCGACATGCACTCCGCGATTCGCGACGCCGCGCCCGTGGTGATGGCGGTGGAGACGCATTTGATGGAGATGAAGCGTTTAGGGTCGGACGGTAGTACCGGTAGTATCGGGCGTAGTACCGGTAGTACCGGAACCGATGAGACGAGCACGTCGTCTGAAAACTGGGGGTCCAGGGAAAAATCGCGGCACACACTTTTTAACACCCGAAAGAACGGCGAGAACGGCGCCACAGTAGTCGAGCTGTGCGGTCCGACCCGGGGGCACCTCGTCGGTGTTTTGCTACAGCACCTGTTACCGAAACAGTTGGTCCACGAAATCGTGCTGGTGGATTCGCGGTGGCGGAAACGTGGCGAACGAAAAAAGGAGACTACTAACACGGGTTATGCGGAGGACGACGGTTTTTCAACCCATCACTTGGACGCGTTGTCGAAACGATTGACGGCTACCAGAAGCGCGGACTCGTGTATTAACTCGTCACATAACCTCCCTCCAACCCTGACCCTGCACAAAGCCGCCGTGAAGAACGCGTCGCACTTGCAATCGTTGCGAAACGCGTTGGTGAAAGTCACGCAAATCGAAAACAGAAACGGTTTGCTTTTCGTCGCCAGGTACGGCCTTGGGCCATTCACCAAATCCCGCCCGACTGTTCGCTTGTATTACATCACGTTAACCACTTTTCGGTCACAATCGCAGGCGGCTAAGCGGCACGAGCGTTTTGCGGTGCGTGCAGCTTTTTCAAGCGCACTCGTCCACGCCTGTCGGGTTAATAACCCAGAAAGGTGACCCGCCAGAGAAGTTGCCTTCCCTGAAAAGCAAGCTTCAGTTTGTGATTGGTGTTAACCACTTTTGTACCGCGCGGCAGCTGTGGCCGGCGAAGAAACGGTTTCACGAGGTGTCGGGTGCCGGGTTGGGCGCGGGTACGTATGGAGACGGCTTTCCCAAATCCGGGGACACGCTGTTTTCCCGTACAAGACGTTAACCACTTTTCGTGTATCAATCGCAGCGTTCGCGTGTGAGTCGTGGCAAACACATCTACTCACCGGGCTGCGCGACGGAACGAGTAATACTTGTGTGGATAATGGTTCCGGCGATTTGGTGCGCGCGTGGCGACCGGCGGATGCGTCGACGCGAAACCGAGACGAGACACACTTCCCTAAATGCGCGTTGACGATACCGGAACAGATGGAAAGGACGAACACAGCGGTGGCTCTGTGTATCGAGGAAACGCACGGCTGGCGGGTTCGTTTCGATGCAAACATATCGACGCGCGACGCTTCCTATTTCCCTTTGCTCGAAAACTTGAACGGGTTTCCCGCCGTCGCCGGGGTGGTTCTGGTGCGGTGCGAGCCAAAACGTTGGCAAACGGGAGGGTACTCTGTTGAGCACTACATCGCCGCCGATCCTGACAAGCACGGTTTGTGCTACGAAGCGGTGGGGGTTGATAGTCACGGAGCTTTGTTAACCCCGCGAACCGGCGTGGGGTTCGTTTCAATCGCGGCGCACGAACGCGGCGACGTGGAAAATAATTTCGAGAAGATTTCTTTGGGGGGCAACGACGGAAAAAAGGATATCAGATCCGGCCGGTACCTCACGCACGCGGTTATTACGCGGCTTTGCGTGAAGCAAGGAGCACGCGGTGTCGGCGTTACGGAAGCGTTACTTTGTGTGGCGCGCGGGTTTTGCGTTAACGAAACGCCGGTCACGGTGAAGACGGCTTCGGAAAAGGCGTACTTGAGTTTTCTGAAACTGACGTGCGTATTGGGCCTTTCCCAAATCCTGACACACTCTCTGCCACTACGCGACTGACACTTTTCTTTACCTTCTCACAGCTCGCATTTGAAATTCGTCGGGTTCAAAGACCCGAGCGCGGCCGGGGTGAGCAAATCGCGGGGAACGAAAACCGTGGTCGTGGTGGACGGTGCGACTGCACCCGTGAACTCGCGGTTGCGCGAAATAGAAAATTGGGCCCGCGATCGCGACGACGAACGGAACTACGACGTTAGCTGGGGTTCCAGTAAAAGAGAAACAAGTAAAAGTGACGACGACAAAGACGGCGACGACGCCTCTTCGCAACAAACTCGTATCAAAACCGTTTTGAAAAAGGTATGCGGCGCCATGAACCGCGCGGCGCCTGATACGGTTGTTCAATGCGCGGACGCCATGAACGAAGCTTTGTCATCTGATTACAAACAGTGTGACAACTCACGAAAAGAAAGGCTGCCCGAACACGACGAAGACTTACAAAAGGAAAGTCTCTCCGAACCCGAACCCAACGCCGTCGCGGCCGCCGCCGCCGTGTACTTCACCAAGCGCGTTTGGCGAGAACCGCGGTACGCGGTGGTGTTTGCCCGGATAGTCAAACTAGTCACCTGTGCGGTGTTTAAAAAAACGCTTCTCGTAACGGCCGTTACGCAAAGTTTCGTGAACGTCGCGGACGAGCGCGTCAACGGCGCTTCGGTGTTTTTCGCCGCGATTTGCAACGAAAACGTTTTCGGCGACGACGATGAAGGACAAACGATGATACGTGCCACGCTTCTTGAGTTAATACACAACGCGAAAGTTGACACGTCTGGTGATGAAGGAGGGAATTGCCCCACCAGCAACGCGGTTCACAACAAAGCCTTACGTTCCCTATGCGTTTTCGCTGAAACGGGCGCGGTTGTGAAGTTCCCCGATCTAAACGAACGCGTGCGGTTGGTTTTGGTGAACGCGACGGCGCGCTTTACGGGAACGCAATCCGCCTTCGCCGCGGAGCGCGCGTTGCGGGTTTTCGAGACCAGCTGCGCGGTTGGTGATTGTGAGGCGGGTAGTAAGACGAACGGAAACGCGTTTGGTGACTGCGTTGGTTCGAAACCCACGCGGGGGTTCTTTAGCTACGGCCGCGGGCAGAGCTTGTCGAGGTTGGAAACGCACCGGGAAGCGGTGATTGATTCTTCTCGAAACGCGAAGGTGGGCGCGATTAGCAAAACCGCCAACAAACTGCACATCGTCAACGCCGGCACCGCGCAAGCCGTGGAGCGCGGTATGCGGCAAGGATGGGTGTTTCAGTACATCGGGGGGGGGGCGAACGCGCGAAGCGTTGAAGCTAGTAGACTAAAGAGTGCTGAAGCTAGTAGACTTAAGAGTGCTGACGCTAGTGAACTATAAAGTGCTGAAGCTACTCGACGGGTATGACTAGTTAACCATACTACCGACTCTATTCACCGATGACTAGTTACCCATACGACGACTCTCGCTTCGCTTTCCAAAAAAACTAAAAGTCGTTGAACCGGTGCAGCACGACGACGCCGTCCGCGACCGTCGCCCACGCGATTTTGGTCCCCAAGTTTTGTTCGCCCAACGCGGTGAGCCGTTTCGCCGCGCCGCGCCTTTCGTGACACGACGGCACGAACCGGTGAGCTTCGTCTCCGTTTTCCGAAGCTTTAAGAAACACGTAAAACGAAACGGCGCCTGGGTTTTTTTTCGAAAACGTGTTCCCGTCGGGAACGAACGCCGCGAACAAAGGATTTGAACCGCTGAGTGAGCTTTGAACCAAGGACCTCGTGGTCGCAGTGCTACCCGTTTGTTTAACCACCTCGACAGGGACGAGGGTAGGGCTTTTAGTCCGCGAATCGTGCGAACCCGTTCCCAGCCACCGCGCGGCGCTCGGGTACCACCCGCGCGGGCGCCCGATGCTTTCGCCGCGCAGCGCGGTGTCACGACTACCGACCGTACTGCTGATCGTATTTTCAGTCACGAGCGCAGCATCGCACCAAGTGCCACGTCCTCGCGCGGACCCATCTTCCATATGCGTATTTAGTGAATGCCCGGTTTTGTCACCCGCGTCACCCGCAAACCGCCGCACGACGTACCCGCGCCGCACCAGAAACGCGTAGAGCAAGTACGCGTCGTTCGAAACGCCTCCCGATTCGGCGACCACGCGGTGCGCGCGACGCAGGGACATGGGTCGTTGTTCCGGGTTTGCGTTGCTTGCATCAGGGTTTGCATGTTTTGCCCCAGGGTTTGTATGCGTTGTAGTCACCGAAACAACGTCGTCCAGAAACAGCACCGCGCGCTCGGTTTCCACTAGGAACAAAACCTCCTCCGGCCTGAGAAACTGATTGGCGCCTTCGTTGAAGCCCATCTTGGTGAGGTGCTTGCCTCGCGCGCGTACTACTTTCGCGACACGCTTTTTGGGATCCCACACGCACACCGTGACGTTGTCCGATTGCGCCTGCAACGGCTTTGACATCGCGTTTAGAGTTTCCTTGAACGCGTCAAGCACGTTTGGGTGGTTCCGCAGGGACCCGCCATCGTCGCGGTGGCTCGCCGCCGTTTGCGTGTCGCAAAAAGCTCGCGTCGCTTTCGGGCCGCCTCGTTTGAACAACCTGGAGACCTCAGGAGGAAAACTAGCGTCCCTTTTCTCGCCCCGGCCCGAGGAAGTCGGGTGGTCCATTCTCCTGTGGAACCCGCGGGTCCGACCGGAACCCGGAACAACCACACCCAGGCGCGACGCGCGCGTGATTGACTGTCGGCATCGAAAAAGCGGAAGAACGAAGAAGTCAACTTTCCAGCACGAATCCTTCCGCTTATCCGTTGAGTGTGTTTCTCACGTTCCGATATCCACCACGCGGTGCCTTTGCGTCGCGCCAGTTGTGTACGCACTGGCGGCACCCGTGGCCCACGGGTCGGCGCGGAACGGACTCGGTGTGCGGTGTTACAGTACGTAACACCCGCGGTCACCGTGAAGAGATGCACTCGCGCCTTGGGGTGTTGAAACGGGGAGGGAGCGACGAGGATGTTTCGAGAGCGGAAACGCACGGCGGCGCTTCGAAACTTTGGAACGGCCGGGGCACGGGAAGTGGTGCTAACGCGCGCGAGGTCGCGGTGGACATCAACGACGGTGACTCAACAGGTACAACACTCGGTTCACTGCACTTCAACGACGAGCTGAGCTCGGGTGGTGATAGCGACGACTCGAACGGCACGGTGGTGACTCATCACAACAACGAGAAGGACGTGAAGCAACGTCGGGACGGCGCGATACGCGACGGGTACGTCTCGGTTGACGTGGAGGCTTCCGGTGTCGTCTACGGTACCAACGAGAGGAGTTTCATTAGTCAAGCAGGCGGCTCGGTGGGAAGCATCGGCACGACCTCGCAAAGTCTGGTTGCCGGTCTGATGACTCCTCCAAACTTACCAGGGTTGTTCACCGGAACGAGTCCCCTGAAACGAGTGGATTCGCAAACGCACGTCAAGCGCGCGATACAAAGCGTGCCGGGGCTGCACAAGCGGGGGATCGATTTGCCGATGACAAGGAGGCTTGCTTTTAGAAAGTGCAGGAGCTTCGCCCGGAACAAGGCGCTGATTGTTTTGCTGTGCGTGCTGGCGTTTGTCGCGGTGGTGTCGCGACGAAACGGCGCGCATTCGGTTGATGCGCAATCGATTGCGAGTTCCAGCTCCAATCGTTCCACGCGTCATCCGGGTATAGACGCTTCTTTTCGCCCGCACAACCTCGTTCCTGGGTTCGGGAGGGGTGGGACGGTGGGCCGTGGTGGACACGAACACACTGGGGGTGGTGGGTTGCGAGAGAAAGGGAACGGGGAGGGGGGGTAGCAGAACGAATTTAATATTTTTATGACAGAAGAGAGAATCGAGAATCACTTCTGCAGATGATTTTGCATCACGTGACGAAAGAGGTGTTGTGTTGCGTCCCGTAAGCCTGCTCGCCGTTCGTTCGCCGCCATCCGTCGACTGCGCTTCGTGAAGGCACGCGCGCATCGTCGTTCACCCGAGGGAGTGTGCGTCCGAGCACGACTTCGTAAACCCCAAAAGTAAAGCAGGTCGGAAACACGCCACCTTGGTGTGGAGCGGCGCGTTCCAAAGGTGCGCACGGTATTTTCTGGCGCGTGCGCATGGTTGAATTCGCGCGACATGTGACATGGACGTGGTGTCGCGGTGTGGGTTCTGTCGATCCACCGCACACGTGTTTCTCGACGGCGTTGCTTTCGGCACGCCGTCCCGATTCCAGCGGTCCGCGAATTCGCCCCGAATCGCGTGTGCCTCGAACCTCGAATCGAGTCGCCCGGGCACAACACACGCGGTGTTTCAGGAAACGTCGCGGTTCCTGGAGGCGTGTGCGACGTGAATGATGGAAAATGCGCGACACCCCCCCGTGGGTGTGTACGTGCCACGCATCGCCCCCAACCTCCTACCGTCCCACGAACACGTTCCTGACACCACAACCCACGTCCGTACCACGCACAGAAATCGGGGGTACAAACACACCACCAGAGTCACCGCGGGGACGTGCCATCCCGTGGTGACTCCCCACCGCGGTCATGATGAGCTTATTCAAGAAGGCGGAAGCCCATGCGGCGGCCAAGCCCGACCCGAAGGGAACCGGGTACGACCTCGACATCGAAGCCGACGGGGACGACCCCGCCACCGCCGCGACCGTGGTGAACGCGCTGTATGCGAAGTACAAGAAAAACGTACGTGTGGCGTCCCCGAGTTGGGGTCCCTTTCGGTCCCAACGAACACGTCCCGATGGTGACATCAATTGACGAACCGTTTTGGGCTTTTCTGTTTCCCCCAAACCGAGATTAGTCATCGCGTAATCCGCGTCGTCGCGAACGGAAGCACGTTTTGTTTCGTTCGAAGGGAGTTTTCTGGGTAGACACCAGTGGTGTCAAGGCGCACGCGAACCTCGCACGGTGCCTCCAAGACCTAAGGCCGCGAAAAGAGCTGTGACTCGCGTCCGAATGCGCGACCGAAACGGTTGCGCGATGTCAGCTCCGAAAATCGTAAAAAATCTGACCCCTTTTCTCCCAAAATTCCCAACTGTTTTCTGAAACAGCACGAGCGCCGCAAGGACTACGCGAGTTTATTTTCCTTTCTTATCTTCGTGGGTTTCTACATGAGCATTCTGTTCCTGCAGCGAAGTGCCAGCGAGGCGTACGAGCTGACGAGCACGCTGAAAAACAACCTGATTCCCGAAGACACCACGATGAAGGGAAGCGCGGAGGTGCGGGATTGGATCGCGTCAGTGGTGACGACGACCTGGCAAGACGCGCGGTGCGGGGACGGGCGGTGCGAAGGTAAGTATTTTCCATTTACCAAATCCCAACACTGTTTGCCCATACGAGACTGACACTTTCTTTTATTTATCTCAGCGCCGTTCGAGTACCCCGAGTACGGCCGGTTCGGGTGCAAAGCGGATTGCAACTTGCTGAAAACCGAGTCCCAGATAACGCCCATTCAGATTGACGTGTACTTCAACTTCTCGCACCCCAAGGGGAGCGTCTCACCAATTGACTTGATGCAAGACGCGTCTTGGAACCTGTGTCCGATGGAGGTTGACGAGCTTATCGGGCCGAAAAAGATCTTCCACGGTAAGTATATCCCAATAACCACATTCCACCGACTGAATGCCCATACGAGACTGACACTTTCTTTTTTATTTCAATCAGGCAGCGATTGCTACTACGAGACGGACCAGCGGTTCGAGCAACAGGTTGGGCACGTCGTGCGGGAGATCGACGACGTCCCGGATGGGGACTGGTCCGTGGTGGTGAAGAAGGACATTTTTCTAAAAGTCGCGGGCGCGGTCCGGCCGCGGTTCAACGTTACCGTTGAGGCGAAAAACAAAAGACTACTGCTCGCCGCGCACTACGGCCAGATCCGACGCAAGTACGAGGTCACAACCTACCAGGTACGTATTGGGGCTTTCACCGAATCCTGACACACTGTTTGCCAACACAAGACTGACACTTTTCTTTTACAAAAACAGGCGATCAAAACGCACTTGGAAAAAACAAACCTCACCCTGGCGCACGAACAGCTTCAGCTTTACCTTGACATCACGAACAACTCGTTGGTCGAGGCGAACGCAACCGCGGCGACGATCGCGGCGACCGCGAACACGACGAACCCGTACGACTGGGACGGTAACCAAACGGCTTTGGTGGCGAACATGCTGTTGCGGCGCACGATGGTGAACGTCAGCATGGCGGCCGGTTCGCTTTGCGCGAGCTCCTTCACCGGCGAACAGTACCTCAACGTCACCGACTACGCCGCCGTGCCTATTACCCTGTACAACGCGACGTTGTTTTCCTCGGACGGGGATTTGCAGACAAACGGGTGTTCGTGCGTGCAAGGCGCCGAGCTCAACTTGGACCCTGAAACGTACTGCTACTGCTACGGCCCGCTCGCGGTGAACCCCGACGCGGTGGTGGACCCGAACCGAGTCGGCGTTGAGAACGTCACCGTGAGCTTCACCGTGGCAAAACAAAGAGCGTGCAGCGAAGTATGGCGGTGGCTACTACTGGACACGTCCACGTCATGGAACCAACACCTCTCCCTTGCGTGGACGGCGAACATCGCCGCGCAGGTACGTATTTCCCAATCACCACATTTCGCCTCCCTGATTGCCCATACGAGACGTTGACCACTTTCTTTTTATCGTATCAGGCGACCGCCCAAAGCGTGGCAGACACGGAGTTCACGTCCGTTCTGACCTGGCTGTCGCAGCTCTCGCCTGTGACGTTTTTCGAAATCAACCAGATGAAAGGCACGGACGTCACGCGTCTGGACGAAGCTTCCCTCACCACGCTTAAAAACGACAACGTGGTATCCGAGCGCGCTTTGGACGGCAACGCCACGGTTGTCGCCAACGCGATTCGCAAGAGCTACCCGTACCACGAGCAGCTCATCGCGCTGATCGACGCGCGTCTCGCGGTGGTGAACACCCCCACCCTCACCACGCCCCTGTACGCCTCCCCCCCCGAGTTCCCCTTCAACTTTACGTACATGGTCCCCACGTCCCTGGACATCGCCAACGCGTTGTACCCCGACGACGACCTGCACGCCGAAGTCGACGTGGACATCGTGGAGTGGAACCCCGCGGTTTTGGCGCGGCAGCAGTACGCGTTTATGACGTGTAACCTGTTGGAAAGGGCGGAGCAGGTACGTGTTGGGGCTTTCCCAAACACCGCCACTGTTTTATCTCTCAGCTGGTGACTATTTGTCCATACATCGCCCAATACATGACTGACACTTTGTTTTACCTTTCTCAGTACGTCGGGACGTGTGTGAAACCTGAAGACGCGGTGGACCCGGCGACGAACCAACCCGGGCCGATGGTGGAGGACCCGGAGTACGCCAACGTGGACGGGCGAACGTCCATCTACCTTACCCAGACTCGTTTCCAGAAGCTGTGCGAGGGCATTTGCGTGTGCGAAGTCGACGCTTTGGACGCGGATGGGGGCGACGTTGTTAAAAAAGGGTGCGCCACGATCGCGGGGCCGGGTCACTTCTGTACGTGCGAAGTTTGCCGGGTAACCGCGCAGGTACGTATTGCATTTCTCAAATCCCACCCACACTGTTTGTCCATACAAGACTGACACTTTTCGTTCACAATCGCAGTTCGACAACGTGGAGTACCCGGGCAACGCGACCGCGGTTGCGAAACGGCGGCTTCTCGGGTTTGGCGGCGGCGGCGGCGACGGAATGTCGCGCGCCGAGTTCGCGGCGAGGGGTGACCGGTGGAGTTTGCCTCATCGCCGGTTACTGCTAGAGAACGGCCCGCAACGACGACGACAAGGCAGGAACGGCCGGAAACTACTTCAAACCGACCTGGACACCATCCTCACCGCGGTGCAAGCCCTGGCGGTGAAGCAAAGCAACATCGACACGAACGTCGCGGCGGTGCAGCAGGCGCAGGCGATTGCGAACCAAGACGCGAACGACCACCATTCGGACACGGCGCTCGAAACGATCATCAAAGCGGGGTTCGACGACTTGAAAAAAGGCACCGATTCGTTATCCGCGTCTCTTGAAGAGATTCTCGCCAAACAACAACAAGCCCTTGCCGCGGCGCAGGAGAGCTTGGCGATTCAGGTACGGCCGGACGGGGCTTTCCCAAATCCGACACACCGCCCGTTTTACCTCTAACGCGCCTGTGACTGTTCGGACCTTTCGCTGGTGACTGTTCCGACCGATTACCCTCCCTGTTGCTGACCAGGCCATCGTCCAATACACGTCCAATACACGCCCAACAAATGGACTGACCCTTTCTGTTTCCGTACACGCAGGAGCGCACGAACGCGCTCGCGGAATCCGCGGAGCGATCCATCGCGAGGCTCGAAACCGCGGTGCAGAAACAAAGGGAGTCCATCCAGAACGCGTACAAAACAGGCGCGTTCGCGGACGTGGCGCAGTACGTCGCGATCCAGGAGGACGCGGTTATTACGCGCGAACGGAAAGCGAAGGTACGTATTTCCCATTTAACACATTCCGCCGATTGACTGCTATACGGGACTGACACTTTCTTTTATTTATCTCAGGAAAACCTGCTCATGAACTCGCCGTGCCAAATGAAAGTGCTTTACTACTCGTTTTCGCTCGGTGCGTATTTCCCACCTGACTGTTTGTCCATACATCGCGATATACTCGTACTAGAAGGGACTACCACCTCTGACTGTTCAGACCGATTATGGTGACTGTTGTCCATACATTGTCAATACGCGCGACATACTCGTCCTGCGAAGGGAGCGTTACCTCTGACTGTTTGTCCATACATCGCGATATACTCGTCCTTTCCGAAGGGACGGGTATTACCGGATGCCCATACTCGTCCTGCGAAGGGAGCGTTACCTCTGACTGTTTGTCCATACATCGCGATATACTCGTCCTTTCCGAAGGGACGGGTATTACCGGATGCCCATACTCGTCCTGCGAAGGGACGGTCATCACCTGTGCCCATTACCACGACTGTTTACTCGTACTATGGAGTACACTCTCCAATCCCTCGTACTATGGAGCACGGTATACCCTTCCCAACCCCGGAAATACACGTCACGACCGACTGACACTTTCGGCGTTACTCGTGCCAGACAACTTCAACAACACGGTGCCGCCCGTGGCGTACCGCGAACGTTTCGTCGGGCTGAACAACAGGGTGTTGGCCGGGATGCTGATATACGTGGAACGCAAGAACCTGATGAAGTGTACGTCCTCGCGCTTCGACGACATCGACGCCACGTGCAGCGGCGGCCGGGACGTCGCGAGCTACGGCGTGGATCCCGTTTTCAAGCTGGGTACGTTTTTTTCCCAGTCTCAGACTGTTTGCCTGTACCACGTACTCGACCGGGTAATACCACCTTCCGCTTCGAACCACCACGACCTAGCATTACTCTTCGCCGGTACTAACCACCTGCACTACCCCAAATCACCTGACTGTTTCTCCGCTACCCCAAAACCCCAGGAACCCCACTGTACGTCGCGGATTACGACAACTTCGAAACCCTCACGAAAGTGTACAACTGCTCCGAGTTTAGTAACGCGGACGTGGGGATCAGTGCCACGTACAACGACGGCGCCGACGCCTCGGTCACGGGGAACCACGCGCCGTACTGCCAGGAGCTGTACAACGCGAGGTACGTCCGGACCCGGCTTTCCCAAACCCAAACGCACCGGCCGTTTACCTGCGCCGCGTGAAGTGCCGTGACGGCAAACGTGTTGCCACCCCGATAAGCGCATATCCGAGCGCAACACGGTTCATGCACGGCACGCAATTCGCCCCGCACTTCCGCGACTGACTTTTTTCGTCTCCCGACCCAAAAGGGACATCCCGTACGGGTTCCGGCACAAAGCCTTGCCCGGGTACGCCGCGGGGTTCCCGTTCTTTTTCGACATAAACTTAAGCGCGGAGGAAGCCCAGCGCTGGATCGACGTGATGAACTACGGGTTGATGGTACGTGTTGGCCTTTCACCCACTCCCGGCCTCTCTGTTTGCTGATACTCCCACCACGACGGCGCGGTACCTCTGCCCTGACTGTTTGTCCATACGTCGCGATACGCCAGATTGACGTTTTTCTTCACACCGCAGATCGACGACGTGAAAACCCAAAAAGTCACGGCGCAGTTGATCGTGTACAACGCAGAGCTCGGGTACTTTGGTAACGTGATGGTGTTTTTCGAGTTCAGCGAAGGTACGTGTTGGGGCTTTCCAAATCATGGACTCCCTGTTTCCCCACACGACACTGACGCTTTTCTTTTACTTTTACAAAAAAAGGCGGCAAGGTTCGAGTAACGCACTCGTTGAACACGATCAAGGTCGAGCTATACGACACGCAAGCCGACATGAGCCGCCTCGCGATGGAGATAATCCTAGTCCTAGGCGTGGCTTGGTCGGTTTACGAAGAGCTGATGGACGTGGTTGATACGAAAAAGCGAACCGGCACGTACGGCGCGTATTTCAGCTCGGTGTGGAACTACGTCGACGTCGCGTCAATCACGCTTCACGTCGTGACCCTGATCATGTGGTTTTCCTACGGGTACGTATTGCGCGTCTCCCAAATCCCACCACTGTTCGGCCCGAGTACGGGTGACTGTTTGCCCATACACGGATTGACACTTTTTTTTCCAAAAACAGCTTCGGGCTCGCCGCGAACTTCGCGCCCGACATCCACTACGACATTTACAAAAACCTAGAAGCCTCCGCGTTCGTGACTAATTTGAAGGTCCCGAACCAGATGGTGGAGATGGGGGCTATGTTTCTTGAGATGAAAAGCCTGGTGGAGTACTTGCAGCTGTACATGACCTTCAGCGGAATAAACATCATGTTGCTTCTTGGGCGAATTTTAAAGCTGATGGATTTCCAGCCGAGGCTCGGCGTGATAACGCACACCCTCGCCCTCGCAACCGCGGACCTGACCCATTTCTTCGTGATTTTCGCCATGATCTTCATGGGGTACGCGTTCATCGGGCACGTCATTTTCGGGTACTCCTCGAGCGTACGTATTGTATTTCCCTAATCCCAACACTGTTTTACCGAAGATGGCGACTGTTTGTCCATACATCGCGATATTCATGATTGACACTTTCTTTTATTTATCTCAGCACTTCGCGGACATCACCGCGAGCGTCAACTCGCTTTTTCAGAACCTGCTGGGCGACATCACGTACGTAGTGTGCGGCTTTCCCAAATCCGCCACACTGTTTCAACTGTCACGAAAAGGAAGTACCGTGACACAGTCCGGCCGCCCGACTGTTTACGCATACCCCGTCAATTTCCCGATTGACCGTTATCGCTCCGACCGACTGTTTACGCATACAGGTACTTCATGGAGGATTTCAAAACCGCCAACGGGTTGAACTTCGTGGTCGCGATGATCTACTTCTACAGCTTCAACATCTTCGTGTTTATGATTCTGTTTAATTTTTTGCTGGCCATTATTTGCGACGCGTTTGGCGAGGTCAAGGCAAACGCTTCTGAAAGCGTTTCAGTCAGCACCGAGCTCGGGCCGATGTTGAATGACAGCTGGCGAAGCACCTTCCGGTCGTTCTACCGCAACCACGTTCCCGAAAGCAGAGTCAGGTGAGTATTTCCCAATCACCACATTCCGCCGACTGAATGCCCATACGAGGCTGACACTTCCGGCTTTTATCGTATCAGGCGGCAACTGAAAATCTGGCGCGGCGAGAACCCCGACGAAAGCGACGAGGAGGTGTTTGACGAACCTGATTTGAAGGTGCTGAAGTACGACGACACTAAGGAGCTTGATATGGCGGGGTTGAAAAGGGTGTTACGAAGGTGCGTGGTGGAGACGTACCAGCGAAGCGCCGAGAGTAACTTTTTGCTTTCAAACCGAACGGGCGGCGGCGGAGGCGGCCCTTCCAACCCGTTTTTCAAAAAGAAAAACGCGAACAAAGACGCCCTGGCCACCGCGAGCGAAATCGAACAAGCCGCGGAGATGCTGATGAAGCAAATGGGCGTGCCTCCGGAAGGTGCGGCGGAGGATGACGACGGGCCGAGTGAGTTGGAGCAGTTGCAGGGGTCCCTGGAGAAGCTTTTGAAGGCGCAGCAAAGGCTGGTGGAGGGCCAGGTGAAAGTGATCGAAGGCCAGGCCAAGATGGCGGACCGCCAGGAACGGCTGAGCGATTTGGAGAAACGCATCCTGGGGGTGCTGGAGAAACCGCCTTCGGGGCGTTGAGATTTATTGAGGAGGAGTGAGTTTAATTTGAGGAGGAGTGAGTTTAATTTGAGGAGGAGTGAGTCAGGGGGCGTCGGAGAAGGGGCGCGCCCGCACTGTTTTTATTGTACCATGCTTTCATCCAAAAAAACTTGATTTGAGACTCTTGCAGACTACTCGCCATACGACCAACGGATTTGACGAATCAAAACGCAGCGGTTTTCTGGAGATCTTTTTCATCCGACTCACGATGTTCGACGGGGGTGTGCGTCTCATCCCATCCTTCTCATCACTGCGCGTCGCGCCTACACGCACCGTCATCGCACGGCTCGCGTCGTGTTGATCGTTCCCGAACGACGTCCCACCAAATGGGCGTCCCTTTGGCGGCGTGTTACACGCAAACGCGCGCGGTGCACACACCAGCGCGTCAGTTGAGCACGACACCAAACAGATTTCCCAAAACAAATCGCCCACGCGCGGTCGTGCCCCCGGGCGGCGTGTCCGGACGCGGCAGCGGCGCTAAATTCACAGGACGACGACGCGCGCTTTCGGACAAGGAAGCAGCAGACCCGGCTGACAACAGCACCGAGTCGGAGGAAAAATCCGGCGAGTGCCCGCTCGGGTTCGGCAAGAACGGAAGGATCACGAACGCGGTGGATGGTGTTAAGAAATCCATCTACCTCTCCTTCATGCAAAACGCGTCTCCGCTGACCATGGAAGAAGCCGCGGCGAGTGCTGCGGCTGCTGACCCTAAAGACGTGCTGATCTTGGATAACGCGGTGTTTCTGCAAAGCTTAAAAAAAGCAATCGAAGACCCAGTGGGGATGCCCGCCGCGATTCTCGATTGGCACATGAAAGTCGATAACGACACCGTCGGGATCAAAAACCCTCTAGGCCCCGGGTGCGTGTCAACCATAGACCCGCGAGTAGTGGAGTACATATGCAAAACCAACGCGCAGAACTATCGCGACCGGCTGTTGCCGCCTATCTTCAACCTGGTCCTGAAAGACCTCGGCGTGACCGGGTCCCAGGGCGAGTACAACAGGGCGCACCGCAAGGTTTGTCAGAAACCCTTCATCAACAACAACTTTCTCAAGACGTTTTCCACGGTGGTGGAGTCGCGCGTGCAGCACTTGTGCGACAGCTGGGAAATGGCGAGCGACGCGGAGGTTTTGAAAGCAGCCGGGCATGGCAACACCGCGGAGACTCCGTACATGGTCACGGACGTGGATTTGCACAGCCAACATTTACTCCTCGATATCATCTCGCCGATCTCGTTCGACCACAGCTTCGAGTTGTTACAAAAAAGCCGAGAAGTGATCACGGGGGCAGAACAGAAGTTCAAACCCAACCCCATGCTTGAGGCGTACCACCGAAGCGCGGAGATCATGGGGGAGGTGTTTATCACGCCGTTACCTCTGTTGGAACTCGGGGCGAAACTTGGAATCGGCCGGTTACGGGAACTCACCGCGGCGTACGACGACTTGGAGAAGATGGGCGACGAGATTGTTAAAAACCGCCGCGCGCAGCACACGGCGACTCTTGAAAAAGGCGGTGAAATCGAACAGGTTTGTTTGCTTGACACCATGCTTTTCCTGACCGACCCTGACACGGGCGAAAGGGCGTACACGGATGAGGAACTCTGGGGTGACATGAACGACATCATGGCCGCCGGGCACCAAACCCAAGCCGCGACGATGACCATGGCGCTGCTTTACATTTCGCGGGACGAGAAGGTTAAAAGGTTGGTGGAGGAGGAGGTTGCGCTTTTGGGCGGGCGCGCGCCCACTTTCGAGGACGTCTCGGAAGGCCGACTGACCTACACCCAGCATGTCATAAAAGAAGTGCTGCGCATGCACCCGCCGATTCACATGTTCCCCAGGTTAGCCACCGCGGCGGACACCATGCCTACCGGCCACAAAGTAGCGGCGGGGGACATTATTTTGCTAAGCACCTGGGCCATGGGCCGTAACCCTCGTGTTTGGGAAGACCCCGAGCGGTTCGACCCCGATCGGTTCAGCGATGAACGGCTCACGCAGCTCGCGACGAAGCAGGCGGATAAAGACGCGACCCCCGACGAAATCGACCGAGCGGTGACGATGTTAAAAAGGTACGTAATTGGGCCTTTCCCAGATCCCAAGATTTGCCCATACTCGTACCAGAAGGGACTGTTACCTTTGACTGTTTGTCCATACATCGCGATATACTCGTCCTGCGAAGGGACGTTTTCCCTCTGCCCTGACTGTTCCGACCGATTATGGTGACTGTTGTCCATACATCGTCCAATACATCGCGATACACAAGACTGACACTTTTCTTTCACAATCAAAGCGGGCGCGATTTCATCTACACGCCGTTTGGGGCCGGGCCGCGGAGCTGCATCGGGGGTTTGTTTTCGCTGTTAACGGTAACCACGATCGTCGCGAGTTGCGTTCAAAAGTTCGACTTTTCCCCCGATGAAAAATCTCTTCCCAAAGACGCCCCCATTCCGTTGCGCTACGACGTCACCATGTGCTACCCGAACGGGTTGAAAATGAAGGTGAAGCGGCGGGATGTTGACGGGAAGACGTTGAAGACTGTGGACAGACAGCCGGCGGCTTCGGCGCGATGAAGGAACTTGTTTTTGAAGTGAAAATACAGGAGCACAGCACAAGTTAGTTGTAAGAAATACGCTACTCGCGGTCAACACAGAACTACCGCCTCTACCTTCTGAATATGACACGCACCAACACTCGAAGCGCCATGGCGAGTATCTGCCGCGTGAAGATCTGCGCGAACCGCACGGCGAAGCCTCGGACCAAGGTTCCCGCTACCCGCCCTAAACCCCCGAGTACTACGTGACTAGAAGTAGACCCCTGTCCGGGAGGAGGCGGGGTTCGGGTGTTACTTCCCCAGCCCCCGTTTTCGAACACTCTACTATTATGAGGAACCCCGCCGCTTTTTTTGGGGTTGTTGTAGTAGTCGTACTGCCCGCCGACGCCCACCACGCGCTCTTCGACTTTCGTGGACGCGCCGTGTCTGGTGGTGGTTGTGGTGGTTTTCCTAACCACTCTTCGCCCATCCGCGCGCGTGATGATCTCTTCGTGCACCTCAACTTCCATGCCCCCCGTCCCCCCTTGTCCATTACCCATCGCCCCAAACACCTTCTTCGCGAGCTCCGCCCACTGCTCGGGGGTGACGCCTTGCCGGCCGTTCACGGATCCGTTCATCGTTTGGCCCGCTCCGAACGTTCCGAATCCATCAGCACTGCCCGGCCGCGACCCCGCGCTCCGCGTGAACTCCTTCACGAAATCGCGAAGAAAAGGATTATTTCCGAACATTTCGTTGAACACTTTGTCCGCGTCCTGTCGTGAATAGTCAGTGCCGCCGTGCGCCCACGTGTTCCCTGACGCGTCCCGGCGGTAGGCGCCGCCCGAGCCGCCGTTAGACGATGACGACGACTGATCGGAATTCGTGTATCCACTTTGCGTGGACCCATCAGATTGAGAGTACCCATTGCTCCTTCCTCCACTGCTACCTGACCCCCCAGCACCCCGTCCGCCGCCCCCCGCGCTCAGCGCCTGGTATGCCTCGGACACGAGCTTGAACTTCTTCTCCGCGGTCGCTTTCGCAGACCCATCCTTGTGCCGGTCGGGATGCCATTTCATGGCTTCCCTGCGGTACGCCTTTTTTAGTTCATCGGCAGATGCTCCGGGCTTCACGCCCAAGGTGTCGTAGAAACTAGCGCTTGTCACATTAGACGCGGTGAAGCCGCGGGTGGTTGCGTTTAGGGATGGACGCTGACGTGTAGTACCCCATGGAGTACCCCAAGTCCCTCGCGCATCACGGGTACCTGAAGAAGTCCCTGGAAACCCAGCTTGATTAATCACATCGCAACGGGTGCCCGCTTGTGTCGTGAACGCCGCCGCCGCGTGGGGAAAGGACCAACCCCCGTCGCCCGGTGACGACGGCGCTGTCGTCCACCGCCGCGCCGCGAAACGCGCCGCCGCCGCGCATCGGCTCATCGCGGGCCACGATGAGGAGGACGCCGCGATGATAGGGGAGTTCGTGGCGAGACAAGTGTCGACTTGGCAAAAAATTGGGAGGCAGCAGGCGCACTGATAACCAATTTCCCTATTTCCGCCTGAAGGCAAGTCGTACGACAGTCTCCTTTTTCTGCTAATTGGGGGACGGTGTGTGGCCAGGTGTCACCCTGTCGTGAGGTGGCAAGCCGAGGTTCCATGTTTTTGGCCTTTTGGTTTTAACAGGTCGAAAAATGTCGGCGTACATCCTAGACGTCGCGGTCGAACCCGGCCCCTCCAAGCGGCACTGCGGATCGCACGTCGCGCACCGCGTGGGGTGTCGCGTTCACGCGTTTCGAACTCTTTAGCTCTATCGCACCAAGAGCCGTTCCCGCCTTCGCACGAAGCGCGCCGGCGACGCTTATCCCCGGACCCATCTTCTTTTTACTGTTCAAAAGACGCGTGTTTGCTACTTAGTGTTTTCCATGGCAGCCTCGTCCATGCGCGCGTTCGCGTCTACGCACGCAGTGGGTTCCCGCGTCGCGTCAGGTGGTTTAACCGGACGCGCACGTACGCATGGTGCATCACCCAAGCTTGTTGTTGTGCACAAACCCACGCGCCGCGGTCGCGGGAACTTCAGCACCGTCCGTGCGTCCGTCAAAGCGGACGACGTCCCCGAGCCCGTCGCCATTGAAGCCGCTGCTGTTACCTCTGCCCCCCCCGCTGCCGCCACCGCGGTCGCCCCGTCCACCCCGAACGACGTGTCCGTCGCGACCGCGAACATCGCGCCACTTGGCAGCAACTTAAGCGCGCTTCAGGCGCAGCTCGCGGCGTTGAGCGCGACGAACGCGGCTTTGGTGTCAGATTTAGAAGCGATGGCGAAGAAACCGGAGGTTGCTAAAACCAAGGAACAGGAAAAGGAAGCCAACCGCTTGGCCGCGATTGCGGACCCGCTGGCGCACGCGGGCCTCGCGAAACCGATCGGGTACGTGGACGTGATCGAACCGAGGGTGTTGGCTCCAGGCGAGTTGTTGATTCAAAACATGGCGGACGACATCAAGTGGCCGAGCCCGGACGAACAACCGCCGTTCTGGGAGCGCGCGCCGTATCCTTCGCCGCTGAAAAACAACGCGGACGACGAGTTAACCAACGCTAAAAAAACCGACCAGCCCCTTCACGTCGTGCACGTCACCGCAGAGATGGCCCCTATTGCAAAGGTTGGCGGTTTAGGCGATGTCGTTACCGGGCTAGCGCGCGCGCACCTGCTGAACGGACACAACGTCGAGGTGATTCTTCCGTACTACTCGAGCATTGAGGGCAAGGTCGACCAACTGCAACACGTCATGGACTTCGACGTCACGAAAGGCAAGGAAACGGAGTGGGACGGAGTTAGGGAGATTAAACTGGATAACTTCTCCACGAGCATGTACACCGGGGTGATCGGCGGGTGTAACGTTATTTTACTGAAACCGGCGGCGAAGGAGCGAAGCAACATCTTCGTTGGCGGCAAGATCTACGGCGGCAGTTACAACGAACTGGAAAGCTACCTTTATTTCTGCCGAGCCGCGTTGGAGTGCTTGAAAGTCACGAACCGCGATCCGAACGTGATTCACGTGCACGAGTGGCAGTGCTCAGGTACGTATTGTGCGTTTCCCAAATCCCGGCCTCCCTGTTTGCCCATACTCGACTGACACTTTCCGTTCACAATCTCAGCCGTGGCGATGCTTTACTGGGATTTGTACCACGCGGAGGGGATGTTGCGTAACGCGAAAATAATGCTCACGATTCACAACATGGACAACACCGGGGAGTGTAGGCAGGAGGAGTTCATCGCGACCGGGGTTTCGGGGGTGGAGTTCAACACTTTGGAAAAAGCGATGGACGAGAGGACGATCGGGCACAACCCGGAACGTTTGTGCCTTTTGAAAGGCGCCATTGTGTACTCCAACTACGTCACCACGGTGCGCATCGCGGAACCCCAAACCCCACGACCCGACTGTTTGATGCCCTGTATGGAGTGCAGTCAGACAGTCTTACCACTACAACGATGATGGGTACCACTACTCCTTTCTTAATCCAACTCTCTGACTGTTTGCTCATACAAGTCACTGACCGATTTCCTTTTTCAATCAGGTTTCGCCCACCTACGCTAAAGACGCTTTGTCCGGCGGCGGCGGTTTTCTGAACAAAACGCTGGGAAAGGTGCGGACGAAATTCCGAGGCGTGTTGAACGGCGTGGACGAACAGATATGGGACGCGCGGTTGGACCCGTATCTTCCCGCTTCGTTCAAACCAGGCCAAATGCAGGGGAAAGCGCTTTGTAAGCGATACCTGCAGCAAGGGCTCGGGATGGACGTGAATCCGGATAAGCCCCTGGTGGTTTGCGTTTCAAGGCTGGTCCCGCAAAAAGGCGTCGATTTAATCAAACATGCCATCGCGCACACCAAAGACCAAGGTGGTCAGTTCGTGTTGCTCGGGAGCGGGCACAGCGATCCGCCGTTTTCGCAGCTGGCGAGCAGCGTGTATAAAAGAGACGAGGATGTCAAGCTTCTGATATTTTACAGCGACCAGCTGTCGCACCTTTTATACGCCGCCGCGGATTTCGTGCTGGTACGTATTGCGCGTTTCCCAAATCCCGCCTCCCTGTTTGCCCATACTCGTACCAGAAGGGACGTCTTACCTCTGCTGGGACGTCTTACCTCTGCTCTGACTGTTTGTGCATACATCGCGATATACAAGACTGACACTTTCTTTTATTCATCGTAAGGTACCTTCGATGTTCGAGCCGTGCGGTTTGACGCAGATGATCGCCATGGAGTACGGCGCGCTTCCTATTGTGCGCAAAACAGGCGGCTTGGCGGACACGGTGTTCGACCTGGACGACGACAAAAAGCCGTACGACGAACGGAACGGTTTTATGTTTGAAGGCGCCGATAACGGCGCGCTGACGCAGTGCATGAACCGCGCGATGGACACGTTTAAGCACCGACGACAGGACTTTTCGCAGGTTCAAGAACGCGTCATGAAAACGGACAACACGTGGGAAAAAGCGGGACAGGAGTACGTCAGGCTGTACCGCGCCATGCAGGGGGACGGTGTGCGCGGGTACTGAGACGGGTGTAGGGCTGCTTAATGGTCCCAGTACACTCGTTAATGGCGAGGCGAACTCCTTCGGCTCGCTCTCGATAGCTCGCTTTCTAAAATAATCTTGAAAAACGCGTTGCAGGCGCCTTTCTTTTCAGTGCTCAAAATTTAAACCTTGAAACTTGGCGACTGTCTCTTCCGCGCCACTCCGCGGTTGCGCACCCGCACGTATCCACACCGCGTATCTCGCCCCCTGACGCTTCGCGCATTCCGCATCGCGCGGTTTGCCCCCGCGCGCGATGACCAAGACCTTCGCCGGCGTCGCCGGCGACGGGAAGGACACGCGCGCGTCGGGGGTTCCAGGCGACACCACCTCCGCGGACTCGGACTCGAGTCACGGCGTGAAGAAGAGTCGGTCGCGGGGAGAGAGACGGCACATGAAACAGGCCGCTGCCGCGCCCGCTACGTGCGATGAGACGGTTGACACGAGCGACACGCACGCGTTGCGGCTGCTTGAGGCCATCGCGTCTGGCGATTTAGGTGACGCCTCCGGAGTTGGCGCGACGGAGAAGGCGGAGACGCCCGAAAAGTTGGACGGCCCCGTGAAACTTGTGACGGACGCGGACCAAGACGACCAACCCAGCAAGGACAAGGTCGCCGCTTTGCCCGACACCGCACTCGACGCGCCCCAGGAGACGAACGAGACGCGGTCCCCCACCACCCCCACGTCAACCCTGGTGCGACGGCAAACCACCACCGGAAGCTCACCGCCAACCTCGCCGGACGTAGCCGTTGCAAAGGGGTACGAGTCGAAAACCACGACGATTTCGGAGGATTCGTTGGATTCGGATTCGGTTTCCGAGGCGATTCTTGCCGACGAAGGTACGTATTTCCCATTGCCAAATTCCTCCGACTGATTGCTCATACAGGACTGACATTTATTTTGACAATCTCAGGTGGCGAAACCGAACTCGAAAAACAAGACTCGGCACCCGTTCCTGTGGGAATCGAACCCCCCAACACGCGACCGCAACATGCGCGGAGTGAGGGTTTCGACAACCACGCGCCAGGTGATGGGCTGGAGAAGGGGTTTTTACCGCGGGGTGGTGTCTTGTTACCTGAGGAACCTTCGGTACTGGAAACTGGGAACACTCGCGAACAGACGGATGACGCGGCGTCGAAAAACGAAACGCGAAAAGACGACGCGAAGTCCGCGTCGCCCTCGCTCCCCGGGGACGCGACGACAGAGCAAACAGTCGTGTCTTTCCGAGGTGTTTCCCCCGAAATAAACACCACTAACTGGCCGTTACCCGGAGTCGAACCAAGGACGAACTGCGAGGTAACGCCCCCACTTAACCAACTACCAACCCGCGTAACCCCGGACACGCGACCCAGTCACACCGAAAACGCCCTCAACGAGCGGACCGTGACTATTTACGCTTACGAAGCGCGACACAACCAGCGGATCGTTTTGGTCCCTGAGCAAAAAGTCGGCCTAGTACTGGGCAAAAAAGGAACCCACGCCGCGTACTTCCAGCACCACAGCGGCACGGAAATCCACGTCGCCAGGTAAGCATTGCCTTCCCCAGATCCCACCCTCACTGTTTTACCGAAGCTGGAGACTGTTTGTCCATACATCGCGACATACTCGTAAAAGAAGGGACTATTCTCTGACTGTTTACTCACACACATTACGAGATTGACACTTTTTTTTATGTATCGCAAGGGACCCGTGGGAAATCGACGCGCGGTGCGGCGTGACGGGGGGGCTGGTGCTGTAAGGGCCTTTCCCACCCACCACATTCCGCCTCCCTGATTGCCCATACTCGCACCAGAAGGGACTAATACCACTGACTGTTCAGACCGATTATGGTGACTGTTGTCCATACGTCGTCCAATACATGCGATAAACTCGTACCAGAAGGGAGCATTACCTCTGACTGTTTGTCCATACATCGCGATACACGCGACTGACACTTTCTTTTACTTAGCAGCCAGTTCTTGGGGTCGCGCGACGCGAGCGATGCGGCGGGTACCGGTATGCAGTCCATGGGTTTCGCGCATGGCGGTGGTGTGTCTGCTAGAAGTGTGCCGGGCGGTGTCGCGCCGGCGGATACGGGTGCCACTATGGGTGATACCAGTGACACCACGGGTGGTTCGGGTGACACGGGAGGTACTACCCCGGGTGGTACCACGGGTGATACTACGGGTGAACCTACGGGAGATACTCCTACGGCTGGTATTCCTGGTATTCCAAGTGCTATCGCGGGTGATACTACGGGTGGTATTCCTGGTGCTACCGCGGGTGGTACCACTACGGTTGGTAACACTACGGGTGGTACCACTACCGGTACTGGCACAACCACTACCACCACCCCGCCTACCATGCCTGCTCCCGATGCCCCTAACGCTGGTGAAACGCCGACCACGGCCGGCGGTGTTTTTCCGCCAGCACCGGTTACCCCGACGCCTCCCGCGGTGGATTCCCTTTCCCGCCGGCGCGTGCACGTTTTAGGGAGCGCTGACGGAACCTGGGCGTGCGCGCAAATGATCAAGCGGTTGGTGGAGACGAGCGCGTTTCGCGCGCCGCCCCCGGTTGAGACCAGCCGGGACGGGCCTGGACTTGGACACAGCGCCGGTGAGCGTTTCGGTTTCGACGACAAACAGAGCTCGTATGGGCAAACAGTCTACCAACAAGCGCCGGCGTCGCGCCGAAACGGCCGCGCCGAAAACGCCGGCTCGAGTTCGTCGTTTGATTTCCAGTACCAGTCCCCACCAATCACGACGTCGTTTTGCGGCGTCACGACTACGTTCCGGGGTACGGCCTAGGGGCTTTCCCAAATCCAGGCACCTACGACGTTTGCCGATGACCCGCCCGTAGTGACTGTTCACGACATACATCACAAGGCCCTGTCTGTTGCCGTTCACAGTAAGACTCACAACGTTTACCCCTTTTCGTGTACCGAAACCAGGGTACGCGAACGCGTCGCACCCGGGGGAAACGGGCGGGCACGGTTTCGTGGTGCCGCCCATCGGGTTCGCGGACGACGACATTGGCGAGCTTTTCAATCCGGGGTCAGGGTTGGTCGGTCCGGTGGATGCTTCTTTACGGTCACACGACGCGTCGCTTGGGTCACACGACGCGTCACTTGAAGCTTCTTTGCCGTACCGAGATTCCGCAAACTCGAATTCAAACTCCCTCACCATGTTCGTGCCGCACAAGCGCGCGGGATTGATCATCGGCAAGAAAGGCGAGAACATCCGGTTCCTGCAGAACATCACAAGGGCGCACATCCAAGTACAGCCGGAAGGGTGTGGATTGTCAGGAGGTGGTACGTATTTCCAAATCACCACATTCCGCCTCCCTGATTGCCCATACGAGACTGACCCTTTCTCTTTTATCGTATCAGGATCTTTTCCTGGCGATCAGAACGGAAGTTTCGCGCCGCCGAACACGCGGCGGGTGTGCATAAGGTGCGTATTGCATTTCACAATGCCAGGCACGCTGTTTTACCGAAGCTGGCGACTGTTTGTCCATACATCGCGATACACATGACTGACACTTTCTTTTATTTATCGTAAGCGGCGCCGCGGATGCGATCGCGGAGGCCAAGCTCGCGATCGACGACATGTGCTTGGGCAAACTAAGAGTGGGGAGCCAGCAAGTGATTCCCCCCCAGCCGTCTCCGAACGCGTGGGCGCAGTGTACGTATTGGCCCTTTCCCAAATATTCGACACGCCGTTTACAGCCCCTCTGTACTATTTACTGTTTACGTGATACATCACAAGTGCACTGTTCGGCCCGACTACTACAGATTTTTCGGCCCGATTCCTACGACTGTTTGCCGATTGTCCCGAGTAATTACTCATACAAGTTACGGGAAGACTGACCCTTTTCGTGTACCAATCGCAGACGCGGTGGAGTACCACGAGGAGATGGAGGCGTACGCGAAGTACTTAACCGACTGCGGGTGGTCACAAGGCGGCGCCATTGGTCTGACGAACGGGTTGTACGGCAGCGGCGGCGTCAACGACGGTTACGCGCGCGACGAGTATTCTTCGCAAAGCTACGGCGCGCAGAGTTCGGCGGGGTACGGTTACGCTCCGTACGGAGCACCCGAATCCCACGAAAGATACTCGCCCGAGTACCAGTACCCCGGATACGCGGCGTGTGGGTACGGAGGGTACGGGGACGGGTACGGAGGGTACGTAGATGGGTATGGAGTGTCAGTCTCGTCCTCTTGTATGAGCAAACAGTCTGGTTATTTGGTGGAAAACGGACCTGACAGCGCGTACGGCAACAGCCCGTACGGGCAAACGTTTTACCCCGAAGCGCCGTACTCACCCGGTTTGTCACCCGGCGCGTTGAACTTCGCGGCGGCGGCGTACGCGCCGACGACGCCGCAAACGCCTCCAGCTTTTTCAAGCGAACAACTCGCCACGAACTTCCCCACCCCCGGTGAAACTACCGAGGGTGTGATGACCGTCGATGGTGTCGGTGGCGAAGACGTGTCGACCCCGCCTTGCGGCGATACGGTGTGCGAAGTGTCCCTTGATGACGCGGCGTCCGCGGACGAAACACAAAGCACGAAGCGGGACCCTCGGCAATCCCTCAGCACACTTTGCGCGTCGTCGTTGACCATGACGTTCCACAAAATCGCGACTTCATCGCCGAACCGCCGGGGGCGACGCGGAGGCCGGGGACGGCCGCGAAAGGACACGGATACGCACCGGGAGGAAATGGGGAACATGGCGGACGTGTCGTACGCGGCGTCGGACGTGACGGAGGCGGCGTACGTGTCGTAGTACATGCCGGACGTGGCACGTGTGTTGTCGATAATGCCGGGTGTGGCGTCTGCGCCAATTGAAACCGCGGAGGAAGGTGGATGGGGCTACTGACTACTACTTCTTTGATTGCTACTGACTGCGTCGCGGCGAATCGGGTTTTGGGACGGCGACGAGGAAATACAAGTACTGGCCGGGATTTGCGAATGGAGCGGAACGGTCCGCTCCGGGGTTTGGGATTAAATGTTTTGTGAGACGTAACGATTCGAGGGAGGGTATTGAGGGAGGGTGTTGCTTTGCTTTTGTGAGACGTAGTGTGGGTTTGTAATGATTGCATGACGTAAAAATGACAGTAAACGAGACAAGCGCGGAGGCTCGCGAAACCCGAAACGATCGCGTTGTTGATGGGAGAAAATTGACGGCTCCAGTTGTTTTCCGTCGCAGACCTATAGCGCTATTCGGGCACGCCGCTCGCCACCGCCCACTCCATTACGGAGCCGCTCGCATATTTGCGCGTGTTCCGGTTCCACGGACATCCGTTCGCGCGCGCCCACTGCAGCAACTCGAGGTGCCCGCCCTTCACCGCCATCTCGCACGTCCACTCGTTCCACGGGCAGCCGTTCGCGCGCGCCGACGACAGCACCTCCAGTTGTCCACCCTCAGCCGCTCCCACGCACGTCTCCTCGTCCCACGGGCAGCCGTTCGCGCGTGCCCACTGGAGCACCTCGAGGTGCCCGCCGAATGCCGCATTCGAGCACGTCTCCTTGTTGCACGGGCAGCCGTTCGCGCGCGCCCACTGCAGCACCTCGAGGTGCCCGCCCTGCGCCGCACCCCAGCACGCATTCTCGTCCCACGGGCAGCCGGATCGCGCGTGCCCACTGCAGCACATCGAGGTGCCCGCCCCTCGCCGCATGTATGCACGTCCACTCGTCCCACGGGCAGCTGTCCGCGCGCAACGCCCGCAACTTCTCGAGATGTCCACTCCTCGCCGCTGCGTAACAAAGGAGTTCTTGACGCGACAGGCGCCCTCCCCGTTGCAGGCGCTGCACCGCGCTTAAACATCCGAGTTCCCCGGCGTCATTCTCATCAAACTCTTCAAACGTAAGCCCCGTCGCCGCCACCGCGTCGCGCATCGCAAGGCTCACCGCTGGGAGCCGTGCGAGATCTGCGGGGTCGTCGAAATGCTCAGATTTGAGAACGTGCGTGACGACGATGTCGTTGAGCAGGCCGGGGATGGCCTGGCCCGCGTTTAACGCATCGCGGCGCTCGCGCTTTCGTTTACGCGCGCGAGTTTCCACACCGAGGGTCGGGTTGGAAGACATCGCGTCCGGGAGTCGTGTGCGTCTCGTTGTGGTCGAGGCGACGAGGCCTCTTTGCGTTTATTTAATTTATGACTCGTGAGTTTCCCTTTTCGGGGTGCAATCCTAGAATTTGAGGCGACGCGTTCAGTCCGCGCGTCGCGCGGTCAGGCTCTCCTGACATGGGTGAGGCGAATGTCGTGGCCGCCCCGCCACCCGGTGTTTCTGCGCCGGGTCCTGATTCCCGTGCGGAAACCACACGACCCGAAAAGTGGGTGGACGACCCAACCGGTTTGCGGTTTGAACACACCCGGTCGTTGGAGGGGCACGCCAAACCAGTCAGCGCGGTGCGATTTTCCCCGGACGGCACGCGGTGCGCCAGCGCGAGCGCGGACAAGAGCGTACGGATATGGAACGTCACGGACGGTGTTTGTATCGCCACACTGGTGGGCCACGAGAAAGGCGTGTCGGACGTGACGTGGACCAAGTGCGGCAGGTACGTCGTGAGCGCGAGCGACGACAAAAACATCCACCTGTGGTGCGTGGACGAGCGCTTGCGGGTTGAGATGGGGCGGGGGGAGACGGGTCACGGGTCGCCTAACCACTTACATGATTCCAACCGTGTGGGTATTCAGTCAGCGAATCTTGAACACATGGACACTCCAACAAGCACCGACCCGAAGTACGGCCAGTGCCTTCGAGTCTTCACCGGGCACACCGCGCACGTGTTTTGCGTGGACGTCGCGCCCGCTGGCAACATTCTCGCCTCGGGAAGCTGCGACGAAACCGTGCGTTTGTGGGACGTCGCGAAAGGCACCTGTCTAAACGTGTTACCCGCGCACTCGGATCCGGTGACCAGTGTCTGCTTCTCGCACGACGGAACTGTTGTCTGTTCCGGGTCGTACGACGGTTTAGTGCGGATCTGGAGCGTCGCGACGGGGGGGTGTTTACGAACGGTCGCGGTGTTTCCGACGACCGCGACCGACGGAAACGATACGCACACTTTGCGGAAAGAAAATACGATTCAATCGGGCTCGCCGCCCCCGGTGGCGCGCGCCGTATTCAGCCCGAACTCGCTGTTTCTGCTAATAGGCACCTTGGATAGCACCTTGCGTCTCGTTGATCTTCGAATCAAAAACGCATCACCCGTGTTGAAGACGTTCGTAGGGCACGTCAACCACGCTTATTGCGTTTTTTCGGGCTTCGCGGAGGTGAGAAGAAAAAATAATAATAATGGAAAGAGCGACGAAAAGAGCGACGACGACGGCGGAACGTCTCAGACGTACGTCATCAGCGGCAGCGAAGACGGCTGCGTTTGCGTGTGGGACCTCCAAACTCGACGGCAAGTCACACGAGTGACACTGAGCTCGAACCGTATGGGTAGTCAGCCAGAAGAAGGTGACGAAGAAAACGCGGGCGGTGCGAACGCGCAAATTGAAAACGCCCCAGACGCCAGCGCCGGCGCCGTGGTCGGGTGCGATTTTCGCAACAACACGCTCGCGACGTGCGGGCTGGGCGAGGACCGGAGTGTCAAGATTTGGACGGTGCTGGGGTAGGTTGTTTCGATATGTGACTGGATGCTTACTCGTGATAATCCATCTACTGCTAAGCCTTCTCTTTCGCTTCTGTTTCGTTCTCTGTTTCTGTGTTTTCACCGGCGTCGTCGCGGTTTGTCCCTTCCTTTCCCTTCGCCCGCCGTTCCCGCTTCGCCTCCATCTTCCGACTCTTTTCGCCGTTAAAAAGGTCCTTCTTCTTGTCCTCCCGCCGTCGTCGTTTCCCCTCCTGTTCGGAAACCGCGGTGTGCACACACGGGCCGCCACCGTACCGCCCCGTGGACGGCTGCGGCGTCGTGGCGTATTCGTGTCTGATTGTAAAAGAAAAGTGTCAGTCCCGTGTGCGCAATCAGGGCGGGAGGCGGAGTGTGGTGATTGGGGAAATTCCTTACCGTTCCGCGAACACGAACAGGTTTTGGTACCCCCCCTCCATTTGAATCGGCACGTGTTGTATTTGTTTTTCGGTATCCAAAACGTCGACGCCGCGACACAGGTGGTCCGTCCACAAATCAAACTTTAGTTTCAAATGCGAGCGCGGCGGCCCGACCCACTTGTTGTGTATCCACTTTCCGGGGGCGCAGACTTCCTGGGTTGGGATGTTGTGCTGCAAGTGTTGCTGGGGGAGGTTGTGTGTGGAGTCGTTGGAGGTATCATTGTTCGTTTGTGAGGATGTATTGGAGTCATTGGAGTTATCATTGGAGTCTTCCTTCGCTTCGTCCTTGGCATTGCCGTTCTTTTCGTCCTTGCCAGGATTCGAGCCGAGCACGTCCTTGTCCTCATTCTCGCCCCTAACCACGGTCGTCTTTTGAAACACCCACGCGTCGTGCGTGTACGTGTGCGTCCACTCGGGAAGGCAGCACGGTTTCAAACAAAGAAGGGACGCGTTTCGGTGGTGGTTGAACATCTCCACGGCTTTTACGGAAAGCGTGCCTGATACGATAAAAAAGAGAGTGTCAGTCTCGTACATGTAAGGGCAATCAGGGAGGCGGTGTGTGGTGATTGAAAAAGGCCCTTACCGCACAAGTGCACGGCTAACACAAGCCACGGCCCGTTGTGTTTTTGGAACACGTGTTGCTCCATCTGCCGAAGCTGACCGGCTTGCTTGATGTCCATCTTTCGCGTTTCCAGGTCTATTGGCCATTGCGGGAGCCAGGAGTACTTGGGGTGGGAGTCTCCTGTTGCGTCTGTTGGGTTGTCTCCTGACGGATTCGAACCAGGAGTAGCCGCAAAGAGACTACTACTGTCTAACGGCGTAGTAACAGGGGTAGCCGGGCCACGGGTACCACTACTATCCGTAGGGGTAGTAGTATCACGGGTACCACTACTATCCGTAGGGGTAGTAACACTACTCGTAGTAACACCACTCGTAGTAACACTAGTCTCCACGACTTCCAACATCCCGTACACGTGGTCCCAGTTGATTTGGTGCGGCGCGGGGGTTGCGTTTCGCATCGGCCACTGTTTTCGTACAACAAAAGTGTCAGTCGCGAGTGTTAATGTATATCGCGATGTATGGACAAACAGTCACCAGCTGAGAGATAAAACAGTGCGCTTGTGCTGTGTGTAGGATACTTCCTTTGGATAACGGCCGTGGACGTCGCGGACGGGGCATCAAACGTAGGGGATTTGGGAAAGCCCCGTCCGGCCGTACCTGTTTGTCCAGCAAAACAATCATCTTCACTTTTCGCGGATCCAGCATCTCGGAAAGGAACATCCCTAAATACCCAAACCCGGAACACAAATCCACGATGTTCACTCGTTGACTTGTTTCGGAAGGTGTGCACATGTTGTCTACGTGCGCAATGACCTTCGCAATCACGGGCGCGCACTCGTTGAGCTCCTTCGCGATGCGGCCGGATTTAATGACCCTGAGCCACACGGGTTTTGGAAACCGGGTTCGCCATTTCCGCAAAATTTGGACTGATTTCTTTAATACGTCCGGGTAATCACTCTCGATTCGCATTCCACGCATTTCCTTCTCAAGCCAACTCACGGTGTCGCCCCACTGGGTGTCTCCTTCCACCAGGTCCTCTTCAGCAGTGTCATTGATGGGATCGTACTCTTCGTGTTGACCGCCCGCGACGTTCGGCGAATCTGGCGCGTCGAAACCTTTCGTTTTTCGCAACGAAGCTGATTTCGTTTTTCGCAACGAAGCTGTAGCCTGGTTTTCTTTTTTCCACTCGTCATCAGCCTCCCACGCTTTCTTCCCCTTGTACGAAGTCCCTCCTTTCCGTTTACCGGTGTTTTTGTTGTCAGGCTTGCCGCTTGGCAGGTAACTCTTCCTGCCTCCGTGGGGTTTTTGTGTCGTGGCTTTGTCAAGGACGGGCGGTGTTTTTTGCGGTGTCGTGTGTTTTTCGTCGACGATGCTATCAGCTGCCGCCGCCGGTGCCGACGATGTTTCACTGTTCGTAGGTACGCTCTCTAGATTCACCTGACCCACGGTTAACCCGGCAATTCCCTCGACCGCCGCATCCGCTTCGTTAGACGCTTTCGATGTCCCACAGCCCATCACGCCACGCGCTGCCAGGGACAGTAAGGCACAGGGCCTGGTAGGAGGCAAATAAAAAGTCCGTCTTGGAAGGACAGAAAATAAAAGCTGCTGGGGAGGCAACCTGATCCGATCCGCGCTGGCAGAACCCAACGCGTTGCGTCGTCATCACAACAGCCCCGTCTCAGTTCCACTCGCACTCCACCATGTTCGCGCTTTCATCACCCGCCTGTTCCTTCGCGGGTACGTCCCGTTTATACAGAAATCGACGGTCAGCAACGCGTCGCCGTGACCAGAACCCGACGCGCGTATCGCCCGTTCCCATGACGGGCGTCATTTCGTTCGTGGTGTGTCACAGACCGAGCGGCCATCGTTGAATCCACGTGTGTGTCACTGACACACCACCAACCTCGACGCTGTACTGACCTTGGCATTCACGTCGCTATCACACACTCCCCCTACACAAACAGTCGGCACTCGTGTCCCCGCCAAGCGTGTCGTTCCCGTAAAAGCCACCGCGACTCCAGTCAGCGCCGCGCTCAAGGCTGGGGACAAAATACGAGTAAAAGAATCCGTAGTCGTGTATCACGTCCCGAAAACAAAAGGCGCGGCGACAGAGTTGCTTGGGATGGAAGGCGAGGTCGCCTCCCGCGCGGACGACCTGAACGGCGTGTACATCAGCGCCAACCTTGAGGTGCGGATAAAGCTTCTCGTGCCGGACGACCCGAAGGAAAAGACGTTCTTGACGCACGTCAAGGAGGACGAGGTGGAGTTGATTTAGACGAAGTGTGTGGTGAGAAAACCGCCCGCGTGTTGTGTGTCTTGTTATGTTAGTCTTTGCTCGATGTCATAACTCGATTCTGCCACTTCCCCCTTAGACTGCTCGATGTCATCTAGACTGCTAAACCTGCTAGACTGCTAGACTAGACTGTCTTCCTCTTTCTTGCGTACACGCACGAGTCGTAAAACCTCGATCAACGCAACGATAAACTCTGACTCGTCCCCGCGAAACCCCATACCCTACAAATCGTTCCTTTCGCTTCAGGCCGCCCACGCACATGCCCCGTCGCGCCTTCCCCACCCAACGCACTCCATCCCGCGCGTCTTCCCGGGCCTTGTCTCACGGCGGAGGATGGCCACCACGAGCGCCACGATGTGCTCCACCAGCGGCTCGGTTGCGCCGCGGTGTATGGGCAAACAGTCAGGCTCGTCAAGAACTACTCGCGCGTCGTCCACCAACATCAGCGCACGCGGTGTCGCGTGTCCCGAAACTCTTCGACCCAAGGCGGGTGTTCGCCGCGGTTCGATCCCGCAGAGGCGTGGACGTTTCACTGGCCGGAGATCTCACGTCACCACACACGCCGCGCTGCTCGGGGACCAGGAGGTACGTTCCGGTCCGGTCCGTGTTTCTCACCCCAACGCGACGGAAGCAAAGACCTGTCTTGCGAGGCGCGATTTTCCCGATCGCGGCCTGCCGCGCTTTCGCGTGAAAAGGATTGGGCAACGCCAAGGGCGGCGCGGACGTCATCCCGAGGCTTGCCTTTGGCGGTGCGAACGCGGTGATGTGCTGCGTGCCGACGGGCACACAATCGCCAAGTCACGCGAACCTACTGATCAAACCAGCCACGAAGTGGGTGTCGTGTCGTGACGCGGTCCTCGGCGCCGCAGCCGCCTGGGGATCGACTTCAAGGGTATTTCTTTCCGTCGTTTCGCGAAATTTAACTTTTTGTTTGTACATCTTACCGACCTTCTCCCTGACCACCACTCCTCGCGCACCTTCCGCCCCCCTCAAAAAAACATCAACAGGACAAGGACCTCTGGGACGAGCTCGAAGCCGAGGCGAACACGCTGGTGGCGGATACGGAGACGCCGCTTTGGGAAAAAGTGCGAGGCGGCGGGTCGTACCCGAACGGAACCGGATCGGGCGGCGGATCGGATTTAGAGTGGGACGGCAGCGAAGCTTTGGCGGAGAGCCTTTTCGGGGACGGCGCCAACGACGACCGCGCGAGCCTACAAATTCAAAAGGCGGACTTCACCGTGAACAGCATCATTGATAAAATTAACCGGAACAAAGTGAACCTGCGGCCTAGTTACCAGCGCGAGTACGTGTGGACCGTGAAGACAGGTACGGCCGGAGGGCGTTTCCCAAATCCTGGCACACCGCTTTATCTCTCAGCTGGTGACTGCTTGTCCATACATCGCGATATACAAGACCGTTAACAGCCCCTGGTCGAGTACACTACTCGTGACGTACGGACGCAGTTGCTGCCGTACTCGTAACAGTTACTGGCGTACTGGTAACAAATGCAAATTCATCACAGACGCGCATACGTCGCTCAACACGGGACTGACACTTTTCTGTACCAATCGCAGCTTCCAAGTTAGTCGAGTCCCTGATGTTAAACATCCCCATCCCGACGATGTTTTTCCACGAAACAAACAACGGGGGGTTGGAGGTTGTGGACGGTAAGCAGCGGCTTACCAGCATATGGAGCTTCATTCAAGGCAGGTTCCCCGACGGGTCGTCGTTTAAACTGAAAGGCCTGGACGTGTTCGCCGAGCACAACGACAAGACGTTTTCCGAGCTACCCCCCGACGTGCAGGAGCGAATTCTGGACCACCCCCTGAACGTGCACACGATTTCGCGGCAAAGCCAGCCGGATTTCGTGTTTGAGGTTTTCGAACGCTTAAACATGGGCGCCACGCAGCTCAACGAACAGGAGCTGCGGAACTGCATTTACCAAGGCGTGTACAGCGACATGTTAGCCGACGTGGTGACCGACGAGGTTTTGTTGAAAGTGTTCCGCGCGAAGGCGCCGCATTTGCGCATGAAGGACCGCGAGATGGTGTTACGTTTTTTCGCGATGCGCAGAACGGGTCCGAACGGTATGACCAGCCCTATTAAAGCCTGGCTCAACGAAGAGATTCGGGAAAACAAAGACATGACCCCGGTTGAGGCGAGGGCGCTTAGGAACGAATTCACCGAAACGATCCACCTGGTCTGGGAAGTTTTCGGAGACGCGAGTTTCCGGCCGGTGAAGAACGCTTCGCCCGATAAAAACGCGGATCAAACCCCAGACGTCTCCGGCATCTTCTATCGCGATTATTTTGAAAACGGCGAAATCAACGTCGCGTTGTGGGACACGGTTATGTTTTCGTTCGCGGGGCGAAGCGTGGAGCAGGTTTTGCAAAACAAGGAGAAAATCATGGCCGCGTTTATCGGGCTGGCGGGAAGCAAGTCGTTCAAGAAGTTGTTAGTGTCAAACCCGAAGTGCGTCGTGGCGCGAGCAGAAGCTTGGGGGGCGGTGCTGGACACGATCTGCGGCCCGAAAGTCGGGAAACGGGGGGCCAAAACGGCCCGGTGAGTTAGTGCTTAGTGGGGGAAGAAGAAAGGGCGAGAGAAGTCTTGGGTAGGTGTGGCGTTGGTAGGCGTGACTTGAAAGAACGACGCGTTACTTTGTTTTACCGATGCGTTTCAAGGAAAGGTCTATAAATAAGAAGTCTTCAAATCTCATAGACCTATTCGTAACGCAACTATTAATAACCCTAAACTCCACTCAAACCTCTCCGAGCGCTAGTCTGGCTTTCGCGCGTAACCCTTTCACGTTTGTTTTTTCGTCTCGCAAAAAATCGGCGCACGTTTCGTCTGACAGTTTCGCGAGCTCGCCCACGGTGGCGACCCCGAACTTTTCCAGCCTCGCCACGCTCTTCGCGCCGACGCCGCGTAGTTTGTTGATGGGAGAGTTTTCGCCGTTGGAGGACGCGATCTCGCTCCACACGCTCTTGGAGGAATCGCTCCTTTCGGAACCCGTTCCGACGCCGCGCCTTTCGGAACCGTTCCCAGAGTCCGTTGAGGATTCAACAGCCAACGAGGAAGCAGGCGAGGAACTAACCTTCTTCACAGAATCGGAATACTCCTTATCCTTTCCGGAATCATTCTTCAATGAATCCCTCTTCACCGAGCTCCCGGCGAACTTCGGGGTTGTGGGGACGCTGATTCGGACGCGTCTTCGGCGCACGGCGACGCCCCGGGAAGGCGGAGCATCGTTCTGTGTTTTTTCAAAACCCGGCGAAGCACTTTGTTCCGATGGAATGCTCACCGCGACTCTTCGCGCGCGAACGGGAGGTTTTCCAGCATTGCTCTCTCCAGCACCTGAAGTGTTATTTCCGCCCGCCAACATGTCCCCGGACACACCGTCGCCGGGGAAGCCGTCCCCAGAAGTGTTTGTTTCCGGTCGCGTTCCCATCTGCCGCTCCGCCGCAGTGTCCACCCGCCACGCGCTTCGCCGTCCGCCTTGTTGATTCACTCTCGAGTCGTTTAAGCGCTCGGTCGGTGTCAGGTTGATTCCGTACGCCCCCGCCAATTCTTCGCCGTACATCCCCATCAACTCTTCGCCGTCCAGGCGTTTCTTCGTTTCCCTGTTGCGCTCCAAACGTTTCTCCAGGTCGTACCCGCCGTCCCCGTACCCCGCTTTCGCGTCCGGCTTCGAAAGCAACCGCGGAACGTTTTCGTTGTTCCGCATCAACACCGTTTCCGCGTCCTAAGATTGTAAAAATAAATGTCAGTCTTGTATGGGCAATCGCAGAGGCGGATTGTGGTGGGTGGGAAAGGCCCTTACCGTGGTCGTCGCGTCCTCAACAATCACGCTCCCGCTCCGGTTGATCCGGACGCTCCGGTGTGGGGACTGCACCGCTTTCTGCACATACGCGGCCATGCCGCTTTTTTCAGCACTGGCACTTCCACCGGAATCGAACTTTTCGTCGCCGCGAATCTCGAAGGGCGACCCGGTGTCCCCCTGTCGCCGGCCCGCCATCTTCACGCCGCCCGGCACCGCGGACGCCGCCGCGACTGTCAACCCCGCGCCCGTGAAAAGCAAACCCGCCATGTACTCGCAACGCTCGTTCGTGGAGAACTCCTTGCGCCACTCGTGCCACGGCAGGTGAAGGACCTAGTTTAGCGTTTTTTTGTGGTTGGAAAGGGAAGGTACGAAAACGTTTTCGTGTCAATCGTGGTTTGTTTGTTTTTTAATCCAACAGTAAGGGCGGCAATCGCGGTTGGAGTACAAAAGCGCGTCGGTGACGTTCGAGTTCGTCGACTGAAAAAAAATCAAATCCACCGCCCGGGCACGCTCAGTCTTAGATGTTCTGTTGTGTAAACCTTCACCAGTTGTCGCGGTAAGCGAAGCAACTCTCAGCGAAGTTGAGAAAACATGTCGTCACTGCGTTGAGTACGGCGAAGACGGAAAACCCAAAAGACGAAAAAAAGAAGAAAAAAATCTCACCTTCCACCCGTGCACCGCCAGAATCTTCCCCCGCAAAAGATCCGCCCCCATGTACTCGCTGGGTTTGTTCGCAAAGAAGTGCGACGGGCCGTCGACTTCGATTGCGACTTTTCGGCCTCTCAGGGCGATGTCGAGGGAAAAGTTATCATCCGCGAGCGCCTCGATGTCGTGCGGCACGCCCATCAGGGTCAGGGTTTCTGAGTGGTGGTAAAACAAAACGGTCAGTCTTGAGTCGGCGAGTGTGGGTGCACTTCGTAATGTGTATGAGCAAACAGTCACCCGCAATCGGGCCGAACGAACGGTGTGTGACGGATTTGGGAAAGCCAGAAGATTACGTACCTGAAACCTCCCGGTGCAACGTGGAAATCGTGACCCTCCCGGTGCTTGTTTGCTCCCAAACCTCCTGGGCTCTGGCGAGCAGCGCGCCTTTAAGCAGCTGTCGCTTTCTTTCATCTTTCGTCCTCTCCGGGTGTTGTGCGCGAGGCGGTCGGTCACCAGCCGTAGGTCCATCGGCATCGTCGCCGTCGCCGGAGATATCATCTCTTCGGTTTTCGCCGTCCGCGGTTTCAAACGCCAAAGACGCTTGGTAGATCTGGCCCGATAAAAAAGAAGAACGTGTCAGTCGGTCGTACCGTGTATTACGTAAACAGTCAGAGGTAATTACCGTCCCTTCGCAGGACGAGTATGGGCAATCAGTCGGGTACAGTTGTGATTGGGAAAGCCCCGCACCTGCACCAAATCCACCCGGGACAAGCCTTCGTCGTTCGCCATCTCCGCGAACCGCCTGGCGTAGGCGTGGAAAAGCGTGCTGGACGGGTTGTGCGCTAACACCGCCCACCCCCAGAACGAGTTCGCGAGGCCTTGCGCGGTGAACCCGTTCGTGTTGACCCTCAACTCGCACTCGCTGACCATTCGCTGTAGGGTGTACGGACTCGGCTGCGATGAGTAAAACAAAGTGTCAGTTAACTTCCTTTTAATGATGGCCGTGTACTCAAACAGCCACAGAGGGGCTTGAAACAGTGTCAGGATTTGGGAAATGCAACACGTACCTGCGTCGCTAAGTTGGCGTACGCAAACACGGTCATAGACAAGCTCTGGTCCGTGTAGTCGCCGCACCGCTCACCAACCAGCCCGTCAAACGCGGCCTGTAACACGACACACGGCTTGTACTTCAACGCGCTGAATGCCCAAAGCGTGTTCGCCACGAGATGGGGGGTAATTGCGTTCGCGGCGACCCCGAGTACGTCCGCCCCGATTTCCAACCCTGAACCAATTTCGGGTTCGATAGGTGAGTCGTTAGACCCCGAGTTCCCGTTTCCGTTTCCGTCGGCACTACCTACCCCGCCGCGGTCCCCGAACCGCCGAAGGCTCTCCACGGACTGGTACCCGGCACTCCGACCGGTTTGGTTTTGACCGGCGTTTCCGTTGCTTTGACCGGGGACTCGGCTTTGACCCCGCGCGTCCCCGCCGCCTTTGGACATGATTTTCCGCAACAAAGTCTCCTCCAGCCGCACCATCGTCCCTGGTTCGGGGAGCTCTTCGTACTGCGCCATGTGGTACATGAAGTTCGCGACGTGGTTAAACGTGAGCTCGTTGCTTCCCCGGCCTCGCTGGTCGTCGTCGCAGAGCTGCGCGATTCTTCGGTGCACGCTTTGGAAAACCCCCCGCCCCGGGTTCTCCTTCAGCGTGTGCATCGCCCACAACATGTTGTTCAGCTCGATTATTGAGTACTGGTCGCCTTTCACGATCCACGCGCTGGTTGTGGTAAAGAAAAGTGGTTAACGTCTTGTGTTGGGCGTGTGTTGGACGTGTGTTGAAGAATGTGTGGACAACAGGGAGGGGTACTCGGTATGTGTATTGAACCATGTATGGACAACAGTCACCGGCCATCGGTCTGAACAGTCACCAGCGTTAGAGGTGAAACAGTGCCTGGATTTGGGAAAGGCCAACACGTACCGTCTTATTTCCGCGAACAAACCCTCCCCCGGGTTGTACCCGCTCCCCGCGAAACCCCACAGCGTGTTCGCCAAACCTTGGGTGGTGAACTCGCCAAACTTGCTGTACGTCATCTTGGCGAGCGCGTCCAGGACGTTTACGTCAAGGGGAACCAACTCCGGGGTGTTCCCGGCGGCCCAAAGAATGTTCGCCACGGATTGCGTGCTGAACATCTGGCCGATAAGTAAAAGAAAGTGTCAGTTCATTTGTTGGGCGATGTATGGACAAACAGTCACCAGCGTTAGAGATAAAACAGTGTGTGTCGGATTTGGGAAACGCGCAACACGTACCTTCGGAGATTCGCGACACGCGCGCACCACGAGTGCATTCAAAACGTCACTCACGCCCGGTTTCATCACCGCCTTCCCCGTGGAAATCGCCCAGACGATGTTAGACAGCTCCATGGATTTGAAACCGTTCGCGTGACCCGGGGCGAGGATGTACTCGGAAAACGCGTCCGCAGTTTCTTGGGCCAACCCGCTTTCGAAAGATTTTCCGTCGTCGTCGTCGTCGTCCGAAACCCCGGAGTGAAAATCCACGCTCTGCGTGTGCTTTGAAAGCACCGCGAGGGCCCAGATGCTGTTACTCACGCCTTGCGGAATGAACGCGTCGTCCCGAGGGGGGGTGGTTAGGCGTTTGGTGATGGCGAGTTGCAGGGCCCCCGTGGCGGCGCGAACGCAGCGCTGTGATTGGGAACGAAAAGGGTCAGTCTTCCCGCAACTTGCGTGAGTAATTACTCTGGACAATCGGCAAAACAGTCGTCCGGGGTTTGGGAAAGCAGAAAAACACGACGTACGTAGTTCGTCTCCGCCCTCGACGCCCCGCCGTTTCCGTTTCCCGCGCTCAAACTCGCCTGCGCCGCGGACAAACTCGCCCCGCTGTGCAACTTCGCCAACGCCCAAATCGCGTTTGATAGGTTCTGCGAGTTGAAGTCGTTCCCTTGAAACGTCGATAGGCGTTTCAGGAGCGTGGGGAACACAGCGGGGGCGTGGTCGGTGGCGTGTCCGGCGAACGCCTCCGCGGTTCTTCCCACGTTCGCGAAACCCCAAAGCACGCAGCAAATCTCCCGGGTGCCCCACACGCCGTGGAACTCGTTTTCGTGAGGGTGGTCGTTTACGTTGTCACTGGCGAACAGGGACAAAGATGTGTCCAGACACCGCTCCAGGTGCTGGAACCGCGGGTCGTCGATGAGAATCGCGGCCAAACTAGTGCGTCGCCCGCGCGCGCTTCGGTTAAGCTTCCCCAATTTGTGAATCGCGGTTGAAAAGTTAACCGCGCTGAACAGATGCACGTTTCCTTCCACGTACTCCAGAACCTCATCCAGGGACTCGCACTTCGAAAGAACCCCGGTGTGTTGCCTCGCCGTGTGTTTCCGCTCGTTCGCCGCCGGGGTGTTCGCGGCGACGTCGTCGTTGTTGTAGTTGGCGTTTTGAAACTTTCCCGAGTTATTACTCGTGGACCCTCGGTATTGGCCGTTGCCGGCCGTTCCTCGGCCTCTCCATCCGCCCCCTCGGCGATCGCTGGAGGTGTCGGACGAGTATCCACGGTCCGGTCCGTCCCGGCCTCGGTCTCGCCCGCGGGAAGAATCGCTCCCTTCGCTCCATTGATTCCTTCCGTCGTCATCATTTCCACCTCGTGAACTGTTTCCAGTCCGTGAACTGCCGTACGTCCGGCCCTCCCCAAGGGTTGAAGACGCGTCTCTTCCTCTTCCTGCGGTTCCGCCAGTACTACCATCCCCCCGCCCACCACCGCGCCCGCGCGTGCCACCCGACCCCCCAGCGTTCCCCCGCCAGTAATCGTTCTTCCCACCGGTTTCGTCTCGGGACGAAGAATCCATGGACAAACGATCTCCGTAGGACGAGCCTCCGCCCCCGCCCCCACCCGCACCCGCCGGGGTCACCAACGCGGTGACCCATCGCGCTGGCGCGGTTGCTCTTCGCAGGTTTAGTCGTCGTGACTGTATCAACAGACGGGATGCGCTTTGATGCTTTCCGATTGTGCCACACGCGTGGCCTTGAGCTCGTCGGGTCACGGAAAACCCCGCGGTGACGTGATGCACACGAAACATGACGCAACGTCGCCGCCGTCCCGGGTCGTAGAAGTAACCGCACACGCGGCTTCGTCTGAAGCAGTAGCCGCGTTTCTTCCGGTGAAAACCCGTGACTCACCCACCGAACGCGAAAGCCACGGTCGTCTCTGACAAACCGACCTCGCCGCGTGGTCTGAGCGGAAACGCCCCGGGAGGCACGCAAGCCGCAACATATCGCAGATTGAACTGAAAACCTGGCGGTCGCCAAGACTTCCAAAAGCGAGAGACGAAAAAAGTGAAATCGTAAACTTCATCCTTCATCAACAAATCTCCGCGCCTGGAAACCCTACGCCCTTCTCTGTTTCTACGTTTCCCGTCTCAGTTCTCAGGACCTCTCTCTCGTTTCACCGCGTCGACACCACCTAACCCGTCAACTTCTCTCTCACTAACTACTCAGTAGTTAGTCTCCGCTCGCGTACATCCAGCCGCTCTGAAAAACTGCTCACTCCAAATCTCACTCCAATTCTCAGTAGCTCTCCGCGCTCTCCACCTCTCGCCGGCACAGGTAGTAGGTCAGGGCGTTTTTGACGAGCTCCTCCATGGACGGTGACAGGGGCGCGCCTTGGTAGGTGCAGTAAATCACGTCGTACGCTTTCGGGCCGATGGTGTCGATTTCGGCGGAGATGACGTTCAGGGAGAGGTCCTTCATTGTTCGCACGATGTCGACTAACAAACCGGGCCGGTCGGTGGTCGTGACCTCCACTTTCGAGCGGGCGCCCGTGGCTTTGCCCACCGTGACTTTCGTCTTGACCTTAGCGTCGACCCGCATCCCGAGGGGATTCTCCCCGGATTCGTGGTCACCGGGCATATCAAGGTGCTGCCCCTCCACAAGAAACTCCGCGGCTTCGGGGTGGTAGGTGAGCATGTTGTTGATTATCGTCATGCGAATCTGTGAGTGGGGAAAAAGAAACGTCAGCGTTGTGTTGGGCGATGGATGGGGTACAGCTGTGCTGTATATCGCGATGTATTGGACGATGGCCTGGTCGACAGTCACCAGCGTTAGAGGTAAAGCAGTGCGTATGGGATGTTTGTAGTGCACTTCCTTTGGATGACGGCCGTGTACTCAAGGTAGGGGTGGTAAACAGGGGTGGGATTTGGGAAAGCCCCAACACGTGCCTGTTCGATCATGTCGCTTTTCACGACTTTTTCGCTGGTACTAGCATCCGTGATGTAGAACCGGTTGGCGGGTGAGCCTTCGGTGACATCCGCGCGGTTGATGTTCAAACCTAGTTTCCGCAGGGCTTCGCATGTATCGAGAAGCTGGCCTAGCACGTTGCCGAAGGAAACCGTGACCACCGTGGCGAGCGGATCGGCGGTGTTGTCGATCAAAACCACGGGCATGCCTTGGTCGGAATCGGGAAACGTCTTTTCCTTGGCGAGCGACGACGTGGCGGTAGGGACCACGGAAACCCTAGATCCTTTGCGGACTCGAGAGCTTGCAGTTCTGCTTAGGGTTTGGAGGTTAGGGTTTAGGGTTCGGGAGTGAGGAGGTGAGTGGTGAGTCGGGGGAACTTTACAAGGCGCCACCTTCGCCGTGGCGGCTAATGGGGAGATCACAAAAAAATACCCACAAAAAAATAACCGTACGTCGCCCGAAACGCCCAACCGACAGCACGGGTGCCGCGGGAGTTTTGGCCTTGCAATGGGACACGTGCTCGTGTTGCCGTGTTGTACCGACCACCGGTCGTGCTCGTTCCCGGTTCGCGAACCCTGACGCGCGGTACGGCACTTGACCCAAACGCAACTCGTGGCACACCACCCCCCGCGGCGCGTGTGGCGAATCCCGCCCGCGACGCACGCGAAACCCGCGCCCCCCGCACGAGACAAAACAAAAGTGACGCGCCGTCGGAACGCAAATGAGGGCTCGAAGAACACGATCTCGGGGCGTCGCACGTACCGTTTCGCGGCGCGCGTCCCCGTGGCGAGACGGGGCGCGCGGAGGGAACAAAGCGTTGGTCGCGCGAGCGCGGACATGGCGGCGGGACGCAACGAACGAGCGCACACGCACGGGGGAGGTGCGCGTGGGGAAGTGCGACCGCGCACGCGTCCCGAAAACAGAACAAAACCGAGTCAGCGCTTTTCGGGTTTTTTAACAGACACGTGGGAGACGGCAAACAGAAAGTCGATCTCGGTGTGGAACTTTTCTCCAGATTAAAACATGGCAGGAACCACCTTTGTCTTCGTCTTTTCACCTCCCCTCACCCCTCCCTTAAAAAAAAAGCCTACACGCACGGGCAGAAGTGCTGGCAGTCCGAACTGCTGTCCTCCTCTGTTCCGCAAGCCGGGGCGCGGTGCATGCTTTGGAAGTAGCACCGGCCTGAAAGCGCTACGACGGAATGCGCGCAGTGCCTTGAAACGTCCTGCTGCAGCACCTGCGCGCAGATGGAATCCCGGCCATCCTCGGGCGCCGTGGCGCCAACCACGGAAACGAAATCCCCGAACGTTCGCGGCCACTGGTCATCGGAACATGTTTTCCCGGTTCGCCCGCACCTCGACGTGCAGCTCTCCAAGTGACCAAACGGCGTGAGCAGCCACTCCACGCCTGCGACGGAAAAAGCGGGCGAGATTTTGGTTTCGGTTTCGGGGGACGTGTCGTCGACCAAGGGAACGACGGCGCCGCCGACCTCCTGAGACTGTAAAAAAAATGTCAGTATCGTATGGGAAATCAGTCGGCGGAATGTGTTACATGGGAAATACTTACCGTATCGTCGACTTCGCCCGTACCCACGGACGCGACCGCGGCGGTGCGTGCTGTGGCGGTGACCGACGCAGTTGCCGCTGCTCGCGCAGACGCCGTGGCCGTCACCGCCGCTGATGAGTACGCCGCCGCAACAGAGCACCCGTCCACGCCCATCGCGGCGCAGACGCACGGTGGACAGATGGGCAACCCGGCTTCGCCAACCACGCCGGCTTTGCAGAACCGGCATCCCGTTTTACCAACACACCCCAGGCCCCCGTTCTCGACGCACACGTTGTCCACAACCTGCGGCCCCGCGTTTTTGTCGCACCGGGTCCAGTCGCAGGTCCCGGTGGAGGCGATTGGGCCACCCACGATTCCATCCGCGGTGCCCCGCACCGCCATGGCGTCGACGTCTCCGGCGACGCCAACACCCTGCGCAACCGGCGGTTCCTCCCCCCGGCCGCTCCGCGCCTGCCCTTCGATCATGCGCCACCAGCTCCCGTCGTGGCCGTCCCCGACCAACGTAACCGCCTCGCCTACCGTGGCGCTGCCGTCGGCGCTCGCGATTGATGTCGGGCTGGCCATGGCCAAATTCGAAACCACCCCAGCGACGTCCCCGGAAATCGCAGCCTCCGCGGCTCTCGCGTACCGCTCCTTCACGTCGCTGTTCGCGGTGCGGTCCACGTCGTGAGGAGATGGATTTGCGTGACTGGTGGCCGTTGTTGGTGACACAGTAGCCGTAGTCATGGACGGCAACGGCGTGACGTTTGTCTGGACGGCCGCGGCGACGCTTTCCGCTACGCCCGCCGTAGTTTCTTCAAGCGTCTCGTCCGACTTCTTGGAACTCGTGGTCGGCTTCTTCTCGGAGCGCGTGCTTTCCTTCCCCGATCGTTTCTTGGCTTCGTGTTTCTTTTCAGAAGCCGCGTGCGTACCACCCTTCACGCTGGTGGTCGCTTTCGCCAAACGCGTTTCGTCCATCTCCCGCGCCGCTTTGTCCAGGCGTTTCATTTCGATTTCGATAGCGTCGTCAACGTCGCTTTGGATTTTGGACTGTTTCATGTAAGGCGACTCTGATTCGGTCGCGTCGAGGTCGTGCGTCTGGTCCTTGGTATTTTTCTTAGCCCGAGTAGCAGTGCTGCTTTCCGTAGATGGCGTGTTGCTGTCCTGAGGAAACCCACTCGCCGCGTCCGCCATCAAGGAGTCCAGGGGGTCGAACAACGCGTCCATGGGATCGAGTTTTTTCGCCCCGAGTTTCTTCGTCTCAATCGCCGCAGCGTCTCCACCATCAACCGTCACGCCGCGTGTCGGGATGTGTTCATCCACCCCGGGAACGAGTTTGGGGGTGTCTTTTCGTGCCGCCGACTTCGCCTCGGTATTTTGCTTCTCAAGCGGGTCCGTCGCGTCCACGATCGCACTCAGCGAGTCCTCGTCCATCGTGCCGTACGCGGACATCGGCCTTTCCCCCGAGCCTTCCATCGGATCACCCGCCCCGCCGACCTGTTTCGCGCCTCCCAAAGTGGAGCCCGGTGTCACCAGGTTCGCGCTGCCATTCGCCGCGAGCGCGGCACTGCCAACAGTCCCGAAAAACGCCACGACCAGCGCCAACGCGATTGTGCCCACCACGCGCATCGACGTGCCCCTTCCTCGCGACGACTCACGACCGCCCACGCGTACCACGTCGGTTCCTCCTTGGACGGGCTCGTTCACCACCAGCAAAGGCGCGTCCTCCGCCCCTGGAACGTGCGCGCGCGAAGTCGCCATCCCGAACTCCGCGTCTCGCCGCGACTGCGACTGCGGAGAGATGACGGTTGGGTTGGCGTGTCTCCTCACGCAGGGGACGCGTTGTGATGGGTCGACCATTGAACGTAGGGTGTTACTGGCGAGAGCAACAGCGTCGTCGGCGCTCGCCTCGCCGCAGGAATAAGTCGAAAAATTGGATTTCGTCGTTTCGACGATTTTTTTGCCAAGAAAATCTTCAAAGATCGAGAACAGCTCCCTCCATCCGCACTCTCCGTCTCGCACGCTGCCGCTTTCAAAAGCGGTATCTGTGTTGACAAGCTCTCAGCTGTTCCCGTCCTACTTCTTCTCCCAATGACCGTTGGAACGCTTCTGGCGCGGAACCACAACGTCCTGGCCAAGGCGTGCCTCGGAGGCGGGTTCTCGTTCGGGTTTCTTTACACGAACAAAACCGGAACGAGTCCCATTAGAACGCTCGCGTCTCGGGCAGGTACGTGTATTCCAAGCCGAAAACGTTTCCGCATCTCAAGGGTTTACCTTCGACCTATACAAATGCAACCGAATTCAACAATCGCGACCCCAACGCGACGTCGCGTCCTCCCCGTTGACGCGTTTGCCGACACCCTCTACGCGCGGAAAAAAACACCCTTCCAACCAACTCTCACCTTCTTTTCCCGATGTCATTCCATCTCATCCGCCCCACACAAACAGGCCTCGAAAACGACAAGCAGCACACCACGTTTACGATTCGCACCCGGAATTCCAACACAGGGTGATGCTGAGGTGTACGGACACACCGCGTTGAGGCGTAACTCGCGTCGCGAAGACCGCGCGACGCGGACGCGGGAGCACCATCCTCGATGGAAAAATGTTTTTCCACTTGTTGCTTTTTTTCCGCCTCGTCAGCAAATTGGCGGAGAAGAAAAGACGAACGCAAAGACACGAAAAAAAAGACCTTGCGCACTGCACTGTAAAATGAATGTTGTTTTGATTGAATTGAGCTTTTGCACTGTAAAAGAGAATGTTGTTTTGATTGAATTGAAGCCCAAAAAAGGGGGCTTACACGAACGAGTTGTTACTTGTACTGTTGTACTAAAAGACCACTAAAGACTCTACTACAAAACTACTTGCACGGAAACACACCGCTCACACCCGGTCGATACCGTCGGTGCTTCGGCCCGCGCCGCGGCGAGTGCAATTTCCAAATCTTTTCAAGATTTCATTCTTCGCGGAGACGAAATACTCCAGGGGCGTCTTTTCCAAAATCATAAACGAGCACGTCGCGCCAAACGCGGCCGCGGTGGCGCCCCAGCTTACCCACCAAAGTTTTGACCCCAGGGCGATGACGGCGACGCTTACCACGAGCTGGACGATTTGCATGGGAACGCCGAATCGCAAAAAGTCCGCAAACACGTAACCGCCCGGGCCGTACACCATCAGGTTTGTTTGGTACCCGAAAGGCGACATGAAGGACGCGGACGCCGCTAACATCACGATGAACGAAATCGCCATCAGCGGGAATCCCGCTTTATCCGCGGCTTCCGCTGCTATAGGGAACATCAGCGCTGCGGCGGCGTTGTTCGTGACGACGTTGGAGATTAGGAACGTGGCGAAGTACACGGCTGTTAACAGACCAACGGTGCCGGTGCCCGACGATTCCGCGAGGCTCACCAGCGTCGTCGCGACCGCGCTCGCCACGCCCGAGTTCTGCAGCGCCTTGAGATTAATAAAAGAAGGGGTCAGTATTGAATCTTGAGTATGGGTGTACTTCGTAATGTGTATGAGCAAACAGTCGCCCGTAATCGGGCCGAACAGTCTACTTGTGATGTATGTAGTATCTCCTTTAATGACTAGTGTAGTCAAAGAGGGGCTTGAAACAGTGCCTGGATTTGGGAAACGCAACACGTACCTTGCTCATCCCGAACGCGGCGGCGATCGTGACGATGACGTCCCACTTGATCGCGTTCCGGGCTTCTTGCTCGGACAGGGCGCCGCAGGCGATCATGATGGCGGCGGCGAAAATCGCGGCTACCAAAAGAGGCGTTACCCCCGCGGTGTACACCGCGATCATCGCGATGGCGATTACCAAAACCGGGACTAGTAATCTTAACCGCGGCGGCGCCGAGTCCTCCAGCACGCTCACCAGCGCGAACCCGCTTCCCGAGTTGTTCACCGCCTCGCGGTGAAAATCGGGCCCCGCGTCAAGCAGAAGCACGTCACCAGGATGCAGAATCACATCACCTATTCGCGCGTGCACGCGCGCGCCTTCCCGGTGCACCGCTAACACCACGGCGTTGTACCGCGTGCGGAATTTTATTTCGCGGATACTTTTGCCAACCAGCGGCCCCGTTTTCGCCACAACGGCTTGAATCAACCGCCGTTCCTGTGAGTTAACCCCCTCCAGCTTACCCAGCTGATCCGCGCTGTGCGGAGTGAGGCCTGGTATTTTCCGGACGCTCGCGATGTCCCGCGCGTTCCCCGCGTACCACAACACGTCATCCTCGCAAAGCGGGTCGTCCGCGGGGTCCACGGAATCCACGGAATCGACCGCCGGTGTGCCTACAGTAGCAACACTGGCCACAGTAGGGACAGTGGCTACCCCGGTTGCGTTGGAAGCACCAGGTCCTTGGTTCGATCCCATAGCGTGGCCTACAGTGGCAGGGCCGGCGGTAGTGACCGTGGCGGCCACTGCGGTTGCGTTTGACACACCGCCCTGGCCTAGGCCTTGGTTCGATCCCGACCGTTTGCGTTCGATTGACACGAGAAACAAACCCGGAAGCGTGCGCAGGCCGGCTTCGTCCGCGGTTTTCTTGACAAACTGGCTCCGTTTCTCAACCCGCACCGCCTGACATTGTGAACGAAAAGTGTCAGTCTTGTATGGGCAAACAGTGTGTCAGGATTTGGGAAATGCAACACGTACGATTAAAAACTCCTTCCCAGCCTCCGCGCCGTTCCCGTTCGCCACGATTTCGAGGTCCCGGTGCGCTTTTCGGATGGCAACCTCTTTTGCGCTTGTTGCTGAGTTACTCGCTGAGTTATTGGAGGAATTATCTCCAATCGGCGCGCGAATGGAATACCCGCGCGTGTCGGGAATCGCGACGACCACGGATCCGTCGTCGGCGGGTCCGTGTCCGCTTTTTTCGGGAGACCCTTTCCGGTCACCAACGCCGGCAGTACCAGAAGCAGTACCCCCGGCGCCGTCAACAACAATCGCGACGGCGTGTCCGTCCAACGCGCGTGTGGTTTGCGGAATCTTGGCGCGCAGGGAAAACCCCCGCGTGTCCTTCAACGCGCTCGACGAAGACGCACTCGATGACGAAATGCCGACCATCGATCCCATGGACGACGAGATGCGCTGCAGCGAGGACTGGCTTTTTTGAGGCGTCGTACCAACGGCGCCATGAGAGAACCCGTTGGCACCAACACCAGTCCCATGGACACCGTCGCCGACGCCGTCGCCGCCGTCCCCAGCACCGGTCAGGTTCAAATCACCCGGCACGGGCGACAGCAACGGCGAAACCTGATGCGATAAAAAAGAAAGTGTCAGTCTCGTATGGGCAATCAGTCGGCGGAATGTGGTAAATGGGAAATACGTACCTCGTTCAGCTGAAGCACCAAAACGTCGTTTTCCTGTAGCGACACTTGGCCCAGTTTACCAAGCGGCGCCCGCCCACCCCTTTGCATCGCCACGATCGCCGCGCCGTACGTGCTCCTAAAGTTAACCTGCGCCGGTACCCGCCCAATAAGCGAACTTCCCTTCCTCACGCGCACGCGCAACACGTTCTGGCCTTTCTCCTTCGCCGCGGCGGAGCCCTGAATGAAAAAGGAAAAGGGTCAGTCTTGTATATCGCGCCGTGTGGACAACAGTCACCAGCGTTAGAGGTCAAACAGTGCTGAGTGTTTGGATTTGAAGTTGGGTTACACGCACCGAAAGCGGCGAGAGCAGGGACTCGATGACGGTTCGTATTTCGTCCCGCGTCGTGCGTTGGTCCATGTTCTGTAGCCGCCAGATCGAAACGCTGCGGTTCGCCACCACGGAGGCTTCGCAGTGTAACAGCTGCACGCGTAAACGGTTCAAACCTTGGGAGATGTCGTGCAGTAACCCGGGGCGGTCGATGGCGCTGACCCCGAGAACGCTTCGGGCTAAAGTTGTGACGGTCGTCGTCGTACCGGTTCCGTCGGGCGCCGTTGCCGTTTCGTTCGCCACGTCGGGGTCGATCTCCACCGTCACCCTCGGCGGCCCCAGCGCCCGGAGCGCCGCGTTCTGCGCGACTTCCTTGTCCCGCTTTTCCTGAGGATGGGTAAAAGAAAGTGTCAATCTTGTATGGGCCAACAGGGAGGCGGTTTCGGGAATTTTTACACGTACCTTCGCGCTCGTCGTTTTGTGTCGTCCGAACCCGCCGCTGTCCCTGCGCTGCCGGTCGTAAAGCTTCAACGCCCTTCTTTCGCCTGGGTCCACGGACACGGCGCTGGCGAACTCCGCGTGGGCGTTTGAGACGCGTCGGTGGGTGCGACGCCTGCGAACGGTTTGATTCGTCGAGTGTCCTTTCCCGTGATGACTCCCTTCAACCGAGCCTCCGGCGCCGTCGGCGGTTTGCGTTCGCCGGACGCTTGTCGTCGCCGACGCGTCCCGCGCCGCGGTTGTTCGGCAATCGTCGCCCTCGCCGTCGCTCCAAGCGCCACCTCGCGGGGAGAAACCCCCGGAGAAACCGCCGGTTTCGGATTCACCCCCTTCCGAGGTGGCGCTGGTGTCGCTGTCGTCGGCGGCGTTTTTCTTTTTTGAAGACGGACGGTCAACAGTCTTTCCCGCGCCGCCGGTCCCGTCCCAACCGCCGCCAGCCACGCCCCCGATCGCCTGCGACCGCGCCATCATCTGTATTTCCATCAGCTCGCTCATCTCGGGCACCGCGGTGGGGATTGTTACGGGTGGGTTTTGTTTCGGTTTTTTGGACGATCGTGTTTTCGTGGCGAGTTTCGCGGGCAACGTATTCGTGCGAGGTTTTTCTTGACCTGAATCGACGACGCCAGCGGAACCGACGCCGGCGATTTCGGAAGGAGACCCGCCGAGGACCCGTTCTTCATTTCCTGAGTCATTAGACCCTAAACCTACGATCAGGTCGTCGTTGTCATCCTCGTCCGCGTCATCCTCCGACCCAGACTCTAAATCCTCATCACTGGTGTCCTCGTCGTGCTCCGCGGTCATCGCCTCTAACCCGTGCTCCCCACAGACCGTCCCCAGGTTCTCGACCATCCCGGTGAAGTAAAGCACGTCGCCCTGGTTCAACACAAACTCGGGGCCCACCGCTCGGACCAAGGTTTCGTCTCTTTTCACGGATACCAAATACAACCCTGGTAAGCCTCGTAAACCAGACGCACCTACTGTTTTGCCCACCGCGGCTGACCACGGCTGCAACCGCGCGCCCACGATCAAGTCCTCGGTACCACCACCGCCGCCGTCCCCGGAGGAAGAATCGCCCCGCCGCCGCGAACTCGCTTCGCTCGCGGATTTCCCCTTCGGTAGTAACACCCGCGACGCCAACAAGATGTATGTCATCCCAGTAAGCGCGCACGGAATCCCGTAAAGCCCTAGGTCGAACAACCCCATGTCGTATGTCTGTGTGCTCAAACCGTCCGCGCCTTTCCATTGCTGCAACATCCCAAGCACGACGAGGTTGGTGCTCGTGCCGATCAGCGTACACGTGCCGCCCAAAATCGACGCGAACGAAAGCGGAATCATAACCTGTTCCTTGGGAATGCTGATGTTCTCCGCCCACCGCTGCACGATCGGGATCATCACCGCCACGACCGGGGTGTTGTTCAGGAACGCGGAGGTTAAGGCGATTGGAACTGCGAGTGGACACGGATTTGGTCAGTCCCTTTCGTCTCGAGTATGCGTGTTGTATTCGTAACAGTTGCGAGTAACGGCAGACGTTACCAGTACTGTAGTCGACCAGGGGTAGTAAACAGGGCACTTGTGCCGTGTGTAGCACACTTCCTTTTAATGACGCCCGTGGACGTCAAGTAGGTGCGGTGCACAGCGTGTGAGTTTGGGAAAGCCGGCCTTTAATACGTACCCATCAAACGCAACTGCGCGCCGGCGGTCGTCCGCGGCTTGCCTAACAGTTTTCCCATGTACCAGTCCAAACCCCCGGTCGCGCTGATTCCCGCGGCGACTACGAAAAGCGTCGCCACCGTGAGCAGCCCCTCGTTGCTGAACCCCGCGAGGCCTTCTTCCACGGAAACCACACCCGCGGCCATTAAAATCGTCAACGCGCCGATCATCACGTGATCCGGTTGCACCACGTCTTTCAACAAACAACCGAATGCACCGAACACCACTGCCACGGTGAACCAGCCTTCCCAGACGGCGCCCATGTTTGCGTGTGTGGGTGTGTGTGTGTGTGTGGGTGGGTGGGTGGTGTGATGTGCGGGTACGGGTAAGGGTCACCTCACCGAGCGGACAACCACGATGGCCCTGAAGCGGGAGTGTGCCGGAGCGTGCACGCTTCGCGTCTCGGGGCGTTCGAAGCCGCGGGTATTGTAATCTAACTAATCCGCCTCGACGTTTCCGTCGCCGCCACGCCGGCGTGCTCGATGCGCAACCGCGCCGTCGCCCCCGTGTTTGTCCAACCAAAACGTCAACCCACGACCCTCTCCAAAGCCTCCCACGAGCTCAAATCGAATCGCGCCGCCCGCGCGCACGCCAATGCACGCGCGGTCGCCGCCGCCGGTTGCCTCCGCGTGGTTACCATCATTTTTTGGTCACGCGGTCCAAGACGAAGTTTTGCCAAAAGAAGAGTTCTGATGAACAAAAAAAGCCAAAGAAGAATTGTGCCTGTTGTTTCCGTCTACGCATCGCTCTTTATCTCCCTTTCACTCTCCACCGCTAACACAAGTTAAACCTCAATAACGCCTTTCGCCACCGGTTACCCTCCCCACGCCCCTGGCGATAGCCCCACAAGGTCTTCGTCGTTCGAGATTTGTGTCCGGGTACACCCGCCGCAGGCTAGGACGTTGGCTAATAATTCGCCCGCGGTTTCGGTTTCGCCCGCCGCGTACGCCGCGCACGCCGCCGCGTACGCCACTTGCAGCCGGTCCTTGACGTTGCCCGGGTCATCCCCCGACAAATGCGCGCCGTTTCCGTTGCCGCCGTGCTGTGCTATTTGCAACGCCTTTTGGTACGTTTGCCAGGCTTTGGTGAATTCGGAGCGCGCGGCGTTTGAGTCGCCGAAAACCCTGATCGCGATTTTCCCTAATTCAAAATAACACTCCCCAACGCCAACCACGGCGTCGAAGTTGCGCTGATCCACTGTAAGGGCGGCGCCGAAGCCTTTGCCGTTGTCGGCGATTGCTTGCCTTAAATGGAAACAAAGCTGGTCCACGTTGAGATTTCCGGAGTTAATCAGGGAGTTCGCGTTTGTTGAGGCGTTCGTTGATGACGCCGTTGATGACGTTCCCATTCCGTCGTCGTCGAAAAATCCAACAACATCGGTCGCGACGAAATTGTGTGACTCGAACGCCAGCCTGACAATCTCGTTTTTGGTCTGCAGAAGCTCGCCCCGGGCGACCAGCCCTGATGTGTCGCCTTGTGAGAACTCGATCGAGTTTCGAAGCTTCTCGTCACTCGCGACGCACGCCAACGTGGTTTCGTGGAACTTGTGAGTGATTGTTTGCGCTAACCTTTCGCGATCGCTTGACGAACAACTGGCATCCAAAGAAACCCCGCTCGACGCGTCCGCGGAGCGTAGGTTCAACACCAACAAAGTAAGTTCCTCACACAAAGTTTGAACGTGAGCCACCCAAACGCACCCCCAGTCATACAACAAACCCGACAAGTCGTCCCCGGCGTTTGAATCCGCTAAACTCACCGCATGGTCAAACGCTTCAAAGGCTTTCTTTCGCCAACCACACGCTTCACTAAACTCGCCCCTCGCCCCGTAGCACTCCCCTAGCTTCCCTCGGGCATCCCCGAGGTTCCACAGCGCGTCCAGCACGTCCGTAGCGGCGTTTATTTGTCCACGTGACGCGGCGTTTTGTTGCTGTTGCTGCGATTGGGAAAGAAAAATGTCAGTCTCGTGTACGCAAACAGTGTCGGCGGGATTTTGTGAAACTCAATACGTACCTGAAGCGCCACGGAGTGCGAGTTGGTGCCGGCGGCGTCGCGCCGGCTCTCTTCGATTGTTTTCTGATAACTATTCTCCGCGTGTTGCACGCTTCGCGCGCACCGGTTCGCAACCGTGTCGTACGCGATTTCCGCTTTCAAAAGCACGGGCAGCGCGATGGCGTGTTCATCACACTGCACGAAAACATCCCCGAGTCCAGCGAGCGCGTTGGCCAAAGCCCCAGCCGCGACGTTCGCTAACTCGACGGCGACGAGCGGAAGTCGCGTTTCGTCTTTCCGACCGCCGTGCACGCCGCCCACACCGAAGGCGTTTTGTTGGTACAAACGGACAGGTTTCGAGTGCGCTATTATTTTTTGTTCCGCGACGTACTGTTCGCGTAGTCCGCAAAGGTGCGTGAACGTGTCTATTGCTTCGTTGTAGGCAGTGACTGCGGCTTTTCGTGCCTCCGTTTCCACGTGTATTAAATTCGGATGTAACGGGCCTACTCGCGATGCGACGAGTGTGCATTGTGCGATAGCGACCAGGGTTTCCCCAAGGGCTAAAATACTGGTGTGTCTCTTGCCAGGCGCGGCTTCCCAGAACTTCACGGTGTCCAGCCGTGTGTCATGTAGAACGCTTCGCAACGCATTCGCCACCTCCACCAACGCGTCCACTGAAGCCGCGGATGCCACGGCGCCGTCCCTTGAGAGTTTTTTTTCCGCAGCATCCTTGCGTCGCAGCGCGTCCGCGACCACCGCCTCCGTGCCGGTTAGAACCGACTCCGCGCTCCTCCCGCCCGCCCCAAACCGGCCGCCCCGGCCTCGTCCGGACGTCGACGGACCTTGTGCGCCAGTGCGCAGGTGGGGGGGGACGTAGCCGCTGGGCATCGCGGGAGTGACGATGGGTGGGCCTCGGACGCGGTAAATGAAAGAAACTTCAACACTCGATTTTTTTTTCAGAGCCGTTCTTCTCGGCCTGGCCGATGGCATCACGTCCATTCCGGGAGGCGCGCCTGGATGGGCACGGCCGGGTCGAGGAAAGCGGGGGCGCTATTTTCGTTTGGCATGGTGCGGACCACTGGCGTGAAACGGCAGGCCCGGAGTCGTCACAACGGGTACCACCGCACGTACGGGCTCGCGCTGGTGCTGACGTGCCTGTTCGTTTTGGTCAAGACGAGCGCAACGCGCGAGTTTCACGAGACGCGAGGCCACCGAGGTGTCGGGGGTACGGAAATAAGGCCGTTCCAATGGTCCCAAGGGGAGACGAGGTCTTTGGCACATCCACACCACGTGTTCGCGGAACAACTCGTGGCGGCTCATGTCAGGACACCACCACGCCGAGCGTTGATGCAAACCGACAACACGCAAGTGAGTGTTTCCACTGAACAACAGCTGCGAGAGGCGATTGAAAACGAAGACGTCGTCGCAATCGCGGTGACGCAAAACATAACCTTGAGTGGCACGAGTTTGCCCCCCGTACTCACCGAAAAGCACATCGCTGGTGCGTGCGGTGTCACGCAAAGCGACAGGTGCACGCTAGACGCGGCTTTCCGATCACGATTTTTGGTAATCGGCGTCGGCGGGGCGATGACGTTGCGAAATGTAGTTCTTAAAAACGGGTCCGCGCAATCTGGCGACCCGCCGATATCCGACGGCGGCGCGCTTTTCGTTTTCGGCAGACTAAATGCCACCCGGGTTTCGTTCGAGTCCAACACCGCCACCGCGGACGGGACGTCCTGTGGAGGCGCCATTTCAGTGCAGGGAGGGTCCGTGCTTCTTGAAGAGTGCGCTTTTATAAACAACGCGGCGAGCGACGACGGCGGCGGGATTTTCGTGCGAAGCGGAACTTGTGAAGTAAGAAGGTACGGCCTTGGTCCTTTCCCAAATCAGGCGGCACAGGGTTTTACCTCTAACGCGCCTGTGACTGTTCAGACCGATGGCCGGTGACTGTTGACCAGGCCATCGTCCAACACGGCGCCCAACAAGTGGACTGACACTTTTCGGTTACAATCAAAGGTCGAGTTTTGAGAAGTGTACCGCAGGCGGCTTGGGCGGGGGCATCGCCGGGGATGCAGGCACAGTGACCGTGAGGTATTGTACCTTCGACGACCAAACGCGGGCGCGGGAGTTAACGAGCACGGACGTCTACGCCGGCGCCACGGGGGCGGCGTATTTACAGCCGTTCGCTGTTTACGGCGATTACTTTGACGAAACCACCGGCGATTTGTTGCTTGATGACTTCGGCGCGCCAATCAGTGGGCCTCCTGAAGGGTACGCGTACAAAGCCGCTGGTGCTGGGTTAGTCACCAGTGCGGTGTTCGAACCGCCTCCGCCGGGGCAAGGCATGGCGCCGCCGCCGCCGGCGCCGTTGAGCGATGAAACTACTTCGAACGTTACTTTAACAGATGCAACAGGTACTACTAGTGTTAGTACCGAATCGTTACCCCTGGCTTCCATCGCGGGCGCGGTGGCGGCTGTGTTGGTGTTTTTGTGGCTCCTGGGAAGGTTCTTCGCGAGGGAGCACCACACGTCTCGACCGTCGGAAAGCACCCTGAAGCACATGGCGAACGCGGACAACGCTTTGCTGGAGTTACGGTTGGTGGAAGACGCTGCGTTTGCGGGCGCCGCGCGGGACGCCGCGAACGCGCGGAAGTTCAAGACTAACAGTGGTGGGGTGGAGGGGCGGGTGGGTAACACCAGACAGTTACGCACCGTGGAGGGCACCGCTGAGGATGGGTACGACGAGCAAGGCGTGCGGTTCGACGAAGTCGACGTTCGCGTGGACGCGAGCGAGGATACTGAGAAGGGTACTGATACTGGAAAGAGTGTTGCTTCTGGAAAGCGAATATCCCTCGACGGCGATCGGGATGTTCTCCACGGCGACGCGAAGGAATCGGAAGTAGAGTCTGCTACTTCCAGTTATCCACCAGAAGAGTCGTTCTCGGCAGAATTCAATCGATCAACGTCCCAGGTGGGACGCACGGTCGCGAGGTCACGCGCATCGCGTAGTCGCAAGTTGAACCTGAGCGACCACGTCGGCGGGGTGTTTGACGAAACCGAAACGAACGGCGCGTTTGTTTCGGGCGGCGAAGACGACGACGACGTGTTAAATCAGGACGAACTCGAGATTGGTCCTCCTGAGACGCGACGCGCTCGCGATTCCGCCAACCGCGATGCCCTCGACGACCGCGCTGCCGTGCCGTCGGAGGAGGACTTGGACCACCCGCACGTGGAGAATCGATCCCGCGCGCACGCGGGGCGCGGTTTCGAGGGTCAACCGTTTACGCGCCGTGACCGTCAACGCGACGACTGGTCCGAAACCCTCGCGGAAAACGACGGAGTCTTCGACGCGACGAGCGAACGAGTCACCGCGGAGACGGCTTTCGTGAAAGCCCGCTGGGTCGGCGCTGCGGCGGCGGCACGGGCGGCGGGAAGGTTTAACAGCGCAAGAGGCCCGCTTGCCAGAAGCGACGCGGAGCCAAATCAACCTCGACCTTCGCCGCGTCAACCTCCGCCTCATCAACCTCCGCCTTCCATCGCCTCCTTCGCCAACGCGTCCTCCGCGGCGCGCGCCATGTTGTCGGCGCGGGGCGTCGGAAACTCACATTCCCGACGGCCCGGCCCAACACCGACTGCGCGCGCCGGCTCCACGGAGGCGCTCCGGGCGCGAATTGAAGCCGCGAGGGCGCGAGCCAGGGCGGAAGAAAGTGAACGTGGAAACTAAACAACCGCGTCTTTGTCTGTTTGTATTGTATTTACACCTACGATTTTTGCACACCGCGTATTCAGCTCGTAACCGCGCATCGTACCAGAGGTGGTAGTTTGGAAGGAGGGGAGATTACCTCTGATCGCACACGTGTTTCATGCCAGCCTGTGTTTCCTATTTCCAGCCCCTGGCGAACCCCCCCTCCGCGGGTACGTCGTCGTCGCGGCTCGCGGCTGACCTTCTTTCTTTTTGAGTGGCGGTGTTCCCTTTCGTTCCATTTGTTGAAACGTCGTCGGAAGACTCTGAAGTGCTTTTCGTGTCCCTCGCGAGGGCCAACTTCACCACGAGCGTGGGAACTTTGAGTTTGTTCAGAAGCCCTTCGGAAACGGAGCCTAAACCGACTAAGCCGAGCAGCGAGCCGTGCAACGCGCCGACACCGCGGCTTCCGACTATCACCAAATCCGCCGAGGTTGAAATGATGTAACGCTCCAACACGTCCACGACGGACCCTCCGCCGCCGCCGCCGCCGCCCGCGGGTAACACGTCCGCCACGACACTCGCCACGCCCATCGCCTTGGCGTCCTCGACGAACCGAGCGCACGAAACGTCGCACCGTTTTTTGTCGAGCAGCTCGGCCTGCTTTCGTAGTTGGTCGTCCCTGTCGGAAGAAATAGGCACGCCGTCGACGTACGACCCGACATCGGGGGGGTGAAGGGCGGCTTTTTTGAAAACGCACGCGAACGCAACGCGGTCGTTGGAACGCACCACATTCTCCATGCCGAAACGCACCGCGTTTTCGCTGGTGTGGGGTAGGGGGCGGGGAGTGGTTAGTAGTAGTAAAGGGGAAGTGGAGTGGTAGTAGCAAGCCGCGGACCGGGTGGTGTCAGTGGTGCGCTACTTGGTACGGACGGACACTCCTACTTCGGTAGGAAAGAAAAGAAAAGCAACGACTTTAGAAAAACCAAAAGCGTTGGACCCGTAAACGGGGGTCGTCGCACCTGAAGCTGGACGAGTCCACGGCGAAGAGTAGATGCCGTCCTTTGCCCGAACTTTGCGGGACTTTGCGGCGCTGCCCCAGCGAGAACGGGTTCAGGAAAAGGCGCACGGCGTCCATGCCTTGCATGTTGCAGGGGCGCGCGAGGAGGGTGTGACGAGGCGTGTTTTTGTGGGGACTCAAATAGCAGCAGAGTTTTTATCTCGGGTGAGCCGATTGGCGAAAGTGTTCGTCTCATCACAAAACTATTTTCCTCAATCTGCTTTGTACTCCCAGTGCGGCTCCTTCGGCGCGCTGCCAACCCACAACCGGTCGCACGCCGTCGTAGTACCCCCGCTCGAGAGGTTCTACCACAAGTGCTACCGATGGCTAAAGAGGCTAAAACCAAGTACGGAGGCACGGAGGGTGCTGATGTGGAGGCGGCTGCGTTTTCCAAAATCGGAGCCTCGGTAGGTGTTACACCCGCATCTGCGGATGCGTCAAAAAAGCCACCGCCGCACAACCCGTGGACCTCCCCGACCGCCGTTATCGCGGTCATCACGCTGTGCGTGACTCTGTACGTCGCGTGGGTGTACGGCGCGTTTTCGTTTCCCGGGCAGCACAAGCCTGCGCCGTCGTTCACGCCGGCGGCCGTGGAGGCGGTACCGGCGGTCCCATCGCCCGCCCCGCCTGCACGGGCGACTGGCAACATCGCGCTTGACATGGCCAGCGGGGTGACGAACGTGCCGTTCAACATGCCCGAAATCGTGGACTTCCCGGTGCACGACACGAACGACCCGAACGACGGGTACGGCCCTGCTGCGCCCGCCGAATCGATCGACGGGTTCGACGCGAGTGGCGAGGAGACGGAGGTTTTCGAACTGTCGGAGTACGAGATCGAACACGAAAACGATGAGCAGGCCTCCTTCGAAGCGGCGGTGGGATCGAAAACGGCGACGCCGGTGGTGCAACAGATGCCCAAGGATTTCGTGTTGGCCAGCCTCGGGGCGGCGCAGGAACGGGTTTATTGAGCGTGGTTATGAAGTTTTAAGACTTGATGAGGTGAATCCACATGGATATGAATTTGTATAACGAAAGACGAAGGGTGCTATTACGCGCGATTCAATCATTCAATCAACCGCCGTACCTACGACGGGACAATCACCTCACAACGGAATAACAGAAGAAAGTAACCGACCTACAACTCCCCATCTTCCCCCAGGGTCGCCTTCCCCTCCTCGGACGCGAGCCGTTCCGCGAGCTTCGTGGGTGTCAACACCTGGGTCGGGCGTAACGGAGCCCTGTCTACGTTTCTTTTGGCGCGCGCGCCGAAAGAACCGCCGCCGGTGACACTCACGACGCGCCGCACGTCCCCGACGAACGTGTTCGCGGCTGATACCAAGAAAAGAAAGTGTCAGTCTTTCGTAATGTGAGTGAGTAATTACTCTGGACAATCGGCAAAACAGGGAGGAGGGATTTGGGAAATGCGGGGACGTACCTTCGGGCGCGCCTCGGTTCGTGCCGTGCGTTTCTTGCCCCAGCTCCTTACCGACGTCACCTCGGGCGAACGCCAACGCGGCGTCGTCCGCGT
>Ga0222633_1000148_pt1 | contig 77980 bp, 52 predicted proteins | sample AntAcemetageno48_FD_179816 | JGI IMG/M metagenome (GOLD analysis project Ga0222633, IMG submission 179816) | Saline water microbial communities from Ace Lake, Antarctica - #48 | ecosystem: Environmental > Aquatic > Non-marine Saline and Alkaline > Saline | place: Antarctica: Ace Lake | collected...
TTCAAAACGGCACCGACTTGTCCGTGGAATTTTTCGTCGACGGCAATCCCGCGGGGACGAGTTTTGTGACCAACGGCGTTCTCAGCGCGGGCGTGACTTCCAATGACAATGGTATGGCAGGCAAGATGATGCTGGGACGAACGGACCATTGTGACACCCTGAACGAACCCTGGGTTTCGGATCCTTCGTTTGGGTGTTTCAAGTACAACGGGTTCATGGACGGGGTTCGGATGTGGAACGCGGCGGTTGTTGGTGAGACGATTTCATCGAAAAAGGCCGAAAAGCCAAACCCTTACCACCCGAACTTACGCGACTTGATTTTCGAACTCGCCTTCGACGACGCGCCTGCTGGGGACGTGGCGCTTGACACGTCAGTCAACGGGAGACATGCCTCTGTGTTCATGTGCGCCGGGTCGTGCGATCCAACCGCCACGCTGAGCGCGTTCGAGAACGTTTTGTTTGACAACAGTACGTTTTCAAAGAAAAACCGCGCTATGGTTTTCGACGGCGTCGCGCGGTACGAAATCGAAAACGTGGACGGCACACCCGGGACCCTAGCCCCGTTCACGTTCCCGCAACTCACCGTGGACGCGTGGGTGTACCCCAGCGGGACCGCAACCGGCGTGGAAATGCTCGTCTCACACGGCGCCGGCTTCGAAGGGTGGGGTTTGTTGTTGATGTGCACATCTGGTGGTCAAGCCAGTTGTTGTGCGACTGGTGGGCACGCCGTCGGCACGCTCGGTTTCTTTGCAGGGAACGCGTCATGCGGGGACTGGGCGTCGTCCACCGCGGTTATGCCGCGAAACACGTGGAGTCACGTCGCCGTGACGGCCACGCCCGGCGGCGGTGCATTAGGTGACGAGACGCTCGTCGCGTTTTACGTCGACGGCGTTTTTTCCGGAAGCAAGACGACGACGTTGAACATCACGAAGGGCGGGTCCACGCTCGGCTTGGGCGGTATCGGGGGTGGGTGCGTCAACGCAAACTGCTACGAGTTTCACGGGCAAATGGATACCGTCCGCATTGCGAACACCACGCTCGCGTCCGGCTTCGTGTCCGTCGCCATGGACGGCCCGACGCACGTCACGTTTCCCTTCGCCAACTCCGTGTTGGCTGAGTTTACGTTCGACAACGGGCCAATCGCTTCCGTGGGCGACCTCGCGGTGGTGGGCGTTCCGCTCACGTCGTTCACGGATGTGTTTTCGTCTGAAGACGCGTTACCGTTTGGCGACCCTGAACCGTTTTCGGGCAACGCGAGCCTTCTCCTGACACCCGGACTCAACGGGTGGGTCCGCACCGCCGGCGGCGCGTCTGTTGGTTTGAACCCCCCTGCGTTCACGTTTGAAGCGTGGATCTCCCCGAGCGTGAACTCCACGGGGACCTCAACCATCGCGATGCTGGGCGATTTCGGCTGGGGTTTGGTGGTGACGTGCTACGGCCCTGGAAGCGGGTGCTGCGACGTGAACACCACGGAGTGGGATGTTAACCACGCAACGCAAAACGTGCTGGCGTTCGCCACGGATACGACGTGCGACCTTTTCCCGCGATCGACAACAGCGGTCGCGATTGAGACGTGGACACACGTCACGGTGAGCGTGGATTCCGAGCGCCAACACGTTTTCTTTTACGTCGACGGCGTCGCCGCGGGCGGCGGAACGGGGGAACACGCGGTGGCTGGCGACGGCGGCGGCGGCCCCCTAGTGCTCGGCACCAACTTGGAGTGCGCCAACGTCACGGCTTTGTCAATAAACTCGAGCGCGTGCGCGGCGTTTAGTGGCAATATCGATAACGTGCGTATGTGGCGCAAGCCCCTTGTTGCGTGGGAAGTGCTTTGGTACAAAAACAGGCACGTGCACGCCCTCGACCCTGCGGTGCACTCGTTGGTTGCGAACTACAGTTTCCAGGCGACGCTTGTGGATACGCACCTACTGGCGCACTCGTTAATCAGCGAGTTTGATTTCGCGGTTGCCTTTCCGTTCGACCTGCAAAACGCGGTGCCGCTCGCCGACGCAAAGTTCGTGGTTCCGAACCCCGCGGCGCTGCGTTTCACGAAAAACACCACGGTCCGCGTGCCGCTCGTTGACGTCACGGCTTTCGCGCCAACCTCGCTGACGTTTGAGGTATGGATCAAACCCGAGATCGACGCGACTTCTAAGTTCGGCGGGTTCCTCGCGTCTCTCGGCGACGCCGGGTGGAGGGTGGGTTTGATGTGCAACGCGGGGGCGGGCGATTCCGCGAACGACTCGTTCGTGGGGTGCTGCGTGGGGGGCACGCACGTGGAGAACTCGGTAGGGTTTTACGCCAACGACGACGATCCGTGCACCCAGACGCCGTCATCAACCAAAGCCGTCACAAACGGCGAGTGGACGCACGTCGCGGTTGTGGTGACCGAGCCGGGCGGCGTTGTTAAAAACGCACCGCGCGGCGCGGCCTACTCGGTGTGTTTCTTAATAAACGGCGAAGACTCCGGGTGTTTCAGTAGCCCTAGCTACGGCGTCGCGAGCGGTTTGCAGATTGCGTTCGCTGACATAGAGGCGTTGCGGCTAAACGACACGGCTGGCGTCCTCGCCGGCGATTTCGCCCTGGGCGGGTTTGTCGCGGCGGGCAACGCTTCAGCGTGCGGCGACGCGAATCTCGCCTGCGCCTCCACTTCTTTCCGCGGGCTCATGGACAACGTGCGGGTTTGGAACGCGCCCCTGAGCCACGCCGTAGTGGGTAACTACGCCGCGTCCGAGATCGACAACGACCACCCGTATCTTCGAAACCTCGTCGCGAACTACTCGTTTGCGGAGGGGAAGTTCCAAGGCGAAATCGACTTGGGCGCGATTAGCGACACGCACAAACTCGGAGACCGAACAGGTTTCGACGGGACAGTGTTGAACGGCACGTACGAACTCGACCAGGACCTTGTGCTCAGTCAGCACCCGCGTATCGTGCCCACACCAAGCGGCGCGTCGTCGTTCTTCTTCAACGGCTTTGACCAGTACATCACGACGCCGTTTTCCCCGGTGCTCGCGCCGAGCGACGTCCTGACCGTGGAAGTGTGGGTGAAACCCATGGGACCGGATTTCGTGATGCAGCCCATCGTGGGGCTGGGCGACTTGGGGTGGGGCTTGAGTTTGATGTGCGGCGGCACCGGGTTGTTTGGAAACGAAACGGACTGGCGCGGGTGCTGCGGCGACCACGTGGACGGGTCTGTTGGGTTCCTCAGCAGCTTGGAGCAGCTTACGGGCGAGGCGTGCGCGGCGGTGCCTTCCTCCACGACCGGCGTGACCTACGGCCGGTGGAACCACGTCGCGGTGACCGTGGACGTGACCAAAAGAACGGCTGAGTTTTTCGTGGACGGCGTGTTGGCCGGGTCGGTGAGCTCGTGGGACGTCACGTTGACCAACGGCGGCGGCGAGGCTTTGATCACCGGCGGGTGTCCTGAAAGTGACCCGGACGGGTGTCAGGTACGTATTGGGCCTTTCCCGAATCCTGACACTCTGTTTTATCTCTCAGCCTGTGACTGTTTGTCCATACATCGCCCAATACACGACTGACACTTTTCTTTCGCAATCACAGATGCCGTTCAAAGGGTTCATGGACGACCTCCGGGTGTGGCACGCCGTGCTTGACGAGCCCGTCATCGCCGGGTTTTCCAACCGAACCCTCACGGGGGTGGCGCATCCGAATTTTGATGACCTTGTTTTGCAGTACAGGTTCGACGCCAGTTCTGGTTTGAGTAACAAAACGGTTTTGGACCTCGGTCCGTACAGCCTGGACGGAATCGCCATGGCGGTTGACAAGGACAACACAGTGTACTTCAACTCGTCAATCGGGACGTACCCCGCGGCGCCGGCGCCGCCGCCGTTCCCGCCGCCGATGCCCCCGTTCGTGGAAGGCCCGGCGTCGTCGTCCATGTTCTTCAACGGAATTGACACGCACGTCACGTTTCACTCGTCCAACAGTTTGGCGAGTTTGACCGACTTGACCTTCGAGGCTTGGATAAAACCGACGGGCGACGTCCGGGCGGAGACGATTGTGATGTTTGGCAACTACGGCTGGGGGGTTTTGCTGATGTGCAACCCTGCGGACGGCGCAAACCGGGGGTGTTGCGGTGATCACGTTTCCGGGTCAGTCGGGTTCTGGACCTCGCCGTCGCGCACAGGTACGTATTGGGCCTTTCCCAAATCCGACACACATCGTTTGCCCATACAAGACTGACCCTTTTCTTTCCCACTCGCAGACCCCACGGGGTGCGCCAACACGCCGTCCTCCTCCGAGGGGGTGACGTTTGGGGTTTGGAACCACGTCGCGGTCGCGGCGCGTTCCGGGGCGGTTGAGTTTTACATCAACGGCGGGTTCGCCGGCTTGGGGTACGGCGAGCAAATCAAGGTCCGGGGCGGGAGTGGTAGCAATGAACTGGTGCTGGGCGGCTTGGGCGCGGCGTGTCCCACTTGCCTGCCGTTTGGAGGGTACATGGATGAGATTCGTTTGTTTGGCGATATGCTCCCCGGGCATACAATCGCGGCTTGGAAAGATTTCACAATGACTCCGCAACACCCTTCCTCGGAGGTTCTTTTGGCGCACTTCACCTTCGACAAAACAAACGGCACGGTAGTGAACCGCGCTTCTCCCGCGATCGGGTTCGCCACCCAGGGAGGGCACGCGCCGTCGCTGGTGCAGGACATGGACGGTTTCGGGGTTTATTTCGGCGGCGAAATCGCAGTCGACGGCGACACCCTCGTTGTCGGGCAAGATTCGTTGAACTATCAAAACAAGTTGTTTGTATACCGGCGAGAAACGCCCGGTTCGCCCAGCTCCACGTGGCGGTTGGTGCAAACCATCGACGGAGACGACCCAGCCGTGAAGTGCGGGATGTCGCACACGCCTCCAGTCGGACTTTATGGACCCCAATGGCCGGGCGGGAAGGGGTTGGCGGTGCACGGGGACGTGCTGGTCACGACGTGCCAACGGACTTCAAACGTCGCGATTGACGGCGGTTTCGCGGTGATATTCACAAGAGACACCCTTGATTCGAATTGGACGTTGTCCCACCGAGTCTCGATTGATGACTCCACGGACACCACAAAACGAATCGATTCCGTCGCCGTGCACGGGGAAACTGTGGTGCTTGGTAAGACTAACGAGCCGAACCAGGTGGAGGGAGTGGCGGCCGCAAACGCCGGGTTCGCGTACGTCTTCGCGCGTCTCGCGCAAAACAACTGGACGCGAGTGCAGCGGCTACACGCGCCTGACGTGTTTTCCGTGGTCGACAACGGGTTTTTCGGAAGCTCCGTCGCGATTGACGGCGACCAACTTGTGGTTGGCGCGTACGCGCAGGGAGACGGACACAACGGCGCGGTGTATTTGTTCGCGAGGGACACGCCTGGCGACGTTAATTCGAACTGGACGCAAACGCAACGAATAAGCCCCGATCCCGACACCGGTCGCGCGTCGACGAAGAACACCGCGGGTGGCGACGTGTACGTCAACCAGCTTTCGAAGTTTTTCGGGTGGGACGTTGCCCTGCAACACGACGTCCTCGTCGTGGCCGCGCCGGGCGCGAACCGGTGGGGCGAGCTGGCGAAGGTCGGTCCCGACGGCGGCGCGGCTTTTGTGTACACGCGAGCGGACGCGAACGGTACGTATTTCCCATTTACCACATTCTGCCGACTGATTGCCCATACTCGTACCAGAAGGGACTATTACCTCTGCCCATACAAGACTCCCTGACTGTTTACGTAATACACATTACGAGAGTCTGACACTTTCGGCTTTTATCGTATCAGTCACGTCCGCGTGGCACCGGGAGACTGAGATTTACCAAATCGGCGAGCGCCAACCCAGAACCTACGCCGTGCTTGGCGAGTTTGGTTACAGGGTGGCGTACAAGGACGGGGTGTTGGCGGTTGGGGCGTTTGGGTTGGGACGCATGGACGTGTACACGCGAACGACGCAGGTACGTGTTGTATTTCCCAAATCCAACGACTGTGTTCCCATACAAGATTGACACTTTATTTTATATATCTCAGTTCGACGGCGGCGTGCAGTGGAAACACGTCCCATATGACTTTTACACCAAAACGGGTGTCGCTACGCGAGACGCGGATATCGTCGACTGCGGGTTCAGCGTCGCCACGGACGGCGCGTCCGTGATCATGGGGTGTAAGGATTTCGGAACCGTCTCGGTGTTCTCCCTGGCGCCGAGCTTTGGCGTGGGGGTCGTGTCGAGCGGGGACCACGGGTTTGAGATTTGGAACAGCGGAGAGCACGTTGACCTTGGGGAGGCGCAGGGCGTTTCCGCGACGGAAGCGATTGCAACGACCCCAAGAGCCGGTCCCACGTCCATGTACTTCAACGGCGTCGATACGAAAGTCACCTCGCGGTGCGGTTCCAACGACGCGCGGTCCTGGAACTGCGGCGGCGCTTTCGCGTCCACCGGTTTCGTGGGTTTGGCACCAACCGACTTTCTCACCTTCACCGCGTGGATCAAACCAGACACCGTCGTCGCGGGGCAAACAATCGCCATGCTCGGCGAATGGGGCTGGGGGGTTCTGTTGATGTGTCCCGAAGGTACGTATGTCAGGCTTTCCCAAATCCAACGATTGTTTGCCAACACGAGACTGACACTTTTATTTTATTTTCATGAGGCGCTGGGAAAGGCTGCTGCGGAACGCACGTCACGAACGCGATTGGGTTTTGGAGCGACAACGACGTGACCTCCAGCTCGTGCTCTCAGACGTTGTCGTCCTCCGTGGGTGTCTCGAGGGGCGAGTGGTCGCACGTTGCCGTGGTGGTGGACGCGAGCCACTACACGAACGAGGTTATTTTTTACGTAAACGGAGTAGAAGCGGGGGTTCGACGGTCGAGCACTAGGGGCGAAATCGTCGCGCCCCTCGCCGGGCTGGACCACTCGCCCTTCGTCGTGGGAAAAGGGCCGTGCCAGCACGGGTGCCTGGACTACAAAGGCCACATCGACGAGCTTTTCGTGTACCACTCGCTGTGGAGCGCCAGTGAACTTTTGGCCTGGCGGGACAAGCCGGCGTTTGGCGGAAACGCGACGCACCGCGCGAGCTCGCATTTCGGGTCCGGCGTGCTGGGGTACTCGTTCGACGACGTGTTTGGGGACGACGTGAAGAACGTCTTCCCGGATCCCGACGACGTGAGTTTCGGAGGGAACCGTTTCGACGGCGTGATCAGCTCACGGGACGCCAGTTCCGTGGTGTGGGACACATCCGACCGGCCTTTGTTGACAAACGCGATTGAGTACGCGTCGCCGCCGTCGCCCGCGGCGGCCGGCGCGACGCCTACCACATCCATCATGGGCCTTGCAGGACCGGTCACCTGTGCCGTCCGGTCGGACGGCGCGGTGGTGTGCTGGGGCTCGAATTTCTATGGCTTGATCGGTGATGGCACCAACACGGACAGATTGAGCCCCACCGCGGTTGTCGGTATCACCGCTAGGACGGTGATGACCTTGGATGCGGGCGACTATCACACCATTGCGTTGCTTCGTGACGGCTCGGTGGTGTGCTGGGGGGAAAACAATTACGGCCAGCTCGGGGACAACACCACCACAAACAGAAACGCCCCGGTCATGGTTTCCGGCCTCACCGCCGGTGTGGTGAGTAGTGTCGCGGCCTCCGCCGACGGTACATGCGCCGCGCTCAAGGCTGGCGGTGTGCGGTGCTGGGGGAAGAACGACGTCGGGCAGGTCGGTGACGGTACCACTGGTACCAATCGTCTCGCCCCGGTCGACGTAATCGGCATCACCGGGACGGTTGTGAAGCTGTTTGGTGGAGGGGGTGGAGGGAGCCCAGGTACTTTCTGTGCCGTGCTCGAAAGCGGCGTTGTGATGTGCTGGGGGAGAAACGAGTACGGCCAGTGTGGGGACGGCACCACCACTCACAGAAACGTCCCCGTTACGAACGCCGCCGTCGCCGGGACGACCTTCAAAGCCTTGGCGCTCGGTAATGACCACGGGTGCGTTTTGCTCGAGGACGGTTCGGTGAAGTGCTGGGGAAGTGGTTATTACGGCCAGCTTGGAGACGGGTCAAATACGGCCGTTTCATACACCGGCGTCGCCGTTTACGGTATCACCACCGCAGTTAGCTTGGACGCTGGCCAACACTTCTCCTGCGCTTCGCTTACAGACGGCTCGGTGAAGTGCTGGGGGTACAACTCGTACGGCATGCTCGGGGACGGCACCACCACGAACAGTAGCGTCCCCGTTATCGTTTCAGGCATTTCGTCGGCGACGAACGTTGCGTGTGGTGCCTTGCACGCATGCGCGGCGCTGCAGGACGGTGGCATGGTGTGTTGGGGCTACAACAATTACGGCCAGCTCGGAGACAACGCCACCGTAACCCCAACCACCCCCGTGGTGGTTGGGGACCCCGCGCTCGCGCCGCTCGCGCTTCTTCAAGTGGTAACGAGGAACTACGCCCCGTCTTCGCTTCGATTCAACGGCGTCAACGCGTCCGGTTTTCTGAAAGAATCGTCGGATGGCGGCAAGTACCTGGACTTCACCTCCGGTGGCGTGGTGACCTTCGAAGCGTGGATCAAGCCGGCCCGGTTCGGTAAGTTCCAGTTCCTCGCCTCAACGGAGGGCTTCGGGGGCGACCGCGCTGGGTGGTCAATCGCGATCATGTGCCCGACAGGCGCGGGCGAAGGGTGCTGCGGCGACCACGTGGACGGGAGCTTGGGGTTCATGGCGAGGAAAGCGGTGAGCTCGGACTGCGCGAACGCGCGGTCGTCGCCAACCGCGCTGGCGCTCGGCATGTGGCAGCACGTCGCCGTGGTGGTGGATGCGACGCAGACTGTTGCGAACACCGGGTACGGCTTGGTGCGTCGCAAAGTTTCGTTTTACGTCAACGGCGCGCTGGTGGGCGTGTCCACGAGCTCAAACGATAACGCGCTAGCTCCGATCCAGGTAAACACCCCGACGCACGGCCCTGATTCGTCGGGCGTGCGCGTAGGCGCCGGTTTGTGCGGGCAAAGCGACGACATGTCAATCGCAAACGGCGAGACGAAACAGTGCGGGCACTTCGACGGGTGGATGGACGAGATGAAACTCTGGCACGCCGCGCTTTCCGACGTCACGGTTAAGACGCACTACGCCCAGGAAACCGTGGCGCCGTGGCACGTCAACCGCGAGGCGCTTGTTGTGTTTTACAAATTCAACAACAACGCCGGTGCTTCGGTGGCGCCGTTTGACACGCGCGTGGACACCACGAACTGCTCTGGGGGTTCCGTCGTGAACGTCACTGACTGCTCGTTGTTTCAAATGCACGACTTGTCAATACACCCCGCGAGCGACGTGATGGACGTTTGGGACGCCAACGTGGGCGGGCACGTGGTCGGGAACGCGCCGGCGCCGACGCCGCCGTCGCCGCCGTCCACGCCGCCGCCGACGCCGCCACCGCAGGGCGGCCCGTCAAGCTTGTACTTCAACGGCCGAGACACGCACGTTTCTTCGCCCTACGTCGACTCGCTGCTTCCCGCCCGCACAGGTTTAACTTTCCAGGCGTGGATCAAACCAATGGAGTTGCACCGCGCGCAAGTCCTCGCGATGCTCGGGAGCAACGGCTGGTCGCTAATGTTGATCTGCGACGAAGGCTCGGGGGGGGCTGGGTGCTGCGGCCCGAAACACACGCACGCCCCCGGGACGTTGATGTTCTGGAACGTGGAAAGGGTGCCTGGTGAGGCCGGGGACGCGTGCGCTGACGCCCCCACGTCGACCAGGCGGGTGGTGAAAGATACGTGGCAGCACGTCGCCGTGGTCGCTGATACGCTTACGGACACGGTGCGTTTTTTCATAAACGGCGAACCCGCGGGGGTGACTACCAACGCCCGATCGGTCTCGGGCGACCGGCTGGTGAACGACGGGAAAGGGTCCATTGCCGTTGTCGACACCCTTTCCGGGTCGGACGCCCCGACCTGGTTCGGCGGGTATTTCCAAAACAAACAGGGAAGTCGAACCATCGCGCTGCGAGGCGACGTCGCCGTCGTGGGGTCGCCCGAAAACACGGACGCGGGAATCGGCGCTGTGTACGTTTTCGAGCGCGACTCATCAGGGTGGCATGAAACACAGATTTTACTCCCCGATGTTCAAATTCAACAAGATATGTTCTTCGGGTGGTCCGTTGATGTCAACGCCGCGGGTGACGTGATCGTGGTGGGTGGCAAGATGGACTTCACCTGCGGCGCGGGTGGCTGCCCCGCGTGGGTGTTCACCCGAGACGTCACCGCGACGCCGCCCGCGCAGTGGCAATTGGCGCAGAAACTCACGCCGCACTACACCACGGCGTACGACCATTTCGGCGCCGCCGTTGGGATTGACAAAAATGACGACACCATCGTTATCGGCGCGTTTCAAGCGGGAGTTATGAAAGGCGGGACGACGTACGCCAACGCGGGTGCTGCTTTCGTGTTTGCGCGAGACGCGCCTCAGTCGTGGAGCTCGAACTGGACCCAGCTGGGGTGTCCCACGGATTGCGACAAAGGGTTGCTCGTCGCGGTGGAGGACGTTTCGTTGTCGGAGTTTCGATTCGGGCAATCCCTGGACATCGACAACGGCGTGATCGCGGTGAACGCCCTTGTTAACCACGCGGTGTCAGCCGGTGCGGGCGTAACGACCACGGTGTACGTGTTCACGCGAAACGACACAACCGACGTTTCCTCCGCGTGGTCGCTCGCGGCGAAGATCAGTAAGCCGCCGGACGTCGGGAACGCGGCTTGGAATCCCTACTTCGCAAACGATGTGCTCGTGGACGGCGATACGATCGTCACGACGTCCACGCAAACCGGCGTGCGCGCGGCGTTTGTTTTCGCCAGGCTCGTCTCAGGCGACCCACAAGCGGCGTGGGTACAAACCGCCAAGCTGCAACACGGGTACGCGAACGACGCGAACCTCCCCGGAGACGCGACCGGTTTTGATAACTCGTTTGGAACGTCCGCGGCGGTTTCGGGCGATACGATCGTGGTCGGCGCGCGAATCGCGCAAACCACCGGTTTCGGGAAAGGCGCCGTGTTCGTGTACACTAAAGACGATTTGAGCGATCCGTTGTCCTCTTGGTCCATGCAACACCAGTTCTCTGCGACTGGTGCGGACGCGCTCGTGAACCTCGACGCGGATGAAACACTTGGTTTGATTGACCCGATTTCGTACTTCGGGTACAACGTCGCGATTGACGGCGAGCAAATCATGGTGGGCGCTCCTGGAAACGTGGGAATAGCGAATACAGCTCAGTACCCGAATCGTAACACCGAAGGCTCGGTACACGTCTTTTCCATGACAACCTCGGGTCTGACCCTCGGCAGAAGCGGCATGTGCCAATGCATGCAGTATAAGGGGTTCATCGACGAAGTGAGTTTGTGGAACTCCAGCCTCACCGGGGCGGATATCAAAACGCACCACACCTTGCCGCCGGTGAGCTGGCACCGAAACTACGACTCCTTAGTCGCGTACTGGGCGTTCGACGAAGGCGGGATGGAAACCAGTAACACGCTTCCCTCGGGGCACGGCTTGGACGTGGAAATCACGGTTGTTTCCTCGTCCGACCGCGCGGACGTTTTGTGGGACGCGGGCGTGAACCTGGCGGTTGTCGCGGCGCCGGCGCCGCCGCCGCCGCCGCCCCCTGTGGACGCCCCCCCGTTCCCCGCCCCGCCCCCGCCGCAACGAGGACCCAGTGCGCTGCGATTCAACGGCGTGGACACGGAGATCGTGGTGAGCCTGAACATCAACGGCGCGCCGGTGCTTTCGTCCGTCGCGCCGTCGCCTGGCACGCCGTCGCCCGCGCTGCCGCCCGCCGCGAACGACACCGCGCAATACGTCGCGGACGTCACGTCCCACGCGGTGATGACCATGGACGACGTGTTGCTTCCCACCGACGATGACGTGTTAACCAACGAAGGAGGCGAGTACGGGAAACGAGTCGCGATCCAAGGCGACACCGCCGTGGCGGTTGCGGTTGGCGTCGGGGCGTACGTGTTTACCCGAAACAACGCAACGGGCGCGTGGTCTTCCGTCGCGAAACTCGCGCGTGGTGACATTTTCGCGAGGCCGTACTTCGGCGCATCGCTCGCGATTTCGCAAGACGAGCGCGTCGTCGTGGTCGGCTCGCCCGGTACCCTCGGCACTGGTTCTGTGTTTGTGTATTCGCGCGACGCCTCCGACTCGAGCGTGTGGTCCCAGACCTCCGTGCTTGATTCCGGAATCGTCGACGTCGGTTTCGGCCGAAGCGCGGCGATGAGCGGCGACACCGTGGTGATTGCGGGCACGCGAAGCGCGTACGTGTTCACCCAAGACTCGCAAAACTCGAGTTCCATGTGGACTACAGTCGCGCGGTTACACGATGCAACCGCATCTATGTTTGCAGACTGCGCTCCGTGTCCTGCGGCTCAAAACGTCGCGATTTCGGGCGACACCGTCGTGGTCGGGGACAAGGACTCTGCGCCGAAAGGAAACGTCTGGGTGTTCACCAGGGACAACCCCGCGAATCGCACGTCGGGGTGGACGGCGCGGCACAAGCTTCGGCCGTCGTCCGCCTTAGCCGGGGACGGCTTCGGGAGTCAAGTCGCGATTCACGGCGACACGGTCGTCGCGGCTTGCGCCAACGCGGGCAAGGTGTTTGTGTTTTCCCGAGTCGTGAACCACAGGGACGCGCCGTGGCTGGAACGCGTGGCGCTTGTAAACGCAGCCGCTGGGTTCGGGACAAGCGTCGCGACAAACGGCGACGCCGTGTTCGTCGCAACGGATCAGCTGCTCGCGCCGGGTGACCTCGACGGTTCGGTTTTGGTGTACCAGCGAACGCACCCAATGGACGCAGCGAGCGGCTGGGTTTTCACGTCAAGGTTCCACTCCGGGTTCGACGAAATGTTTGGCTATCATCTCGCGGTGAATTTGGCGAGGGCGGGCGAGGTCATGGTCGGCGCTCCTATTGCCGACGTGAATGGCACCCAAACCGGCGCGGCGTACGTGTTCCAAGCGGACGCCGCGCACACCGCGATTCCCGAAATTTGGACCGGCGAAAACGTCGCCGTGGTTGACAAGATTTTCGCATCCGACGCCGACCGCGAGAGCGAAGACTGGTTCGGTACCTCCGTCGCCGTGAGCGGCGATTTCATGGTGGTCGGGACACCGAAGCCGAGGGTGGAGTGGGACGGAGCGTCGGCGACGAGCTCGACGAGAAACCCCGATTTCGGCGCGGCGAAGGTGTACGTTCGCGACGTCCCAGGCGACGTTTCTTCTTCATGGACGCTGGACGCGACCCTGGGAGGTGCTCGTAACGAGTCGTGGTCCAGTGACACGTTCGGCTCCGTCGTCGCGATGGACGGAGACGTTCTGGTGGTCGGGGACCCCGCAAACGGACAGGCGTACGTGTTTGAACGCCACGCCGACACGGGGGAATGGCAAAAGACGCTCAACGTTTCCGTGGCCAAGATTTCCTCGCCGAGTCATCTGGCGCGGGTCGGTATGAGCGTCGCCATCGGGGGCGATATTTTAGTCGTAGGTGCGCCTTACACTGATGTTGGCGCGTCACTTGCCGTTGGCGCGGCGCACGTTTACGCGAGGAACGCGTCCACCTGGACGCTTGTTGAGGTGGTGGCACCAGACGCGTATGTGACTTGCCTCACTGATTGCGCTGGTTCTCAGTACTTTGCGGCTTCCGTCGCGACGCGCAACAGCGTCGTCGTCATCGGCGCGAGAGCTCAAAAATCCGCGCAAGTCCTGATCTGCGCCGCGCTTCCCACTGGGTGCGCTTTGGATACGATTTTGACCGGTTCGAACCCTGGTGAGGCTTTCGCGAAGCAAGTTTCCGTCGGCGCGGACGCCGACGGCGTCGTCGTCGTTGTGCAAGGCTCAACCTTGAACCGGCACGCGGAGATTTTCTATCGCGACGCCTCGGCGAATTCGACTTGGAGCGACCCATGGTTGATCACGTCCGACGACCCTGATTTGTACCCCGAGTTTGGGCTCCGAAGCATCGCAGTGGATGGCGACGTCGTCGTCGTCGGGTCGCCGCAACGGCAAGGCGCGGTGACCGCGGGCGCCGGCGCTGTTTTCGTGTTCCGTCGGTACGCGGCGCCTCTGGGATCAAACACGGTCGCCTGGGCTCTCTCTGCGAAGCTCACCCCCACAAAAGACCAGCACGGGCATGCAATCGCCGGGGACTTGTTCGGCGCATCCGTCGCCGTGGACGGCGACTGCGTGGTGGTGGGCGCGCCCGGGGACGACTTGGGCAAAACGACCAACGCCGGTTCGGTGTACGTGTTCGGCGCGTCACCGCCTGCGCCCGCGCCCGCGCCTGTTTTGATGCCGCCGCCGCCGCCCTCATCCGCGGTTGCGGTCGTCGCGCCGTCTCTCCCCGCGCCTCCGTGGGAATTCAACAGCCACGCGAACTTGACTTCCCGGTTCGCGCCGAGAAACGCGCTTACTTTCGAGGCTTGGATCCGGCCTGTGAGTGTCAAAAAAACACAGTTCATCGCGAGTCTCGGGAACTACGGGTGGGGCGTCGCGTTGCTTTGCGGCGCCGGCAGCGGGGCGAACTGCTGCGGCGACCACCTGGACGGTGCGATTGGGTTTTGGACGCACGCGGAGCGCGACGCGGCCAACTGCGAAAACACATTCGCCTCCAACCTCACCGTCGTGCCTGACGTCTGGCAACACATCGCCGTGTCCGTCGAGGTGAACCCAGTGGAGATCGATTCATTGGGGTTCCCTCGAGTCGGCGCGAGCGTGATTCGCTTTTACGTCAACGGCGTTCCCGCGGGCGAGGTTATCAAGAGAGCCCCCGATTTGTGCGAGCAAACGCGCTCGTGCCCCGTGCAGATTCTGAACGGGACCGACGCCAGCGCTCTGTACCTAGGCAGGTTCGGGGCCTGCAACTGTCTGCACTACGACGGCCTGATTGACGAAGTCAAGCTCTGGAACGCCGCGGTGTCTGGAAGAGTGATTAACCAGCACAAAGAATATGGCGTGCTTGATTGGCACCCAAACTACGAAAACGCAATCGCGTGGTACAAGTTTGACACGGCGAGGGAGTTTTCAATTGTGGACAAAATCGGAAACAACAACGGCACGGTGTTGACCACGTCTAGTCAGGCTGATTTGTGGTCTGTTGGCGAGAACAGGGTCGCGTCCGTGGTGGACGCGCCCCCCGCGCCGCCCGCGCCGCCATCGCCGCCGCCCACGCAAGCCGGCCCTTCCGCGCTTCGGTTCAACGGAATAGACGCGTTCGTGCTTGTTGATTTCAACCAAACTTTTGTTCCGCCCGGCGCGCTTACTCTCGAGGCTTGGGTCCGGCCGGACCGCGTTTCCGTTGCGCAGCACATCGCCGGTATCGGCAACGACGGGTGGTCGGTTCGTCTGCAATGCCACGCCGACGGCGCCACGGTGCCGGACGCCAACGGGTGCTGCGATGCGCACGCCGCGGGCGCAATCGGTTTCCATAACGGAGACGCGGACGCCGTTTGCACGAGGCACGTGTCAACAACACGCGTCGCAACGAACCGGTGGTCGCACGTCGCGGTGGTGTTCAATCCAAGTGTCGGTCAAGTTTGGTTTTACATCGACGGCGTCCTGATTGGGACTGATAGTCACGTTTCTCTATATTCCCCCTTGAACGACGGCGCCGGGAGTCCGGACACGATTTGCCACCCGCTGAGCTTCGGCGCGCAAATCGAGTCGTCCCCCAAACCGTGTGACGTTTCGCAAATGCCGCGGTCGACGTACTTCCAAGGCTGGATCGATGAGATCACGATGTGGAGCGCCCCGCTTGCGCAGACCACGATCGCGGAGTACAAACATAAGAGCTACGCGCACTGGCACCCGAACGCGGGGTCCCTGATCGCGTACTGGAAGTTTGACCAAGCCACGGGGTACGTGGCGTACGAGTATTTCCACACCCCGGGACACAACGGGAAAATCGTATCCAGCGATTCGTTACCCACGCTTTGGGACATAAACACGCACGCGGACGTTACGTTTCTGGGCTCGCCTACGATCGCGCCGCCGCCGCCGTCGCCATCGCCCGCGCCGCCGCCGCCGCTGGCGCCGCCGCCGCCGCCGCCGATACCGCCCGGGCGCTTCGAAAAAAGCGTCGCTGGTGACACTTCGGTGTACTTTACCGGAACGAGCGACTCGTACGGTGTCGTCGCGTACGACGCTCGTTTAATAAAGGCCGTTACTGACCAAGCCCTGACCGTGGAGGCTTGGATTCGCCCGGAACAAGGCGAGGACTTCTCAAGAGCGCAAACAATCGCATCCCTCGGTGACCTGGGGTGGGGCTTGCAGATCATGTGCCCCGCCGGCGCCGGTAAGTATTTCCCATTTACCACATTCCGCCGACTGAATGCCCGTACAGACTGACATTTATTTTTTACAATCTCAGGATTGGGGTGCTGCGGCGCGCACGTGGACGGAAGTTTGGGTTTTTTCGCAAACGGAGCGGCAACCGGAACCGGGCCTCTGTGCGAGCGAGTCATGTCCTCCAACATGAGCGTGCCCCTCGGCGATTGGAGCCACGTCGCCGTGGTGGTGGACCCAAAGGGACACAGGCGCGTGTTGGCTGCGAGCGAGTTGGTAAACGGCACGCGCGTCGTCGCCGCCACCGCGTCGGGAAGCGCGCCCGCGCCCGTGCGTCGAAAGTTGAGCTCCATCGGCACGGTACCCCCAAAGCGGAAGTTGCTTGCTGCGAGTTCGGTAGACACGTCCGTGGTGCCGCCGCCGTTGTTTTGCGATTTGCGAGCCTCTGACTTTTCAGCGCACGTCACGGCGAACGGCGACGCGGGCGATTGCGGTTTGCGTTTGTTCGTGAACACCATGTGCCAGCCAGCGTGCGACGCCGATTACGTCGCGGACGGACCGACGGTGTGCGTGCAGACATGGAACGGTACGTACGTCGCGTCTCACGCGTTGTGCAACTTCGCGGTGCAGTACACACCCGCGGTGAGTTTGTTCATCAACTCGAGCCTTGTTGGTTTCTTCGTGCACGGCGAGGTAAACGCGGTGACGGGACAAACGAACGACGTCGCGCTCGCGGTTGGCAACGACCCTACGCCTGATTTGTGGGTGGGAACCCTCGGCCTCGGCGCTGACGGAAACGCGGTGTCCTTTCGAGGCACCATGGATGCGCTGCGTGTGTGGGACGAACCGGTGTCCTCGTTGGATATGAAATGGTGGGCCGAACGTACCCAAATCGGGGTGTACCACGGATCCTACGCCGGGTTGGTGATTTGGATGGACTTCGTTCTGGACATCACTTCGCCAACCACGGTGCGCGCGCTTAGCGGTTCTAACTTCGCGGATTCCTTCGCGACTGGGCCGGTGCAAGCGCCGGCGATGACCATGACGCTTCACGGCACGAACTGGACGTCCAGGGCTGCGCGCTACAAAGAATACCGCATCGGCGAGGACTGGTCTGTGACGCTTCCCCCGGCGCCCACGCCGCCGCCGCCGCCCTTCCCGCCGCCGTCGCCTTTCCCGTCGCCGCCGCCGCCCACGTGGCGGCGCGACGCCTGTCCTTTCACGTGCGAGTTCGACCAATACGTTGACGCGCGGTGCCCTTGTGACGTCCCCGTGTGCGCCACTTCAGCTGGCTCTGTGGATTTTCACAACGCCTCTATTGCGTGCATGGAGGTGATGCTTGAGTATTGCGCGAACGATGCCGGGTGGTACTACGAACCGGAAGCGTGCTGGTCGCTTCGCGTTTCCGAGATTGAAATCGCGCAAGTCGGAATAAACGGCGCGTCGCTTTGGGAAAACACGCCGTTGCTCGGCGACCGCAACGTGATTGTGGAAATCGCGCCAGGGGCGTTTAACGAAACAGTTACGGTGATGGTCACCGAGCTCACGTTCGCCTCTTTGAACGCGTCACTTGGCGGGAACGTGCTTCCCACGATGTACGGCAACGCGAGGTCTGACTATATCTTGATTCGCCCCACGGACGCCAGCGTGAACACCACGTCGGACATGATCACGATAAGAATCCCCTTCGACGTGACGCTTTTGCTGGACGGCGCGAACGGGGGGTTCAACCCTTCCGCGTACCAGCTCGCGTTTCTGGACGAAACCCACGGCGTGGAGGCGGCTGACTGGGAACCGCACGCCGGTACGGTTACGTATTACGCGCGGAACGACGTACCGAGCGATTGGCCGGTTTCCAACGCCACCTCCCGGTACGGAGCGAGCGACCGGTTCGGCGCTGGGGATTTGCCGTTCATGTCTGGCGCGCCCAACTCGTGCCCGAGGAGCTTTGACACGAACTACGTGTGCCCGGTTTCGCCCGGGTGGTCTACGGTGTTCGCCTCGCGGTCAAACGAGCTCGGTCAAAGCTTCCTCACAACGGAATTCGACTCGGTGTACTACGCGGAAGCCACGGTGAGCCGGTTTGGCGTGTACGCGGTGATGGAACTCGGATACAGCCCGCCTCCGCCGTCGCCGCCGCCGTCGCCGCCGTCGCCGCCGCCGCCGTACATCGCGCCGTCTCCGCCTTCGCCGCCCCCGCCCGCGCCGCCGCCGTGGCCCGACGTCGCCCAAGGGTCCACGGAGTTCGTGTTCACGCTGGAGTTTGCCATCCCGTTGGCAACTCTCAACGCGGATACCCTCTCCAGCGGTGCTGCTCGGCGGCTTTTAGACGCCAAGCGTGAAACGGGCGTCGGTAGACGCTTGCTGCACGCGGTGTTTGGCTCGAAACAACCCGGGGCGGACGAGGCGTCGCCCTTGAACGCGGCGCACGGCGACCGGAAAGGACGCAAACTTCTGCAGTCCCCCGCGTACACGTTTTTGCTGGCGCTGAGGGACGCCTTTGCTGCGCTGACTGGGCTTGACACGAACAACGTGCGCCTGGGGGCGGTCACGTCCACTACGAGCGGCGGGATTTCCGTGGAGTTTTCGTTGGTTTTTGAATCCGGCGACACGACGGATTTGTTGGTGCTGACGGATACGATTTTAGCGGACCCGGGCGCGATTGTTTCGCAAAAGTTACAGGACGCCGGGTTCGGGAGCGCTATTTACGACGCCGCGGTCACGCCGACAAGCTCGCCGAAAGCCACAGTGCTGTTACCGCCGCCGCCCGCCGCGCCGCCGCCGCCGCCGCCGCTGATTGCGGTCATCGTAGCCTCCCCGCCGCCGTCGCCGCCGCCCGCGCCGGTGATCCGGCTCGTCGCGAAGTCGCCGCCGCCGTCGCCGCCGCCGTCGCCCCCCCCGTTCCCGCCGCCGTTCGTGGCGTCCGCGCCGAAACCCCCCCCGCCGTCGCCGCCGTCGCCGCCCGAAGTCACCCCGCCAATTATCCGTCTGGTGCTTGATGACTCGTGCGTACAAACCAGCCCCATCGTGGTGACCTGCACGCAGACGCAAACCGTGCTGTCAAACATGTACACCGATCCGGGTTTCTCTGCGAGCGATAACTTGGAAGGCTCGTACCCGTTAACCGCGGTGACGGTCAAGGGTTTCGGAGAGAAGGATCCTTTGTCCGGCTTGGGCCGGATCGACTTGACCCTAGAACGGTCGGAAAGCCCGTGGCTAATCACTTATAACATCGCGGATGCCGTGGGCAACGTCGCGACGCAAATGACGCGCAAAATTTTCGTCATCCCGCCGTGCGAGCCCCTCCCCGCGTGTCCAAAAAGGAAGCTTTGTAAAACGCTATCCACCGCGACGGAGGTTGTGTGCGAAACATGTAGCGCGGGCGCGGCGCCTATTTGTTTGGTGCAGCAAGAAGCACAGCAGGTTGCGGATTTGCGACCGCCGGTTGTGACGAGCGTGAAAAAGATCACGCTTGTGGACGGTTCGGATCCGTACTACTCGTACCGAGCGCAGGACGAAGAGACGCGACAGGACATCATCGTGGCTTACGTGGAGCAAGGCCGGCAGTTTTCTGATCCCGGGGCCACGGCGCTTGAAACGATCACGTCCACGAACCAGAAAACGGGGGTCAAGACGACGAGCGTGAACGACGTGACCCTCGAAATCACCACCAGGGTGGTTGGGAGTTTCGACACGCAAACCCTGAACCCCGGGGATTTCTTTACCTTCGTGTACGAGATTTCAACAACAGTGGACTCCGCGCCGTCAGCGTCGCGCACGAGGCCGGTTGTGATTTTGAATCCGTGCGCCACCACCACGACGCCTTTCGGGGACGTCGTGGGGACGAAGAACGTGGATACGTACGACAAAGACGGCGTCGCGACGGATGAGTTTTTGTGTCACGACGACGATCACTTCGAGCGTTACGGGGAGAAGATATACACCCCCGACGGGCAGTGCAGCACCAACGGCGCGTGTTTAGGAATCGCCCTGGCGGAGGTAAGTGCCTTTCCCACCCACCACGTTCCGTCTTTGCGATTGCCCATACTCGTCCTGCGTCCTGGACGTCTTACGACTAGAAGGGCACATTCCCTCGGACGGTTACCCTGACTTTTTACTCATACCAATCCCAGATATACACATGGCCGAGAGACTGACACTTTCTTTTTGATTGCGCCAGGAACAAACCGCCGTGGTTTTCGTAAACGACCCGCCCGTTTTGAAACTGTTCGGCGCCGGCGTCGTTGAAATCACCGCCGGCCTCCCTTGGCTGATTTGCCTTCCCGGCCAGCCCAGCACGGATTTGTGCGACCGCGGTATTGACGAGTTCAACTCGTTCGACCCCATTGCGGTACCCGAAACGGAGTACGACGCCACGAACCGCCGGGTATCGAAAGTCACGAACAAAATCATACGCGTGTGCGCCGACGAGGACGGGTTGGCGGGCGGCGGCGTGTTCGCGGAGTCGCACGTCACGTATGGCAACCCCGGCTTGGCTGCCGTGTGTGGCTTCACCACGAAAGTGGCGGGGACGTTCACGATTGAGTACTCGTTCGTGGACGACGCGGGGCAGCAATCGCGGGTGAGCCGGCAGATCATCGTCAAGCCCGATTGCGCGAAAGTGGTCAACGAGAACAACGGGATGCCAAACTTTCTTTGCGAAAACAAAGAACGCAACGACGAAGGGTTGTTGAACTACGTGTGTTCCGTTAACAACTACTGCGCCGGCGACTTAACGGATGACATTGTGGAGCTCGTGGATCTGTTTCCCACCCTGACCCTGAAAACCGTCCCTGGGGTGATTGAACTCACCGTCAACATCCGGAAGTTCCAGCCCTACAAACCGTGCGCCGTGAACCCGTCGACGGGCGTGACGCAGCTTCCCGAAAACACGTTTTTCGGCGACGGCTTGTGCGACCCCGGGGTTTCTGCCTTCGACGTGAAGCAATCAAGAGTTGATGATCTTATTATTGAAACCACTGTGGATTTGACCAGGGAGGTGCTGTCCTGCCCCCCCGCGGAGTGCGACGCCCTGGAGAGCTGCGACGACCACATGTACACCAAGAAAGGCTTGGGCGGGTGCATCGACACGAGCATCGAAGGTACGTATTTCCCAGTACCCACGTTCCGCCTCCCTGATTACTGCTCTGTATGGAGTACAGTCGGAAAGTACTACCCACTCCGTCGGACCCCTTTCCAATCCCTCATACGCATCACGATCGACTGACACTCTCTCAGGCCCGACCACGATTGAGTTCACGGTGCGCGACGACTCGTCGCAAGTCACCAAAGTTCTTCGGCAAGTCACCGTGATCGGCCCTTGTCCCACCGGGTACGAGTACTGCCCCGGGGTCGGGGACAATAATTGCCAAACTACGGAGGTTTGCGACAACGCAGACGCCCTGGCTGCCGCCACGGCGAGCTCGTCCCCCGTGGAGGTTGTTGATAACGACCCCCCCGAGTTCACTTTGTTCACAAACAGCACGACACCGCTTCTTCTGGAGTACGGCGTTAACTACCTATCTGCCGGGAACGCTCCGTTCCTTCCGTGCGACGATGAGTCAGACGCGGCCTCCGCGCTTGCGCTGTTCACCGCCGGCGCGAACGCCACGCAACTGCCGTGCGCCCTAACCGCGTACGACAAAGGCGACGGCGAGGACGTGACGCGGTACGTACAAGTCACGCAGGTTATTTCCGGAAACGAGGAATCGTTCTTCAACCTGGCGCAGCACGGAACGGGCGTGGTACGGCCGGCGCAGTACGTGTACACGTACACCGTGAGTGACTTGGAGGAAAACGAGGCTACTGAGACCTTAGTGATCAACGTCGCGTTGCGTAAATTTTACCAGTGGGACGCGGTCGTGGTGAATACAACAAGCTTCACCGCCGCAAATTTCTCTTCGGAGTTTGGAGACGCGCAAGCTGCGCGGCTTGCCGCTTTGGCGGGTTCCGAAAACCTAATCTTCCGAGGCGCGGAGGATTCGGAGATTCTGTCAAGCACCGCGGACCTCGAAACAGGCAACACGAGTTTTGCGTTTAAGTTGACGTACTTTGAGTTACCGGAAGGGTATGTCGCGAACCCCGTAGCCGCGGCGTCGACAACCACGCGAAGGCGTTCGCTTCTCGCCGCGTCTTCTGGTGACGATTTGGGTTCCTCCAACTCCTCAGGGACGGAATCTCCGGATGTTGATTACGACGCCGCGAAGTTGGCGTCCATTTCCGGTGAGATTTCGGTGATCAGCGCCAACCTGGATACCGCGGCGACTGGGTTACGTCAATCCGTGGATTACCTCGCGGTGGCGGGCGGGAACCCGGCTTCGTACAAACGCCGAGTAGGGGATTACTGGAAAACCGTGTTGGAGTTGGGGGATTCGCAAATCAAGGCGTTACAGGCGCAGGCGCAGGAAACTTTAAGGGTACTAGACGCCACGATTTCGGTGCAGCAAGCGGTGCTTGAATCCGTCGCGGAGCTCGAGATTCTTCTAAAGCAACAAGCGGATGCCTTGAAAGCCACGATCGACGCATTAGGCGCGGGCGATGGCGACGCCCTAGGCGGGCAGTGCGAATACCGAACCGCCTTGGGGGGCGCCGAGATTTTCTTCAACAGCACAAAGTTTTCGCCATTCGGAGCGCCGCCGCCCAACCCGGCGCCGCCGCCCAACCCGGCGCCGCCGCCGTCGCCGCCCGCGCCGCCGCCGTCGCCGCCGTCGCCGCCGCCCACCACGCGAAGGCTTCTTGAAGCCATGAACGAGTTCAGTGACACGGTTGGCGAGGGTGACAGCGGGGTTCCCACAACAGGAGCTAAGTCGGTCAAGCCGGTCGCGTCCTCCACGAAAACGGAGTCTCTTTCCTTCTTCGCGAGCGACGGCGTTTTGGCCATGACGGCCAAGGCGCTGTTCGCGCAAAGCGAACACGGCGACGTCGTCGAGCAAGACGCTTCCGACGGCGACGTGTCGAAACCGCCCGGTCGTCGTTCCCTGTTACAATCCGGGTGGACCGGCGCGCAGGCGCAGGTATCGGACTGGAACGGGTACTCCATTCTGCAAGGCGGCGTCACCGCGCAGTACGCCGCCCCGCCCACGTACGTGGGCCGGCGGTACGTGGGGAACACCAACCGGTTGATCGGCGGTTTGTTGATTCACCAAACCAGAAACGAACTGAAGGCTTGCGAAAACAAGCGGTTCGCGAACATCAGCGCCAGCTGTCGCGCTGCTGAAATGAGTAAAAAACCATTTGGCGTCGACCCCGTGTTCCGCCGACCGCGGAGCGGCGACGGCGGCCTTGAGAGTTTGTACAACGTCGAGCTGGAGGATTTCGTACGTGACTACTACAACACGTCCCAAAACGCGGGGGAAATGCGCGCGGTGAGCGACCCAACTGCGGTGGGCACGCCGTACGGGTTCACGTACCGCGAAGTTCCGGGGTACCCTGATGGGTTCCCCGTGTTCCTTGACATCGCGAGCACCAGGAACAACCTGGGGAACATGCTGCAGTACCTGAAAGAAGGTTTGTATTTCGACTCAATGACCCGCTCTGTCACGGCGCAAGCCGTTACGTTCAACGCCAACCTGAAACAGCTCGCCAACGTCGTGGTGATGTTCAACTTCACCGACGCCGGCGCGATTGACGTGACGCACAAAGTAAACAACATGAACATCGCGTGGTACACCGAGTTCAACGACGCAAACGGCGACGGCGTGAACGACGGCTCGGTGCAACTCGGGTGCGAGATAATTTTGGCAATGATGTTCGCGTACGCCGCGATGTTGGAGCTGAGCGAGTTGATCGGCGCTATGTGGGACGAAAGCTCGTTCGTACGAGGCTGCGCGTTGCATTTTAGCAACCTGTGGAACATCGTGGACGCGGCGAACATCGCGTTGCAGCTGATGAGCATTTCAACCTGGATTTCGTACCAAGCCCTGCGGCGGTCGAAACTAGCGCCCCTGCTGCGGTACGACGTGTACGGTAAGTATTTCCCAATCACCACGTTCCGCCTCCCTGATTGCCCATACTCGTACCAGAAGGGACTTCCCTCTGCCCTGACTGTTTACTCGTACACATTACGAGAGACTGACACCTTTTTATTTTACAATCAGACAACCCGTCATCGCCGGTTGCGAATTTCCTGCTTCCCTTCAAAGCCGCGGCGGCTCAAAGCGAGGCGCAGTCGCTCGTCGCGGACGTCGCGGCTGGTGGTATCACGGATTCCGGAATCGTAGGCATCACGGAAAGTGACCCGCGGTGGAAACTCCCCACGGACGAAACCGGCATCGAGCGCCTCGGGGAACAAATGGTGATTATTTTAGAGCTGAGCTCGATTCTCACCTCGTACTTTTTCATCAGCGGCGTTTCGTTGCTTTTGATGACACTACGGAGCCTGAAGATGGTTGATTTCCAAAGGCACCTGGACCTGACCGTCCGAACGCTAGCACGGTCCTCCCTGGACCTAGCGCACTTCCTGGTCATCTTCTTCATTTCGCTGTTCCTCAGCACGATGACCGGGCACCTGATGCTCGGCGCGAGCGAAGAAAACTTGAGTTCCTTCGACAAGGGGTTCAACTTTCACTTTGAAATGATGCTAGGGTCGTCACTTGACGTGTTGGCGCGGTTGTTCGCGGACAAGTCCGTGATCCGTGGTGACATCGAGTACGCCACGCTTGTGTTTTACTCGTTTTTCATTCCCGCGTACTTGTTGTTCGTTTTGCTGAACCTAATTTTAGGAATCGTGGGCGACGCGTTTGGTGAGGAGAAAGAAAACCTCGCCGAGCTGGACGAACCCACTTTGCTTGACGACTTGAACTTGGCGATTTCGTACCGACTGGGGCGGATCACGGGTTCGCACCCGAGCTTCAACCAAATGATTCGCACGCTGAAAGCGGTGAGGGTGAGCAAAACAAGCAAAACCGTGGGGTTGTTGGCGTCGAAACTTGGCGGCGGCGGGGCTTCCGGGATGGCAGGCGGTGACGGTGCTTATGCCAACCGTAAGGGCTGGCAAGCGGGAAAACAAGCGGTGACTGAAAGCGTCGAGGGAGGCCAAAACACCCCGGCGCAGTCCCTACGCGCGCTGCGCCGGTGGGCGCTCGTGCGGCAAAGCGCGTTACGCACGGTCAAAACCAACGTGATGAAGGTCGCGCTCGGTATGAACTTGAACTCGCTACGGGGGAAAAACAGTCTGGAGCAGCTCGCGATCGCGCGGGAGACGGGCGGCGTGGGTTTGCTCGTGGACGTGATGAAGACGGCGGAGGACGCGGAGAGCGACAGCGACTCGTCCGTGGACGAAGAAGTCAAAGCGCGGCGGCACAAGCAGCACGTCATGAGAGGCACCGCGCGCCCCACCGCTTGGAGCGCGATCAAGGAACACATGGTCGCGCCGAAAGTGAACGACGGGAACAGCGAAACCGGCGCGGCGCTGCAGACGCTGATGGACGACACCTGGTCCGAGTTCATGGTTGGCATTAAAACCAGGCAACGCAACAAAGCGGAGGCGCGGATGTTCAGGGTGAAGAAAGCGCTGTACACGGAAGCTGAGGTCACGGAGTGGCTTCTTGACGCGGAGATGGAGGTGAAACGGGCTGGTTATTTCGGGCTGAAGCCGCCGTCGAAGCGGGTCATCAAACGGATCATAGACAGCGTTTGCGAACACAAAGTGCAGCAGTTCGGGGCCCGGGATTCGGACGAAGAAGAGGAGGAAAAGGAGATGGATGAAATCATCGAAGCCGCGAGGGACATCAAGGTCGCGGCGGTTGGCAAAATGCGGCGGTACGTGAGACGGGAAATCGGGTGGCAAACGCAGACCCTCGCGTGGCAAGCCGCGGTGACGGACGCGACGCAAAAGATGGAAGAGGAGCTCGTGATGACGTACCAGGTCATCACGGATTTGGCCAAGCGCGGGGGCGACGGCGGCGCCGCGCTCGCCGACCCCGCCATGCGCGAACGCATGTGGGCCACCATGCAAGCCAAGCAAGCGCTGCGGGTGGCGTTGCAAAACACCCCGGGAGGCGCGGCCGCTGCGGAACCAGCACTGGACGCAAGCAACATTGACGACGACAGCGACGAGAGGTCCACCGAGACGGACGCCGCGTCGGATGACGACGACGACCAAGCGTCGTCGCCGGCGCCGTCCTCGAGGGCGGCGTCGCTGCAAGAGCGCTGGAAAGCGAGTGGCGATGTCGCGGGCGGCTCGTCAAGCGGCTCGTTGGTTCTGGAAATTGCGGTCGCGCCCGGGGACGCCGGTGACGCGAAGAAGACGCACAAGGCGCATGCGCATGCCGCGGATCCCAACGCGCGGACCACCACCGTGTCCTCCATGCGCAGGCACAGAGCCGGCGCCAAGGCCAAAGCGGCGAAGGCTGCTAAAATGGAGGCGTTCAACGAATAGGGATTCGAATCGAACGCGAAAACAAAAACAAAAGAAAGACGCCGTTGCGTCTTCAGCAAGAATCGTTTAAACCCGTAGGTACGACGAAACAAAAATCAAAACACACTCGCGTCAGAGGTATAGTCCGACTACTACCTCTGCTCGCGTCATCGTCGGGTGACTACTTTTGGTTACCCTGCGGCGTCATCGGGACCCTCGCGATGGTCCCGGGTGGGAAAAAAGCACTCATCGCGTTTTCTCCCCAAAACTTTATAATTATTCAAAAACACGAAACAAGGGTGCCGTTTGCGTCCGCGTTTTCTTCCCACTCGCCGTCGCGCGCGCCTCTATACGCCCCTTAGCCGACCCGCTTAAAAAGATTTCATCTTTTTTGAGCCCGGGGACGCGAAGGGAGGGGTGCTCGACAACGGCGACGGGTTTCACGAAACGCGCGAAGGAGACGAAACTGTTTCGCTGTACATAAATTCGCAATGCGCGAGGCTGAAAGGCGCTCGCGAGACGAGAGAAGAGCTTAAACTATGCTTTGTGATCACACAAAAGAACTCTCAACTTGAAATGACTCGAATACGCTGAACACTACGCCACCGCTCGCTTCCTCGCTTCGTCTGTTTCAGACGCCAGCTGTCAAAGCTGACATGAAATCTTGTCGAATTCAACCCTTCAAAAAGCCAATCCCTTCGCTCTATGAATCACTGCGCCTCCGAGGAGGCTCGGTCGCGATGTTCCGGGCCATACGCGACGCGTTCACCGCGTTTCGCAGACAGGGAAAGGTACGCGCGCGCGACGGGTGGTCGTCGTGAAATACCCGACGCGCTCACGTGTGCTTCGCGTGACACAAAGCACGTACCACGCACATCTTCCGCTCACCCCATTTTCGTCTCCACCCTCACCCTCGTGCACTTCACCCCCACGCCCAGGAATTCGACGCCATCAAAGCCCAGCGCTCCGCTATGCAGGCGCAGCTAGAGGCGTACAAAGCTGATTCCGCGGCGCAGCTGCAAGCCACGGAGGCGCAGACTTTGCAGTTACTGAACGGTTTAGTGGAACGACTTGAACTCGATCGAGGGAAACTACGCCTTGACAAGGAAGAAGTGCGGCGTCAGGTGCGAAACATAGAAGCGGCGCTGCAGGGAGAGCTGAGTGTGCAGATGCAGGAGAAGATGAATGAGCTCATGCAACTGGCGGCGAAGGGAGAGTACAACGTGTTTGACCCGAATTCGGTGGGGGTGAAGCGAAGCGCGCGGGACACGGAGACGGAATAGCGGGAATCGTTTTGACAAAAAAACGAAAAGAATGTATTATTTCTTCAAGCCCGCCCTCAAACAATCAACCCACCCTACTTCCCTCCCCGCGACCGACTCGCGCGCGTCGCCCTGGTGGTCGTAACCGGGGCATCTTTCGGGGTTCGCGGCGTTTTCGCTTCGGACGTTTTGAATTTTTTCGAAGCGTGCGCCGAATCGAAAGTACCGCCGTCCGCCGCGTCGGCGTCGTTTCCCACGTCCCCAAGCGGCGACCGCGGCGCGGCGGACGGCGTGGTTCGCTTCGTGAGTTTTGCCAGAAAAGTGTCAGTATCGTATGGTCAAACAGTCTTGGGATTTGGTAAATGCAAGACATACCTTCGAGCTTCGCTTCGGCGTGCTTTTCGGTGCCTTTTGCGAAGCGCCTTTTCCGGATTCCTTGCGCGCAGCAGAGGCGCGACCTGCTGGGGTTTTGCGAGCGGGAGTTTTTTCATCGCCACCGGTTTCGACGATTGTTTTCGATTCCTCAACCGCCGCCGCAGCAGACTTGGCCGCCCTCGCCGCGGCTTTTTCCCGCGCGACGTTTGCTTTCAGCGCTTCCAGTTGAAACACGGCGCGCCGCGTTCGCGCCGCGGACGTTTCCGCGGCCGTGTTCGCGGTGGCGAGCTCCTCGCGTGCGTGTTCCAGCGCGTGAAGCGCCTCGGCCTTTTCCTCAAGAGCCCTCTCCGCCAGCTCCTCCGCGTCCACCCGGGCGGATATCAAAGCCGCGGTCATGGCGCCGTCCACGCCGCGCGCGCCGTCTTTGTTTTCCGGCATCACGCCCGCCTTTTCGTTCTTCGCCCGAAGCGCCACGAGCTCCTTTTCCAACGCGCCCGCGTGTTCACGTGCCCCAGCCGCGGCGGCGTGGCCCGCGCGTGCTTCGTTTTCCAGGGACACCCTCAACGCCTCCATCTCGTCGCGGTGCGCGAGTTGCAACGCGTTCGCGCTCGCCGCGGCGGCGTGTTTTGATTTTTGCGAAGAAGCGCTTGATTCGTCTCGCACGCGCGCGAGCTCCGTAACCGCCGTAGCGGCGTTCGCGCGAGTCGACTCGAGCGCCGCGTTCGCCTCGGCGAGCTTCCCCTCCGCGGAGGCAAGCATTTTTTCCTGTGCCCGCATGCCAGCCTTGGCGGCGCTTTCAAGGGTTTCCTTTTGCCTTGCCAAGTCGTGCGCGTGTTTGGTTGCCGACACGGAAGAAACAGTCGCGACGGACGCGGACGCGGCCGCCGCGGCTGTTTCCAAACCCTTGAGGTCTTTTTCAATTTTCGAAATCTCGCAGAGGGAAGCTTCCAGCGCTTGTCTGGTCGTCGCGTGCGCGATTTCCTCGGCGACGAGTTTCGAGGCGGCTTTGGAACGCGCGGCTTCGATACGCGCGTCGTTTGACGCACACGACGCGTTTGCTGCGGAAACAGAAGCGAGCGCCTCGGCGAGCGCTTTTTTCGTCGTCTCCAGTTCCTCGGCGAACGCTTTGCTGGTTTCCTCCGCGGCAGCCTTGGCAGCCGCGAGGGCTTCTTCGGCTTGTTCGGCAGCATCCGCTAAACCTAAACCGTCCGCGGTGGCGCGCTCGAGCGCCGTCGCGCGCTCAGCCGCAGTCGCCGCAGACGCGGTCGCGTCGGCGCGCGCGGCGCTTGCGGCGTCGACCGCCGTCGCGGTGGCCTCCTTCGCCGCTTGCAGCGCCCGCGCCGCGGCAAGCGCATCCTCCGCCGCTTGCTGAAGCGCCTGCTCGTGCGTCTTTGCCACAACCCTCGCTTCGTGCAGCGCCTGCGCGTGTTCCGCGTGTATCGCCTCGAGCATTTTTTCGTGACCCTCCGACGCAGTGGACGCCGCAGACGCCTTCGCCGCCGCGAGCGCCGCCGCGGCGGTCGCTTGTACCGCGTCGAGCGCCTGCGCGGCGGACGCCTTGGTCGCGTCGAGCGCCTCCGCGGCTTGCGCTTTCGTGAGTTCAAGCTCCGCAGCAGCAGCCTTCGCCACCGCAAGCGCTTCGTCCGCCGCCGCCTTTGCCGCCTCCAGGGTCTCCGCGGCCGCCGTTTTCGCCGCCTCCAGCTCTCGCGCGAATGCCGCCTTTGCCTCCGCCAGCGCGATCGCGGCAGATTCCTTCACCGCGTCGAGCTCGCGCGCGGCGGATACAAGCGCAGTCTCTGTGGCATGCGCGGACAAAGTTTTCGCCGCCTCGAGCTCCTCAGCCGCTGTTTTGGCAATCTCGAGCGCCTCGTCAGCGGACGCCTTCGCCGCGTCGAGGTCCTCCGCGGCGGACGCCTTGGCCGCGTCAAGCGCGTTCGCCGCCGCTTCGTTAGCCGACACCAGCGTCTCCGCGGCGGCTGTTCGCGCCGCGTCCAGCGCGTCCGCATGTTTGTCTGCCACCGTCTGCGCCGCATCCGACGCGTTTGATTCCAACGTCGCCTTCTGCGCATCGAGCGCCGCGTTGTGCGCCGCGACGAGCGCGGATGTTTCCGCTTTGAACGACTGTTCCGCCGCGTGAAGCGCGTTTTCAGCGGCGGCGACGTCGTCGACGCGACGTGTCTCAGCCGCCGCGAGCGCGGCGGCGTGGTCGTTCACGAGGGTCGCGCGCGTAGCCTCCGCGGATGATATCGCGGAGGCCAGCACGGCGTCTGCTTCTGTGAGTTTTACGGCTAGCGCTGCCGCCTGCTCCGTCGCCGCCGCCGCCGTCGCTTTGGTTTCGTGCAAAACGGTTTTGGTCGCGTCAAGCGCGTTTTTGGTTGCGTCGAGCTCGGCTTTGGTTTCGTCGAGCTCGGCGAGCGTCGCAGCCGCTGCGGCGGTGTCAGCAGCGGCGACCACGAGTTTCTTCTCCAAATCAACACGCAGAGTGTCCAGGGATTCGATTTGCAAGAACATCTCCTCCATCACGGCTTTTTGCTCCTCGAAAGTCGCCTGGACGCGCGCCGCGTTTTCCTCCGCCAAAGTCATCGCAGCCTCCGCCTGGGCTTGGCCTCGCTCCGCCTCGCTCCGCGCAACTGCCGCGAACGCGGCGGCTTCCTCCGCCTGCGCGACTAACCCCTCCGCGGTTTCCGCTCTCGCCTCCGAGCCCGCGATTGCGGTTTCCGCGATTTCGCGCGCCGCCTCCGCCTCGAACGCGCGCTCAATTGCACTGGCCGCGAGCGTACCCTCCTCCAGACGTACGACCCGTATTTCCCCAAGCTCCAGCTCAAGCGCCGCCAATCGCCCCTTGTGCGGGTGGACATCGTTCTCCCGTTCCAGGTGCTCCATGCGCGAGCGCAGGGCCTGCATTTCGACTCGGATTCGGACAACCTCGGGAGGGCACTCGGCGAGTTTTCGGAGCGCCTCCATCTCGGTATCCTTCCCGGCGTCGTCCCCCGCGGCGGTTGTTTTCTTTTTAAGCGCTTCGTCACGCAAACGAAGCACCATCTTCGTGGACTGCAGGTTCTTCTCCAGCCGCTTGGAAAGCTCGTCAACCTCTGCGAGTTTCGAAGTGAGTTGTTCGGTCTGCGCGCTCGCCGCAAACGCCGCGGCTGCCGCGACGCGGTTCGCACGCGCGACGTGCTGTTCCAGCCGCGCCACCGCGCCGGCGTCGACGCCGCCGCCGCCGCCCGCCGCGATGAGCGCGCGCAAACGCGATACCTCCAATGCGAGTTCTTGGGCGCTCCCTTCCACCACTTCGTTCAAAGTCGCTTTTACCTTGACGAGTTTCGCGCGTTGCGCAAACTTCAGCGTGCTGAGGGTCTCCTCCAGCTGCCCCGTCGCGGGTGAGACGCACGCCAGCAACGTACACCGCGCTTTGCCGCCAAGCGCGTCTTTCAGTAGGTACGTCAACTTCGAGTCACGGTACGGCACGTGCCTGTCCTTCCCGTCCGCCACGTCCACCAGGGCTTTTATTACGTTACCAAGTGCTGACAGCGACTTGTTAATAGCGCTAGCTTCCTTCAGCCTCGCCCCGCCCGCCTCGGTGCTTTTCTGGCGCTCGCTCCCCGCCAGGTCCACCAGGTGCAGCAGCGCGCTCCTTTTTTGAAGCGCCGCGCCCTGACACGGCCGGCGTTTCGACTCGAGGCTCACCGTGAACACCGCGTGCGACCGCGAGGATTCCCGGTTCATCTCGGTCATCCCCACCCTTCGGTTGAAGCTCCCTTTCGTGAAAAGATCGTACGTCTCCTCCGCGTTCGTCACCACCGCTTCGGTCAAGCCCTCTACGAAGATCCCTTTCTTGTCGTGCTCGCGAATCACGGGGGCGTTTCTTTCGGCGTTGGTGGTTCCCGCTGGTGCCAGCAAATCCGCCACCGTCTCGTTGTAGATTTCCAGGTACGAACACTTCACAACGAACTGGACGTCGCACGGTTTTTTGTCCTCCGGTGTATCCGCGTCAATAAGCGTTCCGTTGGTCTCATCAGTCACCCTCTGGAAGATGCGCTGCAACACGCGCGGGATCAGCCCTTGCGCCTCCGGGTCATTGACCGCGCCCGCGCCGTCCGTACCTTCCCCGCTCGCCAACTCACCGGAAGAACTTTCATCAGGGTCACCAGGGCCCTGCATGGTGAACGTCTTCCCCGCGCCCGTTTGGCCGTACGCGATCAAACACCCGTGGTACCCTTCCAGGAAAGCATCCGTAACGGGAACGCCGACGGATTCGAAAATCGCACCCTGGCTCTGGTGCTCATCACACACGTGGTCGTAGCTGTACGAGGAATGGGCTTTGCCTAAGGCCTCGATGGTCCGGCCAGACGCGAGGACGCCTTTGTGGTAGCCCTGGGTTGGTGGCGGGGTTCGTGAGGGGAATGAGGTCAGGGGTGGGTAACACAGGCGCGCGTGGGGGGGGGATGTCGCGCACGGGGGTCGGTCGTGGCTTGAGAGAGTGGCGGCATCTCGGCAGGCAAGGGGGAAAACGGTTCCGGCACATGCGCGTACCTGCTCCAGCTCGCGCGCGTTCGGCGGGCGCACGCGCACGAGGACCTGGATGTTGTCGTCCGCGCCGCCGCGGGGCGCCAACGCTCCGTCCAGGACCGCATCCTCGAGATCCGCCATCGCGCGTGTCGTTTCGGTGCTGCCGCCAATGGAGCATGTGGTTGTTGGCTTTCGTTGTTTGGCTTTCAACGACTCTTTCGTATTTTGTCCTTCCGAGAGAAAGCGCTGCCGCCCTCATCATCATAAAAGTCCATTTTTCGCGAGCGGGTCGGCACAGCGACGGCGGCGATGAGCTGCACCACGTCCGCGGTCCCGGCGAAGGCGCTCGCGGGATGGCGCGCGCCCGTGTCCGCGGGTGGGACCGGGGTCGGGTTTCCGTCGCACCGGCGGTGTCGTCGGTTCAGGGCGACACGTGAGAACATAGTGACGACGTGGCACTTTGCACCACGAATTCGTGTAGCCGTCTCTGCGGCGTCGTGTGACGCCGGGGCGGCCGCGGGGGCGCCCCGGGAGATCTCTCGACACCTGATTTCGAGTCATTTCCAGATCTCGAATCGAATTGACATAACCGCGAGGGCGGTGACTGACCCCTCCGGCGTACGCGGCGCTGAGGACGACGGCGTTGGGGATGGGGATGGCGAAGAAAAGCGGCGCGACAAGCCAAGCGCGTCTCTCCGTGAAAACCCCGCAACGACTGCGTCACCACAACGACGCAGGGGTGGAACATCGGACCTTGATATGCGGACACGCGCGGCGATGTACGGCCATGGGCGCGAGCGAAACCGGTCGCCCCGAGGTGACGACGGAGGCTGGTCACGAGATGACGAAACTCGAGACGCATCTCTTCAAAAGTCTAAAACCAACGTCGTCGCGAAGCGCGCGCCATCGCCGATGCGCGACCGCCGGCGCGAGTACTTGAAACAGCAACGCGAGAATCAGACAAGAGTCGATAGCAATCAGAGCGAGGTGTACCAAGTTGCGGGCGACATTACGGAGAGGTTCGGGCGAAACTTGCGTGACGGTGATTTGGAGGCTTGCGTTTTTGAGCTCGAAGCGGCGCTCCTGGAATCGCCGTCCGTGAAAAAACGCGTAGGCCGAACCCTCGTACCGATGCACAAACGTTTCTTACACAAGTGCGTGGACCTGACTGACCCGCCTCGGCTGGATTTGGCGCTGCGTTATGCCAACGTCCTACCCCCCGACCCGAGGCTGTTCGCGTCGACGCTCGCGACGTGCGCGCGCCTCCGCGACTTCGAAGCCGCGTCACGCGTGTTCGCGATGTACGCCACGAACAACATGGCGCCCGACAATTTCGCGTACTCGGGAATAATAAGCGCGGCGGGCAAGGCTGGTGGCAAATTGCATTCGGCGCGTGCTTTGCTCACGCAAGCGGAAACCGACTTGGGCGAGTCCTGCGACGTGGGGGTGTACAACGCGTTCATCGACGCGTGCGCGCGGGAGGGCGACGTCGCATCAGCGCAGGCCACGGTTGACGTCATGCGCCAACGGAAGTCGCTACCCTCAAAGCCCAACACGCGGACGTACAACTCCGTGATCACCGCGGCGGCTCGTGCGAGGGACTTGGGGGCGGCGAAACGCGCGCTCACGGAGTTGGAGGATGACGAAACGTTGGAGCCCACGGACCGGACGTTCGGCGCCGCGCTCGCCGCAGCGGCGACGAGCGAACCCATGACCCACACAGACGTGCAGTGGGCGCTTGATACGTACGCACGGTTCGTCACGTCTCACCCGAACTTCGCGGCGAACAACCACGCGTCGTCGTCGCTGCTCACGGTGCTTGCGCGAGGCGTCGCGGCTGGAGCGTGGCCCGGGGAGGTAAGTAATTGCGCGTTTCCCAAATCCCGCCGACTATTTTACCGAAGCTGGTGACTGTTGTCCATACATCGCGATATACTCGTCCTGACGAAGGGCGCATTACCTCTGCCCATACAAGACTATTTTCCCATACAAGACTGACACTTTTCGTTCACAACAAAGGACGCGGTGCGGCGCGCCGGCGCCACGGTAGACGCGCTGGTCACGCAGTTCGCGAAAAGAAACCCGGGCCCGGCCTCCAAAACACCGAACGCCGCGGTGTGGAGCGCGCACATGTCCGTTTGCGCGAGGGCGGGGAACGCTCGTGAGGCCATCGCGGCGCTCGCTTTGATGCGAAAGGTACGGCCTTGGGCTTTTCCCAACTGTTCGGCCCGATTACTACGACTGTTTGCTCATACACATTACGAAAGACTGACACTTTTCTTTTACAATCGCCAGTGCGGCGCGCGTTTGGACGCGTACACCCTCGCGTCGGCGCTCACCGCGTGCCGGGGCTTCCTCGACAACGGCAACGTCGTTTCCCACCGAGGAAGTTTGGGCGACGAAGCCTCTTTTGAGCTTCCTGACTCACCTGACGCGTCTGCAGTGCTGTACTCCAACTCACCACCACCCGAGCGTCGCGCCACGCCCGAAGCCGCGGAGTGTCTTCGCGCTTTCGAACAGGCGGACCCGGATGTTTCCGGTTCGGTCGCCGTGAAAAACGCCGCCATCGCGCTGTACGCGTCGGTGGGGTACCCGGAAAAGGCGTTCGCGACGTACGAATCCATGCGGGACGTGACGAAATGGACGAAAAACAGCGAAGGCGATGCGATGCGAAACATTGACGGCGAGGAGGTCACATCAGAACCCTTCGAACCTTTGGGTTCCACGACTCCCGACACTATTACGTACAACACCCTCATCGCGGCGTGCGCTTCGTCGGACCGACCGGGACGCGCGACGGAGTTGCTGAAGGACATGTGCCTGGCGAACGTTCCGAGGTCCCTGCGCACGTACGTTGGGTTGATGACCGCGGCGTCGAGATTCGCAGAGGACGGCGCCGCTGGGTCAGTCGCCGCGCGCGCCATGTTCGAAGCCTGCGAACAGGTACGTTTGGGCCTTTCACCAAATCCCGCCTCCCAGTTTGCCCACACAAGACTGACACTTTGTTTTTACAAAACAGGACGCCACCGTCACGGCGCCGCACAACGCGTTTACGTACACCGCGCTGATCGACGCGCAGGTCAAGGGGGGCGATTGTGAATCCGCGTTCGTTACGTTCGAAAGCATGAAACTCGCGAACGTGGACCCCACGGTGGTGACGTTCGGGTGTTTGCTGAACGCGTGCCGGATCGGGGTTGCGGACGAAAACGCGAGTTGTGCGGAGAGTGACCTCCGTCGCGGAACCCACGAGGCAGGTTCAAACGCAAGGACCACCGCGACTGGCACGAACACCTTCGTGACTGGCACCAACCTAGAACCCACAAAGTCCTCCATAGCGGTCACCAGGGCGTACGACCTGTTACAGCAGATGCAGACGTACAACATCTGCCCCAACGACCGGTGTCAAAACGCGCTGGTGCGGGTAATCGCGGAGGCGGGGCGGGTGGACGACGCGCTGGACGAGGTGAAGAAGATTTCGCGGAAAGGCGGGCGGTTCGAGCGCGCCACGCTGGAGGGGGTGGTGGTGGCGCTTTGCTTGGGCGGGTACGCGGAACGGGGGCTGCGGATCGTGGGGTGGATGTCCGTCAGGGGGTTCGTGCCGTGCGCGGCGACGTACCGGCAACTAACAAGGTCTTTGTGCGCCGAAGGCGAAGGTACGTATTTGTATTTCATTTCCCAAATCCCGCCTCCCTGTTTGCCCGTTTGCCCTTATACAAGACTGACACTTTTTTTTATTGATCGTAAGTGCGCACGGCGTGGGCCACGCATCTCGACGCCGGCGTCAAGCTTGGCGGGGCGTACAAACTGGACAAAGCCACGTCCTCCGCGCTGATCGCGTCGCTGTGCCGCGCCTCGGTGGTTTCCCTGGAACCTCAAAACGCGCTCGTGATGTGCGGGCGCGCGATTGGTGTGTTCAGTGATGCCGCCACCTTTGGCGTGGCGAAGGAGGGGGATTTTGTTGCGACTCAATCTTCCGGGAGTACGTCGAGGCGTCAACCAATCCGTCCCACTCAAACGGAAACGGAAACGGACGCGAGCTCTGCAAACGCAAAAGACTCTGCGAAGTCCGCGACGCCCGCGGATCAAATCCTAACCCCAGCCGCCGCACGCGCGCTGGTCACCTCCGCCGCGCGGTGCAGCGACTTGAAGTTCGCGCTTTCCCTGTACCGCAGCGCGGGTGGGAAAAAGGCGCTGCGCCTGCGCGTGCCGCCGAGGACCCCCCGGGGCGGACACGATTCGCAACAGAACAACGTCGACGACCGCGCGGGTTTGTTTGAAGGTACGTTTACTGCCCCTGCGTGACTGTTTACAGTGCACTACTGGTACCTCTTACCAGTACTGGCGAATCTTACAAATACATCACAAGTGCACTGTTCGTCCCGATTACGAAGACTATTTACTCAATCACATTACGAAGTACACCCATACTCACGACTCACGACTGACCCTTTGTTTCCCCCATCTCAGCCCTGATTGAAACTTGCTGCCACGACGGCGACGTAAACGGCGCGCTCGAGGTTTTCGACGACCTGAAGGTGTGTACCGACGTTGTGGTTGGTAAAGTAACACTTGCGTTTCTGGAATCCGTGTGCCGCCGGTCCAGGGTACCGGAGTACCGCGTGTTCGACGTGTGCGCGCAGATGCGCGCGCAGGCGTACGAAAAACAAGAACGAAAAAGCGAGCGCCCGGAAAAACGAACCTCGCATCACGTGTTCGGGTCCGTGGCGGACGAGCTGTCCGAGCCAGGCCTGGGGGTGGGTACGGAAGAGGAGAGAGGGCGCGTTTATGACGAGTGGGACGACGACGACGAGACGTTCAACGCGAGCCGCAGATGAGTTTGGTGAAGTTCAAGCTCGGAATCAACCAGGAGGACACCGCCTTTGTATCCATCAAAAGTAGTACCTTCGTAAATGATACTTAACTTAAAATAACAAAACCCCCCACCGTCCCATCACTGACTCGCGTCATCAGTGGAAACTCCGTCGGTGGCGCGCGTTTGTTCGAAAACACCATCCCGTCACGTACTCTTCGCGTACGTGGGAACGCCTTGGTGCCGTCCGTTTTCGGTCGCGACGCGGTTAGCTTTTCTTTCTTTTTTCTTCGTCGATTGTACGTCTCGCTGATTCGCAGATTTCGCAGACTGACTGTTTCACCGCTTCGCAGTTACTCATCACAGCTCTGTCGATCATTTCTTTCCCGTCGCTCATCACAGCTCTGCCGATTCCTTCTTTCCAATTACTTCATCAATCACAGCTGCGGCTTCGGGCAGCACGTGTATTCGAACACGTCGCCGTTGTACTGGAACTGCGTCAGCGCGGAGTCCGCGGCGCACCGGACTTTCACGTCGGCGAAGGCGCTGGCGTGGTCGCTGTGCCCCGCTGGTGCTGATTTACTGCTTTCGCAGTCCTGCGGCGACGGCGTTTTCGTGCCAGTACACTGGTGCCGAATCGTCATGGACGAGCTCCACTGTTTCATTTTCCACTGGCTGATGAACCGCTGCCCGCAATCCACGTCGTGGCTCGCGATTTGCTGCATCGAGTTCCGCGAACTCCACCGCGACCCCGACGGGCCGATAGGCGTCTCCATCGGGCTTCGCCTCCCAAATGTCTCCCCGTGAACCACAAGCAAACACGTGTAGTCGTTGTTCACCATCTTCGCCGGGTCGTCGTAGTTGAACTTGAACTCGGTAAGCGCGCCTTGCTCGCCGCAATCCAGGTCGTGCAAATTACCGTACTCCCGCGATCCGCCATCCGGGCTGTACTCGGTGGCGTGCTTGCGGATCTCGTACCGGGGGGGGGGCGGCGTGGGGAGGGACTTGGAGTGCATGCCTCGGCGTGAATTGCCAACGCCGCCGGTTGAGTCCGACGCGCTGACCAACGCATAGCCGATGATGAACGAGGGAAGCACGAACAACAGCACGCGGCGCGCGATCTTCCGCGCGCTCGGTTTACGGCCCTTCATCGTGATGCACGCGCGACCACAGGAATGTTCCGACTGTGTTTCGCACGGTCGTTCCAGACGCTTACCGGCACGCGCTGAGACGCACGACACGTACGTTTTCCCGCGGTGCACCGGGTTCGCGGGCCGTGTCCGGATCGGAAATCGATCAGCACCACCGCGCGACCAGGTCTGGATGGTGCGTGTTCCACGCGCTCGCGTTGCGACATTCGGTCCGTGGAACCTTCCAAACGGCCTTGGAAAGGTTCCAAATCATTTTCAAAGTCTTTTGTCCGTCTCAACGCTCGACCCGTCCGAGGCTGGCTTCACCATTCCTCCGCGCACTCACGCGCCATGGCTGACCGTGAAAAACGCGACCGCAAAGCGACTGTCGAGGTGTACACCGTTGATTCGCCCACGAAGAAAGAGTTCGTCATCGAAGAAGGCAGCGGCGTGAAGCTCGGGGACATTCCGAACGGTGCGGCAATCTGCGCATCGTTTTCCGATCGGATTGGCATTTCAAAAAATCACGCCTCGAAAAGATGAGATCCCTCACCACGGTGTGCGCACAAAGGCTGACCCTCTCCCCCCCACACAGTCGAGTTCGCGTTGAGCAAGATCAAAGGCGACGACGAGCTTTTGAAGCTGATTCACCGCTCCATGTACCGCACGCCAGGCAAGGCGACTGTGATTAAAAAAAACATTCGCGCGTTTTCGGGTTTCCCGGCTGGGTTCGACGTTAAAAAAAGCGAAGACCTGTTCACCAGGGCGTTCGCCGCGACGCTGAACATGGTTCTTGATTTGTTCGACCTTCCCCGCGGCGTTGGGGAGGACGGGAAGAAAGAAGCCAAGGTCGCGAGGCTCATGGCCTTCATGCAAAGCCCCGTCGCGTCCGGAAAAAAAGACGTCAAAGCCGCGGCGGAGGAGAAGAGGGAGAAAGGAAAAGAGAAGCGCGAGCGGCTCACCTCGAAAAAGGAAAAACTCGCCGAGAAGAAGGAAAAGGCAAAGGCGAAGAAGGCCAAGGGAAAGGGGGGTACCAAAAAGGGAGCGTCAACGTCGTCGTCAAAGAAGCTTCCCGACGACACCGCCGGGATCAAAAAAGGTGCGTATTGGGCCTTTCACCAAATCCCGCCAACTGTTTGCCCATACTCGTACCAGAAGGGACTATTGCCTCTGACTGTTTGTCCATACATCGCGATATACAAGACTGACACTTTTCTTTCCCAATCAAAAGAACTCCAAGCCATGGCGCAGAGACAGGCGGAGCTGCTGGCAAAGCTGGAGAAGAAAGCCGCCGCAGCGAGCCCGGAGCCGTCGCCGGCAAAGCCCAAACAGGCGCGCAAAGCCAAGGAATCGGGTGACGCGCCTGCCGCGAAGAAACCCAAGGAAGCCAAGGAAGCCTCGGAGGAAGAACCGGCCGAAAAAGAGGAACCCGACGCGCCCGAAAGCAAAATGCCCAGCGACGCCGATTTGGAACTCGCGGTGAAGCAGCTCCTGAAAGGCGCGGACATGGAGAGCATCTCCATGAAGAAAGTGAGGGGTGACTTGGAGGAAAAGTTGGGCGTGCCTTTGACGGACAAGAAAGCGAAGATCAAAGAAATCGTCAACGAGATCATCGGGGCGTGAGTGAGAGGGACGGGTGGGGACGAATAGGCGATGGCGGTTCGCGTGATACACAAAACAACACACATGATACCGAGGATACCAACACGAACGTAGTAATACTAATACCGTCGTTCGTAAGAAAAAAAACTAATACCCTATACCGGCCCCTTCTTCCCGCGAACTTCTTCCAAAAACTCGGTGAGAAACGCGCTTGTTTGCGAGTCGTTCCTTTCGCGCGCCGCGTCTGCGCAGCTAAGCACGCCTCGCTCCCACGCCTCCTCGATTTCCACGCGCCCGGCGAACACGGCGCGAAGCGCGTCTTTTCGGCGCAGCAACGTCGCGGTCACGAGCGTCCACTCCGCGCACAAAGAACCGCCTTTCACGGTTTGCTCCAGGAAATGCCCAACCCCAGCCCACGCCGGGTTCGAACCGCCGCCGGGGGGGTTGTCGTGCCGTTTCATCGACTCGCTGGCCAGCGCGAGCGCTTTCGGGAAGTCGCCGAGACGCGCGGCGCCGCCGTTTTGGGCCGACGCGCTTTCGTCAGCGAAAAAAGCACGCGCGTCGAAATCAATTAGCCGGCACAGAGCGCTGAGGTTACCCAGGTCAACGTTTCTCGCCAGACAACGCGCGTGTTCCCGTATGGCTAAACGGATCACGGTGGGAAGCACAGGAAGAATTCCGCCTCTGGCTCCCGGAACCGAACGCATGCCTCTTGGGGTGTGCAAAGTGGCGGCGTGCTCGTCGTGACCACTTCCGTGTTCAGTGTTCGGCGAGTACTCTGGCGCTTTCGGAGAATGGCTCGATTTTGGAGAATCCGAATCCCGCGTCCTCTGTGTTTCGTTTCCGTTTCCGTTGGTTTCCCCGCCCATCACCCACCGCAACAACCCGCCTATGTAACTGGTGGTCTCCCCGGCTTGATTAGTTGCCGTGCTACTCACAGCACTAGTAGTTTTATCTCCATGTTTAAATCCGTTTCCACTGTTTCGTTTCAAACTTTTCGCCGCCGCCTCCACCGCCGGCCTCGCCGCGAACCGGCAAAGCTCGCCCACCAAAACGTACTCGTTCGTCACGAGCGCTTCCATGACCAAATCCGCAGTCGCTTTTTCCAAAGCCTCAGGCCCGCAAAGAGCGTCCACTACTAGTAAGTAGCACCCCGCCACGCGAAGCCGTCCGTTGTGCATTGCGCATTGCAGTAGCTCCAGCGGATCACCCGCTTCGCGAAACAAAACAGGCCAAAACGCGGCGTCTGTTTTCCGCGCAACCGCGGCGACCACGTCGACGTACTGCGCGAAGTGGCGCACGAGCGCTAAGGTGTCGGACAAACAAACTGAGGCGTTCTTCTTGTCTTCATCACGTCTAGCTGTATCATTTCCATTTCCATTTCCATTTCCATTTTCATCTTTTAAATCGTCACGACTGTCAGGCCCGCACACGTTGTCCAGCGCGGAAAACACGAGCCACTCCAGGGCGTGCGTGAAGGGCGGCTCTTTTGAAAAAAACACCGCCGCGTCACGGGCCGTTTCTTTCTCGTTTATTGCCAAAAGATACCGCAGCACGCTCGGCAACACGGGCTGCGTCGCGAAATGAGGCGCGAAGCTTTTTTGGGACCCTAACTCCCCTCCCTTTTTCTTGTCTTCAGCAGTTTTAGTGCCATCAGTGCTACGAGTAGTACTAGTGCCTTCAGTACTACGCACCACTCTTTGCGCGATTCCCTGGATCACCGGCGCGGTTTCGTCGCCCAAAAAAATTCCAGTCACGAAGGTTTCGTTGTCGAACCGCGTTTCGGGATCGTGTTCGCCGAACGCGGGTTTGATTTCAGCCGTTTCAGCCGTTTCTTTTAACCGCGGAAGGTAAAAGACCCGGATACCCTCCCCGCCGCTCGTCCACCACGAGTACTCCGCACTTTCCGGAGTTCCGCAAGGCCGCGCACCCGCGGTGACCCAGAAACGCTCTACGCCGCGCGACGCCAAAACGCGCGAGTTTGTTGAGCTGTGTGATTCACTCTGACTGTTTGCCCATACAGATCGCGTTTTCGAAGCAATTCCCGAGCCGTTACTCGTACCAATGCCACTGCGCAAGTCCAGCAAGGACAACGACCCGCCCGCGCGGTGTACCAGCGCCAAATCGACGCCGAGGGAATCGGAACCCACCGTGTCAACACCGGTGGCCACCCTAGGCATCGCCGGAACCGGGACTACGTCCAAAACCCCCGGCGCGGACACGACTGTTCTTCGGGTTTCGGTTAAAGTTGCCGCCGCGCCGCTCCCCACGCGCGGCGCGCCCGTGACGGCGACTCGATACACGATCACTGTTACCTTTTTGTTTTTATTTCTCAGGGCGAGAAGTAGGTGTTGATCACCACACGCGTGCACCGCAACGGGCGCCGACGGTAGGGAAACGTCGAGCAGAACGCTTGAGGCGTCCAGGTGGTATTTCGGGTAAAGGCGAAGGGCGTATTTTTCGTTTCTTTCCGTATTGGGTTCCGAAACGTCGTCCGTGACGTCCTGGACGGTACTAAGTCCGAACCAGTCGAACCACCCGTTCGTTGAGTTCGTGGATTTGAAGCCGTCAACCGACTCATTTCTTCGTAGTGCATTATTCGTAGTGCACCCGTCGTCCAGCGCCACGGCAACCACCACGACGTCTCCCACCCACGCCCCCGCGATTGCCCTAAACGCTTTCTCCTGCGAAACGTCCCCGAACACTCTAAACGCTTCGGTTGGTAAATCCAACAACACGAACCCTTTTTTCCCGGCGACGAGCGCGTCTTTTTTGTTTTAAAGAAAAGTGTCAGTGTTGTATGGTCAAACAGTCGGCGGGATTTGGGAATCGCAAGACGTACCTTTTTTGTTGTCACTAACACACACCACGGCCGGCGCGCCATTTGCTTGGTGGTACTCACTCGGGAGTTGGATTTGTCGTGGCGTTGGGTAAGTGGAAGTTTCGAAGCCGTCGTGGCCGTCGAAAACCAACAACCCGTCGCGGGAGGCCATTATTTTTGACCCCGATGAACAATATTGTCCGCGAACGTCCGACTGTTTACCCATACGCGACCCATCCCCCATACACGACCCATCCCCCGTACGAAACCCACCCACGTCCACGAACCGCGACGGCACCGAGTTGGCGAAGTCGTACATCAACAGCCGCGACGCGCTTCCTTGCTCTCCCTTTGCGTTCGCCGCCGCGAACAGCGAGCGCCCGCCGTTCGTCCACGCTAACTGCTCGGCGCCTTTTTCCGTTGCGTCGCAGTCATCACTTTTCACAAAAGCACGGAACCGAGACGCACGCGAAGACTTGTCACCATCAAAGGTATCCTCGTCACTGGCGGAGTCGGATCCTCCCGGGATAGCTCTGGGATCTGTTTCTTTGTTTCGTCTCAGACGACTGTTACCAGCGTCGCACAAACCACCACCAGGCGTGCCGAGCGTGCACATCAAACGACACCCGCCGGGGCTCCACACGCTTAGGCCGCGTCTTTGCCACGCCACCGCCAACGCGGCGCCGTCCACGGTCCACCGAACACACGAAACGCCGCCCGTTTCCGTGGGAGCGTACCCCCAGTCCGTGATGCGCAAAACACGAAGCAACGTAGGCACCGAGTATTGTTTTGTGTATTGTTTCACGGTTGTCGAGGTAGGCTGCGCATCATGGCTCCACACAGTAGATCCAGCCACACTTTTAGGACTCGATTCTGGACTGCAGTCATAGGTGTTCATCACGGGTGGTTCGGTGCAATACAAAAGCACGTCGCCTCGTTTGGTACCCACGGCAAGCGTGCTTTTCGATATCCCGTGTGCCGGCGCCAGCCGCGCGCACGTCGCGCCTTCCGAGCCCGGGCACCACCGAGGCGAGCCGAGCCGTTCCGCGACGAGAGGAGGGACCTGCGCAGTTTTCGCGGTGCTATACCCTAAGCGAGCGTTCTCTAAACGCAACACCGCCGTGCGCGTTTCGTCGCCGAACCCGGCCACGGCGGCGACGACGCCGCCGAGTGCGCAAAAGTCGATATCAACCACGGAACCCGCGAACGCGAGCTGGTCGCCTCGGCTCAACACGCCGGAACCTTTCGTGGTCTTGCTGGTAGCACTGCTAGTTCTGGTTTCGTTTTTGTTGCCTAAGGACAACTTAAAGCTGGATTTGTTAACGTCTGATTCATTCGGCACGTCTTTGTGATCCCAGTCGAACTGCACGAAGTGCCCGGTGCTTGTTCCCACGAGAAGCGTGTCCGTGTCGCCCGTGACGCAGACGCACGTGCCGTCGTTCGCCGCGGCGGCGTCCTCGATAACGGGCGACAACGGGGGGGGGGCGAAGGACGTGTTTGGGAACGGAGTCGCCGCGTTTGGGGGAGGTCCGGCCGGCGCGCGCCGCGGCGTCGCGAGTCTCAGCGTCGCTCTTTTCGTGATGTCGCATCTAACCGCGGGGACGCCCAGGACGAGTTCCGGGTTTTCGATGAACTGTAGGTGATACAAGTACACCCTGCCGCCCTCGGCAACGACGGCGAGGGTGTTTCTGTTCTCCCTCCACTTCGCACAGAGGAACGCGCCTTCCGAAGACACCGTGGCGGGGGACCGCCAAAATCCACCAACACGTCGCGTTCCGCGCCAAATCTCCACCGAATTTGAAGTCACCAACGCCGTGGTTTCCGCGCGTGCGTCGCGCTCCAATGCCACCACCACGGACTCGCCACGCACCGCAGGGCTCACCAGCGTTGTCGGGGACCCGACCGCGAACATCGCGCCAGCCGCGTGCGCCGCGCCGCACCGATTGAGGTGCGGGAAGAGACGTACGTCAGAAAAACCGAAAATTCAGAACCAGACCCGGTTGTTAACTTTTTCTGAGGAGATTTTTTAAATAACCTTCCTCCAATGTTCATTACACAACGTTTCTCCTCTTACTCATACTCATACTCATACTCTTACTCATGCGCCCCCTCTCTCTCGCTTGACGCTGTTTATGTACAATCTTCGCCGAACGGGTCGTCCTCGTCCGGCTTTTTCTTCGTTACGCGTCTCAATACAATCCTTAAATACAACCAAACCCGCTACATCTGTTGAAACCCCAACAGCCTACGAATATCCTCAATCATTCGTTGGTCCAGTCCGTTTCTGGTGAGCGGCGGAAAGAAAAAGATGTTCGCGAGCCAAAGCTGCGCCACCAGAAACGTTACGGTTTGTGTAATTCGGAACAGCGTCGGCGAAACCGGAATCGCGACTCGCTCCGTCTTTTTTGCCAACAAATACTCCAGGCATACTAAAGGCGCTTGAACCGCAAAGAACGTAAACCACCCTGGCCACATTTCGATTCCATCGATCCGGTCCACCCGGAGCGCCCAGAAAACGTACTCGTGCATCAACCCGCTCATCGCGAAACACGCGTGCGTGCCGAGCAAACGCCGCGTCGGGGAGTCCTGCTCCTGGGATTTTCGTGACGAGATTTTCGTCACACCGCGCGTACTTCGTAAATTCCCCCGTGGCTCCTCCCTTACCCACCGCCCTTCCAGAATAGGCAGGTACACCGCATCAATAAGCGACCTTCCAGCCACTAAATTCCACCGCTTTGCCCAGAAGTTCGAAAACGAGTGCGACAGGAAAGGTAAATCGAAGTGAAGCGAGGTTTGCGTTTTGAACAGCAAAAGTCCAACAACGGAACCGGCGTCGAACAGCGCCCCGAGCGCGAAATACAGCGTGAAGGATAATACGAAGTTCCTCACGGTGTTGGACTTGAGAAATATTTGGGACTCAGCAGCCGCAAGGGCAGGGAGCAGCGCCATGCACCCGGCGAGCAAAACGAGCTTACACAGGACACCGGCCGCCGATTCAAACGCGGTGTGTCCGGTTTTGCGCGCGTTTCGCGAATCGTCCGTGATTCGCTTGCTTTTACTTCGGGTATCCGTTCTGCTCGTGTCAGGTGCGTTTGCCCTGTACGGGTCCGGAACAGTAGCGAACTTCACGGGCAGCGCCGCGAGGGCGAGGAAGCTTGGTGTTGTCAACCTGGTTTTTCCGGTGCCGGACACGAGCTGTCCGCGGCCGCACGCCAGCGCGATGATCTTGAAGTTGGTCCACCATCCGAAGTTCGCGATTGCGATCGCGGCAGCGAAGACTTCTTTTTCTTGGTCGATGAGAAACAGGGGGGCCGCGACGTTAACAACCAACACCGGTGTTAACAACACGAAGCGTTTCGCGCCCGGTCCAACGGTGTAAGCTACGATGCGCGCGTACACAAGGAACGGCACCGCGAGCGCGCAGATCGTCGCGAACGCGAAGCTCATCGTCGGCGATGCGCGCAACAACTCTGACACATGTGGACATGTCTGATGGTGGTTTTCGGTTTGACCGAAGAGCGCTTTTTTATTGGACGAGCCGTCAATCGCCAATTCCAGACACTGCCGCGCTCCGCCATGCGCGCCGCGGCGTGTACATCGCGTGTTGTCACTCCGCATTCGACACCGCGTGCTTTCCGGGTGTCGAGGTCACGTTCACGACGACGTGGGTCTCGTCGTAGTGCGCTCGCGGCCTCCGATGTTGTTGCCGCCGACCCTGCGGATTTGCTCGTGCAGTGGGCCACGAAAGATGGGCTCGTGTTGAGCCCCAAGGTCGTGGTGGGCTCGGCTTTTCCCGGCGCGCCCAGAGGTTTAGTCGCGATTGACGACATCCAGGTGGGCGAGTGCGTCATCCAACTCCCCACTAAATGCACCGCGTTCGACGCGGCCGCGGCGAGAGCGGACACGGCGTTGGGTTTGGGGGACGCCATCGTTTCCTACGAATCAACCGACTCCACGAAACGAGGCCATGACGTTTCAGACGAAACCGCGCTTGCGTTGTTCGTAGCGCTCGCGAAAAGACACCCAGAACGCACGGAATTCGGCGCGTACGTCACCGCGCTTCCTGAAGAGCTGCCGCACTCGCCGTTGTTTCTTGATGACGAAACCTTCAACGACATTCTCCCCGCCACGCCGTTGTCGTTGATAGACGAAACCGACGACGCGCGAGTGGATTTGTTCCTAGCCTGGGACGTCGCCGCCGCGGTGGTGGACCGGCTGGTGATTAGTACTGAGGTTAGTACTGATGACCGCGAGGAGAACAATGCGGTAACAGGGCTGATAGGTACTACCGAGGTTGGTACCGAAAATAAAAAAGCAAAAGAGCTGACTCTTGACGAGTTCACGTGGGCGTGGGCGTCGGTGCGGTCGCGAGCGATTACTTTCCGAGTACAAGCTGTGAGTGCTGAAGGAGAAGACAACGGAGAAAATATGGAAACAAACGAAGACAACTCTGAAGGAGAGACGAAGAAAAACATCTCTGAACGTAAAACCGTCACGCTCGCCCGGCGGTGTTTAGTTCCCGTGGTTGACATGATGAACCACGCATGCGAGGCGTGTCCGGGCGACGCTGACAGTGAACACCACCACCCCGGACCAGCGGTGAGGGAAGTCGCAGTGGCAAACGCGGTGGAGTGGAGGGCCACGCGTGATATTAAAAAAAACCAGGAAGTCACTTGGACCTACGGCGCCGACCTATCCAACGAACGCCTTTGGCTGTACTACGGGTTTTGCCCCGACCCGCCCGTGCACAAAGGCACGAGTGTTACGTTTTCGTTCCTGGAAAAAGCGTTGCTTGTCGGAATACAGACCGTGTGTAAGGATGACGCTGTTGACGTTTACGAAAAGCGGCTGGCGTTGTTACAAAAAGCGGGGGTGGGTTTTTCTGTACAAAAAAGAAAAATATCAGATCAGGAGTCACTTGAAACAAGTGAAGACGGATGCGAAAGCGCCGAAGGGAACGACGAAAACCGCGCCCTGCAGTTCACGGCGTCGTGCGCATCACAACCCACCGCGCTCGCGGGCATCGCGGGCATCGCGTGCTGCGACGCGGGGGAGGTGAGTGCGCTTTACGAAACACTTCGTCGTGACGAAGACGCGACCGCACAGTCAGTCGGTACTTTCGGGAAAAGAACAGTAACGCTTTCCCCCGAGTCGCGGCGGCGCGCCGGGCGGTACGTCGCGTTTTTGCTCGGGCAAATCGAGAGCACCGCGGTTGGCGAGGAGTTGGTTGACGACCGCGTCGCGGTGGACGGTAGTAGTGATAATACTGCGGTGGACAGTAGTGATACTACTACTGCTATTGCAAATAGTCACAACCGCGTTACCACTTCAGATGAAAACTCTGTGACTAAAAGAGCACTGAGTAGATCAATTGCTTTTCAGTTCGCGAAAAGTACGCGCCAAGGCGCCGTCGCGACGTTTCAATCCATCGCGCCCATGCTTGAGAACGAAACGTTGTTGGCAAACGATGACTGGATCGACCAGGCGGTGGAAACGGCGTTGATGTGTAGGTGACGCGTCGTGATAGCACGGAAATGTTTTATAGGCTAGGGTATGACGTCTGCTGCTGTAGTTTTACCGGCCGTCGTCAAACCCGAAGTACCCGCGAATCGTGAACGGCTCTTGCTTGATCTCGGGCTCTTGTTTGACCTCCAGCGAACTCTCCGGCTCGCGCTTGACCCGCTTGGAACTCGGCGGAGCCGCGCGTGCCGTTTTGCACTCCGCGCACCTGTACTTTCGCTTGCCGTGAGGGCAGCCGGTGCACACCGTGCAGTGCTGTTTCAGCTTCCCGTGAGGGTAGGGGTTGCACACCGCGCACTTGCCTTTCCGCTTCTCGTGCAGGGGTTGCACGTCGCGCAGTTGCTTTTAAGCTTCCCGTGAGGGCAGGGGGTGCACATTGCGCAGGTGCGTTTCCGCTTGCCATGGGGGCAGGGCTTGCACTCCGCGCAGTTGTGTTTCCGCTTGCCGTGAGGGCAGGGGTTGAATACCTTGCAGCTGTTTTTCTGCTTCCCGTGCGGACAGGGGTTGCACTCCTTGCACTGGTATTTCTGGCTCCCGTGCGGACACCGCTTTCTTCCCATGATTAGCGCGCGATGATCACGTTGCGCACCGCGCGCCTCGTTGCAAGCCACGACTTTTGCTCGTTCCTATTCCCTTCTTTCTGTTGACACCACACATTCTCGTAACGCCCAAGAAAACGAAAGCCACAACTCCTTGCGCGCCGCACGACACCCTCCAGCACTGAACACGATGCCATCTAAATCGCCCAGCGGCGCTGCCAAGCGTAACCACAAAAAGCTACGCGCGGCGCTCGCGATCGATACGCGCCAGTCATCCCCGCAAGAGGCCATCACGGGCCTTCCCAACCACCTCGTCGTGACGCACATTCTGAGATCTGACTATTTCGACGACCCCGCCGATCTCGCCCGGCTCACCGCGGTGAGCCACGCGATGCGTGACGCGGTGACGGCGACGGGGCTTCGGTTTGAAGAGCTCGATGAAATGCGTGCCTCGCAGCTCGGATGTTTAAGCGCGGTGCAGCGCCTGCAGCTGGCAGGTCGCCTGTCGTGTCAAGAACGCCTTTGTCAGGCAGCGGCGGGGAGCGGACAGCTCGAGAAGCTGAAGTTGTTGCGAGCGGGCGGCTGCCCGTGGGACGCATGCACGTGTTGGGCAGCGGCGAGCGGCGGGCACCTCGAGATGCTGCAGTGGGCGCGCGCAAATGGATGCCCGTGGGACGAAGAGACGTGCTCGTCTGCGGCGGGTGGCGGTTACCTCGAGGTGCTGCAGTGGGCACGCGCGAACGGCTGACCGTGGAGCGAGGTGACGTGTGATGCTGCGAGAATTAAGGGTCATCTCCAGTTGTTAGACTGGGCGATAGCGAATGGCTGCCCTGAATAGTAGGTGAGACCTTTTGACATGGAGCACAACCTGTTTTATATTTTTAATGGGTCTCATCCTTCGCCAACTCCGCATCCACGGCCACAATACCCTTCTCAAGCGAATCCGCATCCATGGCCACAAGATCCTTCTCAAGCTCCTCCAACCCCGCCTCCATTTCTTTTTTCAAGACAATAAAACCCTCAAGTTCATCCTTCGCCAACTCCTCACCCTTGGCCGCAATAGCCTTCTCAGCCTTCTCCAACCCCGCCTTTAAGTCCGCAACAGTCTTCTCAAGCTTCTGCTTCTTTTCAAGCTGCAAAACTGCGTTATCTCTTAGACGCACCATCTTCATACGCTTCTCCGCCTCTTCCTGTGTTTGCGGCGGCGCGAAAGGCGCGTTCTTTCCGTTTCGCGATGGACCGAGTAACATGTTCCGCACCAGGGGTAAGTTTTCGTCCAGCTCGTACATTTCCGGGAGAAACGCGGCGCGAAGAGTCGTGACGGGGGATACACTGCGACTGCGCGTTATACGCGGAGGAGCCGGAATCTCAGCAGGGTCCCTTCCTCGTTTACGTGACATAGACGTATCATCCTCCTCCTCGTACGTGTCCGACTCCTCTTCCTCCGACTCGCCGTCGTCCCCGGCGCCGTCCTCTAGAATATCCTTCGCCCGGGATAGAACCGCGTCCAGCGCATGCTCGGCTAAACCGCCAATCGCGAAGTAGTCGTCCACGTTCTTCTTTTCCCGGGTTTGCACGGTATCAAGACTCATCAGCTCTTGGCGCACCAGCATTGGCGTTGGAAACATCTTACGAGTGAGCAAGTCACTAATTTTGTGAAGCACGCGTACGTACCCAAGCGCCGCGCTTCTGTCAATTCGTCCCTTCGACATCTCATCGAGCACCGTCTCTGGGAGATTTTGCCACGACATAATCAGTAGGATTATGCTGTTCTCCTCGGACGCGACATCAAGCGCGGCTGAGTGCACGTACGCGGCGGCTTCGGAAAGAAGCGAATGCATCCGGGGAGACAGTTTGGAATCCACAAGATTTGACCTAACGTCGTCGGGCGCGATCACCAGCGCGTCGTCAAACATTTTCCGGTTCGTCTCCGCGCTGTCCCTTCCTTCAATGCCAAAGCAGTGCATGAAGTCGTTGCTGGAGCATTGCTTCGCGCACCAAGCATCAAACGCGGTTTCTCCGGTCATGGACTTTAAGTTCCGATCCGCGCCAAAGATAACAAGCGCGCGCGCGACGGCCCCGTTCCAATAGTTCCCGACGCAGTGAAGCGGCGCGTGTCCGCCGTTATCCTGCGCGTTTATATTGGCGCCCAAATCGTTCACGAGGTATGTCAGTAACGTCACCGCGTCGTGCGTTTCGAACTGCTTGACGTTATCCCCAGCTTTGCACACGATGACGTTTAGCACGCGCGAGTCGTCCACCTTGGTGCCGTTCGCGACGCACCGCTTCATGGTATCCATCATCTCCCGGACGTGTTTGGTGTCGCACCCGGTTCGAGACGTGCCGTGCCCGTACGGCGAGAGAACGCGTTTCCCGGACACCACCGCGCGTAGGGTTTAGGGTTTCCAAACTAACCGATTCGACGTGCAGGAAGTTCCCGTAGCTACTGGCGCGGTCTCGCGCGCGCGAAAGCCCGTCCAGGTTCTTGAACCGAAGCGTGCCGTCCGCGTTTGCGAACGTACATCCCATTCCTTGAAGCTCGTCGCTCTCCCCATCACACGCCTGGTGGAACACGGCTTTGGGTCGCATGGGCCCACGGTTTAACACGACGCCTTTCAGTGTCCCGACTTGACGCCACACCGGCGTGCCGGTCACATCGTCCGACGCGCGACCCGCCGCGCCGGTCACATCGTCCGACCCTCGACTGTCGTGATGTACGACCCCATTGATCCTGAAAAACGAGTTTTTGAAGTCGGACATGTTGTGTACCTCGAAGGCGAACTTGTAACGCGGGTTTTCCGCGTCGAGCACCTCGTGCGTCCGCTTGGGGAGCGGCTCTTCCGTGTCGGAGGAGTACCGGTCGTCGTCGTCATCGCTCATGTTGGCGCGCGCTGGTGCGAGTGCGCGCGCGTCGAGGGGGGCGCCCAGACCTAACCAGACGAAATTGCCAAAATAATATTTTTTTCTGATGATTTAAAAAACGCTTTTCTCGGAAGCCTCGACCACAAGTCCACAACGTCGCGCACACGCCACCCTCCGCGATGAATTTCTCCGCATGGGCGCGTGGTATTTTTTCCTGTCCGCGGCGGCGTACTACCGCGGCCGTTGCGCGCAGGTTTTACCCGCAACAAGCCATCCCGGGCCTTCCCGACCACCTCGTCGCCACTCACATTCTGAGATCTGACTATTTCGATGACCCCGCCGATCTCGCCCGGCTCACCGCGGTGAGCCGCGGGATGCGCGACACGGTGGCAGGAACAGGGCTTCGGTTTGAGGAGCTTGATGAAATGTGTGCCGTAAAGCTCGGATGTTTAAGCGCGGTGCAGCGCCTGCAACGGGGAGGTCGTCTGTCGTGTCAAGAACTCCTTTGTCAGGCAGCGGCGAGGAGCGGACAGCTCGAAGAGTTGAAGGTGCTGCGCGAGAACAGCTGCCCGTGGGACGAGCATACGTGCTCGAGGGCGGCGTTGAGCGGACACCTCGAGGTGCTGCAGTGGGCGCGCGCGAACGGCTGCCCGTGGGACTCGGAAACGTGCCATAATGCGGCCTTTGGCGGGCACCTCGAGGTGCTGCAGTGGGCACGCGCGAATGGCTGCCCGTGGAACTCAGGCACGTGCATGGCTGCGGCGGAGAGCGGGCACCTCGAGGTGCTGTAGTGGTTGCACGCGAACGGCTGCCCGTGGGACGAGAAAGGGCTGTTGTTCATCTCCGCTCGAGAGGGTCAAGAGGCGGTGATGCAAGCGCTGATCGAGGCGGGCGCGGACATAAACAAGGCGTATGATGATGGCGTGACGCCGCTGTTAATCGCCGCTCACGAGGGCCACGTGGCGATGGTGCGGGCGCTGATCGAGGTGGGCGCGGACGTCAACAAGGCGATGGATGAACGTGAAGGTGTGACGCCGCTGTACATCGCCGCTCATAAGGACCACGCGGCGATTGTTCAGATTCTTCGGGACGCCGGCGTGGCGTGACAACGGAAACGCCGGCGCGTATTGCACTTTTCTTTACGTTTCGTTACCTACTGTTTCGTTATTACGTATCGATACTGCTATTACCTATTCGTCCCTCTACCTATTCCACCTCCCCATCCCCTTCCTCTCCCCGATCCGCTGCTTTCAGGACTAAAAAAACGTTGTACAAAACTTGCACGCAGTTGATGTACAGAATCCGATCCGCGGGCGATACGAACCGGAAGTTTATCAAATGAAACACCGGCCAGAACGTCCAGTTCACTTTCAAGGTGTTTAGTAGGTCCCGGTTGAGTTTTCCCGGTAACTCCTCGGACATGTTCTCACCCTTGCATTGTAAGTCCCAGGCGAACAGGCCTGTTATTAAGATGGGGGCCCATATCAGCTGGTCCAGCGCGGTTTTCGCGGTCACCGCGATTGGCGAATCCGCGATTTCGGGATAGACATACTGATCCAACACGCCGTACCACGCGCTCGACGCCGGGCCGTACAGGATCAAGCCAAACACAGAGTTCCCTAAGAATCGTTTGGGATCCGAGAAACCCCCGGAAAGAGTTTGCGCCACCACATCAGCCACGGCGAAACCTACCGCGGAGGTGACGCACTTCGTCGCGAGAGGCGCGGAGGCGAGTGCGGATTCGTAGAGTTCGAGCCCGTTCGCGAAAAGCGATGCACAGGAAACTGGACATTGCGTTGTGCGGACCCTAGGCACGCGACTTCGCGTACTGAAGGACCGTGCGGTTCGCGGAGACACCGACGTGCGCAGTAACAACCGAGAAGGCGCGCTTGGCCGCGACGCCATCGTAGCGATGGGGGTGACACCCGCCATGCCTCGACGCGCGTGGCGATGTGGGATTGATTAACCCAAAGTGCCGACCCGAAATCTTTCGGTCGTCGACTTTCGTTTCCCGAGATCGCTACCACCGTCCACAGAGTCGCCCCGCGCGGGGCTTCTGCGATGCTGCGCGTGTACCGCGTGTCTCACAGCTTCGTCGCCGCTAGTTCCCGCCGGCAAGCGCGCCGGCGAATCCGACGCGTGCCTTCCGTGCGCGTATCCGCGGCGATGGACCGGAACCCTTTGACCAACACGCGGGTCGGGTACAAACGAGACGAGATGTGGTCCGAGAGTTTGGTGGGAACGGTGAAGCAACACGACTGCCACGCGTTTCTGGTGCACGGCACCGGCGAGACATGGCCCGGGAAGGAGTTCGAAACACGGCCTGGGTCGAGTGACGAAAAACAAGAAGACGCATCACCCGCGATCGTGATGCACGAGGCGCTTCTTCACGCGTCCGGGACGTACAAGGGTGGCATTCACAGATTCGCAAAAAATGCGGTGGGCAACGTGAAGCTAAACCTGGCGGAAGCGCTGTTCGCGGCGGGAGGCGTTTCTGGCGACCGACCAGGAGACGTGCTTTTGTTCCCGCAAATGCAAAGACACAGGCTCGGGGGTGAGTCAGTGGGTAACAAAAACGAAGTCGCGAAATTCGTCAAGCGAGTCATCGTGGACGGCGACGTCGGAAAAGACGTTTCAACAATTGGAAACAAGGCGCACGTCTTTATTTGTACCCACGGCGCCCGCGACGCGCGGTGCGGCGTGTGCGGCCCCGCTTTGGTGGATGCGTTCCGTGTCGCGGTTGCGAAGGACGCACAGCTTAAGAACAAAGTGGAAGTCCGAGGGTGTTCGCACGTGGGGGGGCACGCGTACGCGGGGAACGTGCTGGTTTTCGCGCCGGCGAATGGGATAGGTGATGCTCCAAAAAAAGAAGGTTCAAAAGAAAGTTCGGAAACAAAAGGCACGTGGTACGGCTACGTCACGCCTTCCCAGATTGACGAGGTTCTGCAGAAAACGGTTTTGAAGGGCGAGGTCGTGCCGAGGCTGTGGCGAGGGTCGATGGGGATGGACCCAAACGAACACGCCGCCGCGGCGGCGTCCGCGGCGGCGGCGGATGGGGAACCGTGGCCTGCAAAATCGCCCTGCGACGTCTGCGCGGAGACGCCAACCGGGGTTGGCGATATCGAAGACGCGGCGGGTGTCGTTTCGACTTCGGTGAAAAAGACGGAGACTACCAGTACGAAACCTGCGAAACCGGCGACAAAAACAGGCGACAAGACCGAAACGGAACCCGCCGCGCGAAACTCGAAAGCGCTGGAGGCGGCGTTCGCGACCACGGCGGTGGCCGGCGCGATCGGGTTGGTCGGCTCGATGGTTTGGGCGTACCTGGAACAGTGAGTTTTGTTTTTTATCTTGAAGTAGCAGTGCATTAGTTCAAATAGAAAGGCTCTGTATCGAATACAAGTAGTATCTAGGGGACGTGATCACTCGTCATCGTCTTCGTCAGCTTGCGTCTGCGCCGATGCCGTTTGCGGTTTCTTCTTCGTCTCCACTGGTGGCGGCGGTACCGCGGCGTCCCCAACGGACGCCGCCGGCGCCCACTCCGCGCGCTCGCCCGCTTTCGTTTCGTGGATCGCGTTGGCCGGGCGATCTCGCCCGAGTTTTCTTAACTCGTGTTCCAAAACCGCTCGGCGTTCCGCGACTTCCTCTCGCGTCGCCCAGAGCTTGCTTTTGGGCGCACCGGGTTGCTGCATCTGCAGCGCGAAGTGCGCCGTCCGCACCTGTTTGTTAACCCCCTGCTCCGGCACCACGTACGTCACGTCGTTGAACAGGTCGTCGTACACGTCATCGACCTCGGCGACGTCTCTTGTTCGTTCGGCGTTCCAAATCCCGTCGTCGCCGTCGTCCGACGACGATTCGTCGTCGTCGCTTTGTTCAACCTGCACTTTGCCCACACGAAGCATATCAGCAGTTGCGTGGTCAAGAGTTTTGATGTTCACGATGCCTCGTTCCAACATCGATCGGTCGAAGCCCTCCAATTCGTGTGCGCCTCCGTGCTTGCCGTTCATCCCACTCAGCTCGAACAAACCGTTGAGCTTCGCCGCGCTTCCCGCTTGCTTTCCCTTTGACGAAACGACTTTCCACTGCATCACGCAACAGTCCCTGCCACCAACAGACACAACCAGTTGGTCGCACCAGCTCCCGACCGCGGCGGCGACGTTTTTGGAGTGCGCCTTGTTCGCCAGGAAAGGCGCCTTCGCGGTCGCGGCGGGGAAGTTCAAAACCCGCAAGGTCCCGTCGTCGTCGCAGGACACCACGTGTTTCCCATCCCCGAAACGCCACGCGCCGTTAATCGACGTGCCGTCCATCCCGTCCCGCCACAGCCCCATGAGTTCGAACCCAAGAGGCGTGCACCAGGTGTGCCACGCCCCGCGTTCGTCCCGGCCCTTCGTGAGGGAGATTTCCCGTGCGTCCACGGAGAAGCGGGGTTCCCTTGTTAAACGAACACCGCTGGGCGCGGCGTGACACAACACCTCGTACGACGTGCTTGAACTTTTTACGATACCCGAACAAACACTCCAGTCGATGTGTAGCACACCACTGGCGTGTCCCACGCACTTGCTCCGTTTTCGGTAAGTTCGGTTTTTCGGGCCTCCCGGTTTCGTTTTGAACAGCTCTAGGTTTCCCACGCCGTCGCCCGCGGCGAGTAAATTTCCGTCGGGCGAAAAAGAAACCACGGTGACGTTTGTTTTCAAATCGCTGGTGACGACGGCATGGAACCGGGGTTGGACATTGTTCGGCGGCGCCAACGTAGGGTCTTCACTGAGATTGAACACGTGTATCCGACCTTTGTCCACCCCACAAGCCAGGTGTACCCCGTCCGGGGAAAAGCAAATGCTCCGGACCGGACCGCCCGCGTCGAAGGCGAAATTCGATTCGCGCGTCTTCGCGTTCCAAACGACCACTTTGATTGTAAAAATAAAGTGTCAGTCGTGTATTGGGCGATGTATGGACAAACAGTCCCCAGCTTCGGTAAAACAGTCGTCTGGGATTTGGGAAAGGCCCAACACGAACCTCGGCCGTTCGAGCTCCCCGTGGCGAACACGGCTTTTATGCCAAGCCGCGCGCCCCGCGATTGCGCGCTCCAGGCCACACACGTCACGCCGGCGTCGTGGCCTCGGACGATGACTTTCGTGTTCGGGCGCTCGGGTTGGTTTTCTCTTTTATCATCAGTATCTTCGTCGTCGTCGTCGTCGTCCACGCCGGTTTCGGTCACCACGTCCGAGGTATCCAAGTCGTCCTCGTCCTCCTCCGGTTCTTTTTCCAAATCCACTCTCCACACGCTTCCGTTAGCAGTAGTGACTAGGTAGTACTTACCACTCGGGGACCACCCCAAACCTCGGACATCGGGAAAGCTCTCGACCCACAACCCCAACGGGTCGCCGTCGCCGTCGTCCAGGGGTTCGTTCTCCAGGTCGCTTTATTGTAAACGAAAAGTGTCAGTTTTGTATGGGCAAATAGTGTGTGTCGGATTTGGGAAATACAACTACTTACCTTTCCAGCCACAGCTCGGACGAGGCGATCGAGTCTTCGCGTGTTGGGGGCGGCGCTTCTATTAGCTTCGGGGGGTTTTCCACTAAGAAAACCCCCCCTAGCGGGGCCGCGATTCGCCCGGAACGCGGATCAACCGCCCAGCACATCACCGCCCCACAAGCGTCGCCCGATAAAAGCAAACGAGGCGACCCGGCGTTTTGCCGGTTGGCGGACAACGTAAGCGCGCGCACGGCGCCTCGGTGTCGCGACCCGCAAACCTCAACCGCCGGCACCGTGCCGTCGCCGTTTTCCCAAAACAGAAGCTTGCCGTTCGGCGTGCCTGACACGAAGTGCACCCCCCTCAACAAGCCCTCCTCCGCGGCTGGGATGGACGATAGATGCGGAATGAAGTGGACGCCTTCCGAGCGCGCCAGCAAAGCGTCGCTCCCGTCCACGGCGGCCACCCAGTCCAGGAAAACCCCACTGGAAACGTCCTCCACGCGAAGGTTCTTACCGGCGCGTTGTTTCCACGGTTTGCGGTCACCGAATGGTTTTTTGTTTGGCGTTAACGCTAATTTTTGCGTCTCGTCCGGTTCAAAAAATTCGTCATCCGCGTCCGGTTTCCAAAACCGGACGTGCGTGGTGCCGTACGACACTAACAAGTCGGGTTGGGACAGCACGGGGGAAAAAAGAACTCCCCTCACCGCGGGCGGCGCGGTTTGGTACGACCTTTTTGGAAAAGAAAAGAGAAAAGTGTCAGTCTTGAGTGTGCAAGTGCCATGTATATCGCGATGTGTTGGACGATGTATGGACACCAGTCAGGGTAATCGGTCTGAACAGTCACCAGCTGAGAGATAAAACAGCGCACTTGTGCTGTATGTAGTGAACCGTAATTACGGGCGGGCAATCGGCAAACGTAGGTGCCTGGATTTGGGAAATGCGATACGTACCTTTGCGACCATAACATGCGCCCCACCCTGGGCCCTGACTTGAAATCCAAGCTGCTGTGCCCGCCGCAGTTCCATTGCCAAAGACTCACGGTGTGTCCGTCGTCGCTGCACACGGTGGCGACTGCGATTGTGAACGAAAAGTGTCAGTCTTGCATGGGCAAACAGTGTGCCTGTATTTGGGAAAGGCCCAATACGTACTTCGTTCGCCCCTCGCGTCGAACGCCACGCCGATGACCGCTCGTAGCCCCCGAGGGTGTTTCAACACCGCCATCGGCGGCTCGCCGCTCCGCGCGTCTATACTCCACACCATGCACTTCGGTTCCAAACCCGTCTCGCCGCTCGCCGCCACGCGCGTCAGCGCATGGACCGATAAACACCGCACGTCGTCGTCGTGGCCTCGGAAATGACGCTGCGACTGTTTTTCGTCTTTCGGCTTTTTAGTTATCTTTGGTTTTGAAACCGAGACGTCGTCCTCGTCCAATCCGTGTGTACTCTCGAACTCATCCACCCGTGACGTCTGCACCACACCCACCCCCGCGGCGTAGAACACAAACTCCTCGTGTGTTTTCCCCTCTAAAAGCGCGGCGCGGTCGTCCATTGCTTTGCTGATACCAATAAAAGAAAGTGTCAGTCCCATGTTGGGCGATGTATGGACAAACAGTCACCAGCTGAGAGATAAAACAGTGTGTGTCGGATTTGGGAAACGACCAAGGCCGTACCCTCGCTTCGGCGGTTTCTCGGGAACCCGCTGTGATTGTAAAAGAAAAGTGTCAGTCTTGTATGGGCAAGCAGTCGTTGGATTTGGTGAAATACGCACCTGCGGGAGCACGAAAATGGGCACGTTAGCCGTTCGGTCCGCTAAGCCAGGCCCGCAACCGTGGACGTGGTCCAGCTCCAGTGTTTTATCAGGCCCTGTGTTACTCCGGTTCTGGTGCCACTCGCTCCACCCGAACGGGGGGAACACCGGGGTGCGGCACTGCGATTGTTACACGAAAAGTGTCAGTCTTGAGTCTCGAGTATGGGCAAACAGTCTAGTTGATGTATGTAGTAGTTGCCAGTACTGGTAGTCTTGTATGGGCAAACAGTGTGTCAGGAAATACAACACGTACCTGCGGGTAGTTGAAAATCTCATCCGGGTTTGGTGACGGGTCGTGCGAACGCAACGGACCGACCCTCGTGCGTTCCGACGGCGCAGATTTGCTTTGCGCGACCGGGGCGTGACCGTTACTTTGACCGTTACTTTTCGGGTCACGCTTAACGTGGATCCCCAGGGTTTCGTCGATCCAGGGCTGGTACAACAGCAGCGTTTTGACGGTGGTTCCCTTGGCGGTTGCTTCGTCGTCGTCGTTTGCTTTTTCGCCATCCCCAATTGACGTCTTTTCCAAAACGTCCTCATCTCCATCCGTACCGTCCTCATCTCCACCGTCCCGCACGTTTTCCTTCCCCAGCCCATCCCCCAACATCATGACGTGTTCCGAGGTTTCGAACACCGCCGCGATGTGTTTTCTCGGTATCTCGAGCCCGAGCTTGGTCGCCACAACTTTGAAGTCCCCAACGCTGGCTCTTCCGTCCCCGGGGCAACAAGTGGCGAACGCGCGTGTCAACACATCGCGAGGCTTTTCGTGCTGGCCCCGCCGAGCACGAGCGGCGGCTCGGAACGCCCTCGTGACCTGCGCCGCCGTTTCCAAGCGGGACTCACCCACATACGCCCCACACGCATCCGACGGCGCCATCGCGACGCCCGCCAACCGCGCCGGGCGTTGTAAGGAAGCACGTCAAGTCCTTAGTCGTCCTCTTCCTAGAATCGTTCGTTAAACAACGGCAACGGAAAAAAACGGCACGTCCGAGAATGCGTTTTTGGACACGTGTCGTCCATTGACAGCCTCGGGCCTTCCGACACTTCCCGTCGCACGTGCCTCCTTGCGTGCACAAACTAACCTCGCCGTATGCGACTCTCAACTCGCGTGTGCCTCCTCGGCGTTCTCGCCAGCCTCTCCCTTTCCGCCGTTTCCTCGCAGAGCACCATGCGGCGCGTACCCGAAGACGAGCAAAGGAAGGTCGAAGAATGGTTGAAAAGGGAAGATCTGGACGTGGTGGGGAACCCGCGCGGTACGATGTACACCGGAGGGTCTCCTCTTTTCGACGAAAGCACGGGCACGACGATTGATAAGTACGAGTACATCGCGATGGCGCACCCGGGGCGACCGTGGGCGGCGGATGCGGATGAGGAGGCGGAGGATTTGGACGAGGCTTCCGCTCCTCGGGCTTCGCCGGAAATAACCGAATTGAAGGCAACAACGAAGGAAGAGGACGAGGACGAGCCCGAAACCGACGTCGAAAAAGAGTCGCCGCGTTTCCCGTCCCGCTGGGGACCGGAACCCCCCATCCAGACCCGGGATTACCGCGAGCTTCCCGGCGGGTACGGGATGGGGAGCTCCACGCTGGGCAAGTGGATCGAGACGAACATGGCGAAAGACAACGCCGAACAAGCGCAGGCGCCGGCGCCGGGGGAGTTGAAGTGACTCTTCTCAATTTCGCAGAATTTCATTTTTCAATCTCAAAGAGATTCAATTTCGATCTCTACGCAATCTAGACATAGATATATCTATGCCCATCACCCCGCTTCGTCCGCGACGGACACCAGCACGACCTGTTCCCCTCTGACGAACACTTGCTGTAAGTGTCTCGTTTTTTGCACCAGCTTGTACGCCTGTTTGGTTTTCGTGTGCGTCGCCCCGGTTCTCTCATCAATCACGGTTTTCGTTCGCCAAACCTTAGTCCGCGCGGCGCTTGTTTCCGTGACGTCCACCAGAATCATGTTCATGTGCCGGTCGAAGGCTTTTAGGTACGCCACCGCGGTGCCTCGTACCCCGGTGGCAAACCGGGTGCGAACGGCAATTCGTATTCCAAGCTCCATCGCGCGACTCAAAACGTTCGCCACCGGCCCGCCTTTTTGTTTCTCCTCGAGCGCCAGCGCTTGAAGCACCGGCGTCCGTTGCGTCGCCCTCTCGCCTTGTACCCGGAAGTTCTCCGCCCGGTCCATCGCCAACGCTTTCGCCGCCTCTTTCTCCTTTTCCTTGTCTCTTGTTTCTTTTTCGGTCTGCGCGTCTCGGGTCTGTGTCGTCTTCCCTTGCACTCGTCGTGTGTCACTTGTTGGGTCTATTCGCAACGGGTCGCCAACGGGAAGCACCCTTCGGAACCGCCGGACGTTTTCCAGAGGCCGCACCTTCCGGGGCGGGTCGGGTGGGGGTTTCGCGGTGAGCGCGAGGTGGGGGTCGAAGTATTTGGACCGGAAGTCGAGGCGCAACGATGGGTCGAATCCGGCTGGCAGGGGTATTGGTGCGAAATCGCGAGTCGCGGTGTGTGGGGTACCGCCGGATGAACCACGGCCGACCTTTCCAACTTCCGCAACTCCAAATCCGCGGGACGACGGGAAATCATCCACCGCGCCGCTGGGAAGGAAATCCCCCGCGCCTCGTTCCGCGTCATCAACAACAGACTCGAAGTCGAAATCCATCCCGTCGCTGTCGGACTCCATGGCCCGAACCTTTGGCCGAGGGACCGCCCGCGGCGGGGCGCGGCGGGCGAGTGCCGTGATGCGGGTGGACAAAATAGACGCAGATTTTCCAGCGAAGCGGTTTTTTATTGTGTCCTTTCATCACTATGATGGGGTTTCGCCGATCGACGCCCTCGTCTCGCCAGACCACCGCGCGCGGGTCCTTAAACACGCTCTCGGACGCGTCGTGTTCTCGAACCTACGGACGTGTAGGTGCGCGCGGAGTGAGTGTGCGTGCCGTAATGCGGTGCGAAGCCGGGCACAGGGCGCTGGCGCGTCTCGCCAGGCTGAGCCTTTCTTCGAACGTGTCGGCGCGCGGGGTCAGCGTCAGCACCGCACACGCGTTCCCGGCGTTGTGCACGGGCGGTCGTGGGTTGGCGCGCGCGTACACCGCGATCGTGCCGCAAAGCTCGTTCGCTTTACTGAAAACAAAGACAAACACAAGCAGTGGTGTGTTCACGCGAGGCCTAGCGGCGAGCGCGAGTCGAGGCAGCAGCGAGGCCGGATCGTTTGGATCGGATTCGAACAACACATCAGGCGATGCCCAAAAAACCGCGAACGCCGTTTCGTCCCCGCCGCACCGGTCCCCGGCGTCTTCCCAGACCGGCACGCAGGCCTCGTTCGCGGGGACGTTAACGGACGCGAGCAAAACCAAAGTCCAGGCCATCCGACGTGAGGCCAAGGGTAGCCCCAAAAAGTTCAACGACGTGTGTCGTTTAGTCCGAGGATTGCGCGTGGAAGACGCAGTGGCGCAGTGCGCTTTGAGTCCAAAGAAATACGCCGACGTCGTGAGGAAGGTCATTTTAAGCGCCGCCGCGAACGCCACGAACAACCACGACTTGGACCGGGAAAAGCTCATGATTGTTGAGGCGTTGGTGGGCAAGGGGACGTTTATTAAGCGAATAAGCGTACACGGCCGGGGGCGGAGCGGGGTTATCACGAAACCGCGCTCGCACGTCACGATCGGGGTGGCGGAGATCGGGAGCGACCTCGGGGTGAAAAACGTACCCCCCACGCAACCGCTTCGCAGGATGACCGTGGTGGAACACGAAGCGCCGTGGAAACGCCGCCGGCGGAGCGCGATGGCGAAGTTCGCCATGGCGAAACAGGCGGGGATGGTTTAATACTAGGGTAAATAAACTCGTAATACCCACGATGCACACAAAGTAACTAGTACTATTAACACCGCTTCATACTCTCATCCTACTCCGCGACTTATACCTCGTCAGCTGTTTGCGAACTTCCGGGCGTCGCCCTTCTCGGCGCCCGTCGCGAGTTTCTTCAGCAAACGACCCGCCCGTCGTTCCGCGACGTGCAGCGCGAACTCGTGCTGGCACATATCGAGGCTCTCCTTGACCGCCACGAACGCTTTGCTGGTGTCCATGCCCATTGCCATTTGTTGCTGCATCTGCTGGGCGTCGTCCAAGTCGTTCTGCCCCAGGGCCAGGGCGAAAACCCCGCGCAGGCCGAAGAAATTCAGAAAGTACCAGGAAAGGCTCGAGATGTACGTCACGTCCAGGCTTTGCAGCTCGATGCCTCGCTGCAGCATCCCCCGGAACCGCTGTGTCAACGGAAAAGGCACCTTGCCCACCACGAAACCGGTGAAAAAGAAATTCACCCACGCCGCTGTGAGCATTTGGGGGACGATCATGTTCAAGTTTTTTTTCAGCATATCCGTCATCATGGACGGATCGCTCAACATGGCTTGGCTCGGGTTGAGCTTGGTGCTCTTCTGCGAAAACACCCCGGTCTGTTTATCGCAAAAGAAATGCCGCCGTTGTCGAAACCCAAGGCTTTGTACATAACCAGCGTTGTTACGCACCCTCTCCGCCCGGATCACCGCCTGCGCCTCCCGCAACGCACCAAGGTCAACCTTCGCATCACCGCGCAAAAGCTTCGCCACGTTGTGCCGAAGCACGCCCACCAGGAACATCGCGACCGTGATGGGAATCAACACCCAGTTGCGGATGTCGCCATCCAAACGGATCGTGGGCTCCCCCATCGGCGCGCCGGGCCGGGCCCGGTGCCTATGTGCGGCGGGAAGTGCCGTGAGGGTACACGATCTGGAAATTAAGACCTGAGAACGGAAAAGAACGCGGCATCAACTTTTGCAGCAGCACTTTGTTTCTATTTTTTAGCAAACGCCCGCCGTCTACTTCTCCCCTTAGCTATATTACCGCACTACCCCCAAACCAACTCGTGCGCACCTCTCGCACTTACCCGCCCCCGGACCTTCCCACCCGAAGCGTGCCTTTGTCTGTTCCGAAACAGGGACGTGTTGGAACAGCGTGGCGAGTCGTTTCGGAGGCGCTCTGGCCGCGGCGCTTTCTTTGGGCGCGTTTTTTTTGCGCGCGCCAAACTTTCCACTCGTCTCCTTGACGAACAAAACCTCCGAATCGGACTCGGACTCATCTTGTTCATTTTCATCCTTCACAACCCTCAGCTCATCACCAGGCACGTCAACCACCTGGCGCACAGCGGCTTCCGCGATGACACTGACGAGCATAGCGGCCAACGCTTCGTCCGTTGTCCCGATCGGCGGCGGGGGAAGCCCAAACTCCGCGAAGGGGTTGTTCGCGTTGGATTTCTTTTCGGTTTTTTCCGGTTCAATTTTTTTCGAGGCCGAGGCTCGCGAGGCGCATGCGCCACACGGTGGTCCAACAAGCGATACGCGAACGTCAAGACCGTGTCGCTTGGTTTCCGACGGACCACACGCGATCGCAACGGCGACGAGTCGCGCGCGTCCCGGCGGAATCGAGTGTGTCGCCCATTGGCGTTGTTTGGTGCCGCACTCGGTCTGGCCGTGACTTCGCGCGTTTTCCTCACCCGGAGGTACGTACTTTCCAAACAAATGTGTGTGCGTCGTGTTGGGAGTCACCGGGGGAGGGTGCTGGAACAGTTCGGTGCCCGCACGCGCGCGGACGGCGAGTTTTAATGTCAGTTCCCGCGCTTTTGAAAAATTCAGCGCAAACACAAACGCGCCGCCGCGCGATTTACAAACCACCACGGCGCCGCCGCACACGTTAACGGACGTGCGGTTTATTCCCGAGTCACTATTTGCGGCTATTCCATCGCTGTCCAGCAAGTGGAGATGCACCGCTGGCGCGAGGGATGGCAACATCGAGTTGGGTAGTACCGGTCGAAGCTTCACCGCGCGAGCGCTGTACACGCGCAGCATCGCATTCGAGTTTGCAGATTCTTTCGTCTGCTTTTGTGGCGTCTCCTTCGTCTCTCCCCGTTGTTCGCGCGAGAAGCTGTAGATTCGAATCAAGTACCGCACGCCAGACTCAAACATGATTTCCGCAAACGCATCTCTTTCACGCACGCCGTGTAGGTTCATGACTGGTGTCCATACAGAATCGTTTTTATCAGAATCGGTCGCTCGTCGTTTCGTGTACACCACGACGTGCAAGTCGTCGTACCAAAACCCGTTGCGCCGTCCGCGCTTCGAGTTCTGTAAAGCCATCAAGTAACCCCAAACCAAAGGACCATCCGTTGTCGACGCACCAGTGTCATCGGCGCCACTGACCTCGAGTTCGAACGCGCTTGCGTGCGTCGTGTGCACGTTTTCATGACGTGTTGCCCCTATCACAGGTAACGATCCCTCTGCGCACTCTCGAGAATTCGCAAACCACCCTTTGTGCGCCTTGCACACGTCCACCTGTTGGAACCGCTTCCGGAAATCGTCAAAGCGCATCCAGAATGTCCCGTCGTCCGCCCTTACGTGCCCCAACTCCGTAGCCAGCTTGTGTGTCCACACCTCCGACCCGGTGCCCCACTGTTTTTGTAAAAGAAAAGTGTCAGTCTTGTATGGGCAAACAGTCGGGCGGATTTGGGAAATGCAAAATACGCACCTCCCCAGCCCACTCCCTTCGTCCCCACGGGTTCCGGACGCGAACTAACCGAAGGGGTTCCGAGACGTTGGTTTTCGGGTTTGGTTTGGTTTTCACCTCGACGATCCCGTCGGCTTTCTCGGTGAGTAAACGGCTCGTCTCGCCGATAGTGGTTTGCCGGCCCACCAGCGCACCGTGTAGCTCGCGGACGTCCATCACGCTATATGCGTGCCCGCCCACGATTCCGCTGTGCGAAGTACCCCACCCCGTGGCGCAGCCCATGGGAAACCCGGAACTGGCGTACGATACAAGTCTTTGCCAAATTGATTCCTTGGTTTCATCTGACGACGACGAATCCAACCGCACCGTTTCTGTCGGGCATCCGGTTAAGTCGAACAAACCCTCCGCGATCCACCCGCCCGAAATGGCGTGGTAAGACCCGTGCAACTTGGCGTGCGCTTTTTCGAGTAAAGGAACCCAGAGCTGATTCTTGGATGCTCGTGAAAACGCGGGCTGGAAATCGTCGTCGTCGTTTCTTTTCTTCCGCGAGCCGGCCTTGTTGGCGCCCGTTGAAACGACCGTGTCAATTCCTCTGCGATTGTAAAAGAAAAGGGTCAGTCCCTTCCGTCTCGTGATGCGCGATTTATGCACTGTGAGCAAACAGTCTTGGACTCAGGTGCACTTATTGTAGTAGTAAGGCTTGTGTGACTGCACTCCATACAGGGCAGTAAACAGTGTGCCTGGATTTGGGAAAGGCCCAATACGCACCTGACCGGTAACACCGGGTCCACCAAAACGCCTCGCCACTTGCCGTCAATGAAAAGACGCACCAGGTGTGCGCCCACTAGGTGCGAACAGCGGGTGAGTTGCTGGCAGATGGTAGACGATGAAGAATCGTCATGGCGCCGTTCGCCCAGACCGTCGCTTTTCACCACCAGCAACCGCTCCACTAAATCCGCGCGCTCCGCTACGACCGCGAGCGCGCTTAACAACCAGCAATCGCCAACCGCGCCTTGCCGGACGTCACAAGGTTTGAACCTTGACTGTTCATCGGTGGCACTACTAGAAAGCTTGAACCTGGGCGGCGTGAACCTTCGCCATCGCGTGGCCTTGGCGCTTTCGCTGCTGGGCGCGAAATCCGCCCACGCGAAAAAGCCGCACTTTTCTTTTTCTTTTTTGGGAGACGCGATTTTTTCACTTTTTTCGCGTCTCTTCGCGAACCTGTTTATCGACTCGCCGCCGCCGCACCCAAAGAAATACCGGCCCTGGTTCGGGCCTTCTTTTCCGACTTCCTTCGTGACACACGGAAGCGCGCAGTGACAGTCCGGAGGGGGGTCAGGTTCTGTGGGTTCTTCGAGTTCTTTCCGTCTCGACTTTTCGTTTCTTTTGACATCAACATCGATTCTTTCATTTTCGCCCTTCGGCGAACTCGCCTTTCCTTTCCCGTCGATGGACGACGCGCTCGCGGGGAAGGCTTTGTCCATGAACGGTTTACCTGTCGTATGCGCATTCAGGGTGGCCGCCGCCCATTCCAACGTAGCGCCCGCTGTTTCCACGAAACACTCGTCGTGCTGGGGTAAAGACACTTGCCACCCGTTGCTGTCGGGGGGCGGACGTTTGGGAAGGGTGGCGATTAAGTTTTCCAAAGACGCAGCCAATGAAGAAATGTGAATCTCACCGCCAACAGGCTCGGCACCGTCACCTGTTTTAGTCCCTAGGTCGTTGGACGTGTCATCATGTGTACCAGGGTTAACTCGTGGCCTTTTCGCGGCGTGGAGATTCGGCTGCGTCAAGCGCTTGGCGGGAAGGGACGACGGCCCTGGTTCCGAGGTTTGGTGTACCGAGAAGTGGTAGTCGATTGCGCTCTCCAGATTTCCACCGGCCAGCCTCAGCGCTCGTTCCGCATGCGACGCGTCCGCACCGGTCACCGCGCGAAACTCGTGAATGAGGGACGCATCCACATGCGCTGGGGGGGCGACAAAACCAGCACCGCCGCGGCCTCCACCGCGGCTGGGCATCTCGTGCGCCGAGATCTGATGAGAGTCATTTTGTTTCGGGTGTGACTACGTTTTTCCCCACTCTCTTTCTTTTTTAACGCCGCACGTCCACGTCGCCACCGCTCAGTTATCGGCACACCCCCGCGCTCTCCCAATGCTCAGTTCGTCACTCGCCGCGGGATCCGCGGCGTTGCCGTCTCTTCGTGTCTCTGTGAGCTCGCGATCCCGGGCCTCGGCGGCGTGCGTCGTCCGCACTTCCGCGCATCACGAGACGAAGCCCTCCTCGATCGCGTTGAATGCGTCGTCTCGACGGGTCCTCTTGGTCAGCACGGCGCTGAGCCTCGCGGCCTGGACCAAAGCTGCCCTCGCTGAAACAGACACCGAGGCACCTCCCAAGGACTACTCCACGTACAACTCCGGGGCTGAAGGCGCGGGCGGGCAGAGCGATTTAGTCAAGCGACTTTTGGCGAAATCCGCGGAGAACAAATCGGTAAACGACTCTGCGCGGAAAGCGGGCATCGACAAGTCGTACGAATCGTACCTCGCCATCGCGAAAGGCACGGGGTTCGTGCCCGAGGACCAGGCGACACGGGACAAACTGGGAATCACACGGCCACCGGAGTGTGACTTGCCGTTCTTCAAAACAAGCCCGACGTGTAAGAAGTTTTAGGAACAACGGTATTGCGGATGTGTTCCATCGACGTTTGTGTGACTGTTTGCGAAGAAATATATTTTACATTTACCTCATCAAGACGCCCATCCCTTTGCGTGTCGCACCCCCCCCGCCACGTAAGTGTCCCCTCCCGACGGCGCCGGGGGCGTGTCCAGTGAAGGGAGCTCCACATCCACGCCCCTGCGAAGTTTCTGAGTGTACGCGTTCATGCGGTCGCGCGGCGTTACCGAGGTTTTGCTTTTCTGGCGTGAAGTCGTTTTGTTTTTCTCCGCGCTCGACGCGCTGTCTCCCGATCCGGGCGTTTGTCCGCCCACGCCACACGGCGCGGGGGTCAGCACCAGCGCGATGCTTATGCGTTTCGGAGTGCTACTCACCGGTGGGTTTGTTGGTGTTTGTTTTTTGTCCGACTCGGGAAAAAACGCACTCCGCGCAGCCGGAGTCGGCGCGTCGACCGAAGCAAAAGCGTTTTCGTTTTCGCGGAAGGACCCTCTGAGGTCAAAAAACGGCGGTGACCCTTTCGGTGAAACCTTTAAAACCACCGGTACCTTCGCGTTCGTCCTGGGCGTCGCCAGCGCCGCGGCGAGTTTTCGCAACGCGGTCTTCAGCGCGCCGTTCGCAATCACGGGCGAGGCGCGTGGCGAAGGGGTTGGCGAGGCGTCAACACCGATTGTGACGATTTTAGCGACGGGCGTTTCCGTCGCGGTCGCCGCCGGCACGGGTTTGCCAGCAGTACATTTTGTACAGCTGGTGTCTGTAGAGTGTCTTTGGCCAATCGGAGAGTCATCGCTCTTCGCCGGTATCGGTTCCAACCGAGCGAAACTCGCCGAAACCCCGAGTTCTTCTTCCGTTTCTGTTTCTGATTCGCGTGTTTCCCCCGACTCTTCACCAGGTGACTTTTCAAACTCATCAGGAGACGAGTCGAACGCGTTCGCCGCCGCGTTCACGGCGGCCCGGAAAGTGGGCGACTGCGAAAACAATTCGTCGTCGTCGTCCACGAGCTCAAACTCGTCGCTGTCGCCGGTGTCGTCGAAAAGCGAGTTCCGGCGCCACGCCGAAGGAGGCGTCGTCGAGTTGGTACCTCCATCATTCCCGAACGTACTTGGTGGTTTCACACGCACTGTGCGTGCTTCTTTGAGAATGAATTCAGCCACAGCGGGTCCTTTCGCACTCGCCGCGCCAACCGCCAACGCGAGACACACGGATGACACGAACGCCGCGGCGTCGTCGAGAGACGCATTTGCGTCGAGAGGAAGCCACCCTTTTCGAAACGCGAAACACGCGACGTTGCGAACCCATACACCGGGGTGGAACACGTGTGTTACGCGTGTCACTGATTTATGTAACAGCGTATACCCTCTGGAAAGCACACCAAACACGTACGTCACGACTGCACGTAGGGCACTCTCGGGTACGTCCTTTTCGTCTTTTTCGGGCGACTGTTTTTCCGTCGTTGCCGCGCCGCGCCACGCCGCTCGCGCTTCGTTCGCCGATTTCGTCGCTCGTAGCGCGGTGTCCAGGGCTTCTTCTAGTTTCAAATGAAGCTCCGCGGCTTCACGTTTCAGCCGTTCCGTCTCTAAACGAAGCGCATCGGTTTCTGTTTTGCGCTTAGCGTCCAGACTCAGCAACCCCTTTTTGTACCGCGTGATGTTTCGCACAAGCTCGTTCCGTTCCTTTGAAAGATCCGCCACCTGTTCCTCCGCGTCGCGACGTAACGTCTCCGTGGTCAGCTCCAGTTGGGTGACCTTGGCTTCGTACCGCTCGCGAGTCGCGAGCTCAACAGCCGCGACTTGTTCCGTCAACTTGGCCTTAGACGCGTGATGCAAATGGTGCGCCTCGTGTTTCTTCTCGGGAACAACCGCCGCGCAGGCGCCCGAGCAAACTGCGAGCAGCACCATCAGGCACAGCACACGCCGTGCGGTGCTTCGCGCCGACCACGTTATGTGCCTTGCGACGCCCATCCTTCCAGTACGAGAAGCAACACCGACCCGAGCACCCGGCCCACCAGGCCGCGCGCGGGGGGGGACTGGCAGACACGGGTCGGCATCTCCGAGGGACGAGCGTTACGGCTAGTTTGGCCGGAAAAATCGGAGCTCCCAGAAAAAGCCTCAAACCACTCGCGAGAGAAAAGGCCACAACGACGTGCGCCGCACGTCGGTATCCGGGCGAAGCAAACCCCGCTCGGAGTCCACGCTCGCGGTATCCTCGCCGTCGCCATCGTCGTCATCGTCCGCGTGCGGTAGTCAACCGAGACGCGGTTCGGTCAATCAACACGCAGTCCACCTCGTTGGTCACCGGCACACCGGTGAGACTGTCTAGTCCAGTACTTCTGTTGAGTCTCAGTACCGAGCCCTGTCAGGCTTGAGACGATACAAGATGCGGCTTATTCGATTGTTTGTTTTGCTCGTGTTTCTCGCATCCGCTTTCTATGTGGCTTGGTCCACGAGCGGCAGATCGACGAGGCGTTTCCCCCGTTTTGGTCAGACGGGTGTAGTAAATATGACACGACGAGCGAGCGCGGTGGTTGCGTCTGAAGTCTCGGAAGCGTTTAAAAGAGGGACCCGAACCTCGTTCACCTCCAGTCACGACTCTGCGGGTAGCGATCCTGGGTTACAACAATCCGCGTCAGAGACATCAGTTTCTATCGATATGGTGAACGTGACAAACGAAACAGACCTGGTAATGCCAATCATCCTCCCCGTGTACGACAAAAACCCTGGACAGATTTTGAACCACCTGGAGAGCTGTTGCATACCACGCATTATATGGCTGTATCGGGACCAGGGGGAACAAGACAATCAAGTGATGAAGAGAGCCTGGACGAGTTGGTCTCAGATGAATCCCACGTGGGAAACACGAGCTCTCGAAGCGCAAACTTTGTCTCGCTGGCTCAATAAACAAGAAATAGACGATACGTTAAGAGTAACATCTACGCAGGCACGCTCTGATCTCGTCAGAATTGCCCTTCTCGAGCGACATGGTGGTGTGTATGCAGACTCCGACGTATATTGCCTGCTGTCCCTTGATACATGGCTTGTAGAAGCCGTATCACACGGTGATTTTTTCACTTTCTCTCTCATAGGACGAGATCGACCTGTAGTGTCATGGTTTATCGCTTCACTTCCTGGAAATTTGATAACAACTCTTTGGAAACAAGCAATATTTGAACATGCTCGTCTACATGACAGGTTTGAGCGGTACTTTCAACTGCATTACGAGTTTCGCGAGCTCATAAAACGTGATTCTGCTTTTCAGAGAGCTTGGTCTCAAACACCAAAAGTGAATGCCACGCTCGGCGCTGACGACGGTTGCTGTGTGCCGTTGCTTCGAGAGGAAAATACGCTTCCCCGGGTACCGGTTAGGCAACTGGATGGCGGATTTCTAGGTGAGCTGACAGTGGAGTTCGAAACTATGGTTTCATCGCGACTGCTGCCTGTAATAAAGGGAACTTGGAAGAAAGAACTCAAGCCCCCGGCTTCCGTTTCCTTCTTGGATTACCTCGACAACAAATCTTACGCAGAAATCCGCAAGCCTTTCATCATCAACATCGGTATGCCAAAAACTGGAACCTCGAGTTTGAGCACGTTTCTTAACCAACAAGGCTTTCGTTGCGCACAATGGCAAGTTGGTGACACAAAAATTGGCAACGAAATGGAGCTATCGATTCGTAGCGGGAGGCAATTGTTCGGCGACTACCTGAGCGATTTTAATTGCATCACGCAGTTGGACTGCTGTGACTGGGTCTCTCAAGCCGAAAACCTATCTAAATGTATCTGGCCCCAACATGACTTGCTATCGGAACTTGTGTCGAGATATCCTGCTGCAAAATACGTGTACACTACGCGAAATACTACCACGTGGTTTGATAGTGTATCTAGATGGGGAGACTTTCTTGACAGAATCCGTTTCAGCAACACCCCAGGTCTTCAATACGGCGCTTCTGACGCCGACATAAAAAAATGGTACGAGGCGAAACAAGAAACCGCAGCGTTTCTTTCAACAGACAGGCAAAGAAAACAGACTGGTTATGTTGCCTCTTAAAAAGTCACAAATCATGGCTTCTGATCTTCTCGATTTTCTTTTCGAGGGCAACATAGAAAAGGCAAAAGTCACTCGCGAGTACCCAAGGGACAACCGAAATTCGCCACCAGAAACTGACCGCGCCCGCGCGACGGTTGTCAGAGGGACTTGAGCCCTGTTGTGGAGCGCTGGAGTAGCAGCGTGAGTTTAGAGACCGGATTATGAATAAAACTCAAGACCTTTCCTCAGAAAAGAATGAATAATTTGGGGTCGATACCGTATACCTCTCTCCCCACAAAGCCTATGAATTTAGATAGATAGATAGATAGATGAAGACAGTAGATAGTAGCACTCCGCGCCTACGGACTCGGTTTCAGGAACCAGAACGACACCGCCAATCGTTCGGCGCGCGCGTTTTTTTTCACCCCCAAAACTTCGTGTTCCACCTCGTCGCTCCAAAACGCGACGAGCCGGTCGCCTTTGGGCGCGACGACTCTTCTTTTTTTCAAATCGTTTGGCCGCAAAACAAGCTCGCCGCCGTAGGCGTTTTCGTTTTCACAATCAGTTTCACAACCCTCCGCCCAGGTTTGGTTCGGGTAATACACCGCGGTTACTCGCCGCAGGTCATCGGTACCAAAACAATCCGTGTGCGGCACGAACCCTGGGGCACCCGGGGTGTACACCGACAGCATCGCGTTTGTGACGTACGCGTCTGACGGCGCGAGCGTGTTAGGAGGCAAGCTTTCAATCAAGTACTCGCCGAGACACGAACGCATCCACTGCGCCACCGCGCCGGCGGATAAAGAAGGGTTAGAAGTTCGTCTGGAGGTAGTACTAGTACTACTAGTACTACTACCCGAAGTACTTCCTTTTGTGTCGTCATACAGAGTATTACTCCCACTTCCTCCCGTGCCTCCTTCCCGCGTATACAGCCCTTCGTCCCCCGAAAGCCACGTCACGTAGTCCCCGCGCGCGCCCGCGTTTGACCTTCCCGTGCCGTCGAGTTGCCCTTTCACAAACGCGCCGTTTTGTTTCACAGCGGCGACATGCGTGGTAAGGGTTTCCGACACCGCGCGTGCTAAACTTGGCCCGAGCACGTCATCCACCACGCCCACGCCGTTACTCGCGAGCTGGTCGCAAAGAACAACGACTTTGGCCCGAACTCGCGCCGACGCGAACAACGACCACGCCGTGTGTGTTTCATCGTCGAATCCTTCCTGTCTTTGATCAGAGGTAGTAGTTAAGGGACTATTACCTCTGCTTTGATCCTTCCATCCATCCCGTTCCTGCGGCGGGTCCACCAACTCGCATGACAACAGCCCGAGTCGTTTCAGTTGGCCGTGTGCCGCTCGCACGGAGTGAAACGGCACCAAGCCAGCTTCAGCGGACGCGCTGGCTAAATCGAAGATGGTTTTTAACGCCGGGGGATGGGCGCTTGCGAAACCGAGCTCGTGGCCGAAGGCCATCGCGAGGAACTGCGCGCCCCAGAACGGCCGCTGCAGCACGACAGGCGCGGACTCACGCAACGCGCGTACACGGTCCACCACCAGTGGGTGCGCTAAGTCATCCGTCTGCGCCAGAATCTCGCGCAGACCAAGCGCGTAGTGCTCGAACAACGCAGCTTGTTGCGCCTCCGTGGGGGCGCCGACGGAGGCGGACGAACACCATCGACAGTTCGACCCGACCTCCGTGCGCGAAACGCGCAGCGCGGTCGCCGCGACGAAACGAAACACCGCACGCCGCATACCGAGCGCCATGTCGAGTGTTGCCAGACGAGAGTTGCAGATATGACAGTTCTTGAATATTAAAAAACAGCAGTCGACCCCACGCGATATTTACCAGTCTTCGACCGGTCGTTCGGGTCACTCCTGCATCTCTTACTCAAACTTCACAGGCGTCATCTCGCCATCGTCCGTCTCGTCTGCCATGGCGAGGCTTCGCGCGGCGGGTACCGGCGACGGCGGCGGCGGCGGAATCGAAACGGCGACGCCGTCGCCGGTCGTCGCGTCAGTCGCGTCGTTCGCCCCCTCTCCATCACCCGGCTTCATCGGCGTATCCGGCGCTAAGTACGGCTTTATGTACCGCTTATCGATATCCGTAAACGTGGTGATGTTGGCCACCGCGCCTACCGCTTGTGCCGCGGCTCTCCACTTGTCTGACAACTGTGATTGTAAAAGAAAAGTGTCAGTCTTGTATGGGCAAACAGTTTCGGGATTGGGAAAAACAATAGTCTACGTACGTTCAAATCGCCGTCCCCGCGAATGTCAGTTAAATGACCCCCCAACCGATTCATGCCGCTCTCGAAGTTCTCGACCCTAAACTCGGGAGCGGGGGCGTCTCGGGCGCCGGATTCGCTTAGGGTACCCCTATACCCATCTCCCCCTCCCTCGCTACCACCCCACTCCCTGTCCAACCTGCCGTCGACTTCTTCCTCGTCGATCGCGTACCACGCGCTCGCTTCTTTCAGTTTGAACGCGTCTACTAACGAGTGCGTGGCGCCGCCTATGAAAAGCACGGTGAAAATAACAATCATAAGGGTCGCGGTCCTTAGAGTCGTGCCTACTTCGCTGCCCAAATCGCTGACGGACGCGGACGCCAACGCGAACGCCACCGCGCCGCGCAACCCCGAGACGAACAACGCGTTTTGGTGGTTCACAGGGATGGGGTTTTTCCGTCCGCGCCACCGGTTCACCGCTTTGGTCATTGGAAAAATATTCAACCCCCGGCCAACAACGCACCCCACAAGCGCCACGCACGCGAACGGCACAGTTTTGGAAAAGTCGCCAGACTCGAGAAACAAACCAACCCCCATGTACAGAAACACGAACGTCTCCGCGAGCGTCGCCAGGGTTTTGAAAATCACCCCGGCGTCCCTGTGATTGTTTTGAAAAGTGTCAGTCGAGTATATCGCGATGTATGGACAAACAGTCATGGCAGAGGTATTAGTCCCTTCTGGTACGAGTATGGGCAAACAGTCGGAGGGATTTGGGAAAGCCCCAATACGTACCTTCGCGTCGCTGATGTTAAATTGGGCTTCACGTAGTGCGCCATGGCGGCGCCGCAGAACAGAATCGCGACGATTCCGCTGAGCTCGAGAAACTCCGCGAGGGCGTACGCGCAGTACGGCGCGACCATCACCAGCGAGGACTCCACGTGTGCGTTCTTTTCTAACAGTGGGCCTTTCATCGCTCTGAAAAACGCGGCGGCGGCGACGGCGAAGAACGCGCCGACCAAAGTGGATCCCACGAAAACAAACAGGAAAAACCCGATGGCTTCCACGGTGGACCAAATCGAGGCTCCTTTTTTCGTGAAGTCCAGCAGGGTTCGGTAAAGCACAATCGCAACGGCGTCGTTTAAAACGGACTCGCCGAACACCAGGGCGAACAAGTCGGGATTCACCCCGAGCTCCGCGAACACGGCGAGGACGGTGACTGGATCGGTCGCGCTCACGATAGCGCCGAAAATCAAGCAGTGCGTCATCGACAACGCCGTGACCGCCCCCACCACCCCCGCGAGCCACACCACCAGCCCGACCACGACGGTTGATATCCCGGTGCCCACGAACGCCAGCGCGCAGATCCCGTCGAAGTTCCGAAAGAATGATTTCGTTTCAAGGGAAAACCCGGATTCGAAGATGATGGGGGGCAGGAGCAGGAAGAAAAAAATGTCCTCGTTGAAATCCACGTACTTGGTGAGGTGTGCGGTCGCGTCGCTGGCCCACATGACGCACCCGACGGTTATGCCTAGTAACAACGTCGCCCCCGCTTCAGGAAGCCAGTGAACGGCGTGGTGCTTCATCACCAAGCCCATCACCAGCGCGGACGCGAGACACACGAGCTGGATCAGAAACGCGCCGTTTTCCCACGCGAACTGCTCCGCTTCGGGGGCCGGCGCATCGGAAGCGCCCGCGTCCGCCATAGGGAACACCACCCGTGGTGTTTCCTCCCCTCCTGCCTTGACTCACCAGTCAAGTAGTCAGCCCTTCTCAAAACGCGTCCCCCGGCCGCGTGCCCGTTCCCAGGACAGGTGGCCGTCCACAACCGGACACTCCGCACGGAACGGGCGCGCGCGCAAATCTGACAACGCAAACTGACACGCGACAGATTTTTTATCTCCGTTTAACTCCCAACGATGACGAATTAATTTTGACTCGTCGTGTGACGGTCTAAATCCTCAATACCGGACCTCCGCGCGTCTCCGCGTCAGACGCTGCGTGGTCCTGTTGTGGCCGGCTCTTTGCGAGGCATCACTGGAAGCGTCCGTTGTGAAGCGCTCTGAGCTCTTGGATGACCTTTTACTGTCGAGATGTGCGACCACGACGCGCGGTGAGTCCCATGGGGTCCATCGAGAATGTACCATTGGGACGTGCGTTTCGTTTGGGTGTGGAGAAAGCACAAAAGCCACCAGCTCCACTGCCTCTCTCGTACTGGGTCAGAACATCGTTATCTTAGGAAGACCTGATGGTAAAGATTGCTCGACATGATGTGTAGAACATGTCCACGTCATAAAAACGTAGCACTTGACGTCACGGTTTGGGAGTTGATGGTCGACGACCTGGGTGGCAAATGGGGCTTTTGCAGGTTCGAGCGTTTGCAGGTTCGCGCTTTTGCATTTTTTGCTCGATTTTTCACCTCGTCCAAAAAACAGTTTCGGAAAGAACTCCCTCATGGTGCTGCAAGCGCATGACACGTCGGAACCTTGACAAGAAGTGACATGTTTTGACAGTGGATATCACTGTTTTCCATCGCAAGGAACACTTCCTTCCGTGAAGTCGTCCTACGATGTTCTTTTTCTGAGCCAGTATGAGCGTGTTAACATCTGTTGGCTTTTGTACTGGCTTTTGCAGTTTTTGGCTTGCGAGCTTTTGCAGTTTTCTCGACTCACCTCCGCACTTCGCGCGCGCCACAAGCCAGAAATATGACATGTGCGGGTGTAGTTATATGCGTGAAAGCGCATCTTACGTATGTAATTCATCGTTGTCTCCACTAAAGTGTTGCTAAAGTCCGACGTATTAGACCTGTACGCGGCCTGATACGCGGTGGATCCTGGCCCTGTTTTCCGATGTCAGTTTTCCCGGTCCGCACTGGTCGTCGGGCGTTAACGGAGATAGATTTTTCGCCCTGCTTCCTCCTTCCGTCAAGTGCATCGCCCTCTCCGGATGCGGCCCAAAAAGCGCTTCGTCTTCGCTTCCAAACGCGCTTCCAGACACGAAAGATCTTTCGAATGATCGTTTATCTTGGATTTTCGGGCGACACGCTGTCTTTTTTCACGGATGGAACCTTCCGTTGGCTTTTCCCGCGGTAGAAACGTCCCGAAATTCTTTGTTTTTCGCCTGTTCGCGTGTTCAACGTTTGAACGTTCATGTCGCGCGGTGTGTGTCGGGACAGTTGCGCGCGCGCGC
>Ga0222633_1000151_pt1 | contig 75581 bp, 42 predicted proteins | sample AntAcemetageno48_FD_179816 | JGI IMG/M metagenome (GOLD analysis project Ga0222633, IMG submission 179816) | Saline water microbial communities from Ace Lake, Antarctica - #48 | ecosystem: Environmental > Aquatic > Non-marine Saline and Alkaline > Saline | place: Antarctica: Ace Lake | collected...
CACGCGTTTTATTCGCCCCCGCGGTTTCGCAGCTCGAAACGATCCCGCGCGTCGCAATTTCCGAAATGGAGGCTGCTATTTTGGAAGCCTGCGAGGGCATTCCCCTTGACGAGGTTGAGTCCTTGACCCTCGATTCCAAGGTACAATGCGGGCAAATAACCGGCCTTGACTCCGCGGTGTGTCTCGAGGAGCTCTCAATGGTAAGCTGCGGCGTGACAACGCTCGACGGGTTCCCACTGCTAGCCCAGTTAACCTCACTTGAGCTGAGCGACAACGGCATTAAAGGCGGGTTGAAAGCCCTCGCGGGGCTCGTTCGCCTGACCGAGCTGAACCTGGGAGGGAACAAGATCGCATCTTTAGACGAGCTGAACGACATCAAACACCTGCCGCTTCTTCAAATCGACTTGGAAGGGAACCCGTGTGCGGACGAAAGCGAGGAGTACCGACGCACGGTGTTCGGGATGTTCCCAACGTTAATGCTGCTGGACCGGAAAGACAAGGAAGGGGACGAGGTGGAGGAAGGGTCCGACGAAGAGGAGGACGAGGAAATCGTTTCCGACGACGATGACGACGACGACGACGCGAGCGACGCGTCCGACGACGACGACGACGCCGCGGACGACGACGAACCGATTGAAATTTCGGACGACGACGACGAGGACGACGAAGACGAAGAAGAGGCTAGTGACGACGACGACGAACCCGGCTTGGCCGCCCTGGTGGGCGCGCCCCTGGACGACGACGACGCGGACGAGGGATTCGAAGCCACGTCCGATCCCGAAAGCGAGGATTTCGAAGACCCCGAAGATGACGCGGAGGACGAGGAAGCGCAGGCGGCAAAGAAACCGCGGACAGAGTAAAGGAAAGTTTGCTTGGAGTTGTGTTGCTCGTTTGCAAAGCAGGACGGTAACACACGTTCCCGAGAGACTGGAGGGAAATTAATGATGATGAGCGCGTTGGTAGCGGCGGCGTTTTCAATAAATGAACCTTTTGGGATTTTCACTTTTTACCGAGCCTTTGCTTTTTCTCATCGTCTAGGGTTCCCCCGCCAGTCCTTCCTCGTCACTCGATCGACGCGCGCCACCACCGCGGCGTCGCGCTCGAAGGGTCGTGCACCTCGTGATGGGTGGCCGTGGTGTTGTGGCGCGCTTGGCGCGTCTGGGTTGGCGCGAGACGCGGGTGGTGGCATCATCCGGGGCCGCGAGAGGCGCCGCGCCGTGCGCGACCGCGATCGGGAGAAACGAGTTTTCCGCCCCGACTTTCTCAAAGAGGCAACACACCGACGCCACCGCGACGTCGCCCTGGAGCTCAACGCGAGGCGTGACGCACGGCTTCGCGGCTGACACGAGGACGCATAACAACAAAGCACTCGGAAGGCGTCACTTCGCATCGGGTTTGGCAAAGGGCGGGGACGAGACGGACGATGACGATGAGGATGAGGATGAAACCGATGATGAATCCGAAGATGATGATGATGATGATGATGATGGTGATGACGACGACTCCGACGACCTGGACGTCGCCGGCGTGTTACCCCGGCGCGAAACCTTACCTGAGACGCAGGGCAGCATGTTAGACGTTGTGAACGTCCCTGTTTATACGATTTCGGGTGAGAAAACGGGTGAGTTCGTGACGCTTCCGGGGCGGATATTCGACGTCCCGTTACGGGTGGACGTCGCGCAACGGGTGGTGGTTTGGCAGCGCAACAAAAAACGCCGAGGCCTGCACAAAACGAAAACGCGAGCGCAGGTTAAAGGCACGACTCGGAAGGCTCGGCCTCAGAAAGGGTCCGGCAGAGCACGTGTTGGTGATTTAAGAGCGCCTCAGATGCGCGGCGGGGGCGTGGCGCACGGCCCGGTTGTGCGTTCGCACGCCACCAAGTTGCAGCGCAAGGTGCGCAAGCTTGGGTTGAAAATCGCGCTCTCCGCGAAAGCGGCGGAGGGGCGGGTGGTGGTCATCGATAACTGTCACGAAGGTGTTTTGTCCCCGAAAACAAAGTGGCTGGACAGCGCGCTTGACAAGCTTCTTGGCGTGGGCGCGCTCGCCGCGGGGGAGCGACAGCACAGCGTGCTGTGCGCCGAGTTGCCCCCAACAGAAGACACCCCCGGCGCACTGAAAGGAAAGCGAAGGGACCCGGTTTCCAGCGATATGGTGGATTGCTTGGAATCAAATGGCAAGCGCGCCTCAAAAAACCTACCCCACGTGCACGTCATGCACCAGAAAGGCCTGAACGTGTACGACGTTTTGCGCTACAGGAGCTTGGCGATCACGAAGGGCGCGCTTGCGGAGCTCATCGCGCGAATCGACGCGCCGGTGAAACGGTGAGGTAAGTGAAGTAGTGAGGTGAGGTAGTTGTAGCTCCTTTGACTTAAGTAAAAGGAGCGCAGATGTTGTGATCCTGATTCAGAGCCATTTAGTTTCTCACGGATAGATACTTAAATGGATACTTAAAAACTCCCATCGTCATATATCACCACTGCATGAACATCTCTTTGGTGTACCCCAGTTTTTCGAACGCGGGCATCACCGCGAACTTGATCATTGGCGGGGGGCCGCAGAGTAGGATTTGCGTGTGCTTGCCTGGCGGGGGCATATGTGTTTTGATCATCTCGGGGGTGATGAACCCTTCGGAGAATTTCCACTTCTCGTTCGGCGCCTTGTCCACGGTGTAGTGCACGGAAAACTTCTCCCCGTTTTTAACAGCCGCCGCGTCCAGCGTTTCACGCAACAGAATGTCCTTCTCGGTTTGGTTAGCGAAGAGCAGGGATATTTTTGTTTTATCGTTTTTGTCGCGGAGCATCTCCGCGCTTATCTGTTGCATGGGCGTGATCCCCGAACCCCCCGCGATCATCCCCACGTGTTTCGCTTTCCTTACCTCGAACCCGCCGCCTTGCGATTTTAGCTTTTTAATAGCAAACAAACCTTTCCCCCGGTACTCGTACCTACCCTTGGGCCCAGAAAAGTCCAAGGTATCACCCACCCTCAGCGAATGCATGTGCTGGCTCACCTTGCCTCCCTCGGGGAACTTTTCGCACGGGAAGTACACCTTAATCACGAAATCCACGTGCCCGATGTCGTGATCGGACGAGGTTGGCGTGTACGGCCGGCCTTGTTCCGCGCCGTCCTGGTCGGTGTAGGACAATTGGACGTGCTGCCCCACGGGTAACCCTAACACGTGTTCCTTAGTGGGCAGGGCGAAGCGGAACAAATGCGTGTCATGCGACAGTTCGGTTCGTTCAGTCAACACCAACGCAACCTTGGTAGACGGATCGGTCAACGTCGTCTTGGGCTTTAACGTCTTCGAGAAGAAATCCAAAAGCACCACGAGCCCGACGCACACCGCTGCGACGGTCAACACCAAAACCTCCACGTCCATTTCTTTCGCAAAGGGGGGGATGGCGAACATGGTTTGATGAGCCGGTCCGGGTCGCGCCACGCACGACGACGCGCGAGTCGCGGGAATGGGGACGGGCAGGCGACACGATGGATGTACACGTCCAGAATATTTCTCGCCGACAAACGAGCGGCCGGCGAGACCACGTGGCCGGCGGTTTTCATCCTGACTGGGTGCCATACGAAAAGTACGTCGTCTTTGCATAGGTTCATAAAGGGGATAATTAAGTGCGTTTTGAGTATATTTACGCAGAAAGTGACATAGTGCGCATGAAAACGTCTCGTAAAGAGGCATGAACTCCAGGTTTCCGTGAGCATCTCTTCTGTGACTAGTTGCCCATAGGATGATCTGGGTTCCGCTGGTCTAGTTGGTTATGACGTTCGCCTCACACGCGAAAGGTCGCCGGTTCGAACCCGGCGTGGAATAAACCTTTTGCTTGCCTTGCCTGTGTACAGGGTGACGTCCTCTATCTCGTGAGCAATTTTCAGGCCAATCGGAGATCATGCGGCTCCATGAGGACGCCCAAGGCTGGGTGATGGTGATGCTCCATCTTGTGAAATTTTGGAGAAAAAAGTTTCCCAAAATTTTGACCTAATGGTTTTTGCACCACTTCAGTCTGTCAGTAATAATAACGCTTTTCTCGGAAGCCTCGACGCACAACGACGCGCACACGACACCCACCGCGATGGACTCCTCCGCATGGGCGCGCGGTACTGTTACCCCCGCGACCGTAGTGCACAGGTCCTTCCCGCAAGCACTCATCCCGGGCCTCCCCGACCACCTCGTCGTCGCGCACATTCTGAGATCTGAGTATTTCGACGATCGCGCCGATCTCGCACGGCTCCCAGCGGTGAGCCGCGCGATGCGCGACGCGGTGGTAGCGACGGGGCCGTGGGACAAGGAGGCGTTGTGTAAGGCTGCTCAAAACGGCCACGAGGCGATGGTGCGAGGGCTGATCGAAGCGGGCGCGGACGTTAACGAGGCAAAGGATGACGCTTCGCCGCTGTACATTGCCGCTGAATTTGGCCACGAGGCGGTAGTACGGGCGCTGATCGAAGCGAAAGCCGACCTCGAGTGGACAGACTTTGTTAATGGCGAGCGCCGCTGTACATCGCCGCTCTTAAAGGCCACTCCGCGGTTGTGCGCGTATTGATCGAGGCGGGCGCGGACGTCGACCCGGAAAGGGGTCTCGAACACGACTACGAAGACTACGGTCACAAGGAAACCAAGAGGCCGCTGTACATCACCGCTCAAGAGGGCCACGAGGAGGTAGTGCGGTTGCTTATCAAGGCGGACGCCGACCTCAACACGAAAAAGTATTACAACGAGGGTTCAACCACCCGGAACTTGGGTACGCCCCTCCATGTCGCCGCTGAAAAGGGCCACAAGGCGGTAGTGTGGGCGCTGATTGAGGCTGGCGCGGATGTCAAGGCGACGTCTGATGCATCCTCCGGTCAAGGCGATACGCCGCTGTATTGCGCCCTTTCTTCTAACCACGAGGCAATAGCGCGGGAACTGATCAAACAGGGCGCTGATGTTAACAAGATTGGGACAGAGGGGACGCCGCTGAACCTCGCCGCTTATAACGGCAACGAGGCGTTGGTGCGGGCGTTGATCGAGGCGGGCGCAGATATCCACAATTACCCGTTGGATGATGAGTATAACATCGATACGCCGCTGTACATCGCCACGACAAAGGGTCTCAATGCGGTGGTGGGGGCGCTGGTCGAGTTGGGTGCCGACGTCAACCATGCGAATTATGACGGCACGACGGCACTGTTAAAGGCCGCTCAAAAGGGCCGCGAGGCAGTGGTGCGGGCGCTGATCAAGGCGGGCGCGGATGTCAATAAGGCAAACGATCTCGGTGTGACGCCGCTGTACGTCGCCGCTCAAGACGGCCACGAGGCGGTGGTGCGTGCGCTGGTCGAGTTGGGTGCGAATCTTCACAAGGCAAGGAATAGAGGCGCGACGCCACTGTACAGCGCCGCGCATAACAGCCACGCGGCGATCGTTCAAATTCTCAAGGATGCCGGCGCCGCGTTGTGACGTCGGAAACCCCGGCGTGTATTTCTCCCAAACCGGGCGGAAGCGAACTGCAAACGCGATGCGTACGTGTAGTGATGAATGTAAAGAGACGAGCGCGCGATGTACGCAGCAGTACCATGATGTTTTTTTTTTACCTTCGTACTTTTTTGCCACTCCCATTATAACGCTTTTCTGGGAAGCCTCGACGCACAACCTCGCGCACAACGACGCGCACAAGACACACGGTCCACATGTCCTCCGGCGCAGCGCTTACCGCCGTGACTGCCGCGATCGGTGGTATCGCGATCGCCACTACTCCCGCGAGCCCTACCGACGCGCAAGAAGCCATCCCCGGCCTTCCCGACCACCTCGTCGCCGAGCACATCGTCAGATCCGAGTATTTCGACGACCCCGCCGATCTCGCTCGGCTCCCAGCGGTGAGCCGCGCGATGCGCGACGTGGTGGCAGAAATGGGGCTGCGGTTTGAGGAGCTTGATGAAAAGCGTGCCGTGGATCTTGGATGTTTAAGCACGCTGCAGCGCATGCAACGGCAAGGTCGCCTGTCGCGTCAAGAACTCCTTTGTGAGGCAGCGGCCAAGGGTGGACATCTCGAGAAGTTGCAGGCGTTGCGTGCAAACGGCTGGCCGTGGGACAAATTGACGTGTTGGGCGGCGGCTTTGGGCGGGCACCTTGCGGTGCTGCAGTGGGCTCACGCGAACGACTGCCCCTTGGACGTGGGGACGTGCTCGTGGGCGGCGAGGGGCGGTCACCTCGAGGTGCTGCAGTGGGCGCGCGCGAACGGCTGCCCGTGGGACAAGTGGACGTGCTGGGAGGCGGCGAAGGGCGGGAAACTCGAGGTGCTGCAGTGGGCGCGCGCGAACGGCTGCCCGTGGGACGAGATGGAGCTGCACATCGCCGCTGAAAAGGGCCACGAGACGGTGGTGCGGGCGCTGATCGAGGCAGGCGCGGACGTCAACAAGGCGATGGATGACGGCATGAGACCGCTGTACATCGCCGCTACAAAGGGCCACGAGACTGTGGTGCGAGCGCTGATCGAGGCGGGCGTGGATGTCAACAAGGCAACGAATAGCGGCGTGACGCCGCTGTTCGCCGCCGCTGAAAACGGTCATGAGGCGGTAATGCGGGTGCTGATCAAGGCGGGCGCGGATGTCAACAAAGCGACGGATAACGGCGCGACGCCGCTGTACGTCGCCGCTCAAGAGGGCCACGAGACGGTGGTGCGGGCGCTGATCGAGTTGGGCGTGGAAGTCAACAAGGCAAAGAATAACGGCGCGACGGCGCTGTTTGTCGCCGCTCAATTTGGCCACGAGACTGTGGTGCAGGCGCTTGTCGAGGCGGACGCGAAGGTCAATAAGGCAATGGAGGACAGCACGACGCCGCTGTACGCCGCCGCTTTAAACGGTCGCGAGGTGGTGGTGCGGGCGCTGATCGAGGCGGGCGCGGACGTCAACAAGGCGAGGGATAACAGCGCCCGGCGCGACACCGCTGTCCGTATCTACGACACCCGTTTATAACATCGCTCAAGGGGGCCACGCGGCGGTGGTTCAGATGCGCAGGGGTGCCGGCGCGGTGTGACGACGGAAAGGCCGGCGCGTATTGCTCCCAGCCCGAGCGGAAGCGAAATGCGCAGATGCGTACGCGAGTGATGAATGAAAAGAGACGAGCGCGCGATGTAATACTACGGACAGCCATGCCAAAAACATTTCTTTTTACTACTCTACGCGCACCGCCCGCTCTTTCCGTTTCTCCTCCGCTATCCGCCGCACCCCCCCTTGTATTACCTGTCTGTGCTCCTGGTCCCTTTCAATCAGCCACCCCGGAACCTCCCGCTCCGAAATAACCCCGCACCCCAGACACACGTTTTCGTGGTAAAACACCGCGAACTGCCCGGCCGCCAATCCCTGGTCATCGCGGTCGATCACCACCACGCCGGTTGCGCCGGTTTCGTCCAATTTAACAGTACACCCGTACCGGTTCTCGCCGTGCCGCACTTTGACGAACAGCCTCGAGGCTTTCGCAGCAGCCCTGGCTTTTTCCGATATTTCGCAAATGTCGGAAGAAAGAGCGTTGCTGCCGGGTTTGGGAGCGTTCAGGTCGAAGTCGTCGGGTACGGCCATGGGCGGGTGCAACACTTTTTGTTCGGAAGAAGCATCGTCTCCGTCGTCCCCTACCGCCCCGAGCACCCACCCGTTTTCATCCGAAAAAGGCACCTCCCCCGCTATCCAGTTGAACTCCCCAACACTGAAAGTGCTTCGTGATTTGTCCACGCCTTTGTTGTCTTTCGTTACGTACACCACGTTACCGCCGACGTCCTTCCGCGCCACGTACCACGGCCCGCCGGACAAACCCAGGCCTTGTCGTTGGCCGATGGTGTGGAACCAAAACCCGGCGTGCGTGCCTAGTTTTTGACCCGTTTCCAACTCAATAATTGACCCTGAAACCTCACCCAAGTGCTCCGCCACGAACTCGCTGAACTTTACCTTGCCTAGGAAACAAATGCCCTGCGAATCCGGTCGGTCCGCGTTTGGGAGGTTCGCGGCGTGGGCGACTTCGCGCAGTTTGTGTTTCGGCAAACCCCCAATTGGAAACGTCAAGTCCCGCAGCTGTTTTTGTGAAAGGTGCGCCAGGAAATACGTCTGGTCCTTGCGCGGGTCCCCGGAAAGAACCAGCTTGCGCGTACGCGTTTGGCGGGTTGGGTTTTCCAGGCCAGAAGTACTCGTGTCGACGGAAGCATAAGTACGGGCATCCGTACTCGTGGAAGCAACAGTACTTGTGGAAGCGACAGTACGGTCATCCGTACTCGCGTCAAAGGAAGCAACAGTACTTGTGTCACTGTCTGCCACAGTACTCCGGTCCATCGCCGCGTAGTGCCCGCTCGCGACTCTATCGAACTCCCCCGGGAACTCGGTGGCGAGAAACTCCCTAAACGCGCCAAACTTCACCCGCGAGTTACAAAGCACGTCCGGGTTGGGGGTCCGGCCTTTTGCAATTTCGTCGATGGAGTGCGTCACGACTAAATCCCAGTATGCGTTGGTTAACGGGACAACCTTTAACGTGACGCCTAGCACGTCGCAAACCCCCTGGGCCACCACTAAATCGTCCTCCCACGGACAATTGGCCCAGTAGTTCCGGAAATCCTCCTGGAACCAGATCTGCAGGTAAAAAGCAGTCACGTCGTGCCCCGCGCTTTTCAAAAGCGTCAACGCGACGCTCGAATCGACGCCGCCGGAAAGGAGAAGCGCGATTTTGAGCTTTTTGTTGCCCCCCACCCCGACCGGCTCGCAGTGAATCAACAGCGACGGGTCGGGGACGAATGGGATTTGTGTTTTTTGTGTATCGCCGGCGTCGTCGTGTGCTCGAGGTTTTTGTGTGTCGTCGTCATATGAGGTACCACTCTGTTTGTCATCATGTTTATCGTCGTCTGATGATGATACCTCGCTCGTGGCCACCGCTTCCGCTACCGCTTCCGCGGTGGACGGCGCGAAGGACGCGAGTTCCACCGGTAACACGCGGCGGTCACTGCCGAGCTCGGAGGGTACGTTTTTGGAACCCGGGAACGGCGGTGGGTCCACCCACCGCGAGGACGCGGTTTCGGTTTCGTCGTGCACGGCGCGCGCGGAAAATCCACGTCGGCGGGTCCCGGGTTTCAAAAGCGGCGGCGTGGGAAACGCTTTGGGACGAGTGCCGGGGCGAGGCGCGGCGGTTGCGCGGCCGCTGGATGCAGCACGCGCATCGTCCAGTACAACGTGTGCCCGTCCGCACCGCCCCCGAGGCGCCCCCGCGGGCAGGAGCGACGCCATCGCGGCGCGCGCGTGGAGTGAGATTTATTGAAGATTTGCAGGGAAAGAAAAGTGCAGAGGTTTGTTGACTCATCAAGAGGCACTCGAAAAGGTGCCCTCGTCGCTTCGTCGTACGCGGACAGACACGTTCGCTGCAAAGCTAGTTATTAAAACCCAAATATCTGCAGGGCAAAGCTTTATTTACCCTGCAGACACGTTCCCTCACCCCAGTACTACTCAAAACCCCGTCGCCGCGCGTACGCCCTCGTGGGTTAAAAGTTCCGTGAGCCCCGCTGGTTTCTGCGGGTGCGAACGCACCGCCACGTCCACTTCTTCGTCCGTGACCAGAAGCGTTATGCCTCGGAAGTGTTTGTGCACGCCCGCGGCGCCGGGTCTGTTTCCGGGTCTGTTTCCGGTGCCGATGTGACTCCCCCCCTGACCCCCCCCAGCATTCTGACACTCGCACATCCCCATCGCGAGGAGTCCTTCGAAGGCTCTTAGAAGAACCGGGCCTTTCGCGCGGCCCGCGTCGCCGAGAAAGTCGTTCGCCGCCATGCTTCGCAGCTCGTTCTCCACGTGGTTCAGGTTGAAATTCGTCAGGTTCCGGAACCGGCGCAAACGGGACATGGCGACGACTAAACACAGCTCCAGGACTGAGGAGCCTGCCAGGGACTTGACGTAGGTGTCTGCTAGTAAGGTGTTTGTTGCGTACAGAATATCCCGGGCGGTGATTAGTCCGACATTCCGGTCAAACCGGGAAAGCACCACCAACGCCAAGTCCCCCACCGACCGCGGCGTACACTCCAGCTGTTCGAACCGCGTGATACACGCCACCGCGGCGGGGGTGAGCAGCGCGGCATCCAAGGCTTGGTTGAACCGAACCGCGTACGTCGGGTCAGGAGGGAAGATGCTTACCGGACACGTAGTTGTGGTAGTACTGGTAACAGTACTGCCAGTAGTACTCACCGGAACAGTACCGGTACTCACCGGAACACCCGAGTTAGTGGTACTGATGGTAGTACTTACCGGAACAGTTTTAGTACTGCCAGTACTGCCAGTAGTACTGCTGTCCTCCAACCGCAGCGCCGCTTTCAGAAGATCAACCGCCCGCACGTCGCTCACGGGCGGCGCGAGTAAAATCCGCCGGAACGAAAACCGCGACCGCACGCGTTTTTCCAGCATCTCCACCGCGTCGTGCCTGGACGTCACGCCGACCACCGCGGCTTGGACCTGGTTCTGCTGTAACAAATCCATCACCGCGTATAGCAACGTCTGCTTGCTCTTCGCGCCGCCTTTGGCGAAAAGGTCGAACGCCTCTAGTACGAAAATCACCGCCCGACCGCCCTGTTCCAAAATCCTCAACACCTCCCTCATGAACCCGATGTTCTCCATAAAACCGGCGGTTCGCGAAAACAAAAGCTCGTCCCCCGCCGCGCAGAGCTGGTTGGCGATTTCCCGCATACCCACTTTTTCGTCCGAGTGCAGCATGCCGTTCAACCGCACCACCAGGGTTTTCTCGGCGCCGTGTTTCTCAATGAGCTCGTTAAGCGCGCTGATACAATACAAAAGAAAGTGTCAGTCTCTCGTAATGTGTATGAGTAAACAGTCAGAGTAATCTGTCCGATCAGGGAGGCGGAACGTGGTGATTGGGAAAGGCTCTTACCTGTCCAGCACCGTGGTTTTGCCGCTCCCGCAGGCGCCCACTAACAAAACGCTGTTGTTCTGCTCGCCCCGCACGGTGTCACCTAAAATTTCCACCAAGTGCTGTTGGTGGCCCGCGAGCTCGGGACAGAAGTGTAGGGCGTGACGCGGCGGCGCGCCGGACCCGGTGCACTGAAGCAACCGACGGCGCAAGTGACGCGCCGCGGCGTCGCCGGCGCGGCGGTCGACGATCGGGGCGGCGACTGGGTGGACGGGACGCGTCGGCGAAGGAGTTGCTTTCGTCGGTTCTTTCGGAGTTTCTTTTGTCGGCGTCGGTTCTTTCGCCGGCGTCGGATCTTTCGGGTCGACACTTGGCGTCGGGTGCTTTTTCGCCGCGACACTCGGCGTCGTTTCTTTCGCCCCGACGCTCGTTCGGTGCTTCGTCGCCGTCGCCGGCGTTTGTTTCGTCACCGGCGTGGGTTGGACGGCGTCGCTTTCCACAGCACCGTCCATCACGATGGGTTCTATCATCGATCTCCCAGCACCGTCTTCTGGCCCTAGCAGTGAGTGTGCGTTTAGCCGTCGCCGCGGGGTTTCCGTTTCCGCGACGTCCGTGACGTCCGCGTCGCTCGCGCGTTCGCCGATGTACTTCGCGACTTTCCCCGGTCCGTCGAACCGTTTGCCGTTCGGGGAGACGAACCACAACCGCTTTCGTTTACCCCCCGAGGACGTGGACTCCTCGTACTTCGCACTCCACGAGTTCGACAAACGCTTACCCGTGTATTGAAACACTCTTTCGGAAAGCCGGCGCGTCGCGACGAGTGTGGGGTCGGTCGGGTCCACCAGGTCGTCACTCGTTGTTGTTTTTTGCAAATCGAACGTCGGCGAGTACACCGTCGGAGTCTCCTCCTCCTTACTCGGCGCCCCCTGCGTGGCCATGATTCCCTCCATAGCGTCGTCGTCGTCGTCGTCTGTACCTGAGTCATCACTTACCGATTCACCGCCCGGGTTCGATTCCGGGTGGGGCCCGCCGCCGCCACCTCCACGAACCCCGCCAGTCTCGGGTGACGCGAAGATCTCGGTTAGCGGGGACCTTCTCGGGACGGGCGATGTTCGATGGATGATGAACCCATCTTTGTCCCCCGACCGTCCTCGGTCCCTCGGGCTCACCCTCCGACCACCAAGCGGACTACCCAGCGGGCTCACCAAAGACGTCCCGGAAGGAGACGTACCGCCCGACCGAGACGACCGGAGAGGGGTCGGCATCCTCCCCGAACGCGATGCACCACACCCGTGCGCCAACCTCTGCGGCAAAAAAAAGGCACCCTTGTGACTTCTTTTTGGCCCACCGCACATTTCAAAAATTCGCTCTCCAGGCGGGCTCGAACCGGTGACCTTTCTTTCGCGATGCTGACGATGCTGACGATGCGCACGAAATCTTTTTGCCGACTTGCGAGTTTGCGGTCACAATATCTTTCCGACCACATGCTCCTTCGCGCACGCACAGCTGTGCCGCACGGGTGCTTGCTTCTCGGACCCAAAGTCGGCTCCACTCGACGCACACGCACGGGGGGGTTTGTGACCGCGCGGGCGCACCACACGTTTCCCGCGGTCGCACGTGCGTTGTCACTGTTGTCTTCCGTCCGATCTGTGTCCGACAAAACAACTAGGAATACTCGTACTGTCTGACTGTCGAAGAACACCAAAGCCAGTCTATTTGGTATTTGCGCCGACGCACCCGCTGCAAAAGCGGCCGACGCGACAAGGTACCCTCAGACCGCGGGGGCGATGGAGACGCTTCCCGTGCGCAACGGTGGTCGACCGCCGAGCGGCGAGCCATCCAGCTCGCGCGCTCACTCAACCGACGCGCACCTCACCGAATCACCCCCCGCGGTGCGTTCCCCACCGTTTCCCCCTACGCATGGCGTGTCGGAAACGCCAAAAAAACACTTGAGCGACAAAGATGCGAGGGGTCGCGTGACCGACACCGCGGGCGGCGTGGGGTGGGGTCACCCCCTCCACGCCTGCCACGCGCGCGCAACCTGTGCCACGTGTGCTTCGAAACCACAAACCTCGTCGCACGGACTGCGGTGCTTCCCGTAGCCACGCCGCGCCGTGCACCACCGCGCTCGCGCCAGACGGACGCCACGAAAAACGGGTTGTTGTCGGATGAGCCGTCGGTCGTGCTTTGTGACCGACTCGAGCCGATAACCGAAACGACCGCGTCACCGCCCTCCGACCTCACCGACGCCCACGACCCTGACCCCCATCCCGTTCCCCGACTCACGCACACAGAACAACCGGTTCGACGAGTTCGCATCCCCCGCGCGATCCGACGACCACGCGCTGACCGGTACGTCACCTGACACGACACGCGCGCGCGTGGCGAGGCGACACGCGCGCGATCGACCGCCTGCGCTTTTTCTTTTTTTTGGTGTTATTTTTCCCCTCAAAAAACTCCAATCGTTTCCTATACCCCGTCCAGGCGCGCGCGCCACTGGCACCCCGCATGCTTTGTTTAACACCACGTAATTAACACCCCGCAAACCCGCTCACCCCCACGACCCTCCTTCGCATCAATCTACCCCGCAGCCGAGGACGCGCGGGCGATTCGCACTTCGCGTTCGCACTCGGCGCGCGCGCACCGCGCCGCGAAGGACCACACGCTCGGCGGTGTTTTCGACAGCGGCGCGTCGCGGGCGGACGTCGAGGCGTCGAGGTTGGACCCGCGGCCGTTTAAGTTTTCGGAACAAGACGACGTGCCGCACAAGCGAGTGCTGCCGTCCAAGAAAAATACCACGGAAAGGACGCATCGGACGCACTCGGACAGACGCGCGAGCGTGTATGAAGCGACGTCGCCGAGCGGGAGCGGCGACGGCGACAGCCCGACGGTTCCAGGCGCGGTGACGACCACCGGCCACGGCGTCCGCGGCGATGCCTGGCTTGATCTAGCAGGCGTGCACGAATATGACTTCGCACAAAGGGACCGGAGGGAGCGGTCGTCACACGAAGAAGACCACGGGCGCGGCGCGTCGCCCGGCGCGGCGTTGAGCTCGTCCGTCAAGGACAGCGCGAGTTCCCTGGAAACCAGCAGGACGAGCGGCACCGGCGATTCCGCGTACGCCGCGACACGCCTCGACTCCAACTCCAACTCGCTAAACGCGAACCACACTCCGGCCACCACGACCCCGATCTCCACGCAACGCGCGCCTTTACAGTCGCTCCGGGACTACGAAAGGGCGCACCCCGAAGAATCGCCCGAGTACGGTCAGGGCGGCCTTGGGACGGTGGACGGCGAATCCGGTTTGTCCGCGGAGACACTGATGGAGTCGGGCGGGTCGGGAACGTCGTCCGCCGCGGAAGGGGGCGATGGAAAACGACCCACCCGGAACAACGACGACCCACAACTGGAGCGCAACCTGGAGCGCATCAAAGGCGTCGCGCTGATGTTAGAAAGCGCGTTTGTGGATGACTTGTGTGGCATGCTTGTTTGCGTGGACGAGTACGGTTTGGATTTGCTGTCGGTGCAATGCGTGAACATGAGCGGCACGTCCGCGTTGCACGCGGCGGCGCGCGGCGGCGGCATGAACGTCGTCAGACATCTAGTCACGAAAGCGTGCGCGGATGTAAACGCCACGGATACGTGGGGCAACACCCCCCTGGACGAGGCCCGCCAGGAAGGTACGGAACTTTCCCAATCACCACACATTCCGCGTCCCTGTTTGCCCATACGAGACTGACCCTTTCTTGTTAATCGTATCAGGCCACGAAACGCTTTGCCGTTTCCTCATCGCCGCGGGAGTGCGCACGGGGAATCGCGCCGAGGTTTTCTCGAATTCCGGGTCCGCGCACGGTGACGGGCTCGACCGGGACAGCGGGGACATGGCGTTTCTCGGCATGAACACGTCGAGTTTGAATCGAACCACCTGTTTGGGTTCGAACGGGAACGGAAGCGACGAGACGCCGCATACCGGCCGTCGCCGCGGTCGGCGCTCATCCTTGAGCGACTTGTGTCTGGAGAACCTGCGCGACGGAAGAGGCGGGGCTTCTATTTCGGACGCCGCGTACGTCGCGCTGCGACAGACTGGAGGACACGCGGACGGGTCGGGGGTACGACCTGATTTTGACACCAACCCGGGGAATACAAGTTCCCCATCCCCGGAACGTGACACAAAACAGCTCGTCGCCACGCCGCCGATGCGTTCCCCCCCCGGGACCCCGAGCGAAGATACCCCCCCTTCTTTAAGCGGGTACGCGTTCGACCAAAAACGCGGGTCGTTTGCCAGCCTTTCAAACGCGAACGAGGGCTCGGGTTTCCGAGACGGCGGTGACGAGTGGGAAGTCCTGGCGTGCGACGTGCGGGTGGATAAGAAAGTCGGCGAAGGCGCGTTTGGGGAGATTCGCAAAGCCACGTGGAAGGGGTGCGAAGTCGCGGTGAAGACGCTGAAAGCGGATTGCCAGACCGACGTGATCGCATTGAAGGAGTTCAACCGCGAGATGAGCATCTGGAGCCGTTTGGTGCACCCCAACGTGGTGCAGTTTCTGGGGGTGGGGTATAAAAGAAACATCCCGCGGATCATGATCTGCGAGTTCATGGAAGGCGGTTCGCTGCAGCAAAAGCTCATGAGCATGCACCAGAGCGGCAAGAAAATGTTGTTTGACCAGGGTTTCGCGTTGCTGAAAGGCATCGCGAGCGCGATGACGTACATGCACAGCCGCAGGCCGTTCGCGGTGATTCACCGTGATTTGAAACCCGCGAACATCTTGTTAACACTCTCAGGCGACGCCAAGGTTGCGGACTTTGGACTGAGCAAGATGCTCGACATAGACACCCCGCGCGCGCCCCGGGTGTCCACCGGGAACGCCGCGATACTCTCCGCCAGCCGCAACTCCAAAGACGACCTGGGTTTCGACGGTACCGACGGCACCGACGCTGGTTCAGTTCACGAAACTTCCCGAAACGTCCCCCCCAGCCCCTGCGTGTTCCTCACCCCGGTTCACCACGATTCGGGGTACCGCAAGCCCACGGATGAGGAACGCGCCGAGGCGGACCAGCTCGAGTCGCGGCGAAACGACTACGGCGAGAAGTTGTACTCCACGCTCTACGACCACTCGTTCCTCATGACCGGCGAAACCGGCGCGTACAAGTACATGGCCCCCGAGGTGTTTAAAAACGAAGCCTACGGCTTGAAGAGCGACGTGTATTCCTTCGCGGTCATCGCGTACGAGGTTTTCGAGGGTCTGATGTTGCTGCGGGACCCGCTTGTGTGGGCCAGAAACGCCGCCGGTACCGACCAGGTAAGACCGGCGTGGATGTTCCTCCCCGCGTACGACACCCGAAGGACCGCGGAAACCACGGAGCTGATGGAACAGTGCTGGCACGACGACCCGAAGGAACGGCCGACTTTCATGAAAATAGTAAGCGAGTTACGACGAATTGCGCTGATTTTACGCGCCGAACGCCCGACGCGGTACGGCTCGTCGAGTAAACGGTGGAAAAACGCGGTGAAAAAGGTGGTGGTCAAGAAAGGCGGTTCGGTGAAGGAGGGGTTGTCCGCGTCGCGGAATGGACCTCGGGGGTCGGATCCGGAAAGCCCCGCATCGGATGATGACGAAAACGCCACGACAAACGCGCCGCAGTGCGGCGGGTGCGTGGTGATGTAAGAATAAATTTGCAAGCAAGAAAACACTATGGGAAGAAGAAGCGTTCTCGAAATACGTCACGTCAGGTGCCAATCTCAAACTGTTTTCGGTGGCTAGGATCAGGATCTGGCCGCCGCACTAGTTAGCTCGAAGAAGAAAAAAATATATATTTGCTATCAGGATCGATACCGATGAATAAACGCTGTTTCAGAGTACCCTCACTCCCCTTCCACGCGTAAGCCCTGCCCCCAGACCTGCAGTTGCCTCGAAATAAGCTCGTACGACGTGAACGTGATCGCGGCGGCGGGGGTGGTCCGCACTAGGTTCGTCCCGACGCCTCGGTAAAACGCTCGCCACCCGCCGCCGTCGTGGTGGATTTTCCGAATCAGCTTCAACACCCCCGTAAACGGCCCCAATCCTTGCACGTGCATGTGCGACCGGATCACCTCGTGCGGGTACGTCACCGAGCTCGCGACCATCTTGGCGACTGCGCTTGCGAGCGCGAGTTCGCCGGGGGTCAGGGTGTGTACTAGGCGAGGTTGAGTATTTCCGGACCCGTCGAAGGTACCGTCACCGGCATCCGCCGTTCCACCCGAAAACAACCCGTTCGGGTACTTCGCGATTTCGAGCTTCAACCTTTCGTACACGGGAAACTGGATGACGACGTGCGTGATTCCCACCAGGGAAGGCGCCAGCCCTGAGTAAACACCGCGAATTCCCTCCTCCGCGCATAAACGTCGCAACGCGTCCAACGTCCCGGTGTACTTGACCCGATCCGGCATCGACCCCGCCAGGGAAACGCTGTGCTGCACCTGTAACCGCGTTTTCACCACCCAAAGTGGGTTGGTCACGAAAACAGTTGCCGCGCCCGCGCCCGCGGCGGCGCACATGTGCCTGAGCGACTGCGCCAAGTTAGACTCAGGTTTGGGAGGTAGCAACTGGTCCAAGGCAAAGCGCTCGTTATTTTTATTTTTTCCCATCTTCTTAAGCGCCTCGTACGCGGTGAAATAAACGGCCCAGTTCGGAAGTAGCGCGACTAGTGTCGGCGTCAGGCCTCGGTACAGCCCCCTGAACCCCTCCACCTTGACTATATTCCGCAAGCTTGACACGGTGCTTACGTACGCATCCCCGCCCGGCGCGCGTAGCGTGGATACCTGCAGCCGCGTTTTCAGCACGTCCAGGGGGCACACGATCACCGCCGCGACGGCGCCCGCGCCCGCGCCCGCCAGCGCGTTTGATACCCGCGGGTCCGTCAACGCGAGAGTTATGTTGTGCACCGCTCGTCCGGTGTGCGTTTCGTGTATGCGGTTTCTTGTCGGTTCGTGTGGGGCATGCGCCGTGAACACTTCGCGAGGTACGAACGATTGCGCATTCGACAACTTTTCGCAAGTAGACTTCCGTCCAATTGACCCAACCCGAAAACTCGTCGCGACGTGTCTTGTCCACGTCCAGTGCTTTTGTGCATTGTCTCCAGCCGGCACGGAACGGCACGTCGACGCAACAACACCGCCGAACCCCGATTCAGGTGAGCCGGGGGAATCCCACTGGGGACCAGCGGAGGGAATCGCGACGCCGCGCATTCTTTGTCGGCGCCTAATCCGTGATTAGTTCGTTGCCCTCGGTCCCCTTCCACCGCCACCGTGTTCTCGCACCAACCGATCGCCGTTACAACCCCCAAGCGTACGCCAACCCGCAACCCTAAACACCCCCAAACCCCGCGCCGCCCGCACCCGTCGCACGCCTCGCGACCGCGTCCCGGACAATGGACGCGCCGCGGAGCGCCGCGGATTGGATTGTTTTTGATGAAAGCTTGGAAGTAAAGGTTTGAGGCTCTGAGCGATTCTCGGGAGGGCACGCAACTTTTTGGAAGGCGTTTTTTTCGCCACTTCTTCGCCGGCGCCGAAGAAGTCACTTTTAGAGACAAGCGTCACGTCCGCGGTGTCGCAGAGCTGCACCTCCACCTTGGTGCGCAAGTGCTGCAGCATGAAGATGTTGATGATCTGCGCCCATTCCAACACGAGAGTTTTGCGGTACAAAAGCTTGCACGCGATCGTGTTGTCTTTCGCGGGCACCGAAGGCCCGAACGGGGATGGGCTCTTCACATCGGCGTCACTCGGGCAGGTAAACACCGAGTCGACCTTGAAAAAGTTGACGTTCAAATCGTTTTCCTTCCCCATGGTGCTTGTTTCCGGACGCGCGCGAAGCAGACGTGCGCGGTGCGTTCGAGTGTGCCGCGGCGACGAAGAGGACGATGGCCATCTCGCTTTTTCTTGGATTCGACACTGAGTAGAAAATTCAAAACAACCGTTTTTATTTTCAAATTTCTAAATTCAATCAAGCAAGTTCGGCGACATCTCGCTCACCCATTCCACCACGTCCTTCAGCACTTCGAACCCGTGTTGTTGCGCGATGGATTTCATGACATTAAGGTCATCCGCGGCGCTTACTTTATGCTCGACGCACTTGAACAAGCCGCCGCAGGTGCACCGGGACGCGAGCCGGCCAACCTTGATCGCGCCGTCGCGTACGCACCGCAAATCTTGCGTCTGCGTTAACCGCAGCTTTTCGTTTACCCGGCCGACGAGCGTGCTTTCGATCCACCGCGTGTCGTACGGACACGCACACGCGGTGCACTCCCAGGTTCCGTCCTCCACTAACCGCGGGTCCCGGCAAAGATCAACGTCCCTGCAGTCCCCACAATAACCACACACCGCGTCTCTCAACACGAAGGTCACGCACGGTTCCCGGAAGGACGCCTCCGGGGCGTACTCGGGGACGCGCAGCAGTTTCAGGGCGTTTTTGCGAAGCAGCGCGACCGGCCCGACCACGGATTGGTCCAAGCTCAACACCGCGCAAAGAGTCTTCACGAATGCGAGCGCGGGTGACCCTCGCAGATGGTCCGATAAGTGGCTGCCAGGAGGGGTAGGGAACGCGTGCTCGGGAGGGGTTTCCTTGTTGCCGCCGCCGCCGCCGCCGCCGCCCGGCCCCAAGTGTTTCTGAATTTCCCCCACCAGCCTCAAAATCCTCTGACTGAAGTACCCCTCGACCTGGCCGCCCAGCCACGCCGCTCGCTGTTCCTCCGCCAACGCAAGCGCTTCCCGGCCAAGAGGTACGCCGTGCTCGTCGTGCCCGAGGTCGGCTTGGTGTTTGGTGCCGTTCTTGTACCCACTCGGGTGTTGTTCGAGGGCTTCGTCGCCTTCCTCGTCCAGAGCCACGGCGGCGTCATCATCGTTTTCGTCGTCGTCGTCGTCCCCGCCCCCGCGTTCGCGCTTAAACGGCTTGAACAGAAACTCGGAAACGATAACCTCGAAGTGTTCCCTTAGGGATTCAGGGAGAAAACTGGCGATGTTCCAGTGCATGTCAAGTGCGTCTTGAGCGTCTTGTACTTGCGTCGCCCCCACGACGTCCCCGTCCAACTCGAAATCGTCCGGACCTTGCGTGTCGTGCCCCGCCCATTTCTCCGCGCCCGGTAACTCCGCCGCGATCAAACCGCCGTAATCAAACGGCCCGCGGAACAGTAACGAGTGCCATTGCTTGGTGGGCTCCAGCTCGAGCCAGGAAAACAGCTCTCGTCTTCGCAAGCTGCCTCGGATGCCTTCAATGAAAGCGCTCGCGGACGACAACCGCGTCTTTCCCGTGCAAATCACAATCCGCTGCGCGTCGGCGTGAATCACGGTAGCCCCCAGCTTTTTGATCTCCGCCAACAACAAAGTGAAGGTTTTCTTGACGCACAGCTCCACTAAATGTCGCAGCGCCGGTTCCCGTAACTGCGAGTCATCCGAAAGCAACCACCGCCGGAGCTGCCCCAACAGCTGATCCGCGTGACCGTTGCGCCGCTCCGTCGCATCCACCAGCCAGTCGTTCACGAGCTTGCGCAACACACTAAACGCGCTGGCGGCTTCGTGGCCTCCTCGCGACGTCGACGCGCCCGCCACTCCGCCTTTCTTCTTGGTGTTAACAGAAGTGTCCTCGTACCCCAACAGCGCCCCCCGCTCCAGGTCGTTCAGCAAATGCGCATTCGCAATCGCACACACGGCGAGGTGGTGCGCCTTGAGTTCCACGCACACCGATCGGTAGGCGCCTGGGGTGATGACTTCCGCTCGTGCGGTGGCGAGGGCGTCGTCCAAACCGACGGCGCCGTCGCCGACGCCGCCGCCTAAATCAGGCGCGCCCGCCACGCCGGTCCATAACAGCTGCCCGTCATCCCTCAGCGCCCGCGCGAAGAACGTATCCGCGACGTGCAGGCACCAGTCTTGTTTCAGGTTGCCGATTGGTATGTGCGCGTACCTTGAGATGGCGACTCGCTGGCTAAGCCACTCGGTGTGCGCCAACACTCGCGTCACCGAAGTCGCCGCCGCGCCGACTTGCCACCCGAGCGCTTTTGTGATCACCGTGTCATCGCCCGGGTTCGAGGGCACGCACACCACCGGCACTCTGGCCAACGCCGGGACCATCTTCGTGAACCGTCCACTGACGCCTTCTCGTGTAGTGCTGCTGTGAGATTGCGCGTTTGTGTCACCGCCGTCATCGTCATCCGCAACGAACGCGTCGTACGCCACGCCGGTGCTCGCTTCCAACAAACAAACGCACGGGCCTTTGTTGCTCTCCAAATAAAGGGAAAGCGCTTTGGAAAGAATCGACCCGGCATTGGCGTCGCGGCGCGCGTAGTGCACGGTCCACTTGGAAGTAGATGGACCACTAGCGAGCGCAGCGGCAGCACCTCCCTCTGCAGCGGCAGCGCCGCCATCAGTACCCTCCAAGTCATCCCCCTCCAAGTCGTCATCAAGGTCGAGGCTCATCCCTTGCGTCTCCGTGCCGTCGCCCTGCGTTTCAGTATCCCCTCCCGCGCCTAACACGCTTCGCTTGTGCAGCTTTTCCAAAAGACGCGACGTAACTTCCTTGGCGGATTCCCTGACGCGCCCGTTCGCGGTGAGCGCCCCGGGCGCCACGATCACCATCAGGCCCTTGTTTGAAAACGGCGTGTGCAACACGAACACGCCTTTGTCCTTTCCCCCACAGTGGTACACGGTGACGTGGCGCAACAGACCTTGCACTGTTGAGTTTGCGTTCTCCGCGGTACCCGGACCGCCCGCCGCCGAGGCCAACGGCAGGTACCCAAACTCCGCGGTGGCTCTGGAATCCAGGGCGTCGCCGGGGTACTCGCCGTTTTGCGGCGCCGCGAAGTTCGTGGCCTTTGTGAGTTGCCGTTGCGTTTCGTTCATTAAAGAAACACACCCCAGCTTCTGAATCGCCGCTTCAATCAAAGGCACGTGCCTTTCGAAAACCCCTAGGACGTTCGGGTCGGTTAACAAGTCCATCACCTCCAACCCGGACACGAATAGTTTCTCGTCCATCACCACCTCGTACACGTGGTTGGCGCGCGCGCCTCTCGGGAGCGTCGCCACGACTCGCTTCTTGCCCCCGACACCCAAGTCGCCTTCCCGATCAGGCGCGCGCGTCGCCACCGCGAGCTTTCGGTCCATGCGCAACGTCACCCTGTACATCGTGCCTTCGCACATGAGCCACGCCGCGAACCGTCCGGGTTTGGGCGCCCCCGACGATAAGTCCTGTTCCGGCTCCAGGGAAATCACCTGCCACGCGCTTCGCGCAAGGACCTTCTCCTTGGTTTCCGCGAACGCGCCGAGGCCGCCCGGCCCTAACAGCCGCGGGCGCTGGGACCGGCCCAAACCAGGCGTAGCGCCGGCGACCCGCGCCGCGGCGGCTTCGTCCTCGCAACGCTTGCGCTTGCGCTTGCAACGAATCACCACCCACTTGGCTTTCTGGTGTTCAAGCCACGTTTTGTAGTCCTCCTTTTTGTCCGGCTCCACCCCGAGCGCATCAAGCGCAACCTTGGCGTCGTCCACGGCGTCAGGCTTGCGGCGGCGTTGGTTGCCGTTGCCGTTGCCGTTGTCCGCGGGCGACGGCCCTGAGTTTGGCGCGCGAGAGGTACCAGACGCACCTCTGTTAGTTTCGGGAGTTAACGGTACACCGCCGCCGCCGGGCGCCTGGTCCTCCGCACCGTCGGTGAAGAACCGCCGGACGCGCGGTCGCCCCGCCGTTCCCGGGGTCTTCCCGATAAGCGACCCGCCGTGCGCGTCCTCCATGTCAACCGCGTCGGCGTTTTTGCGCGGCGTGGTTTGCAACCTGATTGTAAAAAAACAAATGTCAGTCTTGTATGGGCAATCAGTCGGCGGAATGTGGTAAATGGGAAATACTTACCCTCCGTGCGTCTCGCCGTGCTCGTCGTGGTCCAACCCCAGCACCCCAAGGTTCGGGTTCTTGTCCTTCAGGGCCTGGAAAAGGCTACCCAGGGTTCTTTGCTTGAACGTGTCGTCTTTTTCCCGCAAGCGCTTGTGCAGCCAGTCCGGGTGCGTCACCCGGGGGCACGGGTTCGTGACGTGCTGCAGGGCGGCGGGAATGGAAATAATCTTCTGCACCGCGGAGCTCAACCTTGTGGTGTAGTACTCCCAATCAACAAGCTCACGCATGTCAGGCGTGGTGTCGTTGTCCCCCGCTGGTGCGTCTTTGGTCCACTCCTTTAAAAACGCCCTCGCCACGCTCGGTTCGGCCTGGAAAATAGTCACCGGCACCGCGCGCTGACTGGTGGGCGCGCCAATCGGTTTCTTGGTGATGATGTACTGCGCTTTCAAGCCTTTGTCCCGCATCACGTCGCCGCCGATAAACGACCCCATCCGCCGCGCGCACGTCGTGGCGCAGCTTTTCCGGTCCCCGTACTCCTCCAGCGATTTCGACATCGTGGTGGCCTCCGAGATGTACTCCACCAAATCCTCGTCCGTTAAATCTTTGCCTTTGATTGTTAAAAAAAAGTGTCAGTCTTGTATGGGCAAACAGTCGTCCGGGATTTGGTGGAATGCAATACGTACCTTTTGTTTCCAGCATATCAAGCCACTTGTTCGCCACTTCACCGACCGCCTCGTACACCCCCTCGATGGAATCCCCCTCCAGGAACTTGTCGAACACCTCGGTTTGGAACATCTTAATAAGCTTCAACTCACCTCTTCGTTTCACTTCGAAACCCTTCAGCTCCTCCAAAGACCCGTCAAAGTTAAACACCGCGTACCGCTTTTTAATCAGCTTGCCTTCCTCCTTCGAGGCGGGCAAAATCATCGCTTTGTACGGCCCGTCCACTTCGAATTCGATGCTCATCTCGCTCCGCGTGCTGTACCCGCCGTCCTCGCCCTTCACCTGGTACTGCTCGTTCGTGCACATCACCGAGGTGAGGCGGTTCAAGACACTGCAGGGGTACGAAATTTTCAATCCTTTGGTGAACTCGGAACCGTCCTTCGGCTTCAGGGAAAACTCTTCGGGGAACGTTCCGGGAAGGCAACACCAGATCCCATCCGTGTCCAACTCGAGTGGTTTGCCGATATCGTCAACCAGCTTCTTCGCCATCTGGATGATCTTTGCGCCGGTGTACGTAACAACCCCCGCCATCTCCATGGAGTACCACCGCGCGCCTTTGCGCATGACGTACCCGTAGAACGAGTTCAGGATGCACTTGTGCGCTAACTGCAGGGAATCAAACAGCGTCACCATGTCGTTCGCTTCCTGGATCGCGATCGCGTTGCCGGCTTCCTTCGCCTTGACGACCTTGCCTTTCCACTCCTTGTTCTTGCCCTTGTACTCGTACCGGCGGTCCCGAAACCCAAGCACGGTGTCCACGTAAAAGCCGTTTTCCCGCTGACAAACCCCCGCCACGCGCTCCTGAGTCACCGGCTTATTTTGTAAAAGAAAAGTGTCAGTATTGTATGGGCGAACAGTGTCAGGATTTTGGAAATGCATTACTTACCTTATCAAGCACGCGCTTGTACACCTTCCGGCTGTACATCTGCAGCCGCGTCTTTTTCGCCGCCGCTTGTTCTTCGTGCGACAAGTCCGCCCAGTACCTGGGGCCGTCCCCGCCGAACCCGTCTTGGCGTGGCGGGAACTTCTCCGCCTCCAACTGCGCCTTGATCGCGATGTAGTCACTACTTGTCGCCGCGTAGTGCTCGCCACGCCACAGCCACTCCATTTCTCGCAAACAAGTTTTACCCGGGCGGTTGAAATCGCAAGCCGCGCACACGTCTTCCGTGACCATCGCGGGCGGCTGGAGCCTGTTTGTTAAGATGATGTTCGGGTACATCGCGGCGACGTCGAGGTGGTAAATCAGGGGAGGCGCACTTTGGTTGGGGTCGTCGCGGATCCCCGCCAGTTTTTCCACAATCGCGGACCGAACCTCGTCGTAGTTTTCGCAATCCCCGGGCGTCATCCCCTTGCCCTCCGTGCGCAACGCGTACGCCAAATCATCATCCACGGTATCGATGAGGTTCTGGTACCCGACTGGGTTGAGTTTGAACTTGGTGGGGATGTCCGCTCGAAACACGCCCGCTTCCAGCGCCTGCACGTGGCCGCCGATGTAGGTCTCGCTCTCCAAAAGGTGGCCCTTGTAGTGCTTCTCTCCGGGCGATTGCTGTTTGTTCGGACACACGATGTTCCCCCGGTACGCCTGGACCATCAACAGCGCTTCGCACAAAGTACCACTGCCTTTCCTCAACACCTCATCCGGGGACATGGGAATGATCGTCGCGAGGGAGAAAATAAACGGGTGCACGTACTTCATGTACAGGTAGTACGTTGAGACGGCGTCGGAGACGGAGTAACTCGCCATGGTTTCCGGTTGCGTCTTGCGATAAGTAAAACAAAGGGTCAGTCTTGAGTAGTTCGTGATGTGTATATCCGGGATTAGACAGGGTACCGTAGTGGGTCTTGTAACCGTGGGTAGTACTGTCTAACTCGGTAACAGTTACCAGTACTCCAAGAAAAAGAATCATCGGCGGGATTTGGGAAAGGCCCAACACGTACCTGCGCGAACGGCAACATATCCTCCGGATCAACCTCCACGGGGTTGTACTTGAGCTTGGCTTTTGTGACCGCTTTCAAGCCGTGGGACCCGGCTGGTAGGTACGAATCCCTCTTCACCCACGCGAACGCATCCAGGTGAAGCGCCGAGCGCGAACGGCACTCCCCCGATTGCCGGTCGCACTGGAACCCGAGTTCGTCGTACAGGGAAAGGCCGCACTTCTCGGAGCGCGTTTCCACAAACGGCCAGTCGAAAAAGTCGCCGTTGTACGTGACGTAGACGCACGGTTGCGTTTCCCGCATGTGGTCGTACCACCGCCTGAGCAGCGCCTGCTCGTTGGGTTCGTTCCACACGATGAACGGCCCGGGGTACTCGGGTTTCGGGGAGTACTCGAAATCGCTAACGTCGGCGCCGACGACCTCGCGGTTGATTATCAAGTAACCCTGCCCGTCAAGCATGTACGAGATCATAAACACCTGGTCAAACTCCGCGTCTGGAAATTTGAGTGGCAACTTGGTGGTTTCGATGTCGAACGCGCACACCCGAACCTCCCCGCGCGCTAACAGATCAGCCCGGTGCGACAAAGAAACGTCCCCCGCCGAAGCCTTGACGTCATACCACCACCCGCACCGCACCTCCGTGTCGATGAGCCAGCGCATGTGGTACGGCACGTCGTACTCGCGGATGTCGATCATGGCGTCCGCGTAGTTCGCAATAGCGCGTTTGCCTTTTGAAGCACCCTGCGCAACCCCGCCGCCCCTTTCGGTTTGCCGGTGGTGCGACCGCCCGTCCCCGCCCGCGTCGTTGTTCTGCGTCTCCATCGCGTGCAGCTGTTTTTGTAAAAGAAAAGGTTCAGTCGTGAGTATGGGTGTACTATATGGGCAAACAGTCTACTTGTCTTGTATGCAATCTGCAAAACAGTCAGAGAGTGGGATTGGGAAAGGTCTCGTAGTGGGTAGTACTGTCTGACTGCACTCCATACAGCGCATCAAACAGTGTTTGGATTTGGGAAAGCCCCGACACGTACCTGTTCATAAGCCTCGGCGGCTTCGCATTTCTGCTGGTTCCGTTTGACCATGGGCATTATTTCTCTTCGGACGTCCATCAGGTCCTGGACGGTGGCGAAGACGACCTTCAGGTACCTCTGTTTCAACCCGCTCAAGTGATTCTTCAAGTCCAAATCTTCTTTGTCCACCATCCTTACGTCGTTAATCTTCCCGTCGTACCGCCGGCGCAAAAACGCCTCCACGTCGTGCTCGCACTCGGGCTTTGTCGCTAACAAGAAATAAGGTGCGTACTTAACCTGCGCCTTAAACGTACTCCCGTCCTGCTGCATGAAGTAACAGTTCACGGCGCTGAACTCCTTTTGGGTTTCCGGGTCCTGAACGGTGGTCTGTTGATTTGATGTTTAAAAAGAAAAAAAATGGCGGTCAGGAATCGCTCGGGAAGGGACGATGACCACCGAAAGAGCGCGCGCGAGTGTTGAGTGGTGGGCCTCGGTTGGCGGGGTAGTGACTACCGGTTGTTTTTTTATGTCGAGGAAACGCGGTGACGACGCTTTGTGACATTCGCGGTGCGCACGAACGCGTCTTTGAAGCCACGCGTGGGTTCAAAGACGCGTCGGCGACGCGACCGCGCGTGTCCCGATTTCTTGCGAATTTCAAAAACGCGAAAACAAGATCTCGGCTGTCGGGCGCGCCCACGACGACGCCTGCGACGATGGTTCGTTTCGTTTGCAGATCGAGGTGTTCGAGTGATTGGGATACACGCGTGCGTGGAAAAAAGAGAGGAACGCCGGGAAGACGTACCGCCGCGACGTTCATCAGAAACCCCAACCTCTCATCGCCTTCGCTGAAGTTGGCGTACCCGAGCGTGGCTTCGTGCGCGTCCTCTTCCATCGCTTGTTGCAGGCGGCTCTTCTGGTTCGCCCAGTCACCCCCCCCGCCTACGCCCCCCCGGCCGCCGCGGCCGCCCTGCCCTCGGCCCCGGCCGGCTTCGCCGTACATGTTCCCCTTGGAGCGCCCCCCCGTGTTACCACTGAACGCGGGTTGGCCACCCATCGCGTGTGTGCGTTCGGTGTGAGGGTCGATCTGTGTGTAAGACGCAACCACGAACGAACCGCTTCACGACCGGCGGTGCGTTTTCACAAACCCCGCCCACTGGAACCAACTCGTGACCCGCGCCTCACGCCAAACGCCCACGCCCCGAAGCCGCGTCCGCGTAACAAGCCGTCGCGCGCGCGTCTATGACGAGGGTGCCAAGAGGTGCCAACAAGCCTCAAGTTTGAAATCGAGCGCGAGGTTATGGGCACCATTTTTTCTGGGATCGAACGAAACCGAAACCTCTCGCAAAAGCAACGACTTCTCTCTTCAAACCCAGTGGCGCGGAGGCTACGGTGACGAGGGAGCAGAACGTGCGTGATGGGAGAAAAGCCCTCACGGGAGAGTGAAACGCAACTGTGCGGACTGCAACCCCTGCCCCTACGGCAAACGGAAATACAACTGTGCGGCGTGCAGCCCCTGCCCTCACGGGAAGGTGAAAAGCGACTGCGCGGAGTGCAACGCCTGTCCGCACGGCAGGCTGACACGCTTCTGCGCGGTGTGCACGCCCTGCCCTCACGGGAAGCTGAAAAAGAACTGCGCGGCGTGCAACCCCTGCCCCCACGGCAAGCTGAAAAACAGCTGCGTGAAGTGCAGCCCCTGTCCGCACGGCAAGGTGAAAAGGAACTGCGCGGAGTGCAAAGCGGCACGCGCGGCTCCGCCGAGGTCGAAGCGGGTCAAGCGCAAGCGGTCAAGTTCGCCCGAGGACAAGCCCGCGCCCCAGATCAAACTCGAGCCCGATATCAAACAAGAGCCTGAGATCAAGCAAGAGCCCGAGGTCAAGCAAGAGCCGTTCAACATCCGCGGCTACTGCGGCTTGGACAAGTAAGACACGTTTTGTTCGGACGCGTTTTTGTGATGAAGCACACGATACAAATGACACGCTCCAATACTTAGAGGTGACATGAAAATAACAGATCAGGAGTCACTTAATAGTATTCACTCCTAAACCCTTCGCGATTGAAGAATCGCCTCGGCTATTTCCGCGAAATCAAACGCCGCGCCCGTTTTCGGGGTCGAGTTCCAAAGCAGCGCCCCCCCGAACCCCGCTTTCAGGGCTCCATCCACGTCGTTTACAGTCGAGTCACCAACGTGAAGCACCTGGGACGCGGTGATGGTATTGCCACCGCCTTCGCGGATAATACTTTGGTTTATTCGCTCCATCGCGATTTCGAAAATTCTCGCCTCCGGCTTGTCGCTCAGCACCTCCGCGGACACGACCACGTGCGAGAAATGGCTCTCATCGAACCCGCAAGCTCGCAATAACGTTGGCAACCTGGTGTCCCAGTTGGACACCACCGCAACTGCGATTCCTTCCTTCCGTAACAATTGAAACGCCTCCTTCGCCCCGGGCGCGACGTGCCAACTCGTGGGTTTCTCGTAGTGCTCATACAACAAGTTGAGCGCTTTTTCCAATTCATAATCTGTCAACTCTCCGCCCATGGCGTCGAACACGACGCCTCGCCAGAACGACCGGCCATCCCCCACGTACCGTACCCCCTCCGGGTTTCCGTGCGGAACCGGTTTCTTAAAACCGGACCGGATCGCGCTCAAAATCTTGGTCTCCGTTACCCTCGCGGTGTCCAAACCGTGAATCGACTTCGCCACGCGCATGTACGTGTCCACGACCTTTTCCTTCGGCGTTAGCAAACACCCACCAACGTCCACGGTGAGCGCGCGCCATCCCCCAGGTGGGGCGGTTGCTTTTTGGGTGCGTGTCGATTCCGTTACCGTATGGTATTTAGTTACCGTACTCCCCGCATCTGCCATAATAACGGATGGCGTTATCGAATTTCGAATCGATTTGTCACTCACGTTCAGAGGGTAGTACGAGAAGGTGTTGGGGACCTCGCTAAGAACCTCGTTGTGCCTCTCGTTCCGCATCGCCACGCCTCGCGCCGCGCTAACAAGTTGAAAGTGTCGCCGCGCATCACGCGTGCTGACTAACCCGCTTTTGTTCAGCGCGTACTTGGCGTTCCCGTAGTCGTAAAGGCGCCCGGCCGCGTCCGTGACGGACCCGCCGCACGCTCGCAACAGCGCTTCGCCGGGACACGAGTCCCACTTTTTCGTGCCCGGCCGCAACAGCAAAGCGCAATCCGCCTTGCCTTCTAAAAGCAACAGGAAGTGAAACCCGGTGGCGCTTACTTTGTGAAGGACATCCAGGTTTAAATCAGCAATAACTTGGTCCAGCCGGTCGTCTTTTGTGGCGCGGTTGATACAACAGGTGAGTTGTTTTGGGCTTAACTCAACAGAATCGTCGGTCAAATGTCTCGGTGTCACGTCTAACCCGAAAATCCCAAGCCCTCGGCCTCCCCAGACAATCCGGCCGAGTCGCGTGTTGGCATCGTCCGGGTTTTCGAAAAACGGCTGCCCGATTATTCCCACCACGGGCGTCCCGTCCACCGCGACCCCCATCAAGCTCGTCACGCACTCGCGCGCCCCGCCCGCGAACTCGTTCGTCCCGTCAAGCGGGTCCACGAACACCACCACGCGCGAGGTATCTATTTCGTCGAGAAGGTGCGGGGGCCAATCCAGGGGAGGTTTCGAGGAGCTGATGGAGGAGTCGTGAGATGACCGCTCGGAATCCATCGTCATCGCTCTTTGTGAAAAGTAACTTTTCGGCACGACTGCATTTTTGCCACCCGGAAACGGCGCCAACACACTCTTGTTGAGGTGCGTCAGGTCGTCAAAAGTATCGGTTTCCTGAATCACCGCGGTTGGGTTTTCGTAACTCTCCTCCGCGACTACCACGAGGTCGGGACAAAAACTTCTCAACGCGCGCAACACGTGCGCCTCCACCCGTCGGTCCGCTTCCGTTTGCGCGTCCAATTCGGTTGTTCCATGTTTATCGTTCTTTTTATTTTTATCCAAAACAACCAGATCGCCTTTCGCCACCACCGCCCTTATGATGTGCTGGCCTTCGTTGTTCAAATCAAGCAAAAGCGCGGTGAGGTGGGGGATGCTTACCGTGACACCGGAGTTCGGGCGTGTGGGGTTTGTGGTGTTGTTGTTGCTTGTCGATGATGCGGTGCGGTCGTACCCGCGGATGTCATCGGAAAAAGAAGTTGACGCGACACAAACACCGGTGTGTACGCGGCGACCGGGTTGAGCGAGTCGCCACCGACGAAGCGCGCGACACGCGAGACCTCTTTGGGGGAAACGCCTCGCCGCCGTCGAAACGGCGGCTCGCGCGAACATCGAACCGTGCGGTGAGGACTGATGAGCGCGGTGAGGGGACTGGGGACTTACGGTGCGTAACAAGGGGATTTTCGTTCGACCGGATTTTATGAAATTTGCGTCGTCAGCACCGATGACAGCTGCTTTGACTCGCCCCCCCGCACCCCGCCGCGAGCGCACGCGCGGTGCCCCCCGCGTCGCCGCGATGTTCGGCGTCGGCGGTGCGTTCGTGGTTCGCGCCCGCGAAACCGGCGGGTTCCGGCGGCGGCTTTTGGAGCACTGCTTCGACGAGTTCGGCGGGGGCCACGAAAGCGAATCTGGCACTTCCGCGAACGGCAACAACGCCACCGCGCTCGCGGCACTGGACGGCACGAACTGGGAACCCGTGGTGACTGGGGTACATGCGGACGCCGTGTTTGTGCGTCTGGTGTACTGGCTCGTGTTTGTCGCCGCCGCGGGGTTGCTTCTTGTGTTCATGTTGAGCGTTTGGCCGCCACCAGACAGGGTCTTTCCTCGGAAGAAACCGGTGTTGAACGCTGTGCCGTGGTGCTGCATGGGGCGCATGTTGGGCTACGGCGTGATTGACTGGAGGGAAGGTAAACTCACTCCGTTCTTTCGGTACTTCAAGGAACGACACGAGCTCATCTCCCTGTTCACCGGGGACATGAAGTTCATCACGTTTCGATCAAGGGTGGCGCACTTCGTGACCGGCTCAGCGTGTACCGCGTCGTTATCGATGGGACTTGTGGATCTGGAATCCGGCAAAGTCACCGGTGACTTCTGGTTGGTGCAAATCTGGGTCTTCGGCGCTCTGTTCGTGTTTGAAATCGTGCTAGGTATCGCCCTACGGGTAAGCGCGGTCGGTGTTTCCGAACGCGCGCTCTTGTCGGGGAGCGTATCGCAACAGCACAAAGTGGAGTTTACTTATTTCGCGTGCTGTTTCGCGTTCGCGCTTTGCTGCCTAACAACGTCAATCACGTTCGTGCACGTCATGGACGAAGGCGGCGGGTGCGGCGACGGCTTGAACACGTTTCTGGCGTACGCGTACATCTTCTGCATGTACGAGCTGTTTTCGTGGTTCGTGTTTCACCCTGCCGCGATTACCGGTCGGTGGGTTTTGGGGCGTTTGCTTCTGAAAATAGCAAAAGACGCGAACACGGATGAAGAGACCATGCAGTGCTGCTGGCCGAAAATGATTTGCGGGTGCAAACCGCAGCCCAGCGCGTGGGTGGATTCTAATGGTGTGGCGAGCGCACAGCCGCACGTGTTTTGTGACCTGGAGCTCGGGGACGTGGAACTTGGTGACGTAAACGTCGCGCCGTCAAACGAAAAAATCGACGCCTTATGCTCGCCCGCGCTGGACGAGGAGGCGAACGATTTGAGTCGTGGAAACGACGACGCATCTATTGGAGACACGCCTGCGAAGTGCGCGTCTCCTGTTGAAAACAATTTGACATCAACATCGACGAGGAGAAGCCACGGGGGTGACCAGGAACTGCTTCACTCGCGCGTACGTCTTTCCGCGTTTCGGCAATCCGCCGCCGGCACGGAGCGCGAACTCGTGTTGGGCTGGCGCCGAGCGTCCGCGTCGCAGAAACACGCGAGCGCGTCTTACATGGCCGTGCGCGCCTCGGTGTTTCGCAAGGACGCGGTGATTTTACGAACCGCGCTGGCGGAGGCGCAGGCGGCTGAAGCGGAAGCGGAAGCTGCTTCTGCCGCGGCGGAAGCCGCCGCCGCGTCGGCGCGCGCCGCCGCGGCGGAGGCGAAGGCGTTGAGAGACGCGTTACCGTCACGAAGAAAACACGCGCCTGAAATGCAACCACCCACGCCGCAATCAATAGCCTCGAGCAGAGGTGTGAGCGGCGCGTCTCCTTTTTGGTTTCTTTCGTCTGGAGGGAAAACACCAGGGACGCCTCTGTCGACGACGCCGAGCTCGGGGTACCGACGAGGCGTTTTGTTTACGCGGCGCACGTGGCCGACGCAATCGCCATCGCCGGCTCCGTCTTCGCCTTTTATTTCCCGGCTGGGAAAAACAACCGGAAACTCGTCGGACACACCGGAAACGCATGTTGGTCGGGACATGGAGAGGGACGGAAACGGGGGTGACGGGGGTGACGGGGGTGGCAAGGGCGACGAGCACGCGTAGCGCGCGGCGGGCATTTAGACAATCTTTCACGAACGAACTCGAAATCGAAATCTGTCGTCAACTTTTTTTGGATTCGTTCGTCGTTTCTGCTCGTTTTCGCGCCCGTGCCAGAGTGGGACGCACCACAGAGAGACGATACGACGCGACGAAGTTACCACTAGGGATGTGCCGCACGTGAGACGCTTCCAACGAGCCACTTGGTGACACGGCGTAGGGAAACGCGCGTGGCCATCGTAGTTATCTTCGTATCCTAGGCACGTTCGATGTCCATTTAGGCAAAACGTAGGCACACGTAAAAGCGAAGCCTTGACCGGACCACCGCACGCCGCTTCTGTGCGCCTGTTTCGTCCCCGAACCAAACCCGAAACGGACCACAATGGAGAAGGACACACAGGATGAGTGGCAACGACGCAGACATGCCTCCTTCGGACTCATCAGCCAGGAAGCCGCGAGAGGTGCGTCCGGCTCCAGATCGCCTCGAACGCCCCGTCATCTCAGATTTAAGTAGTCTAGATTGTTTTTCGTTTCCCAAACGCACAGCTGTGCGTTTCCCAGAAAACCAGACGCCGACGGACGACTGACAATTAGTCTCCCCTTTCCTTCTTCTTCTTCTTCTTCTTCTTCTTCTTCTTCTTCTTCTTCTTCTTCTTCTTCTTCTTCTTCTTCTTTTTCTTTAAAAAACCCCACGCACAGTCGTGCACAACAAGCGCGCGATCGCCCCGAACTGGCACCGATCGCGGGCCGGCGGCGTTGACCACTCGTTTTACGGCGGGACCCTGTTGTTGACGTCCGAGGACGAGGACGAGTCGTTCGATTTCGAAACCTCTCGGGGACGGGAAAAAGAAAAAAAAGAAAAGCCTTCTTTGTCTGCGCGCAAAAAGTACCGAGGACCGTCCTCGCCGTTGCTCGGCGGGAAAGGCGAGGTCGCGGATTTGTTTGTGAGGCAGCGGTTTTCGGCGCCGTTGACCCCGACGGCGACGGCGCTGGCGATGCTTGCTACGCCGTCGCGAAAATTCGACACGGACTCGGACTCGAGTGACGCGGAGGAGAAAGGGGGTCGCGGCACGAAATCGGCGAGCTCGTCACCGACGGCGTCGCAAAAAAAACACGTCTCGCCGTTCGCGACGCGCGAACTTGGTGGAACCCCCGACGTTGCGGACACTCCTTCAGAAGCAGCGCGCCAGACGTTAACCAGCCCCAGCCCGAGCGAAACTAGGAGCCCGATCCAATCGCAGAATAGGCTTCATGAGCTAATAACTCGAGAATCGCACGATTCGTTGTTCCAGGAAAACGAGCGCTTGAAACGAGCGCTCGCGGCGACGACTTCTTCGTCGGGGGCGAGCGGCTCGACTGAAATTTCAGTGCTCCCCTCGCGACGCTTAAAGAAACCAAAAGCATCCAAAGAAAAAGCAGCACCAAAGTCCTCACACGCGCGAGCCGTGTTTGACGCAGGCGGCCGGGACGTCGATTGGGACGTCACCTTTGATGTGTCTGATGACGGCGCACGGTCATCCGACGGATCGGCGTCAGACGACGCCACCAACGACGCCATTAACCACGTTTCCGACGTATCCTTCGGAAGCGCGTCCTCCTCGGGGGACTCGTTGGGCTCGGCTTCGTCTGTTTCGTTCGCCGTGGAAGGACACGCGGCGCGCGAGGCGTTCACGCGGGCGATTGACAGTTCCGGGAACGGAGCCGCAGAGACCTCTGTGCCTTTCCCAGGTGGAAACAGCCGAAACTCGGGCCCGGCGCCGGCTCCCGTGAGCGGCAAGAAACCGGCGTTCATGGATGTCGTGGGCGACGCGATGGATGCTCATGTGCAAAAGCCGCCGCCTCCACCTCTGACGAGTGGAGTGCCGCCTCCACCGCCGCCGCCAGGGCTGATAGGGATGGGAGCGGGTGCGCCTCCTCCACGAAAAGTTGGAGGCCCGCCGCCGCCGCCTCCGCCTCCGCCTCCCGGACTGATCGGAATGGGTGCGGGAACGCCTCCTGCTAAAAGAACAGAAGGCCCTTCGCCTCCGCCGCCGCCTCCACCGATGGGCATGTTGAAACCACCACCACCACCTCCACCGAACGGCGCTTTGCGAGCACCCCCGCCGCCGCTGCCTCCACCGAGCGGCGGCTTGAAACCACCGCCTCCTCCTCCACCGGGCGGCGGCCCCAAGGTGTTCGTCCCTCCTCCTCCGCCCCCGCCCGGCTTCGGCGGCCCCCGTGTCGGACCTCCCCCTCCCGGTGCCCCTCCCCCTCCTGGGTTGAAATCAGGTACCGCCGCGGCGCTGCGTTGGCGGCAGCTGCACTGGGAAGTGATTCCCGCGATGCGGATTCAGGGCACGGTTTTCGAGCGCATGCGCGACGCGTCCGGGTCGGCGTCCGGTGATTCCTCCGGCGGTTCTCCCGGTGGTGATTCTCTTGGCGGAGGTCATTCGTCTCTTTTGATCGACCAGGACGCGCTGAGCGGCTTGTTCGCGCAGAGTAAAGACGATGACCCGTCTGCGAAGAAGTCATGGAAATCGCTGGAAGGTTCAAACAACGGCGACGACTCCGGCAAGGTCGTTTCGTTGTTGGATTTGAAACGCGGCAGCAACGTGGAAATAATGCTCTCGCAGATTCCCCTCCCCCTTCCCGAAATCGCCAACGCGGTGCGGAAACTGGATGACGCCGCCTTGGATTTCGAAGCCGTGGAGATGATGCTGAAGTACCTGCCCAGCGTTGACGAGTTACAACTCCTGAAAAGTTTCGCGGGCGACCGGGACCGGTTGGGAAAGGCGGAAAAATATTTCGACCAGTTACTGAAAGTGCCCGGGCACGCATCGAAAATGAAAGCGCTTCGGTTCAAGCAGGTTTTCAAATCAATCACCAAGGAGGTCACGGAGTGGGTTGACGTCATCGAGATGTTCTGCGCTGAGCTGAAAGGGTCGCACCGACTGGTACGTATTGCGCGTTTCCCATATCCAGGCACACTGTTTGCCCGATTGTCTGCCCGTAATTACGTAGTACACATGGCCCGAAAGACTGACACATTTCTTTCCCAAGGGTCGCGTGGTGGCGCTGGTTTTGAACCTCGGGAACGCCCTTCACGCCGGCCGAAGAGTCGCCGCTTCCGGGTTTTCCCTCAGCTCGCTTCCCAAGCTGCTTGATACGCGGTCGTTCGATGGAAGCACCACTTTGCTTCACTACATGGTCGCGCACCTGGAGAAGGAGCAGCGGGAGTTTAGTGAGGCGAACGCGGGAAGTGACACACAACAATGCGACGCGCAACAAACACAACAAACGCAAAACGAATACGACAACCCCCTCCTCTTCGCGGAGGAGCTGTCCACTCTTCCAAAAGCGGCGCGGTTAACCTTCGCGCAAATCGACGAAGAACTCTTACCGCTCCGGGTCGGGTTGACCGCGCTTGAAACCGAGCTCGTGGCGGCGACGAAACGGGTGGAGGAAGAGACGCTGAGAGAGCACGCGGCTCGTGAAACCGAGAAAAACAGGAAGGTTGATTTCTTTGCGAAAACCGCGAGAGCCGACCCTAGGTACATCGCTGGTGATGACGAAGAGTTGGAAGAAGCGGAGGATAAAAAGCGGCTGGAAGAGCACGACACAGAGGTACGCGCGGCGGCGAGGGCAATTGAGGAACGCGAGTTCCGGGAAAGCGCCAGGGCGTTCCACGTCAACGCCGCTGTGGAAATCGAGCTAGTCACGGCGCGGGTGGAGCAAACGAAAAACTTATTCATGGAAACCGCGCGATACTACGGCGAGGACGTCGACAAGATGAAGACGAAAATTTCGCAAGAGCCGGAACGCTTCGCGAACGTGATCAAGGGGTTCGCCGATCTTTTAGAAAAAGCTCGGAAAGACCGGCGGAAAGTCGCGGCCGCGTCGGTTGATAAGGACAAGCAGACGGACGGGCGGCACGAAGATGCAGATGTCGCTTCGCCGAACAAAACAAAAGCTTCCAAATCGTACGTTCCAAACGGACAATCGCCGGTACCGTCGCCTTCCGGAAAGAACACGGGTGGAATGAAAAGCGGCGTGGCACGAAACGAAACGGCCAAAATTAAAATGAAACCGCCGCCCAGCGCGGATGACATCCTGGAGGATATCAAAAAAGGCGACGCGAAGAATGGGTTGCGGAAGGTTGAGGGGGTGAGGCATGAATATGTGCCGTTCTGGAAACGGGAGGGAGAGGCGAAGCGGGCGGGGATGGCGGAAGGGGTGGCTAACGCTCCGGCTGCGGCGCCGCCTCCGCCTCCGCCACCTTCGAGTGGGATGCCTCGACCGCCTCCGCCGCCGCGCTCCACGGGGATGCCTCGGCCGCCTCCGCCCCCGCCCTCCACGGGGCCGCCTCGGCCGCCTCCGCCTCCGCCTCGACGATAAAGGACTTAGCAGGTAGCACGGGTAGTTTGAAACACATGTACAGTACGAATCGTTTCGGTCGTTGCTTCTGTAAAAGAGTAATAAAGTACTCATCATCCCTCGATTGGCAGTCCTACACCGCGCACGGTCTCGCCGGGCGGCGGTTCGCGATGTCCGTCCTTCCCATCGCGCGTCTCGCCGTCGCGTCGCCGCGGGTTGGCGCGTTGCCCGCGCGTTTCGCCGCGGCGCGTCTCGCCCCGGCAGTCGCGCGTCCGCGTCAGCGCGCATCGTCGCTAAAATGCGTCAACGTCGCGCCCGCCCCCGGCGCGTCTCCGCGACCGGCGCAACCCTCGCACCCAAAGCAGCGCCGCGGCCGGTTCACCGTTCCAAGCGCGGGCAAAGGAGGGTTCAACGCCCTGCCCGACGGCACGGACGACCTGATAAAAAAGTACGGCGACACCGCGAGGGCGACCGGGCAGTTCATCGGCAAAGCCTCGGGGTTAGCAAATGAAAAAAAAGGATTCAAACTGAAACGCGGCGGCGGCGGGTCGCGCGGGTACAACGAAGGCAACGGCGTTTTTCTGTTACTGCTGCTGAACGTTGTTTTGTTCGTCCTGGACAACTGGATGCACCTGCCGTTCATGAAACTGCTTTATTTAAACCACATGCACCCGCAGTGGTGGCAGTTCGTGACGTCCATTTTCTGCCACGCCAACTGGGGCCATCTCAGTGGAAACATCTTCTTCCTGTACGTGTTCGGGAACATCGTTGAGCAGGAAGAAGGAACGTTCGGGGTTTGGTTTTCGTACCTGTTCACGGGAATCGGAGCGGGGCTTGCTTCCTACTTGATGCTCCCGAAAGGCGTCGGGGGCGTGCTGGGGATGGGCGCGGCGGCGACGGTGAGTTTAGGCGCGAGCGGCGCCGTGTTTGGGTTGTTTGCGATTTCGGTGCTCACGAAGTTACGCCTGGATTTCAAGAAACTGCTGGAGTGCGTGATTCTCGGGCAGTTCGTGATCGAGCGGTTCGTATCAGAGGCGAAGATGGCCACGATCGCGGGCGGCGTTGGCGCGGGCGGGGTGAACCACGTAGCGCACCTTGCGGGAGCGCTGGTGGGGGTTTTTCTGATCGTCGGGCTTTCGAAAATCTTGCCACCGGAAAAGTAGGCGGGAGTCGGACCTCACGTGAGAAGAAAATAAGAAGTCGGTCCGCGGTGTAATAACTTAAGAGCACTTACATTCCCTCATCGCGTTATTGAAATGAATGTGTATTATACAAAGTCGTCCCGCGTGTCTTCGCGGACAACGATACGTTTTCGTATCCTCGCAAGATAAATCCCGGCGAAAATCACCATTCTCTTCCTTCGCCGACACTCAAACCCTGTCCAAACGTCTCCTTCCCTTGCTTTGGCTCGCTTCGTCACGCACCCCCGACAACGGTTTTAAAACACCCCCGCCAGCGTGGCGAACGCGAACCCGATGAACAGCACCCCCCCGGTGATGCCGACGGTTCGTTCCGATATCCGCTTTGAAAGCAGCGCGCCGCCGATTACCGCGATGAGCGTGGCGAGCAGATGCCCGAAACACGCCCCGAAAGTAACGCCAACCGGGTTTTGCGCCGCGCCCAGCGCGATCGTGGCGAGCATACTCCGATCACCCCACTCCGCGATGAACACCAAGGTGAACGTTTCCCAAAACTTCCCGAGAAAGTTCTTTTCCGAAGAACTCGGGGAGAGTTTCTTTTTCTGCTCCGACGCGGCGACGAACTCCTCCGCGTCGGCGAGCTCGCCCGTTCCCGTCGTTTCCCCGTCAGCGCCCGATTTCTCCGGCGGCGAAAGCGCCTCCATCAGCGTCCGGATGCCAAAGTAAAAAAGCAACCCGACCGCGAGGTACTCGCCGATTGGCAGGGTGTCGTTTATTGACGATGGTATTTTTTGACACAGCCGGCCTATCACCACGGAAATGACGCTCATCAAACAAAGCGCGCTGGTAGCGCCGGCGAGCACGGTGAACCGTCCCAACCGCATAGCCAGCAACGCGGCGATGAAAAACGTCTTGTCCCCTAACTCGGAAACGAAAATCAACGCGAACGCGGCGGTGAATCCGCTTTTGCTTAGGGATTTGTAAACACCCGCGCCCATAGATGTGTACGTGCACGTCAAGTACAGCACGGTGGCGACGAGAGCGAGCGACCCGGCCAGTACGAACGCGGATTTTGGACTCGCCGGTTGTTTTTGCGCGGGGTCGATCGTTGCGGTTTCCGAATCGAGGCCAGAAAGCGATTCCGTTAACGACGCAGACGCATCACCACCCTCGTCGTCGTCTCGGTTCGGTGTCGCGGGCTGTGTGCTTAGCGAGGCGCGTGCCACGACAGAGGGGATACTTTTGGGGGGCCCGTTTCGCGTAACACGCGCGCCCCTGAACACCGATCGTGCCTCGATCGAGACGCGATTTGTTGGAAACGCGCGTCCCGAGACGACACACGACGACGCGGTGGCATCTGGACACGCCGCGGGCGCGGTGCGCACGACGCATCCCGGCTTTGTCTTTCTACGCCGAATCGACCCACGCGTCGTGTCGTGCGTGATACGCGCGGCGGGCGTACACGTAAAGGAGCTCATCACCTTTGGTCGTCACCCAACGCAGCGGGCAGCAGGCAGGCACCCGGTGCCCACGAAAGATTTCTTCGGAAGCAAACACGCAGTTCGATGACGCGATGCTGTCCACCCGGGTGGTAACAACACAAACGACGCGTGCGGACGCGACAGGGGCTTGTTCTGGAATGTGGAACGAGCACACAACGCCGTGTGAACCGCTGTGAGTACGAGCGCACGAGCCCGCGTGGCGAGAGTGGTTGAAGAACGACTGGGCAACCAACCCTATCTTTTCAAAAAATGGGCCTCCTTCCGTTGCCGTCATCAAATACTCGTCGTGGCTTTGGTCCACCCGATACGCCACTTCCAAGTGCGCCCAGCATCGGGCTCGCGCACGACAACAAGCTTCTCTGATCATCTCCTCTCCCACCCGATAGGCCACGCGCGTGCCCTGACGCGAGTCACGACCACAATGCAGGGTACGCATTCACGCAGCGCTCGCCCCTACGCCTCTTGTAGCTTTCCACCCGCTCCCGTTCTCGGTACTGACCACGCAACACCTCCGCGCACCTTCCTGACGCGGACACGCCCACCCCCCACGTATTGCAGGCGTTCCACCCCTGAACGCGACGTGCAGCTCTGACGTCGTGTGCGATATGCTCGTGTACGTCCTCGAACCCTTTTCTCTACGACGCGCGTGTCTTTCCTCACGAACTCCGGCGCGCGAAAGAACCCCCCACGCACAGCTGTGCGTTTTTCTCCTCGTTTTTTTTTCTTTTTTTTGAGCAAAGTTTGGTTCTTCCGCTCTGGATTTCGAGCTTCAATACATACTTTGCTTAAATTAAATAACAGCTACACTCTCTGTGTACACCCGCGGACGTTCGGGCCCCAATGGTCCGAACTCCACGGGTTCGGGGTTTAGGGTTTGCGGTTCACGCACATCACGCGTTGCTTGCGCAACCAGCAACCAGCGTCCATGGTGTGGGTTTCGCCAGCGGCGTTACTTAAACCAGTCAGCGGGTTTGTGGGCGGCGGCGGCGGCTTTGGCTTTGGCGGCGGCTTCGGCGGCGTTGGCGAAGGCGTTGGCGGCGGGCTCGACAGCCGGCGTTTCGAACGCCAAACCCGCGCGCATGGAAATGTGCGCGTTCCAGGTAATAACCTCGACGCGCACGAAGCGCGCGGCGACGGCGGAGGGGAACCTGACTTCAACCTTTTCTTCGGAGTTGCCGACAAACGTGTTGCCGACAAACGTGGCGCCGTGCGCGACGTACGTGAACGGTCCGTCCGCGCTATCGCTGGTCAAAATCTTGAGCGTCGTGACGTACTGGTCCGTGTTCCGGCGAGCCTGCAGAACGACGGCGGAAATCGGGCGAACTTCGCCGGCGTCCACGGTCAGGGTCTGGCCGGCGCTGTTCTGCGCCGACGACCAGCCGCTGGAACTGTCGAGCATGCTCATGAAGTAGCCCGTACCGGACTTGTGGTTGCCATTCACGCTTGATGCGGTGCGAGCCGCGTCAGGAGGGTTGAGCAACATCGTCTGCGGCAGCGCCGGCACTTCGACCTTCGAGCCACTGACAACCTTCAATCCGCAGCGCATGGCCATGTGTCCGACCCACATTTTAGGCTCGATCTTGACGTACCGCGCCTCGACAGGCTCAAGGAACATCGCCTCAGCCTTTTCGTCACTGTTCTTCGTGTTGCCAACGAATGTAGCACCGTTGTCGACTTCTGTGTACGGTCCGCGAAGCTCATTCGACACGGACACCTTGTAGAAGTTGACGTACTGGTTTTGGTGACGGCGGTTCTGCGTGACAACGCCCGCAATGGACATCACAGCCCCGGCGTCCATGATGTAGAACTGGTCTTGGTCGTTGCGAGCACTGAGCCAGCCTTCGTCGCTGTCGAGCATGCCGGTGTTGTATCGGTACCCCGGCTTGTCGTTGCCATACGAGGTGGACATGATGCGCGCGTCGTCGGGAGGGTTCATCAAGACGACCGTGGAAGGATCAGCCGTGACGCGTTTCTTGGGCGGCGGGGCCGGGCCCTCCATCACAAGCAGACCAGCGCGCATGGAGATGTGCTGGTTCCACATGTGAACCTCGATGCGCACGTAGCGCGCTTCAACAGGGTCGGCAAACACCACCTTCTCGAGCACGTCCCTGACCGTGTTTCCGACGAACATTCTACCACCGTCAACGTACGTGAAGTTGCTGTCGGGCAGGCTTGACACGAGCACCTTGAACGCCTGTACCATCTGGTCGGAGTTGCGGCGGGACTGCATGGTGACGCCTGCGATGGTCTGCACCGCACCGGAATCAATGGTCATCCATTCACCATCGCCGTTGCGCGCCGCGGACCATCCCTGGTCGGAGTTGAGTGTGCTGCGCGCGTGTCCGGTGCCCGGGGCCTGGTTTCCGTGTACGCTCGAGTAATGGCGGGAGCCCTCGTCCGGGTTGATCATGTACGTTTCACCATCCTTAGGCTTGTACAGCAGTCCCGCGCGCATGGAGATGTGTTGGTTCCAGGTGACCGCCTCGATGCGCACGAAGCGCGCTTCAATGGGCTCCGGGAACTTCACCATAACCTGCTCATCGCGGAATGTGTTACCTTCAAACACGCCGCCGTCAGCGACATAGGTGTACTCACCGTGGAGCTCGTCGCTCGTGCTCACCTTGAATCTGTTCACCATCTGGTCGCTGTTTCTGCGAGACTGGGTGACGACGCCTTCGATGGTCATCTTCTTCCCAGCGTCGATCGTCATCCATTCGCCCGCACTGTTTTTTCCGGCGGACCAAGCTTGCTCGGAGTCGAGCATGCTGCGCGCATGCCCGGTTCCCTTGACCTCGTTGCCGGCAACGGAGGAGTAGTCGCGCGCGTCCTCAAGAGGGTTAGCGACTGCAAGTGTCTTCGCGTCTTCGACGGAAACAGGCTTCTCGGTACCCGCCATGGCGAGGAGGCCAGCGCGCATCGCGACGCGTCCATTCCACTTCACAGCTTCAATCTGGACGTAACGCGCAGACACGACTTCGGCGAAATGCGTCTGCGTGTGCACATCATAGCCCGCGTAGTTGTGGAACACCTCGCCGCCGTCGACGTACTTGAACGGTCCGCGCTCCGAGTTCGAAACGAGAACCTTGAATTCAGTCGTTTGCTCGGCGCTGTTGGTGCGGCCCTGCGTTACGACGCCGGCAATGTCCATGACTGCGCCAGCGTCCATGGTGTAGGCTTCGCCAGCGGCGTTACGTCCTGCGAGCCAGCCCTCCTGGCCGTCAAGCATGCCGGTGTTGTAGCGGTAGCCAGGCACGTCGTTGGCGTAACTGCTCGACATGTATCGCGCGTTGTCCGGAGGGTTGACCTCCACGGGTAACGCCGGTAAGGGCGGCACGCAATAGCAGGATTTGATCTTGTCGGGGAGGGGATCCACACCGAACGTTTCAGTGGTGCACTTCACCATCTTCCCGCCGGCGGTCTTAGCGTGTGTGATCGCGAGCATGGCTTCGAAAGACGCCTTGTCAGACGGCGATGATGTCTCGGGCGCCTTGCCGAAGTACACCTCGCCGCCAGGGCAAGGGCATTCGCCTCCGTCCTTGGAGCACGGGTAAGGCGGCGGTGGCTTGCGCACGTACTCAAGGCCCGCGCGCATGGTCATGTGCGCGTTCCAAGTGACAACCTCAATGCGCACGAAGCGCGCAGCGACTGCCTGAGGGAACCTGGCAGTTGCCTTTTCGTCGGAGTTCGGCCTCGTGTTGCCGATGAACTCGGCGCCATCAGCAACGTACGTAAACGGTCCGTCCGCGTCTGCGCTCGTCAGCACCTTGTACTTTGTGACGTACTGGTCGGTGTTCTTGCGAGCCTGGAGAACGACGGCGGAAATCGGGCGAACTTCGCCGGCGTCGATGGTGAGGTACTGGCCGGCGACATTTTGCGCCGAAAGCCAAGCGGTTTGGCTATCGAGCATGCTCGCGAAGTAGGGCTGACCGGGCTGGTGGTTGTGAAGCACGCTGGATGCGGCGCGAGCCTTGTCATGAGGGTTGAGCAACATCGTCTGCGGCAGCGCCGGCACTTCGACCTTCGAGCCACTGACAACCTTCAATCCGCAGCGCATGGCCATGTGTCCGACCCACATTTTAGGCTCGATCTTGACGTACCGCGCCTCGACAGGCTCAAGGAACATCGCCTCAGCCTTTTCGTCACTGTTCTTCGTGTTGCCAACGAATGTAGCACCGTTGTCGACTTCTGTGTACGGTCCGCGAAGCTCATTCGACACGGACACCTTGTAGAAGTTGACGTACTGGTTTTGGTGACGGCGGTTCTGCGTGACAACGCCCGCAATGGACATCACAGCCCCGGCGTCCATGATGTAGAACTGGTCTTGGTCGTTGCGAGCACTGAGCCAGCCTTCGTCGCTGTCGAGCATGCCGGTGTTGTATCGGTACCCCGGCTTGTCGTTGCCATACGAGGTGGACATGATGCGCGCGTCGTCGGGAGGGTTCATCAAGACGACCGTGGAAGGATCAGCCGTGACGCGTTTCTTGGGCGGCGGGGCCGGGCCCTCCATCACAAGCAGACCAGCGCGCATGGAGATGTGCTGGTTCCACATGTGAACCTCGATGCGCACGTAGCGCGCTTCAACAGGGTCGGCAAACACCACCTTCTCGAGCACGTCCCTGACCGTGTTTCCGACGAACATTCTACCACCGTCAACGTACGTGAAGTTGCTGTCGGGCAGGCTTGACACGAGCACCTTGAACGCCTGTACCATCTGGTCGGAGTTGCGGCGGGACTGCATGGTGACGCCTGCGATGGTCTGCACCGCACCGGAATCAATGGTCATCCATTCACCATCGCCGTTGCGCGCCGCGGACCATCCCTGGTCGGAGTTGAGTGTGCTGCGCGCGTGTCCGGTGCCCGGGGCCTGGTTTCCGTGTACGCTCGAGTAATGGCGGGAGCCCTCGTCCGGGTTGATCATGTACGTTTCACCATCCTTAGGCTTGTACAGCAGTCCCGCGCGCATGGAGATGTGTTGGTTCCAGGTGACCGCCTCGATGCGCACGAAGCGCGCTTCAATGGGCTCCGGGAACTTCACCATAACCTGCTCATCGCGGAATGTGTTACCTTCAAACACGCCGCCGTCAGCGACATAGGTGTACTCACCGTGGAGCTCGTCGCTCGTGCTCACCTTGAATCTGTTCACCATCTGGTCGCTGTTTCTGCGAGACTGGGTGACGACGCCTTCGATGGTCATCTTCTTCCCAGCGTCGATCGTCATCCATTCGCCCGCACTGTTTTTTCCGGCGGACCAAGCTTGCTCGGAGTCGAGCATGCTGCGCGCATGCCCGGTTCCCTTGACCTCGTTGCCGGCAACGGAGGAGTAGTCGCGCGCGTCCTCAAGAGGGTTAGCGACTGCAAGTGTCTTCGCGTCTTCGACGGAAACAGGCTTCTCGGTACCCGCCATGGCGAGGAGGCCAGCGCGCATCGCGACGCGTCCATTCCACTTCACAGCTTCAATCTGGACGTAACGCGCAGACACGACTTCGGCGAAATGCGTCTGCGTGTGCACATCATAGCCCGCGTAGTTGTGGAACACCTCGCCGCCGTCGACGTACTTGAACGGTCCGCGCTCCGAGTTCGAAACGAGAACCTTGAATTCAGTCGTTTGCTCGGCGCTGTTGGTGCGGCCCTGCGTTACGACGCCGGCAATGTCCATGACTGCGCCAGCGTCCATGGTGTAGGCTTCGCCAGCGGCGTTACGTCCTGCGAGCCAGCCCTCCTGGCCGTCAAGCATGCCGGTGTTGTAGCGGTAGCCAGGCACGTCGTTGGCGTAACTGCTCGACATGTATCGCGCGTTGTCCGGAGGGTTGACCTCCACGGGTAACGCCGGTAAGGGCGGCACGCAATAGCAGGATTTGATCTTGTCGGGGAGGGGATCCACACCGAACGTTTCAGTGGTGCACTTCACCATCTTCCCGCCGGCGGTCTTAGCGTGTGTGATCGCGAGCATGGCTTCGAAAGACGCCTTGTCAGACGGCGATGATGTCTCGGGCGCCTTGCCGAAGTACACCTCGCCGCCAGGGCAAGGGCATTCGCCTCCGTCCTTGGAGCACGGGTAAGGCGGCGGTGGCTTGCGCACGTACTCAAGGCCCGCGCGCATGGTCATGTGCGCGTTCCAAGTGACAACCTCAATGCGCACGAAGCGCGCAGCGACTGCCTGAGGGAACCTGGCAGTTGCCTTTTCGTCGGAGTTCGGCCTCGTGTTGCCGATGAACTCGGCGCCATCAGCAACGTACGTAAACGGTCCGTCCGCGTCTGCGCTCGTCAGCACCTTGTACTTTGTGACGTACTGGTCGGTGTTCTTGCGAGCCTGGAGAACGACGGCGGAAATCGGGCGAACTTCGCCGGCGTCGATGGTGAGGTACTGGCCGGCGACATTTTGCGCCGAAAGCCAAGCGGTTTGGCTATCGAGCATGCTCGCGAAGTAGGGCTGACCGGGCTGGTGGTTGTGAAGCACGCTGGATGCGGCGCGAGCCTTGTCATGAGGGTTGAGCAACATCGTCTGCGGCAGCGCCGGCACTTCGACCTTCGAGCCACTGACAACCTTCAATCCGCAGCGCATGGCCATGTGTCCGACCCACATTTTAGGCTCGATCTTGACGTACCGTGCCTCGACAGGCTCAAGGAACATCGCCTCAGCCTTTTCGTCACTGTTCTTCGTGTTGCCCACGAATGCGGCACCGTTGTCAACTTCCGTGTACGGTCCGCGAAGCTCATTCGACACGGACACCTGGTAGATTTCGACGTACTGGTTTTGGTGACGGCGGTTCTGCGTGACAACGCCCGCAATGGCCATCACAGCCCCGGCGTCCATGATGTAGAACTGGTCTTGGTCGTTGCGAGCGCTGAGCCAGCCTTCGTCGCTGTCGAGCATGCCGGTGTTGTATCGGTACCCCGGCTTGTCGTTGCCATGCGAGGAAGTCGCGGCGCGCGTGTCGTCGGGAGGGTTCATCAAGACGACCGTGGTGGGATCCGGAATCCAGCGCTCAACCGGCGGCGGAGGCGGGCCTTCGATCACAAACAGACCCGCGCGCATGGAAATGTGCTGGTTCCACATTTGGACTTCGATGCGCACGTACCTGGCTTGCACGGGGTTCGTGAACAGCACCGTCTCCGGGGTGTTCCGCACCGTGTTGCCCACGAACAATCGCCCGCCGTCGACGTACTCGAAGTCAGTGTCGGCGTCGCCGACTTTAGACACCAGCACCTTGAACACTCGCACCATCTGGTCCGTGTTTCTTCGGGACTGCATGACGACGCCGGAGACGGTCTGCGTTGCGCCAGCGTCGATTTGCATCCACTCGCCCACCTCGTTGCGCGCGGCGGACCAGCCCTGAATTGAGTCGAGCATGGACTGCGCGTAGCCGACGCCGGGGGCTTGATTTCCGTATACGCTTGAGTAATGGCGGACGCCCTCGTCCGGGTTCAACGCGAATGACTCGCCGATTTTCGGCGAGTACAACACGCCGGCGCGCATGGAGATGTGCTGGTTCCACGCCGTGGGTTCGATTCGCACGAAGCGCGCCTCCACAGGGTGTGCGAAAACGTTGTCCTCGATGTGGTCGGTGGAGTCGTATCGGTTCCCGTCGAAAACGGTACCGTTGTTGACGTACGTCCACGGCCCGGTCGGTGAGTCGGCGGTTGAAACTAAAAACTTGGTCACGCGCTGCGCGCTGCCTCGCCGCGACTGCGTGGCGACGCCGGTGATGGTCCTTGTGTCGCCGACGTCGATGACGTACCACTGTTGATCGTCGTTCGCGCACGAGATCCACGCGGCGTCTGAGTTCAGCTGGCCTTGGTCGTTCCCCGTGCCGGGCGCGGAGTTGGAAGCCACGCACGACTTGGCGCGTGTAGAGTCATCCGGGTTGAGACGCACGTGGCGCAACGGCGGGCGGCACCAGTTCTGGTGTAGCAGCGCGGTGAGGTTTGCTTTGACCGCGTCGTACCCCCTTTGCGCCGGTGTCACGACAACGGGCGCCAGCCCGCCTTGCACCAGCGTGACAAACGCGGGCGCCCCGGGAACGGGCGCCGGCGTCGGCGGCGCCGGCGCCGGCGACAACCGAAGCGCGTCGGTTGGCAAATCCGCGTTCTGGCACTCACCCAGTTCCTCCACGATTTCAAGCAACTCCTCCTCCATCTTCTCCGCGTAGTACGTGATTTCCGTAACCTTGGTTTTGGTGGTGTTCAGCTCGGCGACGCACTTGGTGACCTGCTCCGCGGTGCTCGACGCGACGTTCTCCATTCGGCTGAAGGACACCAAGCACGTGCTTTCGTTCGCCCGCAAACCGCTGACCAGGGCGTCGAGGTCGATCGCGCGCGTCACCAGGAACGCCTTGTCCTTCACAACCTGTTCTTGGTTGATCACGATCTGCTCGTTGCAGGACACCACGTCGCCACGCAAAACAGCCACGGAGGCGGCGCACTTGCCACTCGCGGCTTCCGCGGCGCTTTTGGCGTTCGTCGCGGTAGCGAGCTCTTGCTTGATTTCGCCCGATTGTTTCTCGTAAAACGCCTTCGTCGCGACGTGCGCCGCTTGTTCCTTCGTGGCGGCGGTGGAGAGCCGGGTGACGTCATCGGCAAGCGAGGCGATCTTGGTGTCGCACCCGGCGTGTTTTTCCGTGCAGGATTCCTTGAGTTGGTTGGATTTCGCGAGCGAAATGACCAGGGTTTCCTCACGGACAACGCACGTCGCGCCGGCGTCGGCGGCGGTTTCGATGTCGCGTCGCAAGTCAGCCTTTGCGGTGTCGCAGGCTTTGACCTCGCTTAGCGCGCCTTCGTACTTTTCGAAAATCTTCCCCAGCTGCGCGTTGAGGTTGTTTTCTCTTTGTTCCAGGTCTTCCGATACGAGGTCAACCGCGGCGGTCAGGCGTTTGACGTTGGCGTGCAAATCCGTGACCACGGTTTCGTGCGCACCGTTCTTCACCACGCACGCGTCTCTCGTGGCGTCGCACTTCGTGATTTGCGCCGAAGCGGTTTCCCGCGCCGTGTCGGATTCGGCGCGCGTTTTGTTGAGCGTCGAGCCGCAGTCGGCGACGGATTCCAAAAGGTTGGCGATTCGCGTCGCACTGGCGCCGTTGTCAATCATGACGGACGCCTTGGCGTCGACGCACTCCTTGATTTGCGCGTTCAGCGTGGTCGTGGCGTCAACGAGCGCGGCGGCGGTGACTTCGATCTTTTTCTCAGCCGCCGCGGTTTCCGCCTCCAAGTCCTCGATGATGGTTTTGAACGCCCCGCCCTGGGATAACAAAAACTCCCGGTTCTGTTCCAGTTCCTTGACCTGCCCCCCCAAGCTTTCCTTGGTGGTTCGCAACAAATCAGCGGTGGTGTTCAACGTTTTTTCGCACCGTCCCACGTTGGTTTGTAAATCCTCGACGATGGTCATGTGCGCGCCGTTCGTAACGAGGCACTGCTCCTTCGCGTCCGTGATTTCCTTGATACGCTTCTCGCTCGCGACGCTCGTCGCGTTCAACGCAACCTTAGTCTCAACCAGGTTGCTTTCACAACGCAAAACGTTGGATTTCAAGTCGCCGATCACCGTGCTTTGCGCGCCGCTTTCCGAGACGCACGTTTTTACCTGACCGCGCGAAGCCGTGAGCTGCGACGTGAGGTTCGCAGAGGTCTCTGTGAGCTCCTCAACCGTTTCACTCAATCGGGTTTCGCACCCGCGCACGTTGGTGGACAAGTCGTCGATGATGGTTCTGGACGCGCCGTTCGTGACCAAGCACGTTTCCTTAGCCGCAGCGAGTTCCTTGACCTTCGCAGCGGCGGCGGCGTCGGCGGAAGCCGCAGTCAGCCTGGTGGTGTTCAGCGCCGCTTCGCACGCGCCGACGTTGTGCTCCAAGTCGTCGATGATCGTCGCGTGCGCGCCGTTTCGGACGAGTAACTGCTCCTTGTCCGCGACGAGCGCGTTCACCGCGGCGGCGGTTTCGGTCATCGTTTTAGCCAGCGAGGTTCGTGTGGTGTTCAGCGAAGCGTGGCACTTGCCGACGTTGGATTCGAGATCGTCGATCACCGTCCTGTGCGCGCCGTTCTTCACGAGGCACTCTTCCTTCGCGGCGAAAAGCTCCTTAACCTTCGCGGCGGAGTCAGCGTTGGTTTCCGCGAGCGTGGTTCGCGTGGTGTGCAGCGAGGATTCGCACTTTTCGACGTTCGTGGACAAGTCGTCGATAACGGTCTGGTGGGCGCCGTTCTTGACCAAGCACTCCGCCTTCGCGGCGGAGAGCTCCTTGAGCTGTTGCAGCATGGCGGCCATCTCCAAGTCCTCCGCGTCGTCCTCCAAATCCATGGTCACGATCTTTGACTCCACGGCTTTGAAACTTTTCTCGATAGCCTCAAGGTTGTGTTTCAGATCTCGGACGATTTCGTCGTTCGCCGCGGCGCGACCGACGGCGTGTTGCTTCTCCTGCTGGAGCTGCTTGACGTCGGTTTCACACCGCGCGGTGGTTTCCGCGAGCGCCGCGGTGGTCACGCCGAGCTTGTCCTCGAAGTCCGCCGCGCTTGACTTGCAGTCTGCGATGAGGGTTAGGCTTGCTTTGTTATGGCCGACACAGGCTTGCTTTTCCGTCTGCAGCTGCTGAACGTCCGCGTCGCATTGCGCGGCGGTCTCGGTGAGAGTCGACGTGGTCTTGTTGAGCGTGTTCTCGAGATCCGCAGTGGCGGACTTCAAGTCCGCGATCACGGTCTGGCTAGCCTTGTTCTGGCCGACGCAGGTTTGCTTTTCCGTCTGGAGCTGCTTGAGCTCCGTCTCGAACTTCGCGGTGGTTTCCGCGAGCGCCGCGGTGGTCGCGCCGAGCTCGTCCTCAAAGTCACCCGCGGTTGCCTTGCAGTCCGCGATGAGCGTTAGGCTGGCTTTGTTCGTGCCAATGCAGGTTTGCTTCTCGTCCTGGCACGTTTTCATCGCGGCCGAGGTTTCGTGCGCGAGCTTGGCGTTCGCGGCGGCTTTCGTGGCGAGCTGCGTTTGCAGTTCCGCGCGCGTATCGACGCACTCCGTGATCAAGTCGTGCGCCGCCTTCGACTCGCCCACGCACCGCTGCTTGTCAGCCTGGCACGTGTCAATCTTTGAGGTGAGTTCGGTGGTGGTCTTTTCAAATGCACCCTGCGTGGTGTGGAGCTTCGCTGCCAACACGGAGGCGTTCTCCTTGACATCCGCCAAGAGCGCCGCGTGCGCGGCAGACTCACCCACGCACTTTTGTTTCTCACCCTGGCACGACTTGATCGTGCGGTCGCACGTATCGACGGTGGCTTCAAGCTTCGCGGTAGTGGCGTTGAGGTTGGTTTCAAGCGCCCCAAAGGTCTTTTTCAAGTCGCCGATGATGGTATCGGACTCGGCGTAGGAACCGACGCAACTCGCCTTGGCGTGTTGCTCGTCCTTGAGCGCCGCCGCGCACGCGTCGGTGTCCTCGGCGTGCTTCGTTTGCCACACCCCGAGCTGGTCCTCAAGCTGTTCGGTGCGCTTCTTGGAGTCCGCCAACAAATCGCCGTGCGCCTCCAGCGTGCCTTCCAGCATCTCGGTGGAGTTGCGGCAGGTTTTCAGACTCAAGTCCAGCCCTTGTTTGATTTCAAGGTGCGCCACGCGCTCCAACCTGACTTGCGCTTCCAAATCGGCTTTGCGCTCGGCGCAGGTCGCTAACAGCTCGGCGTGCCTCGCTGACGTGCCGATACAAACGTTCTTCTCGTCCTGGCACTTCTCAACCGCTTGCTCGAGGGCGTGCGTGTTTTGCTTCACCACGGTCATGGTCGTGTTGTGCCGTCCTTTGATGTTGCCGATTTCAACGTTGAGGTCGAAAATCGTGCGGTCGCTTGTTTTGTGCATGCCCACGCACGCTTCTTTTTCGGCGTGCGCCATTTGCAGGTCCGACTTGAGGGTTTCGATCAATCGCTCGTCATCCGCCGCGCGCTTCACAAGGTCAACCTTCTGCACTTGCAAATCACCGAGCTTCTCGCTCGCGGCTTTGTGCGCGGTGAACAGGGTTTCCTTTTCGTGTTGCGTGGCCTTGAGTTGTTTCGTCAAGTCGCTAGTCACGACGCCGCTTTGCGTTTTGGTGAACTCGAGCTCCGTATCGCAGGTAGTAACGGACGCGGTAAGGTCCTTGTTCTGCTGCGCGAGCCACTTGACGTCGCCAGCCTGCGTTGTGGTTTTGTTGGAGCACTCCCCGAGGGCTTCAGTGACTTTTTTCGTTTCCGAAACGTGCGTTTGCTCCATCCCGCGAAGCTTGCTTTCCAGGCGCTCAATCTCGTCGTGCAAAGTCACGGTGAGCTTGATGTGCGCCTCGTGCTGCGTGTGCGCCGCGGTCGCGGCGGCGGTGCTGTCCGCTAGGAGCTTTTCGTAAGCAGAAGTCACCTCCGCGACCTCGACGTTGAGTTTCGCGTTCACGTTGTTCGCCTTTTGCATGGACAGGTAGTTTTCGTATTTTTTTTGTTGCGTCTTTCGAAGTTCGTAGTACATAACCGTGAGGTCCCGGGTCAGCGTGGCGACTTGGTCGTCCTCGTCAATCGCCATCTCCCCAGCCCTGCCGTTAACATGGAACCCGACCTTCAGGAACTTTTCCCGTTCCTGAACCGCGATGCTCTTGTGCCACGCCATCTCCTGCGAGATCTCGGCGTTTTCGGTGTGCAGCGCGGAGTTTTCCTTCGCGAGCTCCGCGTTTTGCGCGCGAAGCGTGGCGAGCTGGTCGTTGGTGATGGACGTGAACGTCTCAAGCGCGGCTTGGGACTTGTGGAAATCAACATCGAGCTGCTCCGCGTTGTCCGCCTGAATCGAGGCGTACTCGCGTGACCGGTCGATCTCGCCAGCGGCTTCGTCCAAGGACTTCTCCATGTCCGCCAGTACAAGCGGTTCGTTCACCGCGGCAGAGGGCGCGGCACCCACTCGTGGTGTACCGGCACGCGAGGTGTACGGCGTAGGGTCTTTGGCGTATCGAGTGTCACTGACACCGACACGGGTGGACGACGACGCACTTGCAAAGTCAACCGGAGCCAGACCCAGGAACGTTCCGGGCGCGCCATACGAGGACGCCGCGACCGCAATCAGAGATCCGATGCACACTGTCAACACCGCGTACTTCAAGTTTCGCAAACCGCCCCACGCGCCGTCACGGCGCGCGGGGCTTTGTCGCGAAACAAGCGGCGTGGCCTCATCGGCAAACCCGGGTCCCTCCACAGAGCTCATCGCACGCAACACGGGAACAACGCGGCGTCGCGTGTGCTCGCGCGTGGGCGATTGGGGGGACCGAGAAGACTCATCCGAGAAAACACCCTTTTTTTAACTCATCGTTTTAATTCGCACTTTTGCCATTTTTGTTGGGTGTTACCCCGCCTGCAAACTTCGAATGTCTGCAGCAGTTTGTCGACGTAGCCCAAAAGTGTTCTAACTTCTAACTGACACACATACGAGTTTTTGGCAACTTAGCAAACGCACGCACCCCTCTTGATACCCATATTTTAATACCCCATCTCCCCCTCTATGTATAATACCCAGACAGAGCGACCCCACGGGAAGGGCCGACGAAATCGCGTCTGACCAAAACGAACCGAAAGGTCGTTGTTTCTTAGACGCTTAGTCGCTTCTCACCCGCGGGTTACTATCGTCCGGCACGCGCGGCATTCGAGGGGTCACGCTCGCGTGCGCGTTTCCACTCCGCGCGACGCGACGACCTGCTCCGACGCGGCGACGCGCGAGGCACGCGTGCTCACGCGAAGATGCTTTCCACCCGCGAAGCCGGTCGGGGGGAAAGGGAAAACACGGGAAGTGCCGCGTTTCGGGGACGCGCGGCGAACGAGACTTTGGTGGGCCACGACCCAAACGAGTCGGTTGCGCCAAGCACACCCGGGCGGCGTGTTGTGCTCTCGCCCACCTCGAGTTCCACGTCATCAGAGACCGAAGCGCCCGTGGCGGACCACGGCGAGCTGCACGAGGTGGTGGTACTTCAGGGAGGGGGCGAGACGAAGGAGACGGTTAAGGAAAGTCCGGAGAGTTTGGAACAAAAAGTTTCGGTAAAAACACAAAAAGAGTCATCGCAGGCGTCAACAAACGTGTCTATCTGTCGCATCTGCATGGATGCGATACATCAAAGCGAGTTAAGCGACAGCGGCGAGGCTACACACCTGGGGTGCGCGTGCGTCAGCGGGTACATGCACCGGTCCTGCGCGAAGGAGTACCTGACCAAACGAGACGGCGCGGTGGCCGCGGACCACCAACTGACGTGCGAAGGTACGTCTCGGGGCTTTCCCAAATCCAGGCACACTGTTTGCCGATTGTCCAGAGTAATTACGTGATACACATTACGAAAGACTGACACTTTCTTTTATTCATCGTAAGTGTGCTTGCAGGAAATGCTCGGTTTGAAACAAATTCAACAGGACCTCGTGACGGCGCGACGGCGCGCGAGGCAAACGCGAAGGGCGCTGCTGGTGCTGAACGGCGCCTCCCCTGACGCGATTCGCGCCGACGCGCGACAAACCCGCGCGAATAACGCGGACGACGACGAAACCGAAAACGAATCCCTTCGCTTCGAAATAGACGACCCAAGAAGACACCAAATCTGTTGGGGAAGCCGGAACCCGTGCGTGTGGCTGCTGTGGATACTCACGCGACCGATCGTGGTGACGTGCATGGTACGTCGCCCTTTGTTTTCGGCTTTATTTTTTGGCTGCTTTTTGGTTTTTGAAACGCGCTTCTCGAATTTTCTCGCCGCGACATTCACATCCTTACCATACACACGCACCGTTCGCTGACCGCGCGCCTCCAGGCGTTCGACCTCGCGGTTACATTTCTCTCAAAAACCGTGCTTCTTCTTTTCGTCTTGGCGTTTTGGGGTTTACTCATGTACAGCTGGTACAGGTCGTTTTGATCAACGTGAAAGGGGCGTTTTGGTGTCTCGCGTTCGCGGGTGTCGTAGGTTACTTGCTCTATACGTGGAGGGACGCGGACAGGAACCGACACGACCGCGGGTGGGACTACGAAGAAGAACGACGAGGAGGGTGGGGGGGATGATTCGGTCGGCGGACGATTCGCGAAGATACAACACTTGCGGGAGTGACTACTCGGCCGACGGGTCAAAAACTCGGCACAGACACTAGCTGTACAATAGTATTACTGCTGACAATACAAAAAGAAGGATTTTCTTTAAAAAAAACCACCTACGCCCCCACGATCACGCCCCGCGCCGCTTTCCGCGGCGCGGTTTTCCCCTCCACCCGTCGTTTCCGTTTCTCCTTTTGGTCTTTCTTTTGTTTCACCTGGTCTTTGCGTTTCTTGTCTTTCGCGAGTTGCAGCCGTTCCCGAGTAACGCTCTTCCCGATCAAACCAGGCGCTCCCTTCAACCCGAACGCCGCGGCGACGTGCCCGAGATGAAGGCGCTTGACGTGGAAGATGTGTTTCAAGTGCGACGGGAACGTCGCGTACGCTCTTACGTGCGACCGGAACGCATCCTTGGCGAGGGTACCTAACGTCTTATCCGTGCTTACTTCGTGGTGTAAACGTTTCTGGAGCTTCACCGCGGCGGGGTGAAGATGCGGGTCCCGCTCGTACCGCTTCGCGTCGCGGGGTTCGACTTTTTTGTTTTTGTGTTCAGAGCCGTTACTGCCGTCGTCAGGGAGCCCGTGTTCCAACACGTCCAGCATAGCCGTCACGGACGCGGCGCCGAAACTGACCCCCAGCTCGGACAAAACCGTGGCGTACTCCACCTCCCTTGGTTGCAGAAACAAAACAGCCTCGCCGTCCTGGCCCAGCCTCGCCGCTCTACCCACGCGGTGCACGTACACGTCCGTGTCGCTGGGCGGGTCGACCTGCACGGTGGCACCGACGTTTTCGAAATCGAGCCCTCGCGCGCCGACGTCGGTGCACAGCAAAACCCCCGCCGCGGCGTCGCCGAAGCCTTCGTACACCGCCCGTCGGTCCGCTTGAGACATCACGCCGTGTAAGCGAAACACGGAGTACGCAGGGATCCCACCCTGGGTGTTGCTGCTACCAACCGGGATCCCGCTATCACTGACCTTGTTCCCCGCCAGCCAGGTCAACACGTTGTAATGGAACTCCACGCTTTCGCACGAGTTCAGAAACACCATGACTTTCGGCACGGCGCCGCGCATCCAGCCGGCGAGCAAACCGGCTAGGGTCGCGAGCCGCGCCTTCGCGGGGACCTCGACCGCGGTGTGCCTTAGCTGCGCGGGCATTCTGAGCCGCGGGGTTGTTTTTTGATCGGCGGCTTTGTTTGCCGTGTCCGCGTTTGCCGCGTTTGCGGTGGTTACCGTCGTTTTGTCGCCCCTGGTACCGCCCCCCCCGACAGGCACCTCCTCCACGTCCTCGCTGTCGATTTCAACCACCACCGGGTCGGTCATTGCGAGGTCTATCAACCGTGAGGTACCGCTGGTGAGCGTGGCGGATAGCAGGGCGGTGCACCTTCGCGCGTTGTCCGTCCGGCGGTTGATATCCGCCAGAATCGCGTTGAGGTCCTCTTCGAACCCCAGGTCCAATAGGCGATCCGCTTCGTCCAGGATTAGCCACCGCAGTAAATCCGCTTTCAGCGCCTGCGTGCTTTGCAAATGGTCCAGCAGCCTACCCGGCGTGGCTATTAGCAGGGTAACACCTTTCCTTAACCGCGCTTTTTCTTTTTGTTTGTTCTCCCCGCCCACCACGCACGTGCAGTTGATCCAGTGAAACGCTTTCGACGCGATTTCAGTCGCGCTCGCGAGGACCTGCGCCGCTAACTCGCGCGTGGGGACCATCACAAGCGCTCGTACGCCGTCCTCCCGCTGTACTCGCGGTTCCATCGCGCCCAGCACCGCGAGCAACGGGCAAATGTACGCCAGCGTCTTCCCCGAACCCGTCTCCGCGCGTATCAACACGTCGCGGCCGTTTAGCATGTGCGGAATCGTCGCGCGCTGCACGCGCGTCGGGTTCTGGAAGTGCAGCGTTTCGTCTCGCAGCCGCGAAACCAACCTCGGTGGTAACCCCAAACCCTCCCACGTCGCGTTGTCCGTGCCGAATACTCGAGAAGTCGCGATGGCGCTTAACTGTTTGTCACCCCCCGTCGCCCCCCCGCCCGACTCCAACTCCGTCGGCGTCATTGCCTTGCGCATCAAACTCGCCCAGTCCCCGGCGTTGAACTCGCCTTCATAGGCATCGTCGTCGCCCTCACGAGACGCAACCTCCACCTCTCTTGATATCCCCCGGCCGCCGGCGGGCTTACCTCCCCCCCGCCCGCCTCGCCCGCCGCCAGACTCGTTGCCGCCGCGCCCGCCGCGCCCGCCGGTCTTGTCCTTGCCGCCGCGCCAAGGCTCGCGACCGCCCGTGTCTCGAGTCGTTGTTTTCGCCGCCGCCGCCGCGGAAGCGTCGGCGGGATCCGCATGCGCGGGAGACCAGTCCGCCGGTGCCGCGCCTCTTCCTCCTGACTGTTTGCCCATACGCCCTCGGCCCGCGCTTGCGCCACGACCGCCTTTGCCACCTGCGCCACCACCCCCGTTCTCTCGTCTTGTCGCCGCCGCCTTCCCGGCCGCCGAACCGGTGCCCACCTTGTCTTTCCGCGTCCCCGCCCACCCGCGGTGCCGGCCTTTGCGCTCGGGTTTCAACACCGTGCGCTTCCGGGGGTTGCCCTTCCTCTCCCTCGCCGGGTCGTCCTCAACACCCCCATCCGCGAGGTTAAGCACGAAGCCCCACTCGTCGTCGTCGCCAGCCATGCCGCGTGTCTCGCAACGCGTCAAGGGTGACCCTTAAGAGTGCCACCAACACAGCCGGTGATGATGAGGAATACCAGGTAGCTTTTCAGCGGGACTCGCGCGGGATTTACGAAACGAGTCTGAAAAGTACATGGCGAATGTGACGTCATCAGCCACGCTCACTTCCCCTTCCCCAGGCAGCCGCACGTCTCCATTTCCGAGATGTTCGCCGTGACCGCGCCGCGATCCGTCCGCGTGCCGTGCGTTCGCCGCACACGTCTCGGCCCGGTCGCGGCCGTGGCGAAGACACCGACGCGCGTGCCTTTGGATACGCCATCGCGGACGAAAACAAAAACTACGCTGAGCACCGCGTTCGCCCTGGTCGCCGCAGTCGGCGTGCTCACCCTGACCGCCCCCGTGGCGCTGGCCAACGTCAAGTACGCGAACGACTGCGATCCTATTTGCCACATCCTGGACGATGGGGCGGCGAAATCGAAAAAACAGGAAGAGGACATGAAGAAAGCGGGGCCGGACTTGTCCGGGCCGGGGTCCATGATGGCCGAGCTGCAGGCGGCGAGGAAGGCGGAGGAAGCGGCGGCGAAGGCGAAGAAATAGGCCGGCACTTATGCACTAACGCGTAATGTGACATCACTAAAAAGAACACGCACTACTAATACACTACAGCGTAAAAGGACATCACTAACAACGCTAAGGACTAAAGGACATCGCTACTTACGGTCGGCGCTCGCCGCGAACGCGCGTTCGGGGCGGCGGGCGCCGGAGTCGCGAACCTCTCGGCTCGCTCGGTCGTACGCGCTCTCGGTCTCACTTGGTGAAAAAGGACGCGTCCAAAGGATTACTTTTACTTTCGCTACGACACTAAAAAACCCGTGCAGCAAACACGCTCACGATTCATTCGCCACACAAAGCGCGTTTTGCAGAAACGACGACACGCGTCGTTCCAGCGCGCGTCGCGCGTTTCGCCCGCGCGGGACGTGTCTCTCGCCCGCGATGACCAAAAGCTCGTACGACATTTTTTCGCCGCTGCGTGTGTCTGTTTGGGCACTGCCGTCAGGATTCGAACCGCCCCCGGTGTGACTGAAACCACTCCCTAAATCGTCCCTGCCTCGTATCACGTCTTGCTGGTCCAGGGCCTGGCAAAGCGCTTTCGTGTGCCGGAGGTGCACGTTTTCGTCCGACGCGCCGTGCACCAGGAGCAGCCGCTTTTGTGTGCCCAGCCGGTCTTGTTTGTCCAACTGCGGCATGCCTTCCACTCTTTTGACCAAGCTGCTGGCGTTGTACCTACCCTGCGTTTCGGGGGACAGCACCCCTAGGTACCGCTCGCTGTAGTGCGCGACGTACTTTGACCAATCCGTGACCGGCGCGCCCGCCACCGCGACGGCGAAAACGTCGGGCCGCCGCAGCAAACAGTTCACGGCGAGGAACCCGCCGTAGGACCAGCCCGAGACGCCCACACAATTCGGGTCCACCCACCCTTTTTCAATCAAGAAAGATACCCCGCTGACTTGATCAAGCACCTCCACGTCACCCAACGTGGTGCCCGCGCCTGATGAGTCCGAACTTTTTGTCCTCACGAAACCCTCAAACTTCTTACCCCGGTTCGCGCTTCCCCGGTTATCAAGCTTCAACGTAACCACGCCGCTCGCCCGCATGCGCTGCGCCCGCGCGTCCGCGGTCAGGGCCCACGTGTTCCGCACGATCTGCGTGTTCGGCCCGCCGTACACGGCGACAACCAGTGGGTACGGAGGCGGCCCGGACGTTTCCGCGTCGGGCAAATACACCACGCCGTGCAGCTTCGTAACGCCGTCGGCGGCGAGAAACTGAGCGTAAAAGAAAGAAAGTGTCAGTCTCGTACCGGCAAACAGTCGTTGGATTTGGGTCGGGAAATACGTACCGTAAACAAAGTGGGCGCCACGTACTGCGCGTCGATTTGCGCGTACGAAGCCGTCGTCGCGCAGAGCTGGTCGGTGCCGTTTTTGCAAAGAAGCACCTCCGCGCGTTCCGCGATGAGCAGCGCAGCCGCGGCGGCGGCGACCGCGACGGGTGACCGGTTAGAGTCACTCAGTTTTTTGGAAAACCCGGAAGTCGTCTGGTTGCAGTCCAAAGTGGTTTCTTTCAAAATCGGCACCAAGCTCGCCCCCGGGGGCGTCTGGGTGTCGTCGAACACGTCCACGATCCGAGTGAAGGAGTAGTTAAGCGCGATCGTGTGCACGCCGGGTTCCAGGGTTAAGCGCTCCAGGGCAAAGGCGTGTGATGTGGTGCACACACCCGCCGTGCCTGATGATGGCAAAGACGTTTCATCTTTGCTTTCATCGTCGCTTCCGTCAACCCGGTCATCGTCGGTTTCTTTCGGGGACAGGCAGCACCGGTACAAGTGCAGCTCAAGCGGGCTTTGTTCGTTCGCGGTGAAGTACACATGGCCGTTTTCCTCGTCCACGCCGTGCACGCGGTGCACGCACCAGTCACCTTTGGTCAAACGGGTGACACGCGGTGGTTTTTCTTTTTGTGAATCACCTGAATCAGAACTCTTCCCGACTCGCCGTACCAAGTACAGGTGCCTGTACCCGTCGCGCTCGGAAACGATCACGGCGTCGCCCGGGTCCCACTCGCCGACGCCGCGTTTCGCGAACGTGCGCAACACCGTGGGCGGGTCGGGGATGTTCACCCACGCGTCGCAATCGTCCACGCCATGTGTGTTTGTCACTGTTTCCTCGTTGAGCGGCGTCGGGCGTCGCTCACCGGTGTCCGGGTTGAACAGAATCTGGCGCACGACGGTTTGCGCGCGGTTCTGAATTTGCGCAAGAATTTCGAATCCTCCGATTGTAAAAAAGAAATGTCAGTCATGTATGGGCAATCAGCAATCGGCGGAATGTGGTTAACGGAAAATACGCACCGGGTTTTTCCGTAGTTCCGTGTTTACCGCGCTCGTCGGAACCGCACCGCGCCGTGACCCACGTGACGGAACACAAGTACTCCTCCAAATCGCCCGCCGACGTTGTTGTCACGACGCGCTTGTCTTTTGCCCCCCCGCAATCCAAATCTAGCCACGTCACCGCGAATGCGTTCGGGTCGCCGCTTTGAGTACCGGCGTTTCCGTGTTTGGATCCGCCGCTCGCCGCCTTCGTCACCGGCGACACGTCCACCACCCCCAACGTAACCCGCGCGTTGGTTTCCCCCACGAAAGGGTACGAGTGTTGCTCTACCCGGACCTGGGTGTTGTCGGGCGCATCACCTGCGACGCGCGCGCCGGTACCCGTGACTTGGTCGGTACCGCGGCCTGGATCGCTCAGGCTGACCTGCGCGCCCGGCCCGATACCAGGTCCGGGTAGAGGCGAGGGTCCGATACCGGGTCCGATACCAGGCCCGATACCGGGTCCGATACCGGGTCCGATACCGGGTCCGATACCGGGTCCGATACCGGGTCCGATACCGGGTCCGATACCGGGTCCGATACCAGGCCCTACGGCTCCTCGCCTACCCACGTGCCCGAATTCGTTCCCGTCGTCCTCGCACGCGCCGGCTCTCACGTCCACCAACGACACGTTCGAGCTGTCCACCCTCGTGAACGCAATTTTCGACGAATCCGGGTGCCACCACAACCCCCTGTCCCTCCGCATCTCCTCCGCGGCGACGAACTCGGCGAGGCCGTGACTGACGAAGGTCCGGCCTTGTGCGCCGTGCGTGACTCTTGTGGATGTGGGCACCTGCATTTCCGTGGACCCGCCACGGACACCCGGGATGGAACGCACGCATTTCGTTTCAAACCCGGTGGCGGTGGTGGGCGCGACGTGGATTTCGCTATCCCTCACGAACGCGATCCACTCGCCGTCGGGCGAAATGCTGACATCAAGCGCAGGAAACTCCGGGGTCGAACGCACCACGCACCTGGCTGGGGAGATGTACGTGGTTTGGGGGCGGTCCGTGCCGTCGCCCACGACTTCCGTCGATTGATTTATTTTCGCCACGTCCACCACGTACGCGGCTTCGGGTTGTGGGACCAGCAACCGCGAAGGGCTCGTCGTCGCACTCGCCCAGTGGTACCGCGTCACGCCCATACCGGTGTGCATCAGCCCTGCCACGCTCGCCTCGCCGCACTTTGGAAGGCTGGAAGGGTCGAAACACGCGTGCCGGGTGCCACTCTGCACGTCCATCACGAACAGCATCCAGTTTTTGTCGGCCCCATCGTCTTTCGGTAAATGCGCGTGAAGGTACGCGATGTGTTGGTCATCCGGCGAGAACTCGAACCCGCCCGGGTCCAACGCCCCAGGCGGAGGGCCCACCACGTCGTCCAGGGTCAGCTTGGATAAAAGTTTGGTGTCGTCGTGGTGCGCACCGCCAGGCGTCTTCGCGTTTGGGGTTCCGGTTGTGTTTTCCGAGGCAGAACTGGTCTCTCCCGTGGTTTCGGAGGTCGGGGGAAAAGAAGTTCGCGACCCGCCCGCGACGCCGTACTCATCCTCAGCCCCCGAGTCATTCGCGTGGCGTTGACCGCCCCCGGTCCCTGGGGACGGCCCCGGCCCAGGGGACGGTCCCCCGTGAAAGCTGTCGCGCGTGCCCATGGCGGCGTGCGTGGCGAAGTGCGCCACGACGTCTCGGAACTGTCGACAAATAAGAACCTACTAGAACCTTCTAAAACGATTTGGAAGCATCTAAAACTTGCTGTGACGTGGCAGGTGGAGCTTGCAGCTTGGTGCCTAGTCCTACCTACGCCCCTGGTTCGGCCAACGCACCTCTCATTCGCACGCGCGCGCTTGTTTCGCACGATGGCGCACGCGCTCGCTTCCTTCGCTTCACTCCGGGTCGTCGCGCCTTCCGTCGGTACCGCACCCCGCTCAAACCCCGGCAATCACAAACGCGGACTCGTTATCGTGGCGGGCAAGAAAGGCGCGTGGGCGAAGGAGTTCGATCCCGAGTACGAAAAGGCAAACGCGGTGGTGGTCGCGGAGGTGGACGTGAACAAGTGGCCAGGGCTCGACAGTACGTCTAAGGAACGCGTCTTTTAACCCTACCTCACCCCGGAAAAATCCGCGTCGCGAACGAGTCGACCCACGCCGCAAAGGTGTCAACAGGGACGCCTGGCGTGTCCGGACACCGACACCCGTTTCTTATCCAACGCTGGAGGACACGAAACCGAAACCGGCGCCGGCGCCGAAACCAAACCGTGTTCCGTTCCGTCGCAAAGACCGGCAGACTGAGCAGTCACACGTCACGCGGTCACGCAGCCACGCTTTTTCGTTCTCTCGTGACCTCGAGCACGAACTCACCACCCTTCCTGATTCGCGTCGCGTTTCCGAAACCAGAAGCCAAAGACGAGGACCCGGCGACGTATAACGTCCTGGTCAAAAAGACGGGCCGCGCGCACGTCACGTGGAACGGCGTCGGGGTGTTGCAAGTGCCGAAAGGCCGGGACGATAAGGAATCCAGCGACGTGGCGAAGACGGTTTTGCTGCAGCGAATCGAGCCGCTTTTAGCGGAGGTGAAGCGTTTGTACCCGAAAATGAACGGCCCGTTTGATTTCGTGATTCAAAAGTTTGAAGACCCGTACGCGCAGCCGGTGAACACGACGCAGGCGGTGCCGCCGGGTTTAGGGTTGGTCCCTGCTGAAATCGTGTGGTTGAAAAAAGGAAAGAGGTACCCGTTTTAAGGAAAACCTTTGCGGACTACTGGATCGTAAACGAGTCGGTACGCGCGCGATGCGCGATCTCCGCGTCCTTCGTCCGCCGCGTCCTTCGTCCTTCGCGTCCTTCGTCCGCCGCCACTCTCCCTTGAACCCTCGCTCGTAAGATCACCTCCCTCGAACCCTCACTCACTGGAAAGGTACTCCGCCCTTTCCCCCATGCCCAGGTCTTTCTGTCGCTGCGCGTACGCGCGCTTTTCCCGGAGCGCGATTTTCTCCAGGTGCGCGGAGGAAACGCCCGCGGCGCGAAGCGAAACGCCGGCGCCGAACAGTTTGGGTTTGGTTTTACAAACGAGCGACGCTTTTTCGTCAATCGATTCTGCGTTTTCGTTACTTTTTTCGACCCGGCCTCCCCGCGGGCCTTGCGTCGGCCGTCCGTCCCGCACCCCCCTGGCGTACGGGTCGAACTCGACGTACTCGCCCCGCGCGGAGGACGCGTTTTCCCACGCCCGGCGGTCGCGCTCCAACCTCTGCGCGAAATCGATTTCGTTCGTCCTTAGTTTCGCGCGTAACTCTTTGGTTTCCACCGCGGTTTCGTCGCTCGCCTTTTTCCGCCGCGCGCCTTCGTCCTCCAGAAACGAAAGCTTACCGACCAGTCGCGCGATTTCCTTTTGAGATTTCTCAAGAGTCTGTGTAAGCCCGGTGACGGTGTCGTGTACCGGTTTCGCGTCCTGAACGAGCCTCCGGTAATCCTTCGCCGCGCGTTTCAAAGCGTCCTGGTTGTAAAAAAGAAACTGTCAGTCGCTCGGACCGCGTGTATATCCGGGATTGGAAAGGGTATAGGAGTGTGACTTCGTAACTGCTACTAGCACTGGTAAGAGTTACCAGTAGCACTGGTAAGAGTTACCAGTAGAAAAAAGTCAGGGTAATCGGGCCGACCCGTCCGGCGGAACGTGGTGATTGTGAAAGGCCCTCACCTCTAAAGTCGCGACGCGCCGCGCCTGGGTCTCCGTGACCCCCAAGTTTTGCAACTCCGTTCGCCCTAAAGTCGCGGCGTACCCAACGCGTTCGCTGTCGTAAAGCTTCCGCGCGTTGACCAGCGCGGCGCGGTACTTCGCGGTTTCGTTTTTCTCGTGAACAAGCTCTGCGTGTATTTGCTCAAGTTGCGTCTTGTACGCCTTCTTCTTCCCGCGTTTCTTCTCGAGCGCTTCGGCGAGCTGCGCCGCGGTGGCCGCCGCCGCCGCCGCCGTCGCCGCCGTCTGCTCGTTTCGCGCGTGGTGCTCGCGAATCGTGGTCGTCACTTGTTGCTCACCCTCCGCGTGGACGCGCGCGATGACCTGTTCGCAGTCCCGGGCCGTTTGCTTCGCGATATCAACCGCCTGTTTCAGCTTCGTCGCTAATTCGAACGCTTGTTGCTTGTGAAGCCGTTTCTTCTCCCGTTTCTTGTCAAGCTGCTGTTTGTAATACCCAACCTCCGCGGTGAGTTTCGCGTTCCTAGATTCCGCCTCGCTCGTGGACGCGCGTATTTCAGCCCGGTGCTTCTCCTCCCCAGCCTCTTTGCTCGCGATGACCCGGTGCAAATCAGTTTCCAAACTCGCCAGGCGTCCAATCGCGGCGCGCGACCGCGCCAGCTCCACCTCGGCGTTGGCGTGCTTCGCCTCCGCGTCGCTCCGCCTTTGTTCCGCTTCCTCGCGCAACTGTCGCAGCTTCTCCTTGTCGATTTCGCAAAGCTGCACCTCCGCGGTGAGGTTCGAAATACGCCGATGCAGCTCGAAAATCTCCTCGTGGTTGGAAAGAGAACCTTGCGCTCGCGTTTCGGTGGAGGGCATTTTGTACTTGGATACACTTTTTGCCGGTGGTTCTGACGGTCGCGCCTCGGCTTGATGCGGCCTTGGATTCGAAACGTCTTCGCCGTTGAACATTTCACCCGCGTCAATCGCGGCGTGCATCGCGTCGCGTTCGTCGCGGTCGTGCTTCATCAACAGCCTTCGCTTTAACTCGTCGTTCTCGCGTTCCCGTTCAGTCACGGCGCGTGCCTTGATATCCAGGTCCCGTTGACACAACCGCCGCGATTCGTCCGCACTGTGCAACGCCAGTTTGGTCTCGGCGAGCTGGCGTTGGATTTCGGACGTTTGGTCGGTTGGCACGCCGTGTTTTTGTGGTTCGGTATCCGCTTCTTTTTGCGTCTCGTCCTGCAGAGCTTGTTTTCGTGTAGCCTCGCTCGCCTTCGCCTTCGCCCCCGCCTTCGCCTCCGCCACCTCCCGCTCCATCTCCTGCGCTTCCTTTATCAACCGCGTTTCAGCCTGCGCGGCTCGAATCGACGCAATCGCACGCGCGTCCGCGGCTAAATCCGCCAGCGCGGCTTTCACCGCGGGTGACACCACGAGCGCCTTTGCTTTCTTCGGCCGTGCCTCGGCAGACACCGCGGACGATGTGGGCGTCGCAGCACGCGACCTTTCCGACCGCTCACGCCGCTGCTCACGGCCGGCATCCCCCGAGGACGTTTTCGTCGCCGCTGCGTTAACGCCAGTCCCAGTGCTGGAGCTTACCCTCGGCCCGTCCTCGCCCGGAAGTGACTCGCGTGTCTCCGCGGCCGCTTTGCTAGATTCCGGCACCCCATCGGTGGGTTCCACGACACTTCCCAGAACCAAAGACGGGTCACGGCGCTTGGACGTCTTGGAAGCCTTGGACGCTTTCGACCCGCGCGACTCCCGACTCTCACCGCTCTTCTCGCTCATCGGGAACGACGAGGACGCCGCGTGACCCGAAGTGCGCGTCACGGAACGCATTTCGCATTTTAACGACTACCCGTTGAGCACCGTTGACCAAAAATTCTCAATGGAAAGAAAAAAAGGAGAGACGAGATGCTTTATTTTGACGGCGCGCTCTGCGACCCCAGTGTCTGATGAGGAAGTTTGATGGTACTCTCCGTCATAGTTAATATCAATACAAGCCCAATCACTCTTTTTCATTCAGCGACGACAACCTGCTGAACTGCGGCGAGGAGTTCATGGAGCTCTGGTTAAGTCGGCGCCGGGAATCAGCGCGTTTTTTTTTTTTCCAAGCCTTTTCCTCCGCCAGGTTCCGGTGAAACACGTTGGAAAAGTTGCTCCCGATCACGGTGACCGGCAGCGCCAGCACCAACACGCCGAAGCACATCACGAGCCCCGCGAAAACCTGATACCAATAAAAGGAAGAGTCAGTCGTGTATGGGCAAACAGTGTGCCTGGATTTGGGTAAATTTGGGTAAAACAATACGTACCTTCCCGAGCATGGAATCGGGAAGCTGGTCGCTGTGATTGTAAAGGAAAAGTGTCAGTCTTTCGTAATGTGTCTTTCGTAATTACTCTGGACAATCGGCAAACAGTGTGTCAGGATTTGGGAAAGCCTGACATACGTACCCGTACCCCACGGTGGTCATGGTGACGAACGTCCACCAAAACGCGCGCGCGATGCTGTCGTACTGGGACTGGCGGTACATCGAGACGCAGGATTCGCTGCGCTTGTACGGGTACTCGCACAGGAACGTCGCGGTCGTCGCGTCGGGTGACACGGATTGCAACGCACACGGCTTGTTCTCACCCGCGCTGTACGTGAGTACGTTTTGCGTGTCATTCAGCGCGCTGTTGCCACGCAACAGCGGCTTTGTGATTTCCAGAAACGAATTCGGTTCCCCCCGCGAGGTTGAGGTCACGGTCACGGGACAATTGTACGAATACACCTGCTCCCAGTACCCGCCCACTCCGTTCCACCGGCCGCGTTCGATGAAGTACATGAGCGACGAAAAAACAACCACACCGATTGTTATAAGCAACAGCAACATGTTAAGCGCTTTGAAGGATTTGACCATGGTTTCCGCGAACAGATCCACGCTGCTTTTCGACGTGCGCAGTAGCTTGAACAACCGCGCTAGCCGCAAAACCCGTATCACGCCGACGCCCGGGATTTCATCCGCGTTCCCTGCGATTGGGAAAGAAAAGTGTCAGTCTTTCGTGCCATGTGTCTGAGTAATTACTCTGGCCAATCGGCAAACAGGGAGGCGATATTTGGGAAATATAAGAAGTACGTACCGTTGCTCGCGGCTTGCGCGATCAAATCGAGGTAGAACGGCACGATGGCGATTAGGTCGATGACGTTCATGCCTTCCTTGGCGAATTTACGTCGATCGGGGGCGGCCCAAAGCCGCACGCCAAGTTCCACGGTGAAGCACCCTATGCAGAACGCTTCGCTTATGAACCATACAGAGCTTTTCTCAAAATCAGGTGAGTAAATGCCGTGCGCCGTCTGTAAGCAGTACATCGTGGTGGAGAACAGGATCAGTACCAGGAACAACATCGCGATTGCGCTCGCCAGCGGTCCGGACGCCGGGTCATCAAGCACCAGCCAGGTTTTTTCGCGGGTACTCATTTCCGACCACCGGGAAGCGCCGTCGCGTCCAGACCCCCCGTTGAACAGCGCGCGTCTTTTCTCGGAAGCCATCCGCGCCCTTTGCGCCGCGGCGGATCTCAAACCGCCGATGTTGTTGATGAGTCGCGCGCCAAGCACGGACGGCATGGCGTACAAACTCGCGCTCGCGTGTCGCGCCGACGAAAGCGCAGTGGGGGCCGACGAATCCGCCGAGTGATTCTTGCCCCCGCTGCTCGGCCCTCTTAGGTTCCGCGAGTTCGTCAGCGCGTTTGAGCTGGCTTCCCTTCGCCGTCGCTTCGCCGCCGCCTTCTTTGTCCGCACCGCCGTATCAAGCGCCAGCAACATCACGTCGAACATCTCGAAGTTTACCTGAATCGTGTCCCCCTCCTTCACGTCGTCCAACACGAAGTTTTCAAACGCCAGCCGCGTGGCTGGATCCCACAACCGAAACGCGCGTTTCGCGTGTGACACGCACCCGCCGCTCGCGTCGTCCAAATCAAGCAATTTGGTGCCTTCCGGCTCTTCGTGTTGCGTGAACTCCTCCGTGAACAGCCTGGTTAAGGACGCGTACGTGCCTTCCCAGTCCACGGGAACTCGCTCTGATTTACACGCCAGCTTGATCGAGCGGAAGTGGTACGACCCACCGTTGGTAAATTCTCGGTTGGGCTCCGTAAGCGCCTCCTCTCGCGCAATCTCAGCATCCCACACGTCCGTGTGCTGCACCTCGACGGGGACGAAAATACCCATGGGTGTTTGCGTCGTCCGTGTTCGTCCCGCAACACAAACCCCGAACGCCCGGTCCACCCTTCGGCGACGAGAACCAGCGCCTGGTCCGGACGAGATGTACCCGCCGCGCGTGCCGTACCCCGCACGCCAGGAGTGTCGCGCGAGGCGGCAATTCAACGCTTTCCAACGGCATTCATTCTGTCACCAGCCATTCTTTGAAACGAGGCTGATTTTCTGCAACTGTCAGCGCTATTCGCAGATCTAGCCGGCGTGCGATAGCCTGACCCCCCCACCAAAGCCGCGCTCACTTCGACGGACACTCGTCGATCGTCTCGATCGTCGACGCGCGTTTACCGTCCTCGACACCGTGGCAGACCGTCTGGGCAGAGGATCCAGCGACCGTAAGCGACAATCTGACGCGTCGACGCTGACGCGGCGCTATCCCATCTGCGACGTGGCTAGTGGCTTTCCGGTGAAATCGCACCGACGCTTCGTCGCCCCGAGGGTGCCATGTCCGTCGCGATGCCCTGTGGTGGGCCCTGCGTGTGCGCCAGCGCGTCTAACCAGGCTGTGACGAGCGTTTCCGCGAGCCGCGCAGGGCGGTCGCGTGCCTCACGCCCGTCCGTTTCCCACACGGCATCCCAGGCTTCCACGTCGGCGCCTCTCCAGGAAAAGCCCCGTTTGCGGGGCGCCATGATTTCCGCGCAAGGCACGCGTGGCCCCCGCGGGTACGGCGCACAACAAAGGTCACAACCCGTATTGATTCCGTGCTTTCTTAGCCCCAAAACAAGCCACGCACCGCGGTCGCGCCAGACCACGCAGCGAAACGCGATCACGGACCCCGAAAAGTCCGTGGGGGCGTCGTCCGGGGAGAAAGATGGGGTCCGTGAAAACACTAAACCCACGAAACCCGAAAAAGTAGGCGTCCTCCTACTAAACCTGGGCGGCCCCGAGAAGCTAGAGGACGTGCAGCCTTTCCTGTTCAACCTGTTCGCGGACCCGGACATTATTCGGCTACCAGGGGCGGTTAAATTTCTGCAGCAACCCCTCGCGGCGCTGCTCAGCGCGAACAGGGCGCCCAAGTCGAGGGAAGCGTACGCCTCAATCGGCGGCGGGTCGCCGCTTCGGCGGATCACGGATGCGCAGGCGGAGGCTATGAAAAACGCGATGGTCAAAAAAGGCGAACTCGACACGAAAGTGTACGTCGGCATGCGGTACTGGAAGCCATTCACGGAAGACGCGGTGGAGCAAATCAAACAGGACGGCGTGACGCAGTTGATCGTGTTGCCGCTGTACCCGCAGTTCTCGATAAGCACCAGCGGGTCGTCGTTAAGGTTGCTGGAACAGATGTTCCAGGACGACGTTTATTTGCGCGACGAGATGCAGCACACGGTGATTCCGAGCTGGTACCAGCGACCGGGTTACGTCCAATCCATGGCGCAGCTCATCAAGGGCGAGCTTGAGAACCCGGCGCGCGGGTTTTTTGAAGATGACAAGCCTGTGATTTTTTTCTCGGCGCACGGCGTCCCCGTATCGTACGTCGAGTCCGCGGGTGATCCGTACAAAGAAGAAATGGAGCGGTGTGTGGAGTTGATTATGAACAAGCTGAAAACAATGGGCGTGCACAACGAACACGTCCTGGCGTACCAATCGCGGGTCGGGCCGGTGGAGTGGCTCAAGCCGTACACAGACGACGTGATTCGTGATTTGGGTAAGAACGGAACCAAAGCCATGGTCGCGGTACCGGTGAGTTTCGTGAGCGAGCACATCGAAACCTTGGAAGAGATTGATATGGAGTACCGAGAACTCGCGCAGGCGAGCGGCATCGAGCGGTGGGGAAGGGCGCCCGCGCTTGACACGGATAAAACGTTCATCGACGACCTGGCGGATGCATGTTTGGAATCCCTGGCGACGATGCGCGGAGAGTCCCCGGCGGTGGCAGGCGGCCCCGTAGTTGAGGACGGGTACGAAAGCGCGTACGACATCTCCAAGTCACTGGATGTCGAACTACCGGATGGTACGAAAGCAAAAAAGTCTTTCGGCACGAATTTAAAACCGCCCGTCGCGATGATGCCGGCGGGGTCCGGGTCGGGCGCCGGCGTCCCGAGCGTGGGTGATTTGCTCGGCGGGTTCCACCCCGAACCGTGGCGCTGGGGAATTTTGGAGCTGTCCTTCGTCGCCGTGGCGATTTTGCTGAGCACCATGCTCCTGATGGACGCGGACACCGGTGCTGGGTTGAACGAAACCCTGTTCCGGTAGACACAGACTGTTGTTTGGTGAGGAAGACTCCGAGTTTTGTATCAGGGAAGTGACTCCGACTATTGTCAGATTATGCGGTTACACGCATTCACGAATGAAATGAAACAACGTCTAACGGATACCTAACTCTGACTGTCAACCAACGCCGCTCGTCTCAAAAACGGCGTCACGATTTGCGACGCGTAATCCGCGCTGAGGCGCGTGGCGCAAAACCGCGCGTCCTCGCCTAAGGTGTTGTAGCAAGTTGGCCAGGGGAGTCGGTGTTCCTTTTTTCTTTTGTCTGCAGCATTTTTTCTTTCTGAAGCTCCGTCCATCGCATGCTCTCTCTTTTCTTCCTTCCCCCGCGTCTCGTGTTCTTTCCCTGCTTCCTCCCATCCGGTATCACGAAACCTAAAAACCTCCTCGGACTCGTTTTCGAAGCACTCCCAGTTTGGGTGGAGCGCGGCGCTCCACCCCTTCGTCCCGTTCAATTTCTGGTACGATACGGATTTGTAATTCGCGAACGCCGCGTCAAGTACGTCGGCGTCGGCGCAGGTTAGAATTTCGGGAGACGTTTCAAGCACCACCGCGACCCCGGCCGGGTCAAGAAGCCACCCCACGTTATCAATAACAACATTGACGTTTTGCGTGAGCAAATCACTCAAATCCCCCGGGTCTCTGGTGAGCAGCCCGGGGAGCTTACCGACCGCGCGGGCGACGGTCAGACCGGGCACCGATTCCAGCCCGCCCCGAAGCGCCACCACCCGGGTCGCCACGGTTCGCTGGTTGACGCACAAATCGAGCATTAACTCGGGACAAGTGTGTAGCAAATCGGGGGGGTTACACCCGGGAAGCAACAAGTGAAGCGACTGAATCACGTAACGCACCGCGGCCGGGTCGCGGTAAAGCTGGCTGACTTTTGTTTTTTGCCATTCGGCGCCCAGAATGAGAAGCCGTTGCGTCATCACCTCGCCAACGCCGTGTTCCTGCCAGACCTTAAAAACAGCCGCCTCCCAGTCCTGCTCCATCGCCGCGAACGATGAGCTGCGCTGCCGTATACCGTCCGCGCCCCAAACCCCGTACTGCCGTTGGTCGTCATCCTTGGCGTCCTGGTCGTACTTGGCGAAGGCATCCGACGCGGACATTTGACATCGGACGAAACTCGACGAAGGCGCACTCCCGGCGAAGTGGCTTGAATTGCGTCGAGCTGCGAGGGGGGACACGCACAAGCCTGTTCGCCGCGTCGTGGAGTGGCCACCGGGTGAAGACACACGCGTTGGTGCCGCGAACGCGCGCGTGAGCGTCGCCATGGTGCACGAACGTCTGAAAAACAAACAACGATAACTTGTTCTGTTGCACTTGAAAAGACCATCAGTCGCACCCGCGCAGCCCGCGCACCCTGTCGGGCCCGACCGGCTCATCGCGGGTATGGCGGCTCGCGTGGCGTGTGTGGCGCGCGCGTTGACCGTTCGCGCGCGTGCGCCGCGGCTCAGGGTTTCCGGCGGTAACGGCGTCGGCGGAGGAGTCGCGCGTCTGGTATCCATCGCGCGGTGCTCGCCGCCGGCGCTCGCGGCTTTGTCGCCCGCGTCGTTCCGTCGCGAACGCAAGGCCGCGGGCGCTGGGACATCCTGCGTGACCCGAAACGAGCACCGCGGCAGCGCGTACCACCGCGTCGCTCGTGTGGCCGCGACCCCGTGGCTCACCGGCGTGGCGTGTCGCGCGCTCGCGTCGAACACTCCCGAAGATGAGGGTGACGACGCGGTTGCGAACGACGACGATGATGAGGACGAGGACGATGAGGACGACTACGACGAGGACGAGGACGATTTCGACGCCTCCAGCGTACCGTTCCACTTCGCGCTTGGTGAGGGCGATGACCGGGTCGGGGTTGACGTGTTGGTGGTGGAGACACACGGGGGCCCACCGAGTACGGGGGACGGGACGCTGGCAACGGATGCGCTGGCCGCGATTCTGGAAGACGACGCCAGGTTCGTGATCCAATTGTTGATTGAATGCGGCGGAGCGCCCGGTGCTGAAGCCACGAAAGTTGCCACTTCAGCGGCGATTGGTGAGGACACCCAGGTGCTTCACGACCTATCCCTCCGGATGTTCCCCGACGGCCCGAACGACGTCTCCTACGTAGAGCTTTCCGTGGCGCTGTGCACGGACGCGCACATCGCGGAGCTGAACTTGGAGTGGCGCGGGAAAAACCAGGCCACGGACGTGCTTTCCTTCCCGGCGGAAACCTTTGGGGACGTCGTGGTTTTGGGGGACTGCGTGATCTCGCTTGACACCGCGGTGCGACAAGCGATGGAGATGCGACACGACGTGCTCACCGAAACCAGGGTGCTCCTAGTGCACGGCATCGCGCACCTGGCGGGGATGGACCACGAAGAAGGTGAGGCGGAAGCGGCGGCGATGTCGGCAGCGGAAACGGCGCTGCTGAGGGCGCTCGGTCGACGCGAAACGGCGCCTGGCGATTCCTCGAGTGACGACACAAAGTTCAAAGGCCTGATCGCCTCCGTCACCGCGGGCGAGCGCGGGGAGGCGCACGACTTTCGGGATGATAATGGGGAAACCAGCCGCGCCGCCGACGACGAAGAGGAAGACGTCGACGACGACCCCGTTTTGTTTTCCCAGTCCCTGGATTTTAGCGACCCGGGCCGTGCAAGCCGGCAGTGCGACGTACTAGCCCTGGATTTGGACGGCACGCTGTTGAACAACGACGGCGTGGTGTCCCCTGTGGTCGCGGCGGCGCTGCGAGAAGTGGCCCGCAAAGGCGTCGTGGTCATCGTGGCGACCGGCAAGGCGCGGCCGGCGGCGCGAAGAGCGCTCGCCACCGCCGGGCTGGACGGCCCGGGGCTGGTCACCGGCGCCGACTCAATCGGGGTGTTTCTTCAAGGACTGGACGTGCGAGGACCGTGCGGGGTCGTGCTGACGAGCGCCACGCTTAGGGAAGACGTGGTGCGTGACGTGTTTATGGCGAACGGCGAGCGCGGGTCCGGGCTTAAACAGGATGATACGACCCAAACCCAAACCAGCGCCGCGGTGACCGCGTTTTGCGGTGAGGAGTGTTTCACGGTCGGCACCGAAACGCACGCGTTGTTGAAGGAGCTCACCGCTAAGTTCCACGAACCAACAAGCGTGCCTTGGGATTGCGTGGATACGCTGTTGTTAGCGGCGCGGGCGGCGCGGTTCGATGACGCAATCCCGGACAACGACGGCGGCGCTGATGGCGAACCAAGCGAAAAGACCAGCGGCGTTTCGAAACTTTTGCTTGCGGCGTCCACCGCGACTGAGATTGATTTGTTGCGGCCTGGGTTGGAAGCGCTGGTGTCTGGCCGCGCGAGTGTCACGCGATCCGTGGCGACGATGCTGGAGGTGTTGCCGTTAGGGCACGACAAGGCGCGCGGGTTGGAGACGTTGTTGTTAAGATTGCGCGAAGGCGCGAAAGGGGCCGCGACGGGGACTGCAACAACACGAATAGTATCGATCGGCGACGGCGAGAACGACGCTTCGATGCTCCGCGGCGCGACGGTCGGCGTGGCGCTTGGAAACGCGTGCGCCGAAACGAAACGTGCGGCAGAGCACGTTTTAGAGGAGACGAACGACGACGACGGCGTCGCGGTAGCGATTCGGAAGTTCGTGCTGTGAGAGTGCGGAACGTGACTTATTATAAAAACGTCGTTCGTGTCTTGTTTCACGAATCTCGTCCTCGCGTTCCTTTCCTGTCATCAGTCTGCTTGCCGCGAAAAGTCGTCGCGGCGGCGACGAAACGACAGTACAAGATATAATTTAGGAACACGTTTTTGACGACGACACTCTCGTGTGATAATTTATCTATCAATACATTGTAGTGAATTGATTTTTATTTTTATTACAAGTAATAAAAGTCTTGGCTACGTCACTTTTTATCTCGTCTTATTTCGTCTCGTATCAGGTTGCGTATCGGTTCAGGTTCATGGGGCGTCGGGAGGGGGGGAGAAATCGCGAAAGCGCGACGGAGTGCTTTGGGTGAAAACGGGGATGAGCGTGGACGCTTAGTCCTTCTTCTCCTTTTTTGACGCCCTGAATTCTTTCAGGTAGCAAGTGTTGCAAGTCCAGCGACCGTCGTCGTCGCAGGTGGACCAGCCAGATACCTCAGTAGCCTGGCAGCTCCCGCACGTCCTCCCCGCTTCCAACGCGAGTTGCACCGACTGCGAAAAAATAAAAAGTGGAACGTCGAGGCGTTTAGCGAAACGGTTCTGGATGGAACATCGAGGTTCAGTGGGGGAAATTGGGGAATGCCCACCTCTTTGTCGGAGCACGACTTGCAGAACCACATGTCCTTGTTGTCCTTGTCGCGCTGCGAGTGGCGTCAATCCTTCACAACGGACACGCCCTTGCCGCAGCAGGCGGCGCCGCACACGCGGTCGGCGGGTACCAACTGGAGTTTGTAGCACGTGATGCAGACCGGTTTGTTCGTTTCGATGTTGCTGCCGTACCACCGACTGGTCTGGTCGGTGCCGCAAACGGCAACAGAGCAGACCAGGTCGATGCCCTGAAAATAAATGTTTGAGAGTGAGTTCTACGCGCACGTGGTGGGCACACACGATAACGGAGGATTGGTCGTGGGCATCGCGACGTACCTGGTCAATCCACCTTTTGGCTCGTAACGCTTTCGTCGGGTCCCTCCTGTGACGGCGCGGAGACGAACGAAACGTGTTTAGTCAGCTTTTGCGAGAACGCCGAAGGAAGAAGAACACGGATTGGGGAAAAGAAACTGTCAAGCGCGGAGAAGGGCGTCACGTACCAGGGCTTGTCACCAATATCCGTCCTTTTGGGCGACACCGGATCGGTCTCGGGCGTCGTATCCACCGGGCACGGTTCGCAGCACATGGGCTCGTCGCTCGCCGCGGGCGGAGCGCTTTGCGTCGTTCGGACGGCGACGAGTTCGTCCGCCGCCGTCTCGCAGCGCTCGATCGCAGCGGCGGCGTTAGCAGCCTTGGCCACCCGCCTCGAGCGCCGATCTTCATGGAGCTTTCTCCAGTGCTTCTTGCACTCTTCGTTCCACTGGACCGGGTCGGTGTGCCGGAGCGCCTGCGACGCGAAAGGATGCGGATGAGGAAATCGGGAAAAAAGTCAGATCTGCGCTGCGAGCGTCGCGT
>Ga0222633_1000155_pt1 | contig 75085 bp, 68 predicted proteins | sample AntAcemetageno48_FD_179816 | JGI IMG/M metagenome (GOLD analysis project Ga0222633, IMG submission 179816) | Saline water microbial communities from Ace Lake, Antarctica - #48 | ecosystem: Environmental > Aquatic > Non-marine Saline and Alkaline > Saline | place: Antarctica: Ace Lake | collected...
GCCAGCATAGCGATTAGCAACATCAAAAAATCCAAGCTGGCTCATATTTTGTCCTCATAATCTCAACGTTGTGATATCGTGATTCTATCAGATCAATGAGTGGAGTGGGTATTTTTAGAGATGCCCAGAGGTATATATTTTGTATTATAATGGAATTGTGCCATCTACCCATCCGAATCAAAAGCAGCATAATGACAGACGCTACAAAGATGGATTCTGTGACTGAAAAGCGCGCATGATTTCCGCATTTCGATAAATCAGCACCGCATCAAAAACATCCAAGCGGTTTTGGACAAAGACACCGAACCAGTCTTGAACCAGGGGCGGAAGGCTAGAGCGGCCATGAATGACGAAGGATCGTTGATCTTCGACGTCGGCTGGAAGCACGCCTATGGCAATGAGGAAATTAACAAACGCTTCCGTTGGACCATCATAATGATCAGGCAGAATCCTTATTGATAAAGCCGATGAGCGCGTCGGACTATTCGCGCCGGTCACGCGGCCAAACAGCCAACTTGGCTCATCACGGCAGTGATTAGCCCCAAACAAGACGACAGTGCGATGCTTTGGGTTTCTGGCGGATGTATAGTTAGCCTCTATTGAATCCTCGCGAAATTGAGGGCCATTGTTTGCTCTTTGGTCCATTTGTTCCGGCGTTTCTTCAATTCCAATAACGCGATGCCCAGGGCTGTGGTTTAGTGCGGCCCGAAGAACGGCTGAAATGTCTGCTCCCAATAAAGGGATATGAGTGTCTGCTTTTCTCAGCGCTTTGTCATACTGCGCAACATTTGCCCCTGTCGCCTCAATCATGAGATCGTCAAACGACAGCATCGGCAAAACGGTGTGAGCCAAGACAAAACGGGTTGCTTCCGTATGGTCTTCACCCAAGCAAACCAATAAAAGGTCGCGCTGATTTATGGCACCGAGCCATTCTGAAGGAACCTGAACCGCCTCTGTCAGGGCTTGTTTCAGGCTTTTCTGCTCATCCTCTGGCAAAGCTCCGAAAGCCTCCACGGCGCGCGTCGTCAGGGGCTGATAATTCAAATGTTGGACGCTGGTAATATTTGGTTCTTGCAATCCAACAGGCGCGTTTAGCCAGTCAAATAAATCCAATACCAACACAGCACCAATGATCGCAACAGGAAAACAGGTCGCGACAACTAACAGTTTTTCGTGGGGCATTCTCATAAGAAACAGTGTGCACATGCCGCGCCGCTTGTTCCATGGAAAGGAATCGTTTATCGCATCGGTTTTGGAACGGGAGAAAGCAAGATGACCGTCTCACATGACGAAGCCCATTCCGACCGCATCCTGATTGTCGACTTCGGATCGCAGGTCACTCAGCTAATCGCCCGCCGGGTACGGGAATCCGGGGTTTATTGCGAAATCCATCCTTTTCAGACGGCGACAGTCGCAGATGTGAAGGCTTTTGCACCACACGGCCTGATTTTCTCAGGCGGTCCGTGCTCCGTGCTGGATGATGATGCGCCAGCCGCAGATCCAGGACTTTTTGAGCTTGGACTACCAATTTTAGCAATATGCTATGGCCAGCAAACTCTGGTTCAGCAGGTTGGTGGACGGGTCGAAGGATCAGATCACCGCGAATTTGGTCGCGCCTATGTTGATGTGATTGAGGACTGCCCTCTGTTTGACGGCGTTTGGGCGCGTGGGGCTCATGAACAAGTCTGGATGAGCCACGGTGATCGTGTCATCGAACTACCCGATGGCTTTCGCACCGTTGCCGTATCAGAAGGGGCACCTTTTGCGGGTATCGCCGACGATGACCGCCATTTCTATGGCCTCATGTTCCACCCGGAAGTTGTCCACACGCCACACGGCGCAGCCCTAATCCGCAACTTCACCCATGGGGTTTGTGGTTGCAAAGGCACCTGGACCATGGCCGCGTTCAAAGACGAAGCCATTGAGAAAGTCCGCGCGCAAGTCGGTTCTGATCGGGTCATCTGCGGCTTATCTGGCGGCGTTGATTCGTCTGTTGTCGCCGTCTTGCTGCATGAAGCCATTGGCGACCAGCTAACCTGTGTATTTGTCGATACCGGCATGATGCGAAAAGGCGAGGCCGACGAGGTCGTTAGCCTATTCCGCGATCATTATAACATCCCGCTGATTCATGCCGATGCCAGTGATCTATTCCTCGGAAAACTTACCGGCGTTTCGGACCCCGAAACGAAACGTAAAATCATTGGCTCCACCTTCATTGACGTCTTTGATGAAAAAGCCAAAGGCATTGGCGGCGCGAAATTCTTGGCCCAGGGCACGCTTTACCCTGACGTGATTGAAAGCGTGTCGATGACGGGTGGCCCCAGCGTGACGATTAAGTCGCATCACAATGTGGGTGGCTTGCCCGAACGCATGAACATGAAACTGGTTGAGCCGCTGCGCGAACTTTTTAAAGACGAAGTCCGTGATTTAGGCCGCGAGCTTGGTCTGCCTGATACGTTTGTCGGACGCCACCCCTTTCCCGGTCCCGGCTTGGCCATTCGCATCCCCGGCGAGATTACGCCTGACCGGCTGACCATCTTGCGTAATGCAGATGCCGTTTACTTGGAGGAGATCCGAAACGCTGGTTTGTACGATGCCATATGGCAGGCTTTTGCCGTGCTGTTACCCGTGCAGACGGTTGGCGTTATGGGCGATGCGCGAACCTATGATTACGTCTGTGCGCTACGCGCTGTCACCTCGACCGATGGCATGACCGCTGAAGCCTATCCGTTCGAGCACGTCTTTCTGGGCCGCGTCATGAACCGAATCGTTAACGAAGTGCGTGGCATCAATCGCGTGGTCTATGACATCACCTCAAAACCACCGGGCACGATTGAATGGGAATAACACATGCAGATTATTCGAAGTCGTGATTTTACCGCACCGCAAGCCTGGGGTGCCTTAGATATCGCAAGTATGAATGGCATCACGACGCGGCTGCATTGGACCGACCAGCCCTATAAATGGCATGTGAATGATGGCGAGGAAGTGTTTGTCGTCCTTGATGGCGTTGTTCGCATGCTCTATCGGCAAGAGGGTCAGGAATACTCTATCAAATTGCATGCCGGTGACATCTTTTTCGCATCCGTCGGCACGGAGCACGTTGCCCACCCACAAGGTGAGGCTCGCATTCTCGTTGTTGAACAGGCTGGAAGCGTCTAAGCGGTCAGCGACTCTGCTAAGTGATCGATCAGCACCCTGACCCTTGCCGTTAAATGACGGTTCTGAGGATAGAGAGCATATAATCCGGCGCGCGCTTTCTCATATTCTTCAAACAAGACAACCATTTTGCCGTCCTCGACGTAGGGCTCGACAAGGTAATAGGGGCAAAACGCAATGCCTGCCCCTTGCGCGGCCATTTCTGCAACGGCACGCGGCATATTCGATTGAAAGGCACTTTCAACCTTCACACTGACATCCGTGCCTTCCACCATGAAGGTCCACGTGCCCGGATCCGTCAGCGCCATATTGATGAGGCACGTGTGTTCAGCCAGATCTTGTGGGTGATTTGGCTCTCCATTCCACGCCAAATAATAAGGCGACGCACAAACAACCAAACGCATGTCCAAAAGCTTGCGGACAATCAAGGATGAATCCTGTAAGGCGCCAAACCGGATGGCCAAATCAAACCCTTCTTCAACAATCGACATCCGCGTATCCGAGAGATGCAGATCGATTTTGACGGCTGGGTTTGCTGCCATGAACGGCCTTAAGGCCACCACCAATTTGGTGCTCCCATACGCCGTTGGGGCGGTTATCCGTATTGGCCCAGATAGTTGAGTTTGGCTTTCATGAACGGCTGCTTCCAACTCATCAAATTCGTCCAATAGGGGGCGGCATCGCTCTAGGTATGATCGCCCGACATCCGTCAACGTGACGCTCCGCGTGGTTCGGTTGAAAAGCTGTGTGTTAAGTCGCTCTTCGAGTTGACGAATATATTTGCTCGCCAATTTTGTGGTCATGTTTAGCCGCCGCGCTGCCGCCGTGAACGAGCCTTCTGTCGCAACAGCGGCGAACGTTCGCATCCCTTCGATCGTATCCATATCCAGTTTATCCAATTGGCTTCAGATAATTATCGTCATTATGACGATAATATTTCCATAATAAAGAGTATTATCGCCAATTCGGTTCCACGCTATATCTATCGCATCGCCAGCCATCCTGGTTAGGGCGAGGACGCAAACAGACTCAAGAAAAGGAACCACACAATGACCCGCCCCCTTCGTATCCATTCATTTGCTCTTTCCGGACACGCCCACCGCGTTGTGCTATTCGCCAACTTAGCTGACATCAATCATGAGATTATCGACATTGACCTCGCAAACGGTGCTCACCGGCAAGAACCTTTCCTGACGTTGAATCCTTTTGGCCAGGTGCCTGTTATTGAAGACGGCGATGTCGTCATCACAGATTCAAATGCGATCCTGATTTATCTGGCGCGCAAGTACGCACCGGACTGGCTACCGACGGACTACAAACAAGAGGCAGAGGTTCAAAAGTTTCTAACGCTGGCGGCTGGAGAGATCGCATTCGGCCCGGCGGCGGCGCGCTTGATCACCGTTTTCGGTGCCGAGATTAACGCGGACTTCGCCCAAGCGGTCTCTAAGAAGGTCTTCGACAAGCTTGAACAGCATCTCACGGGTCGAGGCTACTTGGTTGGTGATCGCCCCAGTATCGCTGACGTCGCGATCTACAGCTACACCGCTCATGCGCCAGAGGGGAATGTGTCGCTCGAAGATTATCCAAACATTCGCGCCCTTCTATCACGCGTCGAAGCCTTGGATGGATTCGTGGCAATGCCAACCACAAAAGTCGGTCTCGCGGCCTAACACTCGGCACGGCCGACAGGGTTTTGCTTGTCGGCTTGTTACCTCTTATAAGGATTTGATGATATGGACAACCAAGCCGTTGCCACTGCTTCCCCATTCCATCGGGGTGAGCAAGACATTCAAGCCCGTTTGGGTGTTCGCGATAAAGCGGAGCGCATCGGGCGGATTATGATTCGGCCTTACATGCCCGAACAGCACCGTGATTTTTACGAACAACTGCCGTTCATCGTTGCCGGTGCCGTGGATGCGGACGGGTGGCCGTGGGCAACCCTGATCCCCGGTGACGATGGATTCATCTCAGCACCGGATGATCGATTGCTCAGAATTAATGGTAAGCCCAGCGCTGACGATCCGGTTCATAAGGCACTGGCATCTGGACAACCCATAGGTTTACTCGGTATCGAGCTTGCCGCCCGACGCCGTAATCGAGTTAACGGGCGTGTAGCGACGGTCGATGCCGCTGGGTTCACCGTTGACGTGACACAAAGCTTCGGCAACTGCCCACAATACATTCACCCCCGCATCGTTGATCACGTAAGGCCTGTCGGTGAAATTTCAGAATCACAAGCCATAGTAATATTCGATCAAATTAATGCGGACTTAGCCGCCCATATCGAAACGGCCGATACCTTCTTCGTTACCAGTGCGACCATCGGTGACAACCTCACCAAAGGCGAAGGCGTGGACGTATCCCACCGGGGCGGCCAATCCGGCTTTGTGTCCGTGGATGGCAATACACTGACCATCCCAGATTACGCGGGCAATCGTCACTACAACACCTTGGGTAACTTTCTCGCCAATCCCCGGGCTGGGTTGGTGTTTCCAGATTTTGCGACCGGTGATCTGGTGATGTTGACCGGAACGGTTCAGATTTTATGGGACGACGATCCAAGGATATCCGACTTAAGCGGCGCGGAAAGAGCGTGGCAATTTACGCTTAATCACGGTGTTCATATTCGTGATGCGCTTCCGTTGCGGTGGCATTCTGTAGACGCCGTAACATGAGGGCAAACAATCACCCAAATTTTGACCAGCACCGCTATTCGCTAATGGGCTCTTCGATTTCTTTGTTTTGAAATTTGTCGATCAATTCTTGCTGGTCTCCACGCTCTGCCGGGTCCAACAAAATAAAATAAGTCCCCCAAACAATCACGGTAATGGCGATAAGTGCGCCGTGGACTTTGCCCCAGGCTCCGGCGCCAATATTTTCTTCGACCCATGCCTCCATTTTTGGCTTCAGCGGACCGTATCGGAACCGGAAATAGGCGCCGGTCATGACGAACGTCATGAACACACTGATGATCATTATTGTTTTTTCGTCCATTTTTAGACCACCCAGATGACGCGAATTGGCGAGAGTGTCTTGCCATGCGTTCGATGTTACAATGAATTGACACGGATTCGGCGCACATTAAGTTGTGCTGAAAGCTCTGTCACGTGTGGTGGGCACACGATGGCGGCAAAAACGGTGGAAGCCATGCTGCGTTGGGCGGGAATTTTTTTGACCATTGCGCTTTGCGTAGGTGGCGTTTTCTCCGGTGCCAAAGAGGCATCGGCCAACAACGTTTGGACGTTTTACACGGGCGAAACCTACATGAAAGCGCCCGATGTGGCGCGCACCCTCTATGTGGCTGGGTTGTCAGACTCCTTCAATGCTTTGGCAGCAAGCGGTGACATCCGTGCGCCCTGGATTGTCGCGTGCACGCTCGGCAAACATTCATCGGAACTGACAGATATGTTTGACCGCTGGCTTCAGGCCAACCCGCGGCAGTTAGATCGCGCCGCACCGCGCCTTTTCTTGATTGCCTTGCGGACAAACTGCGGCCAGTAAACGCAATTCTTTTAACGGACTGGCCCGTGACTTCTAGCGCATTCCGTCCCATATAGAACGCATGAGACCCAGAGAACACGTCGAGTCCGAAGGCCCCCGCAACGATCTGCACACCATCGCATCCCTGGCCCCCTATTTGTGGCCAAAAGGGCGTGGCGATCTAAAAATTCGTGTCGTTATATCGATGGTGTTTTTAGTTTTGGCCAAGGTCGCCACGGTCTACATCCCCCTGTTCTACCGCGATGCGGTTGATGTCCTAACGCCGACCGATCCGACCGCAGTTATTGTCGCTTTACCGATTGCATTGTTGGTGGGCTATGGCTTGGTTCGTATCGCATCACAAACGTTTGGCGAACTGCGTGATGCCGTATTCGCCAAAGTCGCCCAAAGCGCTATCCGCCGGGTTGGCCTGGAAACGTTCCGCCATCTTCACGCCCTTAGTTTGCGGTTCCACCTAGACCGTAAAACGGGCGGCGTGGCCCGCGCCGTTGAACGCGGCACCAAGGGTGTCGAGTTTCTGCTAACGTTTATGCTGTTCAACATCCTGCCAACCTTGCTTGAAATCTTGATGGTCTGCGGCATTTTGTGGGTGCTGTTTGATATTTGGTTCGCCCTGGTCACTTTTGTCACCATAGTCAGTTACATCGCCTGGACGCTGTTAGTCACAGAATGGCGCATTCAGTTCCGCCGCCAGATGAATGACACCGATTCAGAAGCCCATACGAAGGCCATCGACAGCCTGCTAAACTATGAAACTGTCAAATACTTCGGCAACGAAGATCATGAGGGCAGCCGGTTTGATTCGGCCCTCGCCCGTTACGAAACGGCGGCAGTCAAAAGCAAAACCACGCTGTCCTATTTGAACATCGGCCAAGGGGCGATCATCTCTGTCGGTCTAACCATCATCATGCTGATGGCAGGCAATGGTGTTGTCGCCGGCGACCTTACGTTGGGCGATTTCGTGTTGGTGAACGCCTATCTGATTCAGCTGTATATGCCCCTGAACTTCTTGGGGTTTGTTTATCGTGAGATCAAACATTCCCTGACCGACATGGAGCAGATGTTTTCTCTGCTGCGCGTCAACGCAGAGATCGCCGATAAGCCGGGCGCCCCACCTTTGAAAAGTGATGGCGGGGCCATCCGGTTTGACGACGTCACGTTTGCCTATGATCCACGTAGGCCCGTTTTGAAGAATGTTTCATTCGAGGTTCCGGCGGGGAAGTCGCTCGCCATCGTTGGCCCGTCCGGGTCTGGTAAATCGACCATCTCTCGTATCTTGTTCCGGTTCTATGATGTCGGTGACGGCAGCGTGACCATTGATGGCCAAGATATTCGCGATGTCACGCAAGCCAGCGTCCGCGCCGCCATTGGTATGGTCCCGCAAGATACCGTGCTGTTTAACGATACCGTGCACTACAACATTGCCTACGGTCGACCCGGCGCGAGCGAAGATGAAATCATTGAAGCGGCTCGCCTTGCCCGTATTGACACGCTTATCGCGAGGCTACCTGACGGATACAAAACGTCTGTGGGTGAGCGTGGCCTGAAACTCTCTGGCGGGGAAAAGCAACGGGTTGCAATTGCGCGGTCCATCCTGAAACGTCCAGCCATCATGTTGTTTGATGAAGCCACGTCCGCCTTAGATACTCAAACAGAGCAGGAAATTCAGCAGAGCCTTCGTGAGGTCTCTGAAGGACGAACAACCTTGGTCATCGCCCACCGGCTTTCGACCGTAGTCGATGCGGATGAGATCATTGTGTTGAAAGAAGGTGAAATTCAAGAACGTGGCACGCATACAGATTTGCTGGCAGCAGACGGCATGTACGCGCAAATGTGGCAACGTCAACAAGAGGCCCGCGAAGCCGAAGAAAAATTGGCCGAAACACGCGATGCCCTGGTGCCAGACCCGCTTCGCAAAAAAGAAGAAGCGGCGGAATAGTAATATCCAAGCTTTTTTCCGATTTAGATAATCAGTAGTGAAAACGGCACTGTGCAATTTCTACACGCTGATCATCCTTTTCGCCGCTAACGCGATAGACAAGCCGATGCTCCCGTGATATCCGGCGCGACCACCAGCTTTTCAAATTTCCTTTCAACGGCTCTGGCTTTCCGATTCCAACGAAAGAGTGCCTCCGAACATCCTCAATAATGGTATTCAGGCGTAGCAGTGTCTTCTGATCGTGCGCTTGCCACCACTGATAATCATCCCAAGCGTTTGGCGTGAATAAAACACGCATCTTGCTAGCGGCCCGGTTCTAAGTCCGGCTCAACCCATTGTTCCGTGCTCGCTTGATTAATGCTTTCGAGCAGTCGCGCGGCATTATTCGGAGAACTTAAAAGATGCAGCGTCTCCATGACGCCATCAAATTCGTCCTTATCCATAACCACGACAGAAGGTTTACTGCGCCGATGGATTTCCAGGGGCGTTTTATCTCGCGTCACTTGGTCAAAAACATCCGCCAATCGCTGACGAGCATCACTGAAATGAATGGTTTCCATAGAAAACTCCTTTGGTAAGTTGTACCATTAAACGTACAATTTGAAAAGGAGATTTGACTACGCCGCCCGTTGCGCGACATCTTTTCGCACGATCCAACCGCCACCCAGCACGCGCTGGCCATCATAAAAGACGCAGGCTTGGCCAGGTGCGACGCCGATTTTTGGCTCATTCAAGCGCACAACCGCGTTGCCGTTTCCGGCATCAAACAAACGGGCGGGAACTGGTTCTTGTAACGAGCGCAGCTTCACCTGCACCTCTGCCCCATCACGTGATGGTGAATCACCGGCACCAAGCCAGTTCACATCTTTGATATAGACCTCAGTCTCTTCCAAAGCACTTTCCGGGCCAACGACCACGCGGCGCGTCTCTGGTTCCAGCTTAATCACATACAGCGGTTCGCCGACGGAAATACCCAACCCACGGCGCTGACCAATGGTGAAGTGAATGATGCCTTCATGCTGGCCCAACACGTTGCCTTGCAGGTCAACAATGTCACCGGGATCAATCGCACCAGGGCGCAGTTTTTTGACCAATGAAGCATAGTCGCCATTGGGCACGAAGCAGATATCTTGACTGTCAGGCTTATCTGCGATGGCAAGGCCCAAACGTTCGGCATGGGCGCGCGTTTCCGACTTATTCAATCCACCCAACGGGAAGTGCAGATAGGAAAGTTGATCGGGCGTCGTCGCGAATAGGAAATAGCTTTGATCTTTGCCAGGGTCGGCCGCGCGATGAAGTTCAGCACCATCTGCGCCGTCTGATCGCTGCACGTAGTGGCCGGTCACCAAACCAACGGCACCTAAATCACGGGAGGCTTGCACCAAATCGCGGAACTTCACGGTCTGATTACAGCGTACGCAGGGGATGGGCGTTTCACCGGCCATATAGCTGTCGGCGAAATCGTCGATGACTTGCTGCTTAAAGCGGCTTTCGTAATCCAAGACATAATGCGGCATACCGATGCTGTCGGCGACCCGTCGCGCGTCCATGATATCTTGACCCGCGCAACAGGTTTTTGAGCCGGTCGGCTTGGCTTGGCCGTAATCATAAAGCTGCAAGGTGATACCAACGGCATCAAAGCCTGCTTCCATAAGCAAAGCGGCGACGGTTGACGAATCAACGCCGCCCGACATCGCAACAACGATGCGGCCTTCTTTCGGCAGGGTTTTGAATAAATCTGATGTATCCATGGCCCCTATATGGGCCGCGATCACGGAATTCTCAACCAAGTTTGTAATTGAGTCCATTGTTTGGGTTTTGAAAGGGTGATCTGTTTACCCGCATGAAAAACCAACTTCGCGCGTGGTCTGGCCTTATCTTGCTGATTTTCGTGATTGGGCATTTCTCCAATCATGCCCTGGGCATCATATCGCTAGAGGCGATGGAGGCTGGAACCCGCTGGTTTGTTGATCCCTGGCGCACTGGATTGGGCACAATCATCTTGCTCAGTGCCTTCACCACCCACGCCAGCTTTGCCCTTATGGCGCTGTGGACCCGGACGGGATCACGCAGGCCAAAGTGGGAATGGGCCCAACTGTTCCTTGGATTCTTAGCCCCGTTACTCCTAGCCGCCCACGTCGCGGGGACGCGCGGTGTCGTGGAAACCAGCGATTTTGATCGGTCCTATTCGGTCATTCTGGCCATCTATTGGCATTTAGCACCAGACAGGGGCATCATTCAGTCCATCGCCGTCATGGTTGTTTGGGTACATGGCATGATCGGGCTGCATACGTGGCTGCGACTAAAGCCGTGGTATCGCCATGTCCGGCCCTATGGTGCAGCGTTCGCTGTTGGTCTGCCCATCCTTGCCCTCGCCGGGTATGTCTCTGCTGGCATCCAAGTGGCAGAATTGGCGCAAACGGATATTTGGTTGAACGAACAGTTACGCAATGCGGGTATGCACGTCCCCAGTGTGCGGGACATGGCCGCCAACGGCGAGATGGTTGTTCAATGGACTGTTTTGATCCTCATCCTGGTCATCGCTGGTGGTCGGATCGTGTGGGGTCGTTTGGGTTCGAGATCACGCCATGTCGTCGCTCTATATGCCCCTGGGGAACAGACCCTTCGACTGCGCCCGGGTGACAGCTTACTGGACGCGATTCGGAACGCGGGCATACGCCATGCCAGTGTCTGCGGCGGCCGAGGTCGATGTTCCACCTGTCGCGTGCGGATTGATGATGGCGCTGAGTCGCTACCGTCCCCAAACACCATCGAGCGCAAGACCCTCATCCGCATCCAGGCGCCCGAGCGGGTACGCCTAGCCTGTCAGCTTCACCCCACGTCATCACTGACAGTCGCGGCGCTTGTCCGCGCCGACGCCGGACCCGCTGCCAGTGCGACACCAACTGCTGATGAACAAGGCCATGAGGTCGATGCGGCTTTCTTGTTCGTTGATTTACGGGGGTCCACGCGCCTGTCCGAGGACCGACTACCGTTTGACGTCGTCTTTATTCTCAATCGATTTTTCGCCGAGTTATCATTGGCCCTAAAGGAAACAGAGGGGCATTACGCCCAGTTTAACGGCGATGGATTGATGGCGATCTATGGTCTTTCCAGCCCGCCAGAAACGTCCGCCAAAAATGCTTTGCGCGGAGCCAAACGAATGTTTGAGCGCTTGGATGCCTTGAATGAAAGATTATCGGGCGAACTATCTGCGCCTTTACAAATTGGTATTGGCATTCACGGGGGTGAAGCCATTGTAGGCAAAATGGGACCGCCACAATCGCCCATTATCTCGGCTCTCGGTGACACCGTAAACGTTGCCGCAAGGCTTGAAAGCCAAACAAAAGAATTAGACGGCCCGCTCGTTATTTCCATTGAAATTGCCAAACGCGCAAGCCTAGACGTCAACGCACACCGCTTGGAAACCGTTGCCGTCAAAGGGCGTTTAGAGCCCATGGAAGTTTTAGTCATAGCTGATCCGCGCATTCTCGCGTTGACTTGATCGTGTGATCGTCTATCTCAATGGCATGACGATTGATTATTCAACGGATCCAAATTCCAACGAAGACCCAACAACGGTATCAGTCCGTCGTGGGCCTTATTTACCAATTATGGCGCGTGGCTTGAAGCACAAATGCCCTAAATGCGGCGAAGGATGGGTTTTTAGGTCCTATTTGAAGGTCGTGACCGTCTGCGAAAACTGCGGCGAAGAACTGGGCCTAATACGAGCTGACGACTTTCCGCCGTACCTAACGATGTTTGTTGTTGGACATATCATTGTGCCACTTATTTTGCTGGCTGAAAAACTCTATGAGCCGACAACTCTTCAGCACATGCTAATTTGGCCACCACTGGCATTAGCCCTGATTTTACTGCTGCTATCGCCAATCAAAGGCGCCTGTGTCGCGACAATGTGGTATCTCAGCATCAAAGGCGACGAGTTCCAATAATCGTCTAACGGCTTATACGGTTTCCGCGCCATCCAAGCCCATCTGCCAAAAAGCAACCTCAAGCCGTGTCGCTTCATCAAACGTTTTCATCAAGGATGGCAGGCGCCCTTTGCCAGCCCTTTGGTCAAATAGTGTATCCAAAATGGCGACCTCTGCCGCGGCCCCTTCTTGATAATCCGCCGAGGCATACATTTCGATCCACGGCGCATAGGGATTGTTGCTCATCTGCGTGTTGGGGTCATTCGCGAGGCGGTGGCCAACCTCGCCGTAGCCAACCATGCAAGGCGTCAAGGCGACATGCAGATCCAGCAAATCGCCAGAGTTGCCTTTTTCAAGCACATAACGCGTGTAAGCCATGTTTTTAGGGTCCTCAGGCATTGCCTGCATCTCAGGCTCTGTCAGGCCCCAGGACGCGCAGAATTGGACGTGAAGGCTCATTTCTGTCTGGCACAGAGCATTCAGACCCGCAGCTGCATGGCGGATCATGGCCAAGTCTTCCGCCTTATAGGCGGCCAACGCGTAAGCCCGCGAGAAATGAATCAAAAATAGATAATCTTGCAGCAGGTAATAGCGAAAGGCGGCCTGTGGCAGTGAGCCATCTTGCAGGCCACGAACAAAAGCATGATCGACGTAAGCTTCCCAAGGCGCAATCGATGCTGCGCGCAACTGATCAAACAGCGCGCCAGAATAGGGCGATGGGGAATTCGTCATTGGTGATTACCCTTCGAGGGCGTTGTAATGGTCAGCGGGAATCTGAACGACCAATCCATCCAGCTTGTCATCCATCATAATCTGGCAGCCGAGCCGCGATGTCTTGGTCAGCCCAAAGGATAAGTCGAGGATATCATCTTCTTCTTCTGAGGATGCGGGTAGTTTCGCAAACCAATCATCAGCAACCACGACGTGGCACGTCGAACACGCCATACACCCTTCACAGGCACCTTCTAGACGATCAATGCCATGCGCATGTGCGATCTCTAGCACCGATTTACCGTTTGGTGCGTCAACCTCTTGGCGCGTTCCATCCGGGTGAATAAAGGTCATCCGGGCCATGGGTCCGAATCCATCTTGTTAGAGTAAACTACCGCTGGGATTAAATTGAGAAGCTTTCGCCACAACCGCAGCGGCTTTTCTCATTTGGATTAGAGAAGACGAATCCACTTTTCAGCTTATCTTCGACATAATCTACTTCGCTGCCAAGCAGATACATGATCGCAAAGGGGTCGATAAATAACTTCACGCCTTTGTCTTCGACGACTTCTTCCAGCTTGCCTTTGCCATCTGCGTATTCAATGACATAGGACATACCAGAGCAGCCCTTCGTCGAAATTCCGACCCGCAAACCTTCAACTGGCTGATCGCTGGCGGACATGAGCATACGAACGCGATCTGCCGCAGCGTCGGTTAGTGTCAAAATAGGTTGGCCAGCCATTGTCTTATCCTCGGTAGAGTTCAAGTAAAATATAGTCCGATCAGCAATCAATCGCAACTGGATCAATCAAAATCTATACCCATCGCCAATTTAGCATCTTCGCTCATCAATGCTGGCGTCCAAGGCGGATCAAAGACAATGCTAACATCCACTTCGCCAACACCATCCAGGACAACAATGGCATCCGCTACCATCACTGGCATTTCACCGGCGACAGGGCAGTTCGGCGCCGTCAGAGTCATGATGACATTCACGTCGCCTTTCTCAGAGATCGTGTTCTCGTAGATTAGTCCAAGATCATAGATATTTACCGGAATTTCGGGATCATAGACCGTCTGCATGGCAACAATGAGGTCATCCACAGCTGCAATGGCGGTTCCTTCCGGCAGCGGCTCTCCCTTATGGGCGATCAAATCCTCAGGATTGGAGTCTCCAAAAGTGGCTGCCCATGGATTGTCTTGTGCCATTGTGTCCATCTTACTCTCCTAGATAGTCGTCTATTCGGTCGAGATTTCGTGGCTACCAGCCAAGGCAGCATCCATCGTGTGCCATGCCAAGGTGGCGCACTTCACCCGCATTGGAAACGTTTTCACGCCTGCCAAAACACTCAGGCGTTCAAGCGCATCTTCATCGGCATCATCGGGCGGCAGGTAATCATCTTCGGTGCACATTTTATGGAACACATTGAACAGAGCTTTCGCTTGATCAACAGATTTTCCCTTGAGCACTTCGGTCATCATCGACGCCGACGATACAGAAATCGCACAGCCTTTTCCTTGGAACGAAACATCTTGTATTTGGCCGGTTTCATCAACGGCCAGATACAAAACAAGGGTATCGCCGCACATTGGGTTATTGCCCGCTGCGGAGTGACTGGCATTCTCGATGGCCCGAAAATTCCGGGGCGTCTTACCATGATCCAGAATCACTTCCTGATACAGTTCTCTCAGTTCATCCAACATCAGCCAAATAGTTCCTTTACCAATGTGAGGGCTTCGGCCAGTGCGTCAACGTCTTCACGGGTATTGTACATACCAAAGGATGCCCGTGCCGTTGCCGCCACATTAAAATGGTCCATCACAGGCTGGGCGCAATGGTGGCCAACGCGTAAAGCAACACCAGCACGGTCAACAATGGTACCGACGTCATGGGCGTGAACGCCGTCCAACAGAAACGAGACAATGGCGGCTTTATCCTTTGCCGTGCCAATGAGGCGAATACCGTCAATCTGTAACATCTTTTCATTGGCGTACTGCAACAGGCCATGTTCGTGCGCTGCAATTGCATCCATGCCGATGTCAGTCATGTACTTTAAGGCCGCACCCAGACCAATGGCTTCAACGATGGGCGGGGTTCCGGCTTCGAACCGAAGTGGCGCATCTTGGTAGACGGTTTTTTCAAAGGTAACGCTGGAGATCATATCCCCGCCGCCTTCGTAGGGTGGCATAGAATTCAGAACGTCTTCTTTGCCATACAGAACACCGATTCCTGTAGGGCCATAGGTTTTGTGCGGGGCGAAAACATAAAAATCCGCATCCAAATCCTGCACATCAACCCGCTGATGAGGTGCTGCCTGACAGCCATCAACCAACACCTTTGCCCCAGCCGCATGCGCCATATCAATGATGTGCTTGATCGGAACAACGGTGCCCAAGACGTTTGAGATATGCGTCATAGCTACCATCTTGGTGCGATCAGTGATCAGCGCTTCAAAAGCAGCAATATCGAGCGACCCATCATCCAAGATCGGGGCGACTTTCAAAACGATGCCTTTGCGATCACGCAATAATTGCCACGGCACAATGTTGGCGTGGTGCTCCATCTCAGAGACGATCACCTCATCGCCTTCGCTCAAGAACGCTTCACCATAGGAATAAGCGACCGTATTGATGCCCTGGGTCGCATTTTTCGTGAAGACAATTTCATTTTCGCTGCGCGCATTCAAAAATGTCTGAACAGTACGGCGAGATTCTTCATACGCTTCGGTCGATGCTTGAGATAACCAATGCACGCCGCGGTGAACATTCGCGTAATAGCTTTCAAACACCTCGCGCATGGCATCAATCACCACCTGAGGCTTTTGCGCACTGGCACCACTATCCAAATAAATCAGCGGCTGACCATGAACCTGCCGTGACAAAATGGGAAAGTCCGCGCGCACACGCTCCACATCAAACGCTGCCAACGAGTTGTCACCAGCAACACTGCGCGCCTCTGCTGTCACGGCGTTCATCCATCTCTCCATTCGTCAGAAAGAAAACACTGGGCGGGCAGCCAATGAACGATACGGTGCATCAAGGCCTCTCGCAGGCTCTCATCTGAAATCTTTTCCAACACGCCACCCAAGAAAGATTGGATCAGCAGGTTACGGGCCAGGGCCTCTGGAATACCGCGAGACCGCAAATAGAATAATGCCGTCTCATCAATCTGGCCGGTCGTCGCGCCATGCGAACATTTAACATCATCGGCGTAGATTTCGAGTTCTGGCTTGGCGTCAATTTCAGCCCCATCAGACAGTAGCAACGTGTTACAAGCCTGGTGGCCTTCAATTTTCTGGGCACCTTTGTGAACAACAATTTTACCTTGGAAAACGCCCCGGGCTTGGTCATCCAACACACCGCGAAACATCTCATTGCAAGTGGTATGGGGTGCTAGGTGATCAATGCGCGTTGTAATATCGCAATGTTCGGACCCGCGCATCAGATACGCACCATTAACGCTGCACGATGCCCCTTCGCCGACTAATTGGACATGAAGCTCATTGCGCGACAATCTTCCACCAATCGCCAAGAGAAATCCATCATACGTAGCGTCACGTTCAACACGAACCTGAGTCCGCGCTGTATGCGTCGCATTGCGGTTCTCACCCTGCACCTTCACATGGCGCAGTTTCGCGTTTTGACCCAATTTGATGTCGGTTACCGCATTCGCAAAATAAGCGCCGACGCCCTCGCCCATATGGTACTTGAGAAGCGTTGCCTCGGCATTATCGCCCAGCACAATCAAGTTGCGAGGAAAATATGCGACGGGGTCGTCGACACCGCCACCGATATAAACCACCTCAACCGGGCGGTCTAAAATAGTGCCTGCTGGCACAATCATGACAAAGCCAGAGTCCATCATAGCCATGTTCAAATCAGCCATCGCGCCAAATTCGGGATTGGCTGCGAAGTGCTCGCGAACGACATCACCGTGCTTTTCGAGAACGCTATCCATGGATCCAATGATGACGTCACCTGGCATATCATCGATTTGGAACAAATCTAATCGCGGCTGCCCATCAACGAAGACAAACCGATAGGGTTGCTCTTCGGCATCAGGGACAATTGACGGAACAGCGTTAACCGTAAAATTCGCGTCGGCAGCAACAACCGAGCGAAATTTGGTGTCTTCAAGAGACTTTAACCGCGTGTACTTCCAGTCTTCCAATTTCGGCGTCGGCATACCGGACTTTTGGAAACGAGCCATCCCATTGGCGCGGCATGCATCAAGCCAATCCAAGCCACGTCCAGGACGCACTTCGGAAGAGCCCGCATCAGCCAAAAACGGTTGGTCGAGTGTATTTAAAATCGACATAGAGATACCCTTCTGGCCTTATGCGGCGTCTTGTTCGAATTCGGCGTAGCCCTTGGCTTCAAGCTCAAGTGCTAATTCTTTGCCACCCGTTTTACGGATGCGACCATGCGCCAAGACATGAACAACATCTGGTACAATGTGATCAAGCAATCGCTGATAGTGCGTAATCACCAACATCGCCCGATCTGGAGAGCGAAGTGCGTTGACGCCTTCGGAAACAATCTTAAGCGCATCAATATCGAGGCCCGAATCGGTTTCATCCAAGATCGCAAGGCACGGTTCCAAAACAGCCATTTGCAAAATTTCGTTCCGCTTTTTTTCACCGCCTGAGAACCCGACATTCACCGCCCGTTTGAGCATATCATCAGAAATGCCCAATTCTTTCGTCTTTGCCCGCAATTGTTTCACAAAAGCCATGGCGTCAATCTCTTCTTCGCCGCGATGGCGGCGGATCGCATTGACGGCCTCTTTTAAGAACGTTGTGTTTGGCACACCCGGAATTTCGACGGGGTATTGAAACGCCAAGAACACGCCTTCAGCAGCGCGTTCTTCTGGTTCCATCGCCAACAGGTCTTTACCTTTGAACAACACTTCGCCTTCGGTGATCTCATACCCTTCGCGGCCAGACAGCACGTAACTCAGTGTGCTCTTGCCAGAACCGTTTGGGCCCATAATTGCATGAATTTCACCAGCGGAAATTGACAGGTCAATGCCATTTAGAATGGCTTTGCCATCGACTTCGGCATGTAGATTTTTGATCTCTAACATTTTATTTTCTCTTCTATTTCTGATCTAAAAAGCGCGTTAACCAACGCTGCCTTCCAAGCTAATTCCAACCAGTTTCTGGGCTTCAACCGCAAATTCCATCGGCAACTGCTGCAAGACTTCGCGGCAAAAACCATTGACCACCAGGGCAATGGCACGCTCTGGATCAAGGCCGCGTTGGCGCAAGTAGAACAACTGGTCTTCTGAAATTTTTGACGTTGTTGCTTCATGCTCGACAATTGCCGAGCGATTTTTGCTCTCGATGTACGGGATTGTGTGGGCACCGCAGCCGTCACCAATCAACAGCGAATCACACTGCGTAAAGTTTCGTGCACCTTTGGCCTTTGGTGACATCCGAACCAAACCGCGATAGGTCTGATCCGCACGACCTGCTGAAATTCCCTTTGAAATAATCTTTGAGGTTGTGTTCGCACCCAAGTGAATCATCTTGGTGCCCGTATCCGCCATTTGGCAGTTGTTGGTGATGGCGATGGAATAGAACTCTCCGACCGAGCCTTCTCCCTGCAAAATGCAGCTTGGGTACTTCCAGGTGATGGCCGAGCCGGTTTCAACTTGAGTCCAAGAAATTTTAGAATTCCGGCCCCGGCAAGCACCGCGCTTTGTAACAAAATTGAAGATGCCACCTTTGCCGTTTTCATCGCCGGGGTACCAGTTTTGAACAGTAGAGTATTTGATCTCTGCCTCGTCCATAGTGATCAATTCAACGACCGCCGCATGCAATTGGTTTTCGTCTCGTTGCGGCGCGGTGCAGCCTTCCAAGTAACTGACATACGATCCTTCGTCGGCAATGATCAACGTGCGTTCAAATTGCCCCGTGTTCTGTGCATTGATACGGAAATAGGTCGACAATTCCATTGGGCAGCGAACACCCTTGGGAATGTAAACAAAGGACCCATCCGTAAAGACGGCTGAATTCAGACACGCGTGCTTATTGTCCGTGTACGGAACTACGCTACCCATATATTTCTTGATGAGTTCTGGGTGGCTTTGAATCGCCTCTGAAATAGGGCGGAAAATCACGCCAACTTCTTCCAGCTTTTTCTTAAACGTGGTCGCAACAGAGACGCTATCAAAGACAGCATCAACGGCAACACCGGCCAGCATTTCCTGCTCCCGTAGCGGAATGCCCAGCTTTTCATACGTCGCCAGCAATTCTGGATCGACTTCGTCTAAGCTTTTAGGGCCTTCGTTTTGCTTCGGGGCCGAGTAGTAATAGGCATCTTGGTAGTCAATATCCGCAATGACTGGCTTTTGCCATTTTGGTTCTGGCATCGTTAGCCAATGACGAAAGGCCTTCAGCCGCCATTCCAATAGCCACTCTGGCTCGTTCTTTTTCGCCGAAATGAATCGAACCGTATCTTCATTCAACCCTTTAGGGGCTGTTTCTGATTCGATGTCTGTGACAAACCCATACTTATATTTGTCTTGGGTTAGGTCTTTGACGGCAGCGGTTGTTTCTGCGGTTGCTGGCATTGTCTTTCTCCGGAGTAACAGGTCTAAAGTCTACGCCACCGCAACAAGTGGCTTTTGATCAACAAGGGTTTTGGCGATGATTTGCGCATCTGGCCGCAACCGGGCATTCAAGGTCTTAAAAACTGTCAAAAAACGGTCAATATCATCAACGGTCGTTGTCCAACCCGTGCTAACGCGAAGGGCACTTCGGCTTAAGGCACCGTCCACGCCCATCGCCTCGAGAACGTGGCTCGCAGCAACTTTGCCCGATGAACACGCCGAGCCTGAACTGATTGATATACCTTCTAAGTCAAAAGCGATCAGCGCTGTTTCACTTGTAATCCCAGGCACCGCAAAACACGTTGTATTTGCCAACCGATCTCGTCCCTTACAAAAAATCACGGCGTCAGGCGCAATGCGTTCGATACCATTTTCTAAACGTTCTTGAAAATCTAGCGCTGGCGATGGGCTTGCCATCAACTCAATCCGATCTTTCACGGCTGCGCCGAATCCCGCAATACCAACGATGTTTTCTGATCCACCGCGGCGACCTTTTTCTTGCCCACCGCCTTTTACGGCGCGCCCCAATGGCACACCATCACGCACAATGAGGGCACCAACACCTGCGGGGCCGCCCAATTTGTGCGCCGACAACGTGAGATAATCCACGCCCCATTCATCGAACAGGATTGGCAGTTTACCAGCGATTTGAACCGCATCGACCAGAACGCGCGCGCCATATTCGTGCGCAATTTCGATAATCTCTTTAACAGGTTGAATAACGCCCGTTTCATTATTTGCTGCCATACAGGCAACCAGCGATGGCCCCTTAACGGTCGCAAGGACCCTTCGAAGGCTCTCCACATCAACTACGCCATCTGAATCCACGTCTACAGTATGAGCATCCGATGCAGCCTCTAAAACACAGGCATGCTCGGTTGGCGAAACAATAATTTGATCGCCCCCCCATCCAGAGAGCGCCAACGTTGCGGCCTCTGTGCCGCCGGAAGTGAAGACAATCGAATCAGCGGCTGCATTGACCAACTGTGCGATGCTCTCTCTGGCATTCTCTAAAATGCGGCGCGCGGCGCGACCATCTGCATGAACCGACGACGGATTGCCCGTTCCGGCCATCGCAGCCATCATCGCTTCCCGCGCTGTGGAGCGCAGCGAAGAGGTGGCATTATGATCGAGGTAGGTGCGCATCAACAAATAATCTCTATTCAGCCGCGCATGAGGTTTGCGGAGCATCGGGGCTGCGACTGCCACCTGATGACAGACCTTGGTCGCCTTGGAACAACACGCCACTGCGGCCAAGAACATTGCGTTCAACAACGTCTTCCAAGGAAACAGAACTCAGGTACAGATAGATCTGATTACCCAATTCTTCCCAAAGATCGTGCGTTAAACATCGCCCGCGATTGGCAGAAATACAGCCCTCTGGGGAACCCGGCGTACAGCGCGTCGCCTTAATCGGCTCATCAACAGCCAGAATAATATCTGAGACGCGAATATCACCCAATGAACGCGCCAATAGATATCCGCCACCTGGACCACGAACACTGTTGACCAACCCGCCTTTGCGCAGCTTGCCGAACAGTTGTTCAAGGTACGAAAGCGATATCTCTTGCCGATCGGCAACATCTGCAAGTGCGATCGGGCGTCCGTTGGTATTGGCGGCCAAATCAACCATCGCCATGACAGCGTAGCGGCCCTTGGTGCTCAACTTCATCGTACTCTCCTATTCAATCGCTACCGACACTCAGCAAGCGGTTAGGCGCTTTCCTTATGGATTAGGCCTTTTTCTTTCGTCTAATCGTCACAGTTTTTGGTTCCGATTTCGGTTTTTCCGCAACGTGACCTTCTTCAAGTTTCTCTAACCGCGTCATCAAAGCTTTCACTTGGCCACGGAGTGACTCGATTGTCTGAACAAGCGGATCAGGACCATCCGTTGGGGTGCCATAAGCCTGAAATTCAGGCGCTTTACCCTTGTCTTTCGGAATCAGGACGCGCGCTGGAATACCCACTGCCGTGACACCAGGGGGCATCGCTTTGGTGACAACCGAATTAGCGCCGATCCGAGCCCCTGCACCAATCACGATTGGCCCAAGCACTGCCGCACCCGATCCAATGATGACACCATCTTCCAACGTGGGGTGCCGTTTCGCACCAATCTGAGACGCAGAATCGACCGAAGGTGCAACACCGCCCAGCGTCACGGCATGATAAATTGTCACATCATTACCAATTTCACTGGTCTCGCCGATGACAACACCGGTTCCATGGTCAATGACAAAGCGATTACCAATCGTTGCCCCAGGATGAATTTCAATGGCCGTAAATATCTTGGCGACATGCGCAATAAAACGAGCGAGCAGCCGAAAATCCTTGCGCCACAGCCAATGCGACAGGCGATACGCAACCAGCGAATGAAAGCCAGGATAGCACAAAATAATCTCTAAAGCGGACCGCGCAGCAGGGTCACGTTCCATGTAAGCAGAGATATCTTCGCGTATACGCTTGAAAGCCATGACTTTTCCACTATTTTGCCTGTTTGGCGTGGCTGTCAGCTTTTCCGTGTTTCCGAGGAAACGAATACAAAAAATCTGTCAGCCACCTGAGACTGTCATATAGGATACCCGACAAACCCGATCAAGTATTGCCAACCTGTTTTTATTCAACTTTTTGCCTTTGGCTGACTGTTTTAGTAGGAATAAGGATGCAGCACGAAGATCGCCTGAGCGAGACGCGAAAACGCAATGCCTGAAGTCATCTTCAATGGCCCCGAGGGCCGCATCGAAGGCCGTTACCATCATAGCAAAACGCCAAACGCCCCAATTGCGTTGCTTTTGCATCCCCATCCGCAGCACGGTGGCACCATGAATAATCGCGTTGTCTATGCGATGTTTCAAAGCTTCGTGAACCAAGGATTCTCGTGCCTACGGTTTAATTTCCGTGGCGTTGGACGATCTCAAGGCATATTCGACAACGGCCAAGGCGAACTTTCGGACGCCGCCTCGGCACTGGATTGGATGCAAACCTATAATTCGGCGGCACCTGAGTGCTGGATTGCCGGGTTTTCATTCGGCGGCTGGGTTGCCATGCAATTGATGATGCGCCGCCCGGAAATCTCTGGCTTCATCGCCGCAGCACCGCCTGCGAACATTCATGACTTCTCGTTCCTGGCACCCTGCCCTGCATCCGGCATGATTATTCAAGGCGATAAAGACGAAATGGTCCCGAAAGCATCGGTCGATGCTCTCGCCGACAAACTATCGCTGCAAAAAAATATCGTGATTGATTACCGGATAATTCCAGGGGCTGACCACTTTTTCACGAACGACTTGCCAACCTTGGTTGGTCACGTTGATTCGTATCTTGAGGCACGCGAGCCCGTCGTGCTTTAGCAGTTACTTAGGCAAAAAGCGCTTCGACAGGCTCAAAAAGCGTTCCACCGGATAAGGGCTGGGGAACGCCTGTCGTCTGTGGCAAGCTAAGCGGCAATTTCCGCAAAGACCTGACAGCCAAATAGGCAAAGGCTTGGGCCTCCAGAGCGTCACCATTCCAACCGACAGCTTCAACAGGCTCAACAGGCACATTTAACGTCGCCTGCAAGGCGGCCATCAGAACCGGATTGTGCCTCCCGCCGCCGGTAACTAGCCATCGTGTTGGCGGCATCAGCATGTGTTGGATCGACCTTGCAACAGACCCCGCCGTAAACGCAACCAGCGTTGCGGCGCCATCCGCTGGTGACAATTCGTGACCTAAGTCGAACGAGAAGGCCTGACGGTCTAGAGACTTAGGCGGCGAAAGGTCAAAATAGGGATGATCCAACAGACTTGCTAAGACGCCGTTGTCTATATGGCCCACTGCTGCAAGGGCACCATCGGCATCGAAACGGCCCATGCCATGACCTGTAACCCAATCGTCAATCAGGGCATTCGCCGGTCCCGTATCAAAGGCCGAAATCACCGCGCCATCATCGCCAATCATTGTGACGTTTCCAACTCCACCCAAGTTTAGAACAGCGATTGGTTTTTCCAGATCGCGCGCCAACGCGGCATGATACAGCGGCGCCAGCGGCGCGCCCTGCCCTCCGGCCGCAACATCCGCTGTACGAAACCCAAAAACAACAGGACGGCCGGTCTCATTTGCCAAAGACTGTGGGTTTCCTAACTGAACTGTTTTTCCCGCACCCGGATCATGCCAAACGGTTTGACCATGAAACCCGATCAGATCGATTGCAGGACCCATAAGGCCCGCCGTTGCCAGTAATGTAATGACTGCATCTGCGTGCGCATCGGTCAGATCGTCTGAAATTTCTATTGTCTTTGGATCGCTTAAGTCGGGCTCTTGGCCATAAAGGGCCTTTAGGCGATCAACCAAATCAGGGGGATAAGGAAAGGTTTCAGAGGGGCCGAAAGAGAGCACGCGCTCGCCATCTGTTTTGATGATCGCCACATCAATGCCGTCGGCAGACGTGCCACTCATCAACCCCAGTGCAGTAACTGTTTCAACGCTCATTCCTGAAACCATCCACTCGAAGACGCACCTTCACGATTGCCTCGGAACGAGGAATGCCATAAACCGACGCGGCGCACTTCAATTGGACTTTTCCTTATGCCAAATTCCGAATTCCTCAGCATTGTTACGCAACGCGGCTTTGTGCACCAGTGTACGGATACCGAAGCCCTGGATGCAAAACTGACAGGTCAACCGCTGACGGCCTATATCGGCTTTGATTGCACAGCCCCCAGTTTGCACGTCGGTAGCTTGCTTCCGATCATGTTGCTTCGCTGGTATCAGAAAACCGGGCATAAGCCCATTGTCCTGATGGGCGGCGGCACAACGAAAGTGGGCGACCCATCGGGTAAAGATTCGGCCCGGCAATTGTTGGATGATACCGCCATTGACCAAAACATGGCTGGCATTCGCCAGGTCTTTGAAAAATTCCTGACGTTTGGCGATGGCAAAACCGATTCTGTCATGGTCAACAATGCCGACTGGTTGGATACGATTCAGTACATTCCGTTCTTACGCGATGTGGGTCGGCATTTTTCTGTCAATCGCATGCTGAGTTTTGATTCCGTGCGCATGCGCTTGGAACGGGAACAGCCCTTATCGTTTCTTGAATTCAATTATATGATTCTTCAAGCCTACGATTACCTAGAACTCTCACGCCGGTCCAACTGCCTATTACAAATGGGGGGCTCGGACCAGTGGGGCAACATCATAAATGGCGTCGACCTGATCCGCCGCATTGATGGCCGCGAAGCATTTGGCCTGACCACTCCTCTGATGACATCGGCTTCGGGTGCCAAGATGGGTAAAACCGCAGACGGTGCCGTTTGGCTGAATGGGGATATGCGCTCGCCCTATGATTACTGGCAATTCTGGCGCAATACAGAAGACGCCGATGTTGGCCGATTCTTGCGTCTGTTCACTGAGTTACCGTTAGATGAGATCGCCAAATTGGAATCACTTGGCGGTGCCGAGATCAACGAAGCCAAAAAGATTTTGGCAACAGAAGCAACGGCAATGGCGCATGGCTTAAAGGCAGCAAATGACGCCGCCGAAACGGCTGCAACGACCTTTGAGCAAGGCGAAATTAGTGCCGGATTGCCTGTGTTTGAATGCGAAAGCAGTAAATTAGAAGCTGGCATTGCCGCCCCTGATTTGTTCCGAATGGCTGGTTTAGCGCAGTCCAATGGTGAGGCACGTCGCCTGATCAAGGGTGGTGGCGCAAAGATTAACGATGACCGTGTTGAAAACGAAACGCGCACTGTCACTAAAAGAGACTTAGGCGCGGATGGCGTCATCAAGTTATCATCAGGGAAAAAACGGCACGTCTTGGTGAAGTTGATTTAAAGATAAGGCCCGCCACCCGCCGACACGATCAACGCTGGTCTGTTTGGTCCGGCTGGCCTACGGGATTATTGACCTTACCCGTCTTAGCTGGGTCAATTTGCGGCGCTTCTAAATCAAGAATGCCAAAAATATTACGCAAGAACCCCGGTGCTAAAGCACTGAGTGGGTTAACCGATACGTCTGGATCTTCACGTGTACCACCAACCGTATATTTGGCGGCAAAGACGCCACCACCGTCCTCGCCACCCGTGAAAAGCGGCCCAAGGAGTGGCACATTGCCCAAGGCACTGTTCAACGCATAGGCCGGAACAATTGTACCATTCAAATCAAGAGCGTCCGCGCCTTGATAGACGATACCAGAGACCGTAATCCCAAGCGATGTACCGTATGCTTTTCCATTTGTAATCGTCATCGTCGACTCAGACCGGTCAAAAGGCATTTCCAGCGAAGAAAAAGCTATTCCCTCACCTTGCAAGGCCTCTGCAATCCCGGTCAGAGCCATAAGGCTGGCCAGCCGCGCCAACCACGGCAAGCCAACGATGCGATAGTCGGACACAGAGAGGGTGCCACGAAGAGTCGGCTCATCAAGGCTGTCATCAAACGTTCCTTGAAGATCAAGCACACCGCCCCGCATATTTTCATACAAGCCCAAGGCAGCCACAACGGCGCCAGCGTTCTCCGCCCGCATTGTGACAACCCGATTATCATCATTGTTTGGGGCCATACGAATGATGAAGCGGGTGTCTTCTGCACCTGTGCTTTCAACAAACATGGACCTCCAGCGGTTGCGCTCACGCGAGAATGCCCCGGACAGTCTTTCCAACTTTCTGTCTTCGTCCAACCAAACCTCGTCGACCCGCATTGATACGGTCAAATCTGGCAAGAGCGAGTCAGACGACGTGGGTTCAGTTTCGCTCTTATGGATTTTATCTTCTTCCGTCAGGTCCCGCCAAACGGACGTCAGATCCAACGACTCGCCGTTAAAGTCGATGTCCCATCCGCCATCATTACGTGGAATAATGATACCAATCACATTGGTTCGTCCAAAGGCAAAACGCTGAAATTGAACGGTCTCAAGCCCCGTTCCATCAGCAGCAAACGTGGCCAAACCTCGCACGTCCAAATCCGGCGCAGATAGCGAGAAAGACGGTATGATGCTTACCAAGTTATTTCTAATTTCAAGCTGTACATCGGCCCGCGCTGGCTGACCATTTTCTTTTGTCCAATCAAACGTTGGCAATCGAATGACAGCATCAGAAAGATTTGCACTGACGATCAGTTGGGCGTCCCCGACGTCACGTTCTGTGTAGACAATGTCCGCACCGACAGTGCCAAAAATTGTGTCTGCCGCGACCGGCCCAAGATCAAGACCAAGATCTGACAAGGTGGAAACATCCGTAACTTGTGTCTGAACATCGTAGCGACTTTTAAAGGCCCGCGGCGCTGAAAAATTTTCGCGCCATGCAACTTGAACTGGCAGTCGGCCAAGATTTCCTTTTGCTTGAAAATTAAGGCCATTGTTATCAACAACGAGATCGCCCGTGGCATCTTTCAGGTCTTGGCCAAGTGCCGCCGCCGTCAGGCCAAGGTTTTCTATTGTCGCCCGAGCGTTCACCTGCACCTCATCCCAACCCAAATCTTTCTTCAAGAGAAACTGGACATCGAGATCAATCTCGGCAGAACCGTCAATCCGATCGGATGACAAGCCGAGCGCAGAGGCAAACCCTAAAACCGGCGTGTCGATCATAGCAATTGCGCGTTCTGCCGGGCCTTTTATGTCCAGTTGAACAGAGGCTTTTTCGATATCTGTATCTAGGTCTTTCAATAAGATCGAACCGCCGGTTATCGTCAAACCCTCTGATTCTCCAGATGAGACTGAGATCGTTAAACTGTTGTGATCATAAACAATTTCCCCATTCACCCCGGCAATGATTGGCATACCTTCAATGTACGTCATGTGAACGTCCGTCAGGCTCATTGTTCCATCAATCATCTTTGGCAAGACAACATCGTCAGCGCTAATCTCTAGGACTGCATCCAAAGTTACGGCATCAAGGTTTCCGGTTTTGAAGTGCCGCATACTCCACTCATGCGCATCGCCGCCCAGTGCGGCTGGCCAGTAAGTGCCTAATCGATCAATTGAAACGCCTACACCTTCAACGGATAAAGCGACCGACTTGGTTTCACTATTCAGTCCTTCAATTTCTGCTGAAACCTTTGCCGTTGGCTCGCCAAAATCGAGTACAAATGACCGAAGAGACGCCGTTCCGGCGGTCGGCGACCATTGGCCCGAGGCCTTTAGTTTTTCCACCGGAAACGTGTGCTCAAGCGCGGGTATCGTTAGTGTCTCGTCGGGTCCAAACGCGACGATCAGCGAGTCAACTGCCACGGCATCTGCATCGCGATCATATCGAGCGACGACTGAGGCCGATTGAAAACGCATTTCTGTTCCGATCGGATCCGGCAAAGTAATCTTCCCAGCACTTGCCGTGACGTCAGTCTGAAACAGAATAACATCACCATTCGCATTCAGGGTGGTTGATGCAGTGCCTGACAAGACAACTTCGGCCGCAGCCAAAGCCTCCGTAGCGGGATCAATATTGGCCAGCGTGGCTGGGTCCAAATCGTCAAAACGAACACCAACATCAACCCGGCCCGACATTGCATTGATAGCACCAACCATATCCAAATTGGCCTCTGTACCATCCAAATCAACCGTGAGCGACGCTTCGAAACCAAGACCTGTCTCGCCCCGCTTGATCGCACCATTTGCGACCGGAGCGTACCAGCCACGTCGAGTACGCTCATCAAACAATGACACCGCGCCACCAACGATCACCACCTCATTTAAAAAAGTCATAGGATTTTCGGGGTTCGGCGGTTGATTCAAGAACCCGAATAATCGTTCTGCGAATGTAATGCCTGGACTATCAATAGGCTGATCAACTGCGGAGGACTGAGAAGGCGATCCAAATGATAGTTTGAATTCACCATCGATGGAGCGTCGAATAAAAACCTCTGGACCGAAAATATCAATCCGACTTGGTGCCAATGCCCCTTGGGACAACGCTCGCGGACTAAGTGATACAGCCAATTCGGGCATTTCAGCGGCGGTTATACCTTCTGGTGTTGCCACCCGAACACCGAGAGCCCGAATATCGATGCCTCGGTCCCATCCGGCCCACGTCAATATGGTGTCATCCAACGTAACCGTGAAGCCCGCACCAGCATGGCCTGCGGCTTGTTCAATGTATGGTTTGAGAAATCCAACGGAAACAGGCCCAGACCAGAACAATCCGACCAGACCCACGGCACAAACCGCAAGACCAGCGATCAGCCCCCCTACAACGCGGAGAAAAATGCGGGTGACGCGAGACATCATCATCACCGACCTGACAGCACCTGACTTGCCCTAAGTTTGATGCTACAGAAGTGTGCCATATGGGGCTGGATATACATGAACAACCTCGGTTTCGACCTCAACGTAGCCCAATTGCCGCCTCCGGCGGATCGGGATGCTTCTGATCGCGGCCAATCTCGCTGGCTCGAATCGATTCGCAATCTGGATGATAGCGAACTTACCAAGACCGCTGAAAGCGTTACCGCAGATCCGAACGCGAAAGCCCTGATTGACGCCGTATTCGGCAATGCACCTTTTTTGGTTCGATGTGCCGCCCAATCACCCAAAACAATGCTGAATTGCCTTGTTTTGGGGCCTGAGGCAGTTTGGAAAGATGCTGTCGCCAAAGCCGATGCACTGCGACGCACGCGCCAACCAACCGATATGCTGAAACGAGAATTACGCGTTCTGAAGCGCCAAGCAGCTCTCAGCATCGCCATCGCTGATGTGGCTGGTCTTTGGACCCTAGAGAAAGTGACGCGCAGTGTCTCTGACTTTGCCGATTCCACTTTGAAAGCCGCAACCGGACATGTCTTGAGGGTCGTCTCTGATACCGGTGCATTTCAGCTGCCTGATTCCGATGATTCAGAGATTGATTCTGGCTTCGTCTGTATGGCTCTAGGCAAGCTTGGTGCGCGCGAGCTAAATTACTCAAGTGACGTTGATCTGGTTATGTTTTTCGACCCTGATCGGATCAAATCCAAAGACCCCAGCACCTTACAAAGTAAATTCACCCGAGTTGCCCGCGATATCCTCTCTATGATGTCAGAACGAACGTCGGATGGGTATGTTTTTCGTGTTGATCTGCGTCTACGGCCCGATCCAGGAGCCACACCGTTGTGTGTCTCTTTGCCCGCTGCCGAAGCCTACTATGAAAGTCAGGGACAAAACTGGGAACGCGCGGCTTACATCAAAGCCCGCCCCGTTGCTGGCGATCTTGCTGCTGGTCAAGCGCTTGTTGATCATTTGCGGCCTTTTGTTTGGCGAAAAAGCCTCGATTTTTATGCCATCCAAGATATCCATTCGATCAAGCGACAAATCAACGCCCATCGTGGCGGGTCGACTGTCGCCCTGGCCGGTCATAACATTAAGCTGGGGCGCGGTGGCATTCGTGAAATCGAGTTTTTTGTTCAAATTCAGCAACTCATTTGGGGTGGGCGCAATACCGCCCTTCGAGCGCCCAGCACACCAAAAAGCCTAGAGGCTTTATACGAAGCCGACCTCATTTCGAAAAAGGCACGGGATGAGTTGCTAGTTTCCTATACTTATCTACGAACGCTGGAGCATCGTCTTCAAATGCGCGAGGACGAACAAACGCAAACCTTGCCCACCGACCCGAGCACCTTGGCAGCACTCGCCAACTTCATGGGTTATGAAACCCTGGAATTATTCTCCGACGACTTATTGGGTCATTTACGATGTGTTGAGCATCATTATGCCGAATTGTTCGAAGATCAACCAAGTCTGGGCGCGACCGGAGACGGCACCGTTTCAGCGCTGGGCAGTTTGGTTTTTACGGGCAGCGAGGCTGAAGCGGAAACTTTAGAGACACTGTCAAACATCGGATTTGCCGCCCCTGATACGGTCCATGAAACGGTTCGGTCCTGGCATCATGGCCGATACCGAGCCATGCGAACTGTTCGCTCGCGTGAGATCCTGACAGAAATCACGCCAGACCTGCTGACGGCTCTGGCCGCCACGCCAGACCCTGATGTGGCGCTTCGCGCTTTCGATTCATTCCTCGAGGCCTTGCCCGCTGGCATACAATTGTTCTCTATGTTTCAGGCCAACCCACAGCTCTTGGACTTCTTGGCAACCATCATGGGTGAGGCACCGCGCCTTGCTCAGGCGTTGGCAAAATCACCTCACCTTCTGGATGGTCTGCTCTCCGCTGAGTTTCTGAAACCGCCGCCACGGCTCAACGTCCTCGCCCGAGAACTTGCCCGCGCGCTTTCTCAGGCGGCCCCTTTGAACGAAGGTGGATTGGAAGACGTTCTATCCATCAGCCGACGGTGGGTTCATGAACGACAGTTTCAGATTGGCCTCCAAACGCTACAGGGTGTAATTGAACCGCATGACGCAGCGTGGGCCCTAAGCCGGATCGCCGAGGCCTCTCTTTCGCGGTTGCAAGCCACCGTAGAAACTGAGTTTGCAGCTCGTGGTCATGGTTATGTGACAGGCAGCGGCATGGTAACAATCGCCTACGGAAAACTTGGTGGCCATGAAATAACACCACAATCGGATCTAGACTTGGTTTTCGTCTACGATTTGCTAACTGACATCGCGGAGTCTGACGGTCGCAAGCCCCTGGCCCCTAGCCAGTATTTTGCACGCCTTGGACAACGGTATATCAGCGCCATTACGACCTTAACGCCGGAAGGTAAACTCTACGAAGTTGATATGCGATTACGACCCTCTGGCAATTCCGGCCCCATTGCGTGCACATTAGAGTCATTGGAGCGATACTACGCGAATGATGCCTGGACCTGGGAGTTGATGGCGCTAACCCGGGCTCGCCCAGTGTCAGGACCCAAGGATTTACGAAATCGCGTAAAAGAGCTCATTCATACCGTATTATGTCAGCAACGCGATGCGGAGGCCTTGCGCAAGGACGTCGTGTCCATGCGCGACAAAATTCGCAAACAACACGGCACGAACGACCCATGGGCCGTAAAGCATCGCCCAGGCGGCCTTGTTGACATCGAGTTCACCGCTCAGTTTTTGCAACTGCGTGATGCACACAGTGCGCCCAACGTTTTGTCTGCCAACACCTGGGGGGCGATTTCAAACTTGGCTGAGGCTGGTAGCTTAACAACAAAGCAAGCCGGTGTTCTAAAAACCGGTCTCGATTTGTGGCAACGTGTCCAAAGCGTACTTCATCTGACAATGGATAAGACGGTGTCCGTTGGCGATGTAGAAAAACTGCCTAAGGCACTCCGGCAGCAATTGGCAAGACATGGTGGTGTTCATACCGTAAGCGATCTAGAAAGCCGCATGGCCGACATCGCTGATGCCGTCTTTGCAGTTCACACCGATATCTTAGGCCCTTTTGACACTCACGAGCAGACTTAGCCGATATGAAACAACCCGCTGCCGAGACAACCGCCTTGTGGATTTGTGACACAGGGGTTCACGCACCATTTTCTGCGCCCCGTCTGCCTTTCATGGCAAAGCTAACCAAACGCGCGTTAACACCTTATCGCACGAAACTTGCCAAACGATTGTTCAAGCGGCCCGTTCGTATGGCATTTGATATCGCGTTTGACGTTTTAAAAGTCGATAATCCTGTGTCAATTAAGGTTCAATTTCCAGATAACGAACGCATCCTCGACACCACACTTCAATCGCTTCATCATTTTAATGCCTGGGGTTTTGATGGCAGTGTCTATGAACCGGATGTCGCAGCCCTTCTCAGCATCTTTCTAAAAGGTGATGTTCGCTTCGCAGACATCGGGGCGAACTGGGGTTATTTTTCTGTATATGCCGCCACACTTCCCGCTTTTTCAGGCCCCATCGATGCCGTTGAGCCGATGCCATGGACACATGCAGACTTAGAAAGTGCTATTCAAAATTTGATTCTACGGAACCGCGTCACAACGCACCATATTGCGCTTTCTTCTGAAGCGGGGTCGGTTTCAATGGCAACAGAAGATGCCAAACACAGCGGTATTGCGCGCGTTGTGGATGACGCCACATCGGACGCGACAGTGGTTCCGTGTTTTGCCCTTGATGACAGCCCCATTGCAGCCCCTGACGTGATTAAAATGGACGTGGAAGAGCATGAACTTCATGTCTTAAAAGGAGCCGTTCGGGTTCTTAATGAGACCAAACCCTTCATTATTATGGAAAACTGGCATAATCACGGCGACCCTGAACAATCACTAGCACCGCTCCGGTTCCTGAAAGAACACGGGTATGCATTGTTTCGGCCCGTTTGGTATTCTGAGACGACCGGGCCAAGTGGTGCCGGATTCTCTCTTCGTGAAAAACCACCCACGATTTTGGGACGCACACTGGCCTTGGCCCCCCTTGATTGGCTGTGCCGATCATTGTTGCCAGACCAGATCACAGTGTTTGCTCTGCATCGCTCTCGCGTGGGTGAGCTCAGTAGTTTTGGCTTTCGGCCCGTTACAGCATGCCCTTAGTGTGGTGGATTCGAAGTTCACCGCATTTTTCGAGGCAACCACTTCAGGGAACTTCGAATCCAAAACCACACGAGATCAATATGTTGCTAGTGTCCGGATCGAATCTGAAGTTCGAAAAGTGGATGTCCCAAATGATACGAACTTCAGATTCGGGACACTAGAGGTGATTGGTTTCCTGCCAGACGGGGTTCCCCTTTGGGCTGCCGTCGCGCTTATTGCCGTCAGCTTGATCACGTCTTTGATGACTGCTGCTTTCGGAATCGGAGGTGGCGTTACCTTGCTTGGCGCGATGACCGTCTTAATGCCAGTGGCCGCGATCATTCCTGTCCATGGACTCGTTCAGTTGGGATCGAATGCCAGTCGTGCCGCGATCTTTCGCAACGACATGGACTTTCGCCTTCTGATCGCCTTTACCCTCGGCACAGCGCTGGGTGTTGGCGTGGGGGTGCACATGGTGGTCGCTCTTCCAGACGACATCCTCCGATTGGTTTTGGGCGCATTCGTATTGGCCACGACGTGGATCGCCATGCCAAAACGCCTGGGCGGCAATCTGCCGCTATTTACAGGTCTTGGCGCATTGGCCAGCCTTGCCACAATGTTCGTTGGCGCAACAGGGCCGCTGGTTATGGCACTGGTTGCGCCGCTCAGCGCTGAAAAGAAGCGAGTTGTTGCTAATTTCGCCGGATGCATGACGGTCCAGCATGGCGCAAAAACCGTAGCGTTTGGGGTCATTGGATTCGCCTTTGCTGAATGGGCACCGCTCATTCTGGCCATGATCGCCTCTGGGTTCGTTGGCACGCTGATCGGCCGAAAAATTCTGCTAAAAATTAGAGAAACCATCTTTCGCAATATTCTAAAATGGCTCATGACAGCCTTAGCCCTCAACCTGATTATCACAGCCCTCTGGCGCCTAACCTAGTCAGCGCCTAAGTAAGGGGCAGTGACATTTTTCGATCAAAATGGAGTTCTTCATGTCTTTGGATATTGGCGATAAAGCCCCTGAATTTTCACTGCCCGCAGACAGCGGGGAAACCTTGTCCAATAAGGACTTCGCGGGAAAAATCGTTGTCCTCTATTTTTATCCGAAGGACGACACATCAGGATGCACGAAAGAAGCCATTGAGTTTACTGCGTTACTGGCAGACTTTGAAGCTGCCGGCGCAGTGATCGTTGGCGTATCGAAGGACAGTGCCAAGAAGCATGACAAGTTCATAGCAAAGCATGACCTCAAGGTTCGCCTGTTGGCTGATGAGGACTGCTCATTGTGTGAAGCCTTCGGTGTTTGGGTTGAAAAAAGTATGTATGGCAAAAAATACATGGGCATTGAACGATCCACGTTCGTGATTGATGGCACGGGCAAAGTTCGTGAAGCATGGCGAAAAGTAAAAGTGCCTGGCCATGCCGATGCCGTCCTAAAGGCCATCCAAGCTCTCTAAGGCACGATTAACACGTCATGACCTTGAGTGATTGGGCCGTCAGCGTCCTAAAAACGTCTAACGCTGCCGAAAAGGCTTTGCGGGCGCATGAGATGGCGGCGGCGTGGCGGTTTGGTGAGATTGTCGAGATTGGACACACCCGCCCCCCGTCACAGCCTGCTCGCCCCGCCAAACCAAACCTTGCAGATGCCAAGGACATGCCACGCCGTGGGTTTGGTGCAGTCGAGGGCCGCGCCGCATTTTTGCATGCGATTGCTCACATCGAACTCAATGCGATTGATTTGGCGTGCGATCTTATTGCCCGCTTCGCCGATCAATCGTGGCCACGCGTCTTCTATGATGACTGGGTTACGGTAGTAGACGACGAAGCGCGCCACTTCACGTGGCTTACGGTTAGACTGGATCAACTCGGCAAAGCCTATGGTGATTATGCGGCACACAATGGGTTGTGGGAGGCGGCACGTGTTTCTGCTGACGACCCATTAGCGAGGCTCGCCGTTGTGCCGATGGTCTTGGAAGCCCGTGGCCTCGATACAACGCCAAATGCCGTTCACAAATTCCGCAGTGCTGGTGATACAGAAAGCGCCGACATCCTTGCCCGCATCGGCAAAGAGGAAGAACCCCATGTCGCCGCCGGTGTGCGTTGGTTTGAATACATTTGCGCAGAACGTAACATTGATCCTGTTACAACCTTTCACAAACTGATTCGCGAACGGCTGAAAATTACCTTTAAACCTCCATTTGCGGTTGCCGCTCGGGAGGCGTCAGGTATGACCGAAGCCTATTACCTTCCACTGGTGCCCCAACCCTAGACGATACCTTGACTCTCTGTTCCACCTCGGACGGAATAAGAGTCACGAAAGACGAGGACAACCCGATGGCTGAAGAAGATAAGACAGAGCCCGAAGCAACCGCAGCCACTGAGGAGCCGTCCGATGAGGCGTCGACCGAAGAGGCTTCGGCTGATCAACCGGCGAGTGACGAAGCGGAAGACCAACAGACCGAAACCGAAGAGGGTGAGGCACCAAAAAAGAAAGGCAAAGGTCAGCTTATCGGCATTATCTTAGGCGCCGTTCTTGTTGTGTTTGGTGGCGTTGGTGCAGGTCTCTATTTCTCTGGAGCTATAGATTCTGTGCTCGCCTCCGAAGAAGCCCCCTCAAAACAAAAAGAATTAGCCCTTGGCGCACCCGTTTATCATAGTTACCCAGAAATGTTGGTGGATTTGCGCACGGGTGAATGCCGTGCGCCGTTCTTGCGGTTCACGCTGGTTGTTCAGATTAGTGAGGCTGATAAACCGCTGCTGGACACCTATGAAGCCCGCATCATTGATCGCATTCAGAATCATATTCGCAGTTATGAACGTCAAGATGTACTCGGTTTAGACGGGGCTGATCGTTTGCGAACAGACCTCGTTGTCGTCATCAACAACATTATTAAACCGGCCCAAGTGCACGCTGTTTTGTTCAACACCTTTATATTGAACTAGGGCCAGGACCAGGACACAGGCGAACCTACGCCGCGTTTGTGCTTGAAACCTTCAAAGGCAATTCAACCCAAACCCTGGCCCCACCATTTGGTGCGCTATCAATGCCCAAAGCGCCGCCGTGAACTTCTGATAATCGTTTTGCGATGGGTAACCCAAGACCAACGCCAGGATGGGCTATCATAGAGTCTTGGCGGACTTGGCCAAAGGGTTCGAGCACAAGATCAATCTCGTTTTCTGCGATCCCCGGCCCTTGGTCAGAAACGGAAATAACATATGTCGAACCACGACCAAGGCGGAGCGAAACCGTAATTTTTCCATCTTTGGGCGAGAATTTGACAGCATTCGAGATGAGATTGATTAAAATTTGACGCAAAGATCGAACATCGACATCAGCTACAATTGGCTCGTCATCAAAATGCAATTCGATAGAAACATGATTCTTTGCGGCTTCGACCTGAAATAGATCAACGCATTCAGCAATAACGATCGTTGGATCAATCTGTTCAACGCTTAAAACGGAACGACCAGCCTCAATTGAGGCAATGTCCAATATATCATTCACCAAGGCTAATTGGTGAAGTCCTGCCCTTTGAATGAGCGTGCCATATTCTTGGTAATTCTTATGACCTGCCGGGCCAAACGCTTCGGTCGCTATCAGCTGTGAAAACCCAATAATTGAATTAAGGGGTGAGCGCAGCTCGTGGCTCATATTCGCCAAAAACTCTGACTTGGCCCGGTTCGCCGCTTCGGCCGCGCGGGCAGATTCTGCCAACTTCAGATTGGCTTTGCCTAAATCTGCCGTTGCCGAAGCCACACCCGCCACTAAGACATCCCGACCAATGATTAAGCGGTCAACCGAAGCAACAACGGCACCTGTCAATAAAACACCGATGGCGACCAGCCACCAAGAAGACCAAAACGCCCAGGCTGCGGGCTCTGCATCCGTGTAAACCGCAACCAGCCATTCTCGGTTCATGAAAGTGATGGTATTTTCGCATACCCGAAAGAGCGTCTCTTCAATGCGAGTATCTGAATACAGCAGATCACTCGCGCCATCCGTCACATCAATCACTTTAAACAAGAACTCACGCTCGTTGGCAGGCAAAAATACGGACTCAATCACAATGCTCGGTGAATAACTGAATGCCAGAATGGTAGGGCTTGGATCATTTTCACGGTTACTATTGCGGAACCCTAAGTTCGCATTTTGAATGCCCGCAAAAATTAACACACTCGTCTGATCCGTTTTACTGTCTTGCGATAAAATAACCGGCGGTGTGGCCAAAATAGCCTCATCACGAAGGGCAATCGATGCGACCCGTAGGCGAATGGGGTCCGTGGCAATATCGTATCCTAAAATGCCATCACGCCCTTCGTTACTCTCAACGTATAATACCGGCATAAAGATATCACGCGCAGGGTCATCCGTAATTTTAACGGGTAGATAACCGAGCGTTTCTCGCTCTTTTGACCGGCGAGCTAGCTCTGCATTCATGGCCTCTAATTGATCCCGGCGGAAGACCGGCATAACGGCAATGGCTCGATACTTTTGGACACTATCGAGCAACCCGGAACTTGCGATAAAAGTTTGAAATTCATCTTCGGTCACTTTTTCACTGGCCGCAAAAAGTGCCTTCGAGGCGGCCACTTCAGACTCGGCAATACCGGCAGTTAGGCTGATTTTACTCGCCACATCTGATGCGACATTTTTTGCCCGCTCCAGGCCTACATTTTCAACCGATTTTTGCACTTTCCACGCAAGAAATATGACCAGTATGGCAAAAACTACACCCGTCAGAACGTTCAAAAGGCGCCATGGGGATGTCTGCATTGTACCTTATCTAACTGTCAGCATCGGCTGAATGAGAACTCTGGACCCGCTGTGCAAGCGAAGCCGCTAAAAAGTCATCAATGTCACCATCTAGAACGCCCGACGTATTGGATGTTTCGACCTCTGTTCTCAGATCCTTTACCATCTGATATGGCTGCAAGACATAGGATCGAATTTGATGCCCCCAACCAATGTCTGTTTTTGCTTCAAATTCCGCCTGTGCAGCATCTTCTCGAATTTGTAGCTCGCGCTCATACAAACGGGCTTTTAACATCGACATGGCTTGGGCGCGATTTTTGTGCTGTGAACGGTCATTCTGGCACTGAACAACGATACCTGTTGGGGTATGAGTTATGCGAACGGCGCTGTCCGTTCTGTTCACGTGTTGCCCCCCTGCACCCGAGGCCCGGTACGTATCGACGCGCAGGTCTTTGTCTTCAATTTCAATATCAATTGAATCGTCAATCACCGGATAAACCCAGCACGAGGCAAAGCTTGTGTGACGCCGAGCGGACGAGTCATACGGTGAAATTCTCACCAATCGGTGAACCCCCGATTCAGTCTTTAGCCAGCCATAGGCATTGTGCCCAGAGATTTGGAGCGTGGTGGATTTGATCCCCGCCTCTTCGCCGAGGCTTTCTTCAATCCAGGCCACTTTATAACCTTGCTTTTCGGACCAGCGAGAATACATACGTAACAGCATTTCTGCCCAATCCTGCGCCTCTGTTCCACCAGCACCAGCATGAATTTCAAGATAGCAATCGTTGCTATCCGCTTCGCCTGATAGAAGGCTCTGCAATTCTGCGGCGGCAGCCTTTTTCTTAAGCACCGTTAGCGCTGCTTCGGCCTCTGTCACGATATCGTCTTCGCCTTCGGCTTCGCCCAACTCGATCAAATCAACGTTGTCGTTAAGCCCCTGAAAAAGACCGTCAATATCAGCCAATAGCTTTTCAAGCGCGCCACGCTCTTGCATCAGGGCTTGCGCTTTATCCGCATCGTTCCATAAATCTGGATTTTCCGCCTCGGCATTGAGCTCTTCCAGGCGCAGCTTGGCATTGTCATAGTCAAAGATGCCTCCTTAACAGTTCCAATGACTGCTTGATGTCTTGCACTAAATTCTCTGCTTCCGCGCGCATACTTTGGGCCTCTCAACTATCAATATTCGGATTATAATGACTGGACAAGACGTGTCGATCAAATGAACGATTGATCGGTCAATACAGGCCACCTGTTCCTGAACTTGGGCCTGTTACACCACCAATTGAATCTGGCTCATCTAAGTTGGGCGTCCACCCCTGTCCTTCAATAATTTGTGCACGGGCCAAGTCGGTGCCGACTTTGAATGCCTCTAAGATCACGCCACTCGACTCATTTGAAACCGGCCTGCCTGTTTTAGAATCGACGCGGACCAAACGAATGTCGGATGGCACACGGAACGGCGTTGCAGGCTGGTTGGCTAACGCCTCTTCCATAAACATTTTAAAGATTGGTGCGGCGACAGATGAGCCTGTCTGGCCCTTACCTAAACCGCGTGGTTCATCAAATCCGACAAATGCACCGACAGCCAAATCAGGCGAAAACCCCACAAACCAAGTATCAACCTGATTGTTTGTCGTTCCCGTCTTGCCCGCAAGCGGTTTGCCGATGGTGGAAATGCGTCGACCAGTTCCCCTTAAAACCGCGCCTTCCAGCATAGAAACGACCTGATAGGTGCTGGATTGTGCGGCGACTTGTTCGCGGGTATCGGGAACATCGGGAACCGGTTGATTAACCCAGGCATCCGCGATGCAGTTTGGACAGGCGCGTTCGTCATGGCGAAAGATAGTACGCCCATTCCGATCTTGAATACGATCAATAAGTGTTGGTGTTATGCGTCTGCCGCCATTCACCAGCATTCCATACGCAGACGTCAGGTTCAGTAAGGTGGTCTCGGCCGACCCCAGAGACATCGCCAAAGTCTCAGACATATTTGAGACAACACCAAAGCGTTCGGCGTATTCTGCGACACGCTCCATACCAATGGTCTGCGCCAAGCGAACCGTCATCAAGTTTCGCGATTTTTCGATTCCCAGCCGCATGGTTGACGGACCATAAAACTGCTTCGTGTAGTTTGCCGGGCGCCATTTTGGAAGGCCTGGCCCCTGATCAATCACAAAAGGTGCATCCAAGATCAGGGTCGATGGCGTAAAACCGGCCTCGAGTGCCGCCAGATACACAAAGGGCTTAAAGGCGCTACCTGGTTGCCTCCGCGCCTGAACCGCTCGGTTGAATTCGCTGCCTTTGAAATCATAACCGCCAACCATGGCAAGAACCCGACCGGTATGGGGATCAAGCGCCACAATAGCCCCCTCAACATTCGGAATCTGGCTAAGGCCATAGGTATGCGGCGGATAAGGTTTATCGTCTTTATCCAAAACCTCTGGTCGCACGCTGATGATGTCTCCCGTGGATAAGACATCCTTCATTTGACTAACTGGCGGTCCAACTTTTTGGTTTTTGAGCCATGGCCGCGCCCAGGAAACTTCGGCCAAGGGAATGGTACCTTTTCCCAGATCTTTGACATGAACGGTCGCAACCCGAGCCTCGACCTTGGTCACAACAGCCAACAGGCGGTCATGTAATCCAGCGGGTTCTGCAAATGCGTTAAGGGCCGTAATCAGATTTTCATTTGCGTTAATTGTTGCAAAAGGACCGCGCCAGCCGTGGCGGAAATCATATTGCTCCAACCCGCGACGCAGTGCGCTGGTCGCAATGCCTTGTAACCGCGTATCCAAAGTGGTGCGAACGGACAGCCCGCCACCGTAAAGACTGTCTTCGCCAAATCGATCGGCGAGTTCGCGCCTGACTTCTTCCGCAAAATGGTCCGCATCGACAAAATCGATGGCTTTTCGGGCGCGAATTTCAAACGGAGTCGCACGAGCCGACTCAGCTTCGGCAGAACTGATGAAGCCTTCTGTCAACATCCGCCCAATAACCCAGTCACGACGCTCGCGGGCCGCATCTGGTTTTCTGGTTGGGTGATAATTGTTGGGGGCTTTCGGCAAGGCCGCAAGATAAGCTGTCTCAGCAATCGTCAATTCATCCAGCGATTTATCAAAATAGTTAAGGGCCGCCGACGCAACGCCGTAGGATCCAATACCGAGGTATATTTCGTTCAGATACAACTCTAGGATTCGATCTTTATCAAAAGCACGCTCCATCCGGAACGCCAGGATCGCTTCTTTAATCTTCCGTTCGTAAGAAACCTCACTGGTCAGCAAAAAGTTTTTGGCGACCTGCTGTGTGATGGTAGACGCACCAACAAGACGCCGACCTGACCCCAAGTTCTTCAAATTCGTGACAATCGCCCGCGCGACGCCCGTCAGGTCAACCCCTGCATGCTCATAGAAATTCTGATCTTCTGCGGCCAAAAATGCGTTGATCACAAGCGGGGGGATTGCCGTGATCGGCACAAAGTCGCGCTTCTCTATTGCATACTCCACGAGCAAACGCCCGTCACCTGCATGCACGCGGGTTGTTACGTCGGGGCGATAGCTTTCAAGTTGGCGATAATCTGGCAGGTCCGTCCCGTAGGTGCGAAATACCCAGACGGTCCCGCCAGCAATGCCGCCAACTGAGATAACCACCAGCACAACAAAAATGAAAAAAAGGCGAAGCATTCAAAGTCTAACCGTCTCTGCTTTCCGATATACGTAAAGGCAAAAGCCTTGGCAGTCATGGTAACTTACCATTCGAATACGGCGATGATTTGGCAGGAGCAAGGGTTGATTTGGTGAAAGAGCAGCCAGAACCCTTAAGGGCGATTCGCCTGTTGCACTTGGCTGAAGTACGAATCGACCGATTTCTGGATCGCCGCTGCAAACTTTCGACGAAACGTCTTACTTTTCAGCCGTTTCTCGTCAACGGTTGATGACAGAAAGCCCATTTCCAGCAAGACCGACGGAACATCGTGGGCTTTAAGCACGGCAAACCCGGCGAAACGGTGTGTGTTGCGTAATGGTTTAGCGACTTTTGAGATGTTTCCAATCATTGTCGTCGCAAACCGAGCCGACTGGTTCATTGTTTCCCGCTGGGTCAAATCTAACAATATATTGGCAACATCCGGTGGCGCATCGCTCAGATCCACACCGGCCAGCAAATCAACCTTATTTTCTTTTTCAGCAAGGGCAGCCGCTTCTTTATCAGACGCGTTTTCTGAGAGGGTATAGACAGAGGGGCCGCTAATTTTCTTATTCCCAATAGAATCTGCGTGCAATGAAATGAACAGATCAGCCGATGCATTTCGGGCAATTTGCACACGATCCCGCAGGCGGATGAAAACGTCTCGATCCCGGGTCATGACAACTTTATACCGCCCTGTCGCTTCCAAGGCATCCCGTAAGGCGCGGGCCATCGCTAGGGTAATGTGTTTTTCGTAGCTGCCGCTGGCCCCGATGGTACCAGGATCAACGCCGCCATGCCCTGGATCAAGCACCACAACAGCCCGTTGTCGGTGCTCTAAGGGCTTGCGTGGCGCTGGCGGTAGCGAGAACGAAGCTTGCAGCGACGGCTGTGTCGGCGCAGCCACACTGGCTTTCACCGCCGGTTTTGATAGAGGCGCAACGACTGAACTTGGGATTGGCACCGTTTCTTCTGCCGACTTTTGTGCCGCAGCAAAAGTCGATGCATCAACGCGAATCGGTGATTGGCGCAACCCGGCCTGAAAAGAATCAGGATCGGCAGGGCGTAAGTCCAAAACCAAACGATGACCACGATCTGCGTCCGGTTTCAACTTGAATGCCCGCTCAATGACGAAAGGTTTTGATAAGTCCAAAACGATTCGGGTCTGACCCGGACGAAACAGCCCGTACCGCAGCTTTTTAAACAAACCACGCGCATTCGGGAGCGGCGCACTAGGCAGCCGCCAGCCAATTTCTGGAAGGTCAATAACGGCACGATACGGTCCAGCCAGCGAAAACACCTCAAACGCCACAGCGCGATCCAAAGTTAGGACGAACCGCGTTGCGCCTTTGTACTGCGCGACCCGAATATCCGTCGCGACCGCAGTTTGCGCCTGCGCCGAAGACGGCTGCCAAGCCACGACTCCGACCACAGCAACAACAGCGCCCCATAGCCAAAGCGCAGTAAAAACCCTGCGCCACGTCATAGAAAGGCACTGAACCAGGTACCGTGTCGTTTCATTATACCAAAGTGGTAAAGCCATGAATTACCTTAGCAATTGCTATTATGTCTCGGCCAACTTTTTTCACTGAGCAGAAAAACGTTGCACGATAAGCAAGTTCGGATTGTGGCAGAGAGTTCCTAGCGTTATGTTAACAGTGTTCGAAGTGGTTTGTTAAAGGTGCAGGGTCGTCATTTTTATTCGATTTAGCAGCTTTCATAGACTTTCCGTTATCGCAGTCAGCCGCTGTGCTGGTAGCCAATTAGGCCTACCCGCCCCCGCCGAAACTGTGAACGGACCTTATTGAGGAGGGTTCGAACCCAAATGTCGGAGCTACGCATACCATGCGCTGGCTCCCTGGAGTTTTTTTGTCATGTCGTTACGCCCTGAACATAATGCTACCCGCCCGCGCAGCCACCGCTGCGAGGGTCGTGCGGTTTGCATGGTGGCGAACGACTTCACCTTATCGCCTGTCACCCGCAATTGGATTGGCTCTATGCCCCGATCCGGACACACAGGCTGGAGAGTTAGAATAAATGTCCACCAAACGAATGTTGATCGACGCGGCCCACCCGGAAGAAACCCGCGTTGTTACGATTACAGGCAACCGTCTCGATGATTTTGACGTCGAAGTTGACAACCGTAGGCAGTTAAAAGGCAATATATATCTCGCAAAAGTAACGAGAGTAGAGCCATCCCTTCAGGCCGCGTTCGTCGAGTATGGCGGAAATCGTCACGGTTTCTTAGCCTTTAACGAAATACACCCTGATTATTATCAAATCCCGGTCGCAGACCGTGAAGCATTAATGGCTGAGGTCATCCCGCCCGATGATGAACTTGCCGACACTAACGCCGGTAGTGAGGGTGCCGATGGTGAAGTGTCCGTTGAAGAAGTCGGTGGCGACGACGTCAGCGAAGATATGCAACAACGTCGCCCGACGGTCTCTAAAGGACGCTACAAGATACAAGAGGTTATCAAGCGTAGGCAGATTCTGCTGATCCAGGTTGTCAAAGAAGAACGTGGCAACAAGGGCGCGGCCTTAACCACGTATATCTCTCTCGCTGGGCGCTATTGTGTTTTGATGCCAAACACAGCACGCGGCGGCGGCGTATCGCGAAAGATCGCCAGCATAACGGACCGGAAAAGGCTGAAGTCCATTCTTTCGGAACTGCCAATCGCCGAGGGTATGGCGGTTATTGTTCGAACGGCAGGGTCCACGCGCACCAAGGTCGAAATCAAACGGGATTTTGACTATTTGACCCGCCTGTGGAGCCAAATCCGCGACCGAACAATGGAATCTGTAGCCCCCTGCCTCATCCATGCCGAGGCCGATCTCATCAAACGGGCTGTTCGCGATCTCTATAGCAAAGATATTGAAGAAGTGATTGTCGAAGGCGATGCGGCCTATCGGTCAGCCAAGGACTTCATGAAACTCCTGATTCCCAGCCACGCCAAGCGGGTTCAGCCTTATAAAGATACAGAACAACGGCTGTTTCAACGGTATCAGGTCGAAGGCCAGTTGGATGCCATGTATAGCCCCGTCGTTCAGCTACGATCAGGTGGCTACATTGTTATCAACCCAACCGAGGCTTTGGTCTCGATCGATGTGAACTCGGGTAAATCGACACGCGAGCGCAACATCGAAGAAACCGCGCTAGCCACCAATATGGAAGCCGCGCAAGAGATTGCCCGCCAATTGCGGCTTCGCGATATGGCCGGGTTGATTGTCATCGACTTCATCGACATGGAGGTCAACCGGAACAACGTCCGCGTTGAACGCGCCTTGAAAGATGCGATGAAGAGTGATCGCGCCCGGATTCAGATTGGACGGATCAGCCCCTTTGGCTTGCTGGAACTCTCGCGGCAACGGCTGCGGTCTAGCTTGGTTGAATCGTCGACAACGGTTTGTCTGCACTGTGAAGGCACGGGTGTCGTTCGAACGACGGATTCAGCGGCGCTGTCCCTCCTGCGGGCCATTGAAGCTGAATGCATTGCCAACCCAGAAAGCAAAATCACAACCCATGCGCCAACGGCAATTACACTTTATGCGTTGAACCACAAACGTCGAATCTTGGCAGAGCTTGAAGCCAATTACAGTGTGACGCTCTCCATCGAGGCGGACGATGCTTTGATCGCGCCCGCTTATCGAATGGATCGCACAAATGCGGATGGTGACAGCGTTACCATCACCGATGCCCATGCAAAATCTCGGGCTGCGCAAATCGCTGCCGATCCACCCAAACGAAACGAACGACCGGATCGTAATGACCGACCAGATCGAAACGAAGATGAAGACAGCGGCTCATCACGCAAACGCAAACGCCGGCCTCGCCGGGGGCGCCGCGATGAAAACGCGACGTCTGCGGATGGTGAATCCGTCACAGCGGCGGCAACTGATGCGCCTGAGGCAATCAATGGAAGCCAGACAGCCCCTGACGCCGACTCAACAGAGGACGGCAGCGAAGATGCAAACAAAAAACGCCGTCGGCGTGGTCGGCGTGGCGGACGCCGCCGTGGCCGGAAACAAGAGGGTGAAGTTTCCGTTGACCAAAATGCCGCACCAGAAAACGCAGCTAATGATGAAACTTCTAGCGAGGTCGACACACAATCTGAAGGCTCGGCAGCCACAGAATCCGGCAGCAACGCCGATGCGCCATTAGCAAATGCTGATACGGTGTCCACAGAGACCTCATCGGACGGTGATACAGAAACCCCTGAAAAGCCAAAACCTCGTCGGCGCAGACGGTCGCCAAAGAAAACCGACGCAGACGCACCAGCAGAAACATCCGAAGTGACTGTCGAAGCTGTAAGTGAAACCGCGTCTGATGGCGTATCGCCACCAGCGGAGGAAAAGCCTGCAAAACCCGCGCGGGCAAGACGACCACGACGCAGTAAAGCTGCGGTCGTGTCTGACGCATCGTCGGGTGCGGCTCCCGCAGATGCGCCTATGGCCAGTTCGGCACTGGTGTCAGCACCGATTATTGCAGTGACGCCGCCTGCCCCATCAGCCTCTGCTATCGAAAGCAACCCGACGGAACACGTTGTGGTGTCAGACCCGGCAGCGGCAAAGACCACGGTTATTGATGTGGGTGAAGTTGCGCCAGAAACAGCCCGTAAAGGTTGGTGGCGCCGTCTAACGGAATAGCTGCTGTTTGACGAATTTTTGACCCAGGTTCAGGTCGCTGTTGTGGTTCAATTAATGTCCGCAGCAGCGGCCAAACCAGGCCCACGCGGGTCAGAAGCAACCTGACATAGCTGTGGCGCCCGCGTTAAACCTTCCGGGCACACCAACGCATTGACTCGACCTAAAACTGGTGTTTTTCGAACCTGATGAGTTCGATTTTCCAACGCCGTGACCGTGTCGTCAGACAAGGATTCTTCAACAAACGTTGTGTCAGGACTGCCGTGGTGATGAACCCGGGGTTGGGCGATTGCCTCTTCCAAGGACTCCCCCGCCAGAAGCGTCCGAGCCAGCACATTCGCCAGTGATGTCGGTGCCGCCAAACCACCAGAAGCAGCACCAACAAAAAATAATTGCTGCGTGAAGTCATTCAACACAATAACCGGCCCCAACGGGGCTGGCCCACGTCCATCGCCCTCAAGGGTCGACAAGAACATGCCTGATCCCGGTGCCATCCGTCCCGTTCCGAACAGACTGTTCATGCTGATAGCACAAGACGCCGCAGAGCCTCGAGCATCAACGGCAATGAACGTTGTTGCCGATGCATTCTCAAAGCTTGTGTTTGGCCTCGGGCTGAGAGCATCTGCAATGGTGTGCCGATCAGAGGCGTAACTTGCCATTAAAGAGTCAAAACGATCCGTATTTGATAAAGCGTCAGGCTGGGCCGCAGCGGCAGATAGGTCGACCGACCACCCAGCCCGATCTGCAAAGGCCCGCATGGCAACCTCGGCCAATACATGCGCCCTCTCATCCGCATCCGCATCAACGTAAAGATCATTTTCATGGAGCATCGACAGCATGGCATGACCGACCGCGCCGGCCAAAGCAGGGGGGGCCGCGAAGTGCGCCTGCCACGTATTTGAAGCAACCGAAACCGTTTGCCGCCACTGCGGAGCGTAGCCGCGCAGGTCGTCAATGGTTAGTCCACCTCCCGCGACTTCACTGGCGGCGATAAGCTGCCGTGCCAATTGGCCACTATAAAAATCGCCTGGGCCAACACTCGCGATGCGTCCAAGAACAGTGGCCAAATCAATTTGCTCAAGATAATCACCTTCCATCACCAGCCCCTCACCGCTGGGTCTGGCAAAAACGCGGGAGATTTCAGCATCACTGGCCAACTGGTCTCGTGCGGCATCTAATTGTCGGGCGAACGCGCGGCTAACTTGTGTGCCAAATCGCGCCAACTGAACAGAAGGGCGCAGCAGTTCCGCCCACCGTTGCACACCGTATTTCGCGTGCAAGGCAAACAAGCCACGCGGATTGCCAGGAATGCCATTGGGACGTGTTGCACCGGGCCGAATAGTGGCTGGACTGCGGGTTAGGAAATCAAGCGTTTCAACCTTATTAGAATTGACGTCGTAATAGACACACACGCCGCCGCCGCCTAAACTTGCGGCAGAAGGCATTGTAACACTTAGGGCAAAATAGATGGCTGTCGCAGCATCTGCGGCCGATCCGCCCGACGTTAAGACATCACGACCGATCAATGCCGCGCGAGGCTCATCAACGGCCACGCCCCCAAAAAAGCCGTTCACAATCCGCTCGCCAGGCGCAAACCCCGTACCAGAACCGGTGCACCCCAATACAGCCAAAGCCAAGGCACCACAGGTTGCGCCCTTGACTGTTCGGTGTAATTGACCACGTCTCATTGCGTCACTAGGCTCTCGTATCCAGTTAGGAATCATCATCTTGCGTATCTTTCGCCGCATCTCTTTGGCCGTTTGTTTATGGGCTACTTTGACATTTGTCGCACCCGCTACGGTCATGGCGCAAGGCTCGTTAAGTTTTGTCCGTGATGCAGAGACCGAATACTTGTTGCGGGTTATATCCAACCCCTTGTTTGACGCTGCTGGCATTCCCCCAGAGAGCGTCCGCATTTTTTTGGTCAATGATGGTGCGCTGAACGCATTTGTCGCTGGTGGTCAAAATATGTTCATCAATCTGGGTCTGTTAACGGGATCGAAGACGGTTGAAGAAGTTATCGGCGTCATTGCCCATGAAACGGGCCACATTGCTGGGGGGCATTTGGTGCGCGGCCAAGATGCCATACGGCAGGCCGTGAATCAGTCTATTCTAACCACCATCTTGGGCATTGGGGCCGGTGTCCTAACCGGTCGTGGCGATGTCGCCCAAGCGATCATTGCAGGCGGCAATACCACTGCGTCTCGTGGTTTTTTGGGGTTTAGCCGCACCCAAGAATCTGCCGCAGACCGAGCGGCCTTCAGGTACTTGGAGGAAACGGGGCAAACCGCCCGCGGACTTCAACACATTATGCAACAACTTGAAGGGCAAGAAGCCCTAAATACGGGGCAGCAAGACCCATATCTCAGAACCCACCCTCTGTCATCTGAACGCATTGAGGCCATTGAAAATCATATGGCAACCTCGGCCTTTTCAGATGCGACAGCGCCAGCCGCCATCCAAGACGCCTTCTTACGCGTTCGGGCAAAGGTGCTGGGCTTCACCAAAGGCTGGCAGCAAGTTATCCGCGAGTTCCCGACCACCGATATCAGCGTTCCAGCGCGATACGCCAGAGCATATGCGGCGTGGCGACGCCCCGATAGCACCCGCGCCCTCACCGAAATGGACTCACTCATCAGCGAGTATCCTGATGATCCCTACTTTTTGGAATTTGTCGGACAATTGAAGTTTGAAGTCAGTGACGTCCCAGGTGCTCTCGACGCCTATCAACGGGCTGCTGCCAAACTACCGAATTCACCCCTTATTGTTACAGAATTAGCCCGCGTTCAAATTGAAACCGGTGACCCGGTATACTTAGAAGATGCCATCAAAAATTTACGCATCAGTTTGCGACATGACCGGCGATCAGCGGCAACCTGGAGGCTGTTGGGGATCGCCTATTCTCGGTTGGGTGACGAACCAAACAGTACGCTTGCATTGGCAGAGGAATCATCGCTTCGCGGTGACTGGCAACTCGCTAGGCGAAATGCCGGAAAAGCCGAAACACTGTTTAAGGAAGGGACCCCTGGCTGGCTGCAAGCCCAGGATATTCTGGCTGCCGCCGACCGTGCCCGCGAAGCGGCAGAAAAACGGCAGTAAGTGATCCATACCCATGGCACACGGGCATCATGTTATCTTATCACTCTCTTTGTTCGTTAAGGATAAATCTGGCTACTTCTTGGTCGTTACCGCAGTAGCGGTAATGGTCTTGCTTTCTGCCTGTGCCGTTGAACGGGTCACACCAGGCCCTGCATCCAGCCTAGATATTTTAGGCCCCAGGCCTGATTTGGTCACCGTCGGCTTGGATGGATCTTGGAAAATATCAGATACCAGCGTGTTAAAAACACTCTCAATAGAACGGTTTGAAGGCATACCCGGCCTTCGGATGCGCCCCATGGGCCACGCATATTCAATGGTTCGGCGTTTGGATGCCCAGTTGACCGTCACGCCCTTCCTAACGTGGACCTGGTTGACGGAAGAAAATCACAGCCAACGCCATCCGGTCCACATTATTGCCGGTTTCAACAGTGGAAGCGGCGCGTCAGAAGACCCAAAGTATGAATGGTTTGATGATGATCTCCCTCACCACGACCGGGCGATAGAATTCATTTGGTCCGACTCGGCACTGGCTCGTGGAACCTTCAAAGGCCCACAATTAAAACCGGCGCGACCACCTTACTACGTTGTCCGTGGCGGACGAGAGGCTTTTGGGGTTTGGTGGTATGAAGCCCTCGATTTACAGGCCCTTTACCAACGGGCCTGGCCCAAGGATGACATTTTTGGGGTGCGCGTCTCTTTTTTAGGGTTTCGCACCGAGACGGGTGCCGAAGACGAAGCAATGACAGTATCTGGACTTCGGTTATCACGTTAAAATGTTTGTACTGCAAAAATATTGTTGTCTATCTTGTTGAAGACAGATCAGTCAGCCATAATTGGGGCATGATGATATACAAATTTCGCATGGTCGCCGTTGCCGCCTTATTGGGTTTTGGGCTTGTTGCAGGTCCTTCGCTCGCAACGGGCGCAGAACTCACAAATTCCGAAAAAGAACGGTTTGAAAGCGTCATTCGTGACTATCTTTTAAACAATCCAGAAATATTGATCGAATCGCTGAATACCTTTCGCGCCCGGCAAGAATCTGAGGCCGAGGCGAATGCCCTCGCTGCCCTACAATTGATGTCTCAATCGTTGTTAGACGACCCGATGGTGCCCAAGGCTGGCAATGATAACGGCACGATCACCTTGGTTGAGTTTTTTGATTACCAGTGTGGCTACTGCAAACAGGCGTTTCCAGCGGTTCAAGAGTTGGTCAAAACAGATGGTAACATCCGCTATGTCTTGAAAGAATTTCCAATCCTAGGGCCAGAATCTGTCGTTGCATCCCGATATGCCTTGGCCACGTGGTTGGTCCAACCAGAACGTTATGAAGATTTTCGCATGGCGATGATGTTGAACCGGGGCGGACTTCCAACCGAGAAAGTCCGCATGCTGGGTGCCCACGCCGGTGTCGATATCGATGCAATTGAAGCCGCACTGGACGATCCGAAGATCGAAGCGGCCATTCAAGCAACCTATGCCCAAGCGCAAAGCCTGAACATCAACGGCACCCCAGCCTTTATTGTGGGTGATCGGATCGTTCCCGGTGCGGTAGACTTGGAAACGCTACGCAAAATTGTGGCTGAGGAGCGGGCGGGCTAACGGTAACGGGTCTTTGGAGCGGTTCAGATCAGCTCTGGGGTAGACCGAAGGTCGTCGCCACCACCCGTGACACGTTCTTTTTTGAACTTTTCCAGGGCAACGAGCATTTTTTCCCGTGGCATCGAGATTGCTTTAATCGGATCTCTGCCTGGTTTTTTTAATGCCGCCCCAGCAACGAATTGGTAATCCGCTTCTACCGCCGCTAGCAGGTCGGCCTTGCGGCGCAGGCCCCACATATAACCCGATACATTTTCGTGCTCCATAAATTCATCTTGCAAGGCCATGGGCAAGGCATCGTGATACATACGTTCGTCTTCCAAATCGATGCCAACGGCCATGGCCCCCGCATTTCGAAACAACGCGTGACGCCGTAACCCCAACGATTCACGAACCAACACGCCACAACTGACTGTCTTTAATCGTTGGATCACAGCCTTCACTCGCTCTTGCGAGACACCTTCGGGTATGTGGGTTAATTCCATCATTAATCTAGATTTACGAATCGTATCATCAATACAACCAAACGCAGCATTCAGCATAAGGAAACGCGCTTCATTCATGGTTTCCCAGTTAATGGGAATGATAATGGCCCCAGGCGCTTTGCGAGCACCACCCAGCATTTTCGCCCCAGCCTCAACGAGGAGACGGTCGGCGACAGCGATCGCTTGCAGAGATGGCTCTTTTCCAAGAACAAGCGATCCAACAACTGTGGCGCCCCCGCGTTGAACAGCCATGGCGAGAACATGCAGATCAATCTTGCCGCTCATCAGCGACCACGCAGGATGGACAACAGCAAATAAATCTTCTGGGAGACCAACAGTAAGGGGAGAAATGCTTGCGGCGGCCCCCATCGCGAACCAATCGCTTTCGTTTTCTGTCTTTTCCTCGACGTCGGCAGCAACCCATTCTGGCCCAGGGTCAGGTTTCTTTTTCTCTCCGGGAATCATGCGGGCTTCGTTCGATGGCCCCTTTTGCTTTTTCAATTCGCCCCACTTGGGCTCGACCTTCGACGCCTCACCCGGGCCACCAAGATCACCTAAGTTCATGGATGGCCCTTCTTCTTCCGTATCATCAATGACGTCATTTCGGGGCAAGGCAAAATCATCATCGTCGTCGTCAAGATCAGGGCGGTCTTTTGAGAAATCTGTTTCAACAGGGATCACAGAATTTAAGGCGATTTCCATGGCTCCTTTATCAAGCCCACCGCCAGAGACCATGAGCTGTGTATCTGCTTTGGCAATGCCGATTCGACAATTGTTGGATGCCCCGAATTGCTCGCCGATCAACCTATACCCCATGTCATCGGCGATCATCAGGGTCAACGCCCCTGCTTGTTCGTCTGGCGTGTTGGGGAATACAAGAACAAACGCATCCTCACCAAACCGCTTAAAGGTCGCGCCTTTCGGTAGGCGTCGGCCAATCAATCCTTCCGACAACATGCGGATGCGTTCATCCCGCCGCTGCCATTCGAACTCCCCCAAGGCTTCGCGTAGAGCTTTTAATGAAATCAGATGTAGGTGATCCGGCATGTCGGCTGAGCTGCCCGCCATCATGTCGTCTAGGCTGACATTCAGGTCTTCGGTCGCATCAATCCAGTTTTTTGCGGGGATACCGTCTTCATCTGTTTCTTCGCCACGGGCGAACGAAAATAATCTTTTAAACGGAGATCGCTTTTGCTTGGGTTTTTTGCCCCTACTTTTGCTGCTTTCGTCTGCCATATCGCTAACTATCCATCGCGTTCACCGACGCGGCGCGGCTCACTCAGGAGCCTTTGTTGTTAGGTACGTAAACCGAAAACCACCGATGCCATCCACCAACAGCATGATCGAATTTCTACCCGCCGTTTTCGCGGCCCGAAACGCCTTTAAAACCTGGTCGGGTTCCCAGACAGGTTGTTGGTTAACCTGAACAATTAACTCGCCGCGCTGCAAATCTAATTTCGGCGCGTTTTTTGGGTCGATCAACGTAACGACCACGCCGTTCATACCCCAGGGAATAGCGAAACCTGTCCGCAATTTTTGCGTCAATGACGCCATGGTCAATCCATGCTCGGGGATAACACCAACATTTGATTTGCTTACTTTCCAGGCGCGCGACCACTGCCCAGCCGTCAACGTTAGATCAACTGTTTTACCCAAACGAATCACTTTCACCGGGTAGCTTTTGCCCGGTTTAGTTTTTTGCACCAGTTTGACCAGCGTTTCAAAGGTATCGACAGGTTTTTTATTGAACTGAACAATCAGATCACCGCGCTTAAAACCCGCGTCCGCCGCTGGTCCACCCAAGGCAATATCGCGCACCAAAACACCCTTTGTTTCGGCCATACCCAATGCATCGGCCAATAGATCCGACATGCCTTGAATGTGCATGCCGACAAAGCCCTGCTCGGCCCGCGCACCAGAAACAGTGAAAGAAACAAAAGCCAATGCCAAAATCAGACCGAGCGCAATGCGGCTAGGCGCTGCGACCGCGTTTGAATGCGGTCTCAACAGTGGGCGACCCCAGTATTCTATGTGTGCTAGGGTCGACATGCTGTTTACCCGCCTTATTTTCCAAATCTGTTTGATATTATAATGATTTGCGAGCGCCTCAACAACAATACTGACCCTAAATGACATGATAGACCTTGCCGTTTGCTTGCATCTAGGCAGTTGCGGCGATAATCAGGCGTCAGAGTCTGAAAGACCCCGCTATGTCCGCACCACTTCGCATTCTCTCTGTTTTTGGCACCCGCCCCGAAGCCATCAAGATGGCACCAGTCGTGCACGCCCTCAATGCGGAGCCCGGTATTGATCACTCTGTCTGCATAACAGCGCAGCATCGTGAGATGCTGGACTCGGTTTTATCGGTTTTTAACATCCAAGCGGACATTGATTTAAACGTCATGGCCCCAAATCAAGGCCTCAATGATATTGTTGCTGCCGTGACAACCGGCCTTCAACCCGTTCTTCAACGCTACCAGCCTGATCGTGTTCTGGTTCATGGGGATACAACAACAACCATGGCCACGGCACTGGCCGCCTATCATGCGAGAATCTCTGTTGGGCATGTTGAAGCCGGATTACGAACAGGCGATCGCTATGCTCCATTCCCGGAGGAAATGAATCGCCGCATTGCTGACACCCTCAGTGACCTGCATTTCGCACCAACAGCAACCAGTCGCGCCAATCTGCTGGCCGAAGGCATTAATGATGCGGGCATTCACATAACCGGCAACACCGTCATCGATGCACTATTGGCCGCATCGGATTTGGCGAAGTTGGATGACAGTGTGCGTGATCTTGTAACTGCTGCGATTGGTAAGCCAGCCCCATCGCAGCGCCTTGTGCTGGTAACGGGGCACCGCCGCGAGAATTTTGGTGATGGTTTCGAAAACATCTGTCAGGCATTGCTGCGTCTTGCCACGCGCGACGATGTTCACGTCATCTACCCCGTTCATCTAAACCCGAACGTGCGTGAACCTGTTTTCCGGCTGCTTGGGGATCATCCGCGTATTCGATTAATCGAACCGCTCTCTTACCTGCCCTTTGTGGCACTTATGAATCGTGCGACGATCATTGTAACAGACTCTGGAGGCATCCAAGAAGAAGCGCCTGCACTGGGCAAGCCCGTGTTGGTGATGCGCGATACCAGCGAACGCCCGGAAGCCATCGATTCCGGCACTGTTAAATTAGTGGGTACGGACCCAGATACATTGGTGTCGGAATGCGCCACGCTTTTGGATAACCCTGACGCCTATGCTACAATGAGCCGTGCCATCAATCCCTACGGGGACGGCAAAGCGGCCCAGCGCATCACCGATATTCTCATGGAACGACCGTTTGAGCCTTGGAGTCCGCCGCCACAATGAATGTCCCTGCCCTACCGCCTATTAAATCCATCTGCGTTGTTGGTTTGGGATACGTGGGCCTCCCCACGGCTGCCGTCTTCGCCAGCCAAGGCCTGTCAGTTCTGGGCGTTGATGTTAACGAAGACGCCGTGGCCAGTATCAACAGGGGCCGCATTCACATTGTCGAGCCGGATCTAGATGTGCTGGTTGAAGGCGCCGTTGCCCGCGGGCTGCTGCGTGCCGCCACCAAGCCAGAATCAGCCGACGCCTTCATCATCGCTGTGCCAACGCCATTCAAAAATGAACACGCCCCTGACCTTTCGTTTGTTGAGCAAGCAACGCGTTCGATTGCACCTGTTTTGAAGGTAGGCGATTTGGTTGTTGTTGAATCCACCTGTCCGGTTGGCACCACAGAAGCTGTTTCAAACTGGCTAGCCGCAGCCCGCCCCGATCTATCGTTTCCTCATGCGAGTGGCGATTCCGCTGAAATCTATGTGGCGCACAGCCCAGAACGCGTTCTGCCCGGTCGTGTCCTCATAGAACTCGTCGATAATGACCGTGTTGTTGGTGGCCTGTCACCAGCCTCGGCCGAGCGCGCAGCCAGTCTGTTCAATCTGGTGATTAAAGGTGCTTGCCACCTCACCGATGCCCGTACAGCGGAACTCGTGAAGCTCAGTGAGAACGCCTACCGAGATGTGAATATCGCCTTTGCCAACGAATTAGCGGCCATTTCTGAAACGCTTGGCGTCAATCCGTGGGATGTTGTGGCTCTGGCAAACCGCCATCCCCGGGTCAATATTCTAAACCCAGGCCCTGGCGTAGGTGGCCATTGTATCGCCGTCGATCCCTGGTTCATTGTCGATAGCGCCCCCGATGTTTCCCACCTGATCCGGGCCGCTCGAGCCGTCAACGATCAACGGCCTGTAGAAATTGTCCGCCAAGTGCTTGATGCCGTCGAACAGACACAAAGCCTTCGGGGACAATCTGACGTGCCCGTCACTGTCGTCTGCCTAGGGTTATCTTACAAAGCTGACATTGATGACCTGCGCGAAAGCCCTGCCGTCATCATTTGCGAGCAATTGGCGCAATCAAAAGGGCTCGCTTTGCGCATTGTCGAACCCCATACCAAGGCGTTGCCCAAGACCCTCGCGGATCGCTCACACGTCGTATTATCCGATCTGCAAGACGCCTTAAATAGCGCTGATGTCCTTGTGGTTCTGACCGATCACACGGCCTTCAAAGGCCTAACGCTAGCAGACATCGATGGCATGTTTGTGATTGATGCGCGAGGCCTGTTTGCGAAGCAACCTAGTGGCTAAGACGAGGAAGGCCGAGGTGCGCTTTCTCTCGAAGAGGGTTCAATTCGTGTTACCTCATCCCCATCTGGATTGCGAATAATTCGCTGTGGCAATGGCATATCAATACCCGCTTCTTTCAGCGCCTTCGAAATTGCAAATCGAATGTCGCTGGCAATAAACAGCATCCATAAGGCTTCCCCAGTAAACACACGCAGTTCAAACTGCGCCCGGTCTTCGCCATGCGTCATGAACAAAACAACGGGTTCTGGTGATCGCAAAACCTTGGGATGATCTTTTCCACACGCCAACATGATGTCTCGCACTTGGTCAAAATCAGCATCAAAGGAAACACCAATTCTCACCTCAATGCGGGCAAGCGAATTGCGGTGTGTCCAGTTGGTGACCGAACTGGAAATCACATCCCCATTCGGCACCATAACGCTGGCGCGTTGCCATGTTTCGATCTCTGTTGCGCGAAAATTTATGTCTTTAACGAAACCTTCGACCTCGCCAATAACAACCCAATCCCCCACTTTGATAGGTCGCTCAATCAATAAAATAAGACCAGACAAGAAGTTATTGACGATTCCTTGTAGACCAAACCCAATACCAACAGATAGCGCACCCGCAACGATGGCGAGATTTGTTAGATCAAATCCGGCGACCGTTACTGACACCAACAGCGCAATCAATGCGCCAATATATCCAACGCCGCTTGAAAACGCCGCCCGCACGCCAGGGTCCAATCGCGTCTCCGCTAAGACAGGCGTTAGAAACCGACCACGAAGAATTTTGGTTGCCGCCATGACCAAAAAAAAGGCAATCACCGCCGTTATGATGGCTACCGGTGAGATCAGAACCGATCCAATCTCCATTTCGCCGGTCAATTTTCCCGCCATCGCGTGCAACGTGTCTCGTGGCAACCCCCAGAGCGGCAGAATCAAATAGATGCTGAAGATCAGAACGATGGGGTCGAGAGCGGCTCGAATCCAAAATTTTGTGCGACGGGCAAAACGCGCGCTCATGCCAAGACGGCGACGCGCGATCCGGGATCGAACAATAATGCCAATCACTTCCCGCAAAACACCGCGGCCCAGCGTCAGCCCACCAATAAGACCCGCTGTGATGAGTGTATTTTCGATTACAAAACGCGAAAACGTCGCATACCCGATGACACCAGCGGCAACACTAACCAAAGCCGTCAGCATCACAATGCGGCGAACAACCATCCAAATTCGATATTCAAGACCGTGCTCAACCTTGCCATCGGTTACAATTTTTTCAGATGAAATATGGTCATCATCTCGCTCCTCAGGTGCCAACGGCACGAACCAAATTCGAGGATCGGTGACCAGCCAAATACCAATCGCCTCAGCCGTTGTCATTAAAATCGCGAAGACAGCCAACGCTTCTACAGAAATCAAAACAGATTGGGTCGCTAGACTGATGCCGATATCAAACGCCAGAACCATTGACAAAAAGCGAGCCCGCGCAACAAATGTTGATACCCTCCCGGTCTCGATGGTCATGATCGCCCAGGCCGGAGCTTGCGGTGCTAGCAGGGCGTCCAACAACGATCGCGCGGCTAAATAAAGCGCGGAACCCGCCATGACACCAATGACGACATCGGCGAAAACGCCGCTCAACAACGTTCCTTCTCTGCCTGACCACATTGCCAAACCAAGCAGGGCGAACGCTGGGAATACTCCACGCCTACCGGCTTCTATGATCGCCGCAATAAGGCGCCGCGCATAGCCAGGTTTAGTAATTCGTGGATCGCGGCCCAACCGGCTAGCTAACCAACGCGGCAGAATCATCGCCACCAAGACCACAAACGCCATAACGCTGAAAAACTGATTTCTTCGCGATTCATTATCGCGTTGCTCGGGCAACAGGGAGTACCACCACTCCTGCGGACTGCCGAGAAGGACATCAACAATTGGAACGAGCTCGTTCCACGATTGTACAATCGTGCTGGGCAACCAAGGCATTGGACCCACGGCGGTTAGTTGGTCCCACAGAGACGCACGTTGCCTTTCCAGCAAAATAGAAACCAAGCTGTCAGCTCGTTTGCTCAAAGACTCGACTTGCAAACGGCGGCTCTCAAAAGCAGCAATCTGTTCAGAAAGGGTTGCCCGCATGTCGTCTAAGTCTGAGTTCTGCGATGCAGAGTCAGTACCACCCCCTGCTCCCAATGCGTTCAACTGTGCCTGAAGGGGTGCAATATATTCCTGGAGTTGTGCTACCGTTGATTTTGCAATATCAGCAACTTCGCGAACGGCAAGACGCTGTATTTCCAAGATTCGCGGTTTTACAGTTGTGGATTGGAACCCTCGCTCAACGCTTCCCAACGTCTCAGACCATGTCTTCAGCCGTTCATCGACATTCGCCGTAAAATCTGAGGTCTGCGATGTAGAAAAAGTCGTGTCAGCGAATGATGATGGCACCGGGCCTAAAAGCGCTGCGACGCTCACAACAACAGCAATGGCGAGGCGCAAGCCTCCGATCAAGCCCATCAATCTCGTGCATGCACATAGACCGCCTAGTGTCTCGAATCTGAAGTTCGTATCATTTGGGACATCCGCTTTTCGAACTTCAGATTCGATCCGGACACTAGCAACATATTGATTTCGTGTGGTTTTGGATTCGACGTTCCCTAAAGTGGTCGCCCCGAAAAATGTGGTGAACTTCGAATTCACCACGCTAGCACCGGTCATTCTGCTTCAAAAAATCAAAGACATACGGTGGCACACGATCAGCCTGCAAATTTTGTAAAATATCCTCACGATCCACATTCAGGCGCATTGCCGCCCGATGGATCGCTTCAACATGCGAACGATGGGGCGACATGTCAGTCAAGCCCATAACCGGATCCAAAAGCAATTCAGCAAACCCTGAGATAATATTGAGCGCATCACGAATTTCGCGATCAACGTATTCCGCCCGACCCGTATTTTCGTTGTCTGTGATTGGGCCATCGCTGAGTTGACTGGCGAGATCACTATTCTTTGGATCAGTCAGCAGAAGAAACCCTGTTTCCGCCATGATGGCGTCAATACGCTTTAGAAGCAGAGTGCGAAAGCTATTGCTTAGTTTCAAAGTAGAAAAGCGGCGATCCAACTTCGATTGCTCTTTTCGCACAACACCATCAACGACCAACTGTGTAATGAGGCGATGCGCCGAACTTCTTGGTACAGCCGCGCCCGCATTTACATCACCCATTGTGCATGGCGTTTCAGATACATCACACAGCGTCAGAAAATAAAGAATATCGCTAACATGTGCCTCACCCGCGCCGTACAGCTTCGCCGCCTTGGGTAATCGTTGCTTCAACACTTGTTCTCCCAGTCCACCTTTCTTTTCTTGATGGCGAACAGCAAGCACGTGTCGCAAGAAGGCTTTGCGCCGTTCATCGCGAACTTTCTGGGACGGTACCTTGGCGTTCGGTATTGTCGTATCAAGATTCGCTTTAGCAACGTCGGGTGCAAATCTACCCATTCTGACGACTCCTTGATCCAGCAAAATTTTACCCTCATAAGAGGGGCCATTGACCACTTGGTCAGCCGATAATGCAGCATTACCACACGTGAGAACTATTTGTTCAATACTCGGTATCCCAGCCCTTTGATAACAGGACACAAAGGGGTTGGAATTGGCCTTCGGCTAACCACCTTATAGCACTGATACTCAAGGGAGAGACAAAAATGGCAAAAGTTGGATTTATTGGATTGGGCATAATGGGCGCGCCGATGGCCGGACACCTAATTGCGGCTGGTAATGACGTTCATTTATTCACCCGATCCGGCGTTCCAGCCACGCTCATAGACGCGGGAGGTACGGCTTGCGACAGCCCGAAGGCCGTTGCCGAAGCTGCCGACATCATCATCACCATTGTTCCTGACACCCCCGATGTGGCGAAGGTTTTGTTTGGCGAAAACGGCGTTGCAGAAGGCTTGTCCGCTGGAAAGCTCGTCATTGATATGAGCTCAATTTCACCCATCGAGACCAAAGAATTTGCCAAGAAGATCAATGACCTGGGGTGCGAGTATCTTGATGCACCCGTGTCGGGTGGCGAACTTGGCGCAAAAAATGCCGCACTCACAATCATGATTGGTGGCCCAGAAACCGCTTTTGAGCGGGCCAAACCTCTCTTTGAAACGATGGGTAAGAATATTACTCTGGTCGGTGGCAATGGTGACGGCCAAACGACAAAGGTTGCCAATCAGATCATTGTTGCGTTGAACATTGAAGCGGTTGCTGAAGCGCTGGTTTTCGCCTCAAAAGCGGGTGCTGATCCTGCAAAAGTGCGCGAGGCCTTGATGGGTGGGTTCGCATCGTCAAAGATTTTGGAAGTCCATGCAGAGCGCATGATCAACCGGACCTTCAATCCAGGTTTCCGTATAGAGTTGCACCAGAAAGATTTGAACTTGGCATTGGCAGGTGCCCGCGCATTGGGCGTTAGCTTACCCAATACAGCGACCGCAGCAGCCCTCTTTAATGCCTGTGAAGCCAATGGCGGTAGCGCTTGGGACCATTCAGCCATGGTCAAAGCACTTGAGCTCATGGCCAACCATCCTGTTGCGGAGGATAAAGACTAACTCTCTTTGGTGCCCATCATAGCAGCCGCCTCACAATCTGTTGGGGCGGCTTGAGGGGCGTAGCCCAGCTGTAATTGTAGGGGGTTGGCTGATAATCCACACACTCTATCATATCGGGACGCCCTCAAAGATTTTGGCACGGCTCTACCGTTCATCGCGGCAACGTACTAGACTGACATGAGAGTATAGCCCCTTGGTTGGAAGACGGTGTCCACACGATGACAATTTTAAAAACGCAAATTACCCGTCGCACAGTGTCTCGCTTCTTGATTGGCGGGTCTATTATGCTGTCGCTTCCTGCGTTTTTTTCAATCGAACAATGGCTAGCGCCTGACAAAGACGTCTGGGATATTTGGCGCGCCCATAATCCTGCGTCCCTTGAACGAGTCGACCACACAGATTGGTCAGAGATCGCCGCAGCTTATGTTGTTGTCGGCAGTGATGGGCAAAATCTTTTCAACTATGGCGGCGTAACTCAAGCCGATAAAAACAAGCTAGATCGTTATACGGCGGCCCTAAGCCGCACCCTCATCAGCCAATATACGCGAGCCGAACAAAAAGCTTTTTGGATCAACTTCTATAACGCTTTGACAATTCGACTGGTCCTTGAAGACTACCCGGTTGAAAGCATCCGACACATCGACCTATCGCCAGGCCTAACGTCAGATGGTCCTTGGGATAAAGCGTTAATGGTCATTGAAGGAGAGGCCATCACGCTGAATGATATCGAACATCGTATCCTTCGGCCCATTTGGGATGATCCGCGTATTCACTATGCCCTAAATTGTGCCGCGATTGGATGCCCGAACCTTCAGCCCATCGCCTATACGGTGGCGAACACGGAAGACCTGCTGAATAAGGGCGCGCGTGAGTTCATCAATCATCCACGCGGTGTTAGCATCGAATCTGGCAATGATCTGATCGTATCCAGCATCTACAACTGGTTTGAAGAAGATTTCGACGACAGCGAGGAAGGCGTTATTCGCCATCTAAAAAGCTTTGCCGATGAGCCCTTGCACCAAGTTCTGGGAACCATCGATAGTATCGATGACTACGTATACGACTGGTCTTTGAATGACACCGCACGGCGCCCTTAACACTCCCGCTGTTTTGAGGCCGTCCATTGGACCGTTTTGAAACCGAGACCGTCGTCATCGGCGCCGGCGTTGTTGGCCTCGCCTGTGCACGAGAATTGGCCCTCGCTGGACATGATGTGGTTATTGTTGAGGCGAATGCCGCCATCGGCCAAGAGACATCGGCGCGTAATTCAGAGGTCGTTCATGCGGGAATTTACTACCCAAAGGACAGCCTAAAGGCCGAGGCTTGCGTCGCAGGTCGCCGGGCACTTTACGCGTTTTGTGATCAACGCGGCATCCCGTACAACAAGTGCGGCAAACTCATTGTTGCGACGGATGACGCACACGTACCAGAGCTAGAGCATCTTAAAACCAAAGGCGTAGCGAACGGTGTTGAGGGTTTAACATTGATCAGCGGCAACGCTGCGAAAGGCCGACAACCGAACCTGCGGGCTGTTGCTGCCTTGCTGTCTCCTGAAAGCGGTATCGTCGATAGTCATGGGTTTATGGTGGGCCTTCTAGGTGATGCTGAAGACCACGGTGCCATGCTAGCCATAAGCGCCCCTGCGATTGGTGGACAGATCATACCCAACGGTGTTGAGATCGAAATTGGCGGCGATGAACCGATGATCATGTGCGCAAAGAACGTTGTGGTCTCCGCCGGTCATGGCACCGCGCCACTCATTCGTAATTTGCGGGGAACACACTGTCCAAAAGTCCCACAAACCTGGACGGCAAAGGGAAATTATTTTCGCCTGTCGTCGGGCCGACCTTTCACTCAGTTAATTTATCCCGTGCCGGAACCAGGCGGACTGGGCGTACACGTTACCATAGACTTGGGCGGACAGCACCGGTTTGGCCCTGATGTTCAATGGGTCGATGATGGGGATGACCTCAGCGTGGATGGGGCACGCGCCGACGTCTTTTATAATCGAATTCGCGCGTACTGGCCTGATCTGCCGGATGGCGCGCTGGAACCGGACTATGCAGGAATACGCCCAAAACTATCCGGCCCTGGTGATCCCGCCGCAGATTTCCGCCTAGACGGCCCCACTGACCATGGCGTGCCTGGACTGGTGGTTCTTTATGGCATTGAAAGCCCTGGCCTAACGGCATCTATGGCCTTGGCTCAGCGCGTGTCAAAGGCCTTGGCCGCGACCTGAGCCTGCACCACCGTCGCCGCAATGAGGTAGTAAACATCATCGGTACTACATCCCCGCGATAGGTCATTCGCGGGTTTCGCCAGACCTTGCAAGATTGGCCCGATGGCCTTCGCTTGGCCCAACCGTTCTGCAATTTTGTAGCCGATGTTACCGGCGTTCAGATTGGGGAACACGAACACGTTGGCAGCACCGGCAACGGATGACCCCGGTGCTTTTTTCGATCCAATGGCTGGCATAAGGGCCGCATCAAACTGCAAGTCGCCATCGACATGCATATCTGGTCGCTGTCCTTTGATAAGCTGTGTGGCTTGCGTAACAATATCGACGTGATCATGCTTTGCACTGCCATATGTTGAGAACGACAACATAGCGACCTTGGGTTCGACCTGCAAAAATGCGCGCGCGTTATCCGCCGATGCAACCGCAATATCGGCAAGCTGTTTGCCGGTTGGATCAATGTTGATGGCGCAGTCGGCAAAGACCAAAGTGCGCTTGGGATCATGAAAATCCTGATCGAAAATCATCACAAAAAAGCTAGAGATCGTGCCGCCCGCCTCGGTCGCGCCAATAATCTGAATGGCCGACCGGATGACATCAGCGGTTGGATGCACGGCACCAGAGACGGATCCATCGCCATCACCGGACCGCACCATCAACTGGGCAAACGTCAGGGGGTCTTGCGCAGCCAATCGCGCTGACTCGACGTCCATACCCTTATGTCGGCGCAGATCAAGCAGGGTATCAGCATATTTTAAGAGGTCTGGCGATGACTGAGGATCGACGATCTGAACCCATTTTGCGTCTCCCCCGGCATCGCGGACTGCCGCTTCATTCCCCAACAGCGTCACATCAGCGATGCCGTCGCGCGATGCCCGCACCGCCGCTGCGGCAATGCGAGGATCAGCCCCTTCCGGCAGCACAATGTGCCGACGGTCAGCCCGTGCCACATCAATAATGTCATTCAACGATGTCATGGTCTAAGCATAGACGCGGTAGAGGTCATGCCGCTAGGACCAAACAGAAGGATTCATAGAGGGCAGCTATTTATCGGACGTTAAACAGCCTTAGTGCCACGCATCACCCATCGATTCTTTCCTCTGCGCAACAAACGCTTTTAGCGCATCATCAACACCATTTTCCAAAGCGGGTGCTTCGTATTCAGCCAAAGCTTTTTTCCACCGCACATTCGCGCGTTGAATGGCATCGAATTCACCGCCATCGCGCCATTGTTCGAACGAATTGGAATCAGCCAAATCACTTTCGTAGTAGGCTGTGGTGTAATTCGCCATGGTATGCGCCGCGCCCAAGAAATGCTTACCCGGTCCAACTTCGCGGAAAGCATCCATCGCCAAGCCGTTGTCATCAATATCCAACCCGGCCAAGAAGCGATGCATCATGCCCAAATGGTCTGCATCCAACATGAATTTCTCGTAGCCCATGGTTAGCCCGCCTTCGAGCCAACCAGCCGCATGCAAAACGAAATTAACACCCGAAAGCAGTGCCGGCATTAGGCTATCGGCACTTTCCTGGGCCGCCTGAGCGTCTGGAATCTTGGAAGAGGTAAAAGACCCGCCTGTCCGCAGGGGAACACCCAAACGCCTGGCGCATTGGCCTATGGCGTAGGTCGCTAGGCCAGGTTCTGGCATACCGAAGGTTGGTGCGCCGGACTTCAGCGACATGGATGAAACGAAGTTACCAAAAATCGCCGGAGCACCGGGGCGCACGAGTTGCGTGAGGGCAACACCGGTCATGCCCTCCGCCAAGGCTTGCGCAACGGCACCCGGCATTGTTGTTGGCCCCATTGCGCCACCCAAAATAAACGGCACGACAACAGTGGCTTGGTTGGCTGCGGCATAGGTACGCAACACGCTGGTCATTGTGTGATCGAACACCAACGGCGAATTCGCGTTGATGTTGCCCATGACCACACAGTTCTGATCAACAAAGTCGTCACCGAACACCACGCGGGCCATATCAATCGAATCGGCTGAGCGCTCTGCCGCTGTGACCGAGCCCAAGAAGGGCCGATCTGAGTATTTCAGATGCGAATAGACCATATCCAAGTGGCGCTTGTTGACTGGGATATCGACCGGCTCACACACCGTACCGCCAGAATGATGCAGCCACGGCGATGACTGTGCCAACTTCACAAAATTCTTGAAATCATTCAGCGTTCCATACCGCCGCCCTTCGTCAAGATCGCGTACAAAAGGCGATCCATAAGCTGGAACAAACACCACATTGTTCCCACCATAGCGAACAGACTTTGCCGGGTTGCGGGCGTGCTGGGTAAACTCTTTGGGGGCTGTGGCTTGGGCGATGGATCGAACCATACCGCGATCAAACGTCACCCGCTGACCTTTTACGGTCGCGCCTACTTCTTTCCACAGGCGCAAGACCTCTGGATCATCCCAAAAATCAATGCCGACCTCGGCCAGAATGTCATCTGCGGCGTGCTCTATCCGCACAATGCTTTCTTCATTGTACGGATCATAGCAAGGCATATTGCGGACGATATACGCAGGTCCCGACATGTCGCGGGTCTCGCGATCAACGCTGCGTTGAGCCCTGCCGCGTCGCACCTTGGCTGGTGGCTGAGCATTTATCGTTGCCGGTTCCGCATCCATGTTCTTTCCCCCGATAAGCCCGTAGGTTTATCTTTTCAAAGACACCCTCATCAGACATGTCAGCTTGCTCAAGCGCAACGCGCATTGTGGGCACGCGACGCTTCGGCAAGCTTAGCGACGCTATTCGGCGGCTTCGGCCATACGCGGGCCATCCACCCCTTTGACCATCTGTTCGGCAACCCAACGGTGGAAGTAGTGTGTAGGCTCATCCATCACAGGCGAGAACTTACCGCCATCGAATGCCCGACAGGCCCGACCGGCTTGCATGCCTTCAACCACCTCAACGTCTTCTAAGAAGACACCGTTCCAAAGCTTACGATTGTTTTGTCGCATCGCCGCATAATCGGAATCCAACATGGCTTCAGAGGCGTAGTGAATGGCCACGCGCTCCACTGTTTTGTTCAAGCCATGTGATTCAATGATAAAGGCATAAGCGTGATCTTTATGCGTGCCGAACAAAACATTCGGGAAGAATGCCAAATACTCGGCGGCCTTATCCCACTGCGGCGATAGATCTTTGAAGCGTGAAAATACGCGGCCCGATTCATCCACTTGTGCAGAATAAACCATTGTTCCCTGCCCGGCATGAGGCCCAGGCCCCTGAATATTATAGTGATCTTCAAGCCGTGAATAACTGTTCAAACCTGGGTGGATTGATGGCAGGTGATAGGATTCACAATAATTCTCAACGGCCAATTTCCAGTTGGTGTTCAGGTGGTATTCCAACACCGAATCAGGTCCGCCAAAATACAAGGGCTGTTCAAACTCTTTCCACCGATTCATCGTCTCGCGCGCATAGTCTTCAAATTCAGGGGCTTCACCAGAGACATTAACGAACACCACATCGCGCCAGACATAACTGCGAACCTCAAAAAGGCCTAAGGTGGATTTATCAATGTCGGGATGGTCGTTAACGCCGGGGCCACCAACGTTTGGCGTGTTCCGTAATTTACCATCTAGGCCATAGCACCACATGTGATACTGACAGGTGATGGCCCCTTTAATGTTTTGCGGCTCAGTTACCAAAATCATGCCGCGGTGGCGGCAAATGTTATGAAAGACCCTGACGTTGTTTTTTCGGTCCCGCAGCAGCAACATTGGCATGCCATGAAATGTGACCGGTTTGGCATCACCAATAGTCGGCACATCAGACGCAAAGCCCAGGCCCGCCCAATTGGCAAAGAACACGTGCTCGCGTTCCAAAGCATAGGTTTCTTCATCCACATAAAATGAATTGGGCAGACCGCGCGCTTCCGCGACCGGGCGCATTACGTCTTTCAGGCTTGCCGTATCAAATGCCATGTCAATGAACCTCCGCTCAAGCGACATCATTGCCGCCTTATACCCGCATTTCATCACATTTTTTGATTATCACAATAGGATTTCGCCACACGTTCGATTGATTTGAAATCAACTGACAGGGAGTCTTGCCTGATCTATAATCCAATCGCGCAGGTGTAGTGCGGCGTCGGTCATCGGCCGCTCGTTATTCCACGATAAATAAAAGGCCCCCGGTGCAGAAACTTCAACATCCAATACCTGGACCAGTTCACCCGACCGCAACAGGGGGTCGACGAAGCCCCGCCAGCCCAGGGCGATCCCCTGGTTATCGCGCGCAGCCTGCAACGTAATAGCATAATTGTTGAAGGTGCGGCCCTGAAGGCGTCCATGGGGAATAGCCGCGCTGTCAAACCAGTCCTCCCAGGTAATCCAGTCTGGATCTAACCCTTCAACGCGCAGCAACGGCAGTGACACAAGCTCAGAGAGCATCGCAATCGGATAAGTCTCTACGAACTCTGGCGATGCAACGGGAATAACCGTATCGGCAAACAGTCTTGCTAAACCGGCACCTTCGGCGTCGGTTGCTTTATAGACGGTGCGTAAATCGACCCCTGCCCGAACCAGGTCTCGATCTACATCTGACAATACATGATTGACCGTAATCTCTGGGTGATGCTGCCAAAACGCCCCCATGCGCGGCATCAACCACAACTGCCCAAAGGCTGTTGTTGACCCTAGCGTGACCGTCGCCCCTTGGCTGACCTCACGGATACGGCGCACCACCTGCGCCGTGTGATCATACCCTTGGGATAAAACCGCGAACAAATCTTCACCTTGAGGCGTCAGTTCAACGCCACGATGGATACGGCGAAAAAGCTTGGCGCCAAGTTCATCTTCTAACCCTTTCACCTGACGGCTGACCGCACCCGGCGTCACGTTCAATTCGCTGGCCGCGGTCTTCAGGCTAAGATGCCGTGCGGCGCACTCAAAAGCCTGTAATGAGACCGGCGACGGTAAATCGTAAGGGCGGCGGGGCATTGTTGATCCCTCAAGTAAAGAAGATGTAACCAAACCGCTTTAAGACTGTGTTTGTCCAGCGCTGGTGTGTTTCGTACCCTAAGATATGTTGATGCCATTGCCGACACTCGCTGATGTTCTGACCGCCCGTCGGGCGATACGTGATCTCGTGATCGAAACGCCGTTGGTGCCAAGCGCCCTTTCGGAACGGCTGGGATGTGAAGCCTTGCTAAAGCTTGAATCACTGCAACGCATCGGAGCCTTTAAGATCAGAGGGGCCGCGAACGCCGTCGCCAACTTAACACCGGAACAAGCTAAACGTGGCGTGGTTTGCTGCTCTACAGGCAATCACGGGCGCGCGGTCGCTTATGCAGCCAAGGCCCATGGCATAAAGGCCATCGTGTGCCTGTCAAGGCTGGTTCCCACTGTGAAAGTCAACGCCATCGAAGCCCTAGGCGCTGAAGTGCGACGCATAGGCAACAGTCAGGATGATGCACAAATTGAAGTCGACCGCTTGGTGCGGAATGACGGGATGACGGACCTGCCACCGTTTGATCACCCACACGTCATTGCCGGGCAAGCCACGGTCGGTTTGGAACTCTTGGAAGCTCGCCCCGATCTGGAAACGATTGTTGTGCCGCTGTCAGGTGGTGGATTGGCGGGCGGCATCGCGCTGGCCGCAAAAGCTATTAAGCCAACCATTAAGATTATAGGTATTTCGATGGATCGCGGCGCTGCCATGGCAGAAAGCCTGAAAGCGGGCAAACCCATTGAGGTTGAGGAAGTGGCCTCTCTCGCCGATTCATTAGGCGGCGGGATTGGTTTGCAAAATGAGCTTACGTTCCGCCTGTGCAAAGACCTGATCGATCAGATTATTCTGGTCACCGAAGACGAAATCTATGACGGCATGCGCTGCCTTTACCGCGAAGACCGACAGATTGCCGAAGGGGGTTGCGCCGTCGGCCATGCCGCTGTACTGGCCGGAAAACTAACAGACGTTCGCGGCCCGGCTGCCTTCCTAATTTCGGGCCGCAACGTTGATGTCGACCTGTTTACAGATGTGATTACAGGCAAGCCTGTTGTGCTTGGCGATACCACAGTGACGGGGAATAGCTATGCGTGATGTGCTGATTTTGACAGAAACCGAGCTGCGCAGTTGCGTCGCGATAGATGGCACGGCGATTGATGTGGTGGAAGCCGCCTTTAGCGCCTTAGCGACCGGAGGCGTCGTGATGCCACCAGTCCTGTCAATGGATCTGGAAGCCGTAAACGCAGAAGTCGATGTCAAAACCGCTTACATCCCAGGCTTTGACAGTTTTGCCATCAAAGTCAGTCCCGGCTTTTTCAACAATCCTGCCCTTGGGCTTGCCAGTTTGAATGGCCTGATGGTGTTGTTTTCAGCGACAACTGGGCTGGTCGAAGCCGTGCTGTTAGACAACGGATACCTCACCGATGTTCGAACCGCCGCAGCCGGAGCCGTTGCCGCACGGCACCTCGCACCCAGCACAGTGACGACTGCCGGTGTCTTGGGTACAGGTGTGCAAGCCCGCTTACAAATGATCGCGGCGCACCAAGTTCGGCCCTATCATAAAGGCTTGGTTTGGGGTCGCGATCTGGACAAAGCCAAGGCCTGTGCCGCCGACATTGCCACGGCGACTGGGGCGTCTGTTAAGGCATCGTCCAACCCCGCCGATGTCGTTCGCGGCTCTGAACTTGTCATCACAACCACCCCGTCGAGAACGCCGATCCTACAAGCCGAATGGCTCCACCCAGTCTTACACATCACCGCCATGGGGTCCGATCAAGAAGGCAAGTGTGAGATTGCCCCTGCGGCTCTCGCCGCCGCTGACCTCTACGTTTGTGATCGCGTATCCCAATGTAAGTTACTGGGGGAACTTCGGGCCGCCCACGATGCAGGATTGATGCTAGACATAACGCCGCCTGAGTTAGGCCAGGTCATCATCGGTGGGCACCCAGGCAGAAGGTCTGACGATCAGATCACCATTTGCGACCTAACCGGAACTGGTGTTCAAGATACGGCCATCGCGACCCACGCCCGCAAAGTGGCCATCGCCGCGCGAGCCGGATCGGCGATCCAGGTTTAATGACGCGATGACTGATTATCTCACAACCAAAGAAGTGGCCGCGTTGCTGAGGATCAAAGAACGAAAAGTCTATGACCTCGCCGCAAAAGGCGGCATCCCCTGTTCCCGCGCGATGGGTAAACTGTTGTTCGATAGAGCGTCTATCGAGGCATGGGTTGCGGCCGGATCGCCAGCAATGGCATCGTCTTTGTCAGCAAACAACAGGCCCACCGTTATCTTGGGAAGTCATGATCCATTGCTCGATTGGGCCTTGCGAGAATCAGGCGCAGGCTTAGCGACGTATTTCGATGGCAGCCGAGACGGCCTCGAACGATTCGCCGCCGCCGAAGGTATAGCAACCGGCCTTCATATTCGCGATGCCAATGGCGAGAGTTGGAACGTCGGGACTGTCACCGATCGCTTTTCTGGCTCGCCCAGCGTGCTGATGGAATGGGCATGGCGATCACGGGGGTTGATCGTGCGCCAAGATGATTCCGCCACCCTTCGATCTCTTGTTGATTTGAAGGGGAAGCGGGTCGCGCACCGTCAGGCATCTGCGGGCGGGCAAGCCTTATTCGAATCATTACTGCGAGAAGCTGATGTCACCGTCGCCAGTAATAGCCTTGTTGTCCGAACAGAGACCGACGCCGCAACAGCCGTTTCTGATGGCAGTGTTGATGCGGCCTTTGGCCTGGAAGCCATCTGCGCCCAATACAGATTATCGTTCATTCCCGTTGTGCGCGAACGGTTCGATCTTTTGGTTGATCGCCGTGCCTGGTTCGAACCGCCATTTCAAAAATTCCTAGCCTTCTGCCAATCCCAGGCGTTTTCAGCCCGCGCAGCGACACTGGCCGGTTATGACGTCAGTGGATTTGGAACCGTTCACTTCAACGGCTGACAATCACTTCGCGTTCGGGAAAAACAACTGCTGCCCATCCAACTGGTATGCGGCAATGGCCGCTTGCCCTTCGTCGGACAAAATCCAATCAATAAAGGCTTGGCCTTCTTTGGCTTTAACGTTCGGGTGCTTCGCTGGGTTTACCAGAATAATACCGTATTGATTGAACAGATTTGCATCGCCTTCGACATGGATTTTGAAATCACCCCGGTTCTTAAAGCTAATCCAGGTTGCCCGGTCGGTCATCGCATAGGCGCCCATGCCGACGGCGGTGTTAAGCGTCGCGCCCATGCCCGATCCGGTTTCGCGATACCACGTGCCGCTGGCTTTCGTCGGGTCAATGTTTGTAGCAGCCCAAAGGCGCATTTCTTTCTTGTGTGTACCTGAATTGTCACCGCGTGATGCAAAGATCGCTTTTACATCGGCAATCTTCACCAGCGCTGCATTGGCATCGGTCATGCCATTAACACCCGCAGGGTCAGCGGCGGGACCAACAATGACGAAGTCGTTATACATAACGTCTGAGCGTTTCACACCAAAGCCATCAGCCACGAACTTTTCTTCTGCTGGCTTCGCATGGACCAACAAAACATCCCCGTCACCATTCATGGCGTTTTTGATCGCTTGGCCGGTGCCAACGGCAACCACATTCACCCGAATGCCTGTTTTTGATTCAAAGATCGGTAACAAATGATCATACAATCCAGAATTCGCTGTTGATGTTGTCGACTGGAGAAAAATGGAAGGCATCTCCGCCTGTGCTGGTGATAACGCCAAGGTAGCTAACAAGGCTGCTGCCATCATTTTCAGAGTTTTCATCAGAAGAACCTCGATTGGTTAGGGCTGTTTAAAGAACAATGCGACCAGCGAGAAAATCACGCGCGGCTGCTGTTTCAGGGTGATCAAAGAAGCTATCGGCAGACGTCTGCTCAGCAACCCGACCGCGATGCAGGAACACCACCTCATCGGCCAAACGACGGGCTTGACCAATGTCATGCGTGACTAAAATTACCTTCGTGCCATGCAAATGTGACCAGCGGACGACATCTTCAATCATCTGGGCAGAGCCCGGATCAAGGCTGGCCGTCGGTTCATCCAAGAACAAAACGTCGGGGCGAAACGCCAAAGCCCGCGCCAACGCAAGACGTTGCTGTTCACCACCAGAAAGTTTCCGGGCGGGCCGCGCGGCTAACGGCAGCAAGCCAACGCGGTCCAGCAACGCCGTGCGCTCGTCCGCGTCTTTGCGGTCGACCAACGAGAGCGCGAAGTCGATGTTTGCGGCAACGGATCGCCGGAGTAGAACGGGCTTTTGAAAGACCATCGCCTGTCGGCGGCGCATCGACTTGGTGAGGGGATTCCCCGCCCATAGTACCTGCCCCGATGTTGGCACCAGCAACCCGTGCAGCAATCTTAATAATAACGTTTTACCGGACCCATTTGGTCCCATGATGACCGTCAACGACGCCTCATCCAGGGTCAGCGATAGGTCGCGGATTAAGAGATCATCACCAGCTTTGAAGCATACGTTTTGAAGCTGTGCCGGAAACAACGGCACCTTAGGGAGTGCTGCCGCATCAGTGCTGCTCAATCCCACCTGTCCGATGATAGCCTTAGGCATAGGCATGGCGTGCCGCCGTTGTCTTCAGGCTCATGGCCAGCCCGTTCACAATCAGGGCAATGACCAGCAAGATCATACCAAGCGCCAATGCCAAGGCGAGATCGCCTTTTGATGTCTCAAGGGCAATGGCCGTGGTCATGACCCGCGTTAGGTGATCGATATTGCCACCGACAACAATCACTGCGCCCACTTCGGCAACGGCCCGGCCAAACCCGGCCAAGGCAACGGTCAACAAACTGAACCGACCATCCCACAACAACGCAGCGATAGCCCGGTGCGGCGGGACACCAAAAGACATAAACTGTTCCGCATACTCAGCGTTCAGGTCTTCAATCACTTGGCGCGACAAGGCCGCAATCAACGGCGTAATCAGAATGGTCTGCGCGATCATCATCGCAGCGGGTGAGTACAACAACTGCATCCAGCCAAACGGCCCAGCGTTCGATAGCATCAAATAGACGATCAACCCCACCACAACGGGCGGCAGGCCCATCAGGGCACTCAGGACAATAGCGACCGCCCCTCGGCCCGGGAATCGCGCGATCGCAACCAATGCGCCCAACGGCAGACCAATCGCAGCGGAAACAACAACGGCGCCCACGCTAACGCGCAGGGACAATGCGACAATCTCGATGAGATCCGCGTCAAACGAGGCGACCAGTCCAAAGGCCAGGGCGAATGCTTGTCCAAAATCGTGCATAATACTGCATAATTTCCATGATTTATGTAAATTACGTACACTACGATCTTAATAAGGGCAAGAATTTAAAACTCTTCATAAAACCACCTCGTGATTTTTTGATTTCCTTAGCCCACGATAATCGCTATTCGAGCGCGTCGAACGAGCCGACATGTAGCGATAAAGGAAAACGTGCATGACCCATCCCGCTAAGTTTTTAATTGTCGGCTTTGATGGGTTTCGGCCCGAATTGATGAGCCCGGACCTCACACCAAATTTGTGGAATTTGGCGCGCGGCGGATCGTTCTTTCGCAATCACCGCTGCTGCTTTCCCAGTGAGACGTTCGCCAACTTGCCAAGCTTGGTTTACTTTGGTACTGCGATCCCGATCACGCTTTCCACGCGTTTGGCATTGGCTCTGATGAAGCCAAGTTGGGCATTGCCGATGCTGATGCGGGCCTCGGTAAAGTTTTAGAGGTTCTGAGCCATCACCCTGACCGGGATCGGTTGAATGTGATGGTCGTGTCTGATCACTCTCACATCACGTTGGGTGAGAAAGTTAATACGATGCAGATCTTTAAGGACGCCGGTCTCAATGCCTCAAAAACCCAGGATCCCACTGCCGACATTTGGGTCTCACCCAGCTATAGCAGCGGCCTGAGGCTACGGGAACCCAATGATAAACTACTGGAAAAAACCGCTCAGGCCCTCATGGAACACCCAGACATCGGGATGGTGCTGACCAAAGGTGGCGAAGGCCATGAAGGAGCGATCAAAGGAACATTACCCCTCTCGGCCCTTAACGCGCGCCATGATCGAAGCCCCGACATCAAATTTATCTATCGCACGACAGACGATAAGGACGAACATGGCTTTCAGGGCATCTGCAAGTATGATGGCCGCAATAAGCCAGGTGATGGGTATCACGGCGGCCTGCACCCGAAAGAGCTGCATAATTTGCTGGTCGCCAACGGCCCAGCCTTTGCCGAGGGCTTAGAAAGCGATATTCATAGCGGTATCCAAGACATCACGCCGACGGTGTTATCGGTGATGGGTTTGCCCTTTGCTGCGACTTCACATGGTGGGCGCGTTTTGGAAGAAACATTCCGGGCCGAACCGGATGGCCCTGCTGAAACCCCAGTCACGATGACGGCAGACTATGGCACCTTCGCCCAAGAGCTGCGCCTCACACACATTGGCGATCAGGTGTACCCCGACGGCGGAACACGGCTGGACTAGGTCGGCGAAATTTGGATGGCGGGCGGCGATAGGTTTTTAAGAACGCATCATTAAATCGACGCACGCTTTTGAACCCAGCTTCGAATGCGATCTCGCTGAGAGGCATTTGCGTATCTGTGATCAATCGCTTCGCATTCTGGACCCGCTGTGTTGCAGCAATCTTGTTAGGGCTCGCGCCTAGGTGCTGCTGAAACAGCCGCGATAGGTGACGTGATCCGATACCAAGCTTTTCGGCCATCTCCTCAACCGTTACTTCATCTAATAGCCCAGATTCGATCAGACGCAGTCCGCGCTCAACCGTTGTCGCTGTGCCCCGCCACGCGGGACTGCCTGGGGCAGTTTCTGGTCTACAGCGTAAACAAGGTCGATACCCCAACGTTTCTGCCGCCGCCGCCGATGGCGCAAAGCTTACATTCTTCGAATGAGCATGGGCGACAGGACAAACCGGTCGGCAGTAAATCTTGGTCGTTCGAACGCAGGTAAAGAACGCACCATCATACCGCGCGTCCCTCTCAATGCGGGCCGCATCGCAGCGGTTCCAATCTCGCCAGACATCTGTATCAATCTGAATATCCATGGTGGTTAGACTAGGTTGTAGCGAACAATTAACGAATAGGCTTTCATAATTGGTTTGATGTTTAATTATGGAGTTACGGTGATGCCAGATTATCAAGAGTTAACGGAAGACCAATGGGTTCGATTGAAGCCGCTT